>Ga0302117_10001775_pt1 | contig 10358 bp, 8 predicted proteins | sample AG5_322_MG_FD_203112 | JGI IMG/M metagenome (GOLD analysis project Ga0302117, IMG submission 203112) | Marine microbial communities from Western Arctic Ocean, Canada - AG5_32.2 | ecosystem: Environmental > Aquatic > Marine > Oceanic | place: Canada: Western Arctic Ocean | collected 2017-10-01 | reverse complement strand
TTTTTCGCGTGCGCCACGGAATCGTTTTTTGAACGAGGCGAGCGATTCAAACAGGAGTGGCCGGAAACCTACGATCGGCTCAAGGATTTTTATGGCGTCGATCCACTGCTATGGCGCGATGATCCAATGAAGCCCGTGGCGGCGGAAGAAGAAATTGGGGAAGAGCCCGAAGCGGAAGAACCGGCGCCCACTCCTCCCGAACCCAGCGTCGGCACGCAGGAGGAATCTCCGTTGCTGGAAGTGAAAGTGGACGAGCGTGGCTTGGGCAACATCACCGAGTACCACGCCAACGGCAAACGCGCCGTCCACTGGGAATTGCGCGATCACGCGTATGAAGGCCCTTGGCGACGTTGGAACGACAAGGGTGAGCAAATCGAGGAAGGCTGCCACCGCAAAGGGGTGCGCGACGGAAATTATCAATTGAACCACCCCAACGGAAACAAGCGCGCCGAGGGCGTGTACCGAAATGATTTGCGGGATGGTGCTTGGAAATTCTTCCGCGAGAATGGCGAATTGAAGCAGGAGAACCACTATCAACAAGGCGAACTTCTCCGCTGGGAAGTTTGGCAAACCAAAGGCAAATCCAAAAAATTCGGTGCGTGGGATTAGCCGCCCTTGGCGAGAGCACCAGCGTCGGCACCCGAATCACCTCTGCCCATAGGTAAAGCCCGGTGACCGTCTTGCCCGCCGCAATTTGCTCGCGCGTAATTTTCACCACATCCGCCTGGGACGGTCGGAGTTTGCCATCGAACTGAATGCTCGGAAAGGCCATGGACATGGGCGTGGCTCATGGTAGGGCACCGCTCCGGCCCGGCCAATATACAAACACATGGGAACAATCGTGCATTGACGCGATGCGTTTGGTTGGCCAATTTTGGGGCGGAGTGCAACGCATGAAAAAGAAATTATTTTATCAATTCACATTTCCCCTGTTGGTCAGCGCAATAGTTCTTACCGGCTGCAATCAGGATACTACTGATGAGGTGGACGGTCATCAGGTCGATCCACCCGCGAGCGACTCGAATACCACCAACCCGGAAGGCAAAGGCGACAGCAATGCATCCGCGCCGTCGCCCGGACCCGCCGGCGAGTATACGATCAAGGAAGTTATGCAACAGGGATTCAAGGCCGATGGCAACTTGAAGGACCTCATTCTTGACGGCACGGCCACTGCCGAGCAAAGGGCGAAGTTTGTGAGCTACATGGAGAACCTCGCCAAGTACAAGGTGCGCAAGGGTGCGCAGGAGGATTTCGAGAAGCGCGTGGCACCGCTAATTACTGCGGCCAAGGGCACAGACCTCGCGGCCTTGAAAGAGGCAGTCAACTGCAAGAGCTGTCACACGCCGCACAAAATCTATCCGCCAAAAAAACAGTAACGGCGGCTGGATTCACCCAAGGGGCTGTGCGCGGCGCAGCCCCTATTTTCTATTGCGGTTGTTGCGGTGGTCTAGAATCCGCTGCAGATTGAATTTGCCACCGTAGCTATCGCGCAGTTCGTCGCAGCGTTTACGGGCGGCGGCGAGTTGCTTGGCAAACCGGGGGTCGCCCGCGAGATTTTTCAATTGATCCGGATCGGTTTTCAGATCGTGCAGGTATTCAAAAACGGGCTTTTGCTCGAAGTAGCGGGCGTAAACAAAGCGCGGGCCGCGCACGCCTTCCCACTTGGGGATGTCCGCATTGTGCATGAGGTGTTCGCAAAAGGTGTCCGTACGCCATTGTTTCCAGCCGCCGCCGGCCATGAGCATTTGCAGGCTGCGTCCTTGATAATGATCAGGAATTTTCACGCCGGCGTAGCCGAGGATGGTCGCGGGAATGTCGAGATTTAGCACCATGTTTTCCGGCAACTTACCGTGCCGAGCCTTGGGAGCGCGTGGATCATAAATCACCAGCGGCACGCGCAGGCTTTCCTCGTAGTGGCTCCACTTGCCGGCGAAGCCGCGCTGGCCTTCGTAATAGCCGTTGTCGCCGCTGAAAATAATGATGGTGTTTTGGTCGAGCTTCAGTTTTTTCAATTCGCCGAGCACCCGGCCGATGGTGTTGTCGAACCCGCTGATCATCCGGTAGTACGCGCGAATGTTCACCTGATATTTTTCCGGCGTATCCCACCGCCAAAACCACCGGTCACGGTTCATGGATTCCTTCATGAACTTGGGGTGCGCGGCAAAAATATTTTCCTCGCGCAGTCGCGGGCCGGCGATTTTCACATCCTCGTACATCCCGTCCACCGCCTTGGGCCACGGGAAATGCCCGAGGCCCGGGCGCTTGTCGCGATCCTCGGCGTGCGAGGCGTTGAAGCTGACCGACAGGCAGAAGGATTTGCCCTGGGGATTGTTTTTCAAAAACTCAATTGCCCGGTCCCCGCACAGCTCGGTCTCATGTCGCAAGGAGCCGTCGGGTTGCTTTTTAAAATAGGGTCCACGGCCGATGGGGTGAAACTGGTCGAACATCAGTTTGCGTTCCTCCTGCCGAATGCCCACGCCAAACTTGCCGATGAAGCCCGTCCGATAGCCGGATTTTTTCAGCAGCGCCGGATAACTGGTGAGGCTATGCTTTTCCGCCACCGGCGGCGTGCCGAAAGTGTAGCCGTGGGTGCGCTCGTACAGGCCGGTGAAGATGGACGCGCGGCTGGCGGCACAAATGGAAGTGGTCACAAACATGTTCGGGAACCGCGCTCCCCCGGCGGCCAGCTTGTCGATGTTCGGCGTCTTCAACACCGGATGCCCCGCACACCCAAGGCGGTCCCAACGATGGTCATCAGACAAAAAGAAAATGATATTGGGCCGTTGCGCGGCGTGAGTGTTCAGGCAAGCGAATAGGAAAATAAAAATGATAACGCGTTTCATGGCGAGGGCCATTGAAGGGCACCGGGAGGATTGGGTCAATTCAATGAACACAAAAAATCAGGATGAAATATCCTCTTCTTTCGTGATTCTACCCGTTTTGCGTGCGCGGCGGGCTTCGAGGAAGGAGTTCACACACAGCATCACAAACACTAAACACAGCGAGGAGGTTAATCCTTTGGATAACACCGCCGCAGTTTCAGTAGCATTGCTGAAGAGCGTGATTACCGGCCCGAAAAATCCGATCAAGCCGATCAACGCCGCCACGTGCATTGCCAGCATTCGCATCGCCCCCTGCGCCGCCACCACGCCGCACACAAACATCGCCACCCCCAGCACTGCCGGAATCAGCGCCGTGGGCTGCTCCGCGCCGGTGACGTAATAGCCTCCCACGCCGATTGCCACCAGCAGCAAGCCAAACAGAATGGTCCATCGGTGAATCGTCATTGTCTGTCTCCTTTTCTATAGGAGATTTTATAATAAACAGAATCCTCTAAAAGTCCATTCCTATTCCAGGCTTTTGGAAAAAATTGTTCACGGCGCACCCTCCGCCGCGTTAAGCTGCGCGCATGGCATATGACGTGATCGTGGCGGGCGTGGGCTCGATGGGCGCCGCCGCGTGCCGCGAACTTGCCGCGCGCGGCGTGCGCGTGCTGGGGCTCGAGGCGTGCGCGCTGCCCAATCCGCTGGCCTCCTTCGCCGGTCGCACACGCGCGATTCGCCTTTCGTATTCCGAGCATCCCGATTACGTGCCGTTGCTGCGCGGTGCGTACGAGCGCTGGGAAACGCTAGGCGAAGAATGCGGTCAACAATTTTTACATCTCACCGGCGCATTATATATGGGGCCGGAAACAGGCGAATTATTTTCCGGCGCGCTGGCCTCCGCGCAAATGCACGGGCTGCCGCACACGCGCTTCACCGTCGCCGAATTGCATCGCGAATGGCCACAATTTTGTTTGCCGGAAAATTTTGTGGGACTGCACGAGTCGCAAGCCGGTTATGTGCTTTCGGAAGCCGCCGTGTTGGCGATGGTCAAATCGGCCCGGCGCCATGGCGCGGAATTGCGCGGCAACGAGCCGGTGCTCGATTGGCAAGCCAATGCGCAAGGCGTTACCGTGCGCACGTCCAAGGGCGAGTACGCGGCGGGCCATTTGATGTTTACCGCGGGCGCGTGGACGCCGGAGGTGCTGCGTGATCTGCCGCTGACCGTCACGCGCCAAGTGCTCGGCTGGACGCAACCGCCCGACCTCGCTCCATTCACTGCCGATCAATTTCCCGTATGGGCCATCGACCACGACGGGCCGGGGTTTTATTACGGCTTCCCGCATACGCCCGATGGCAGTGGCGGGCCGGGGTTGAAAGCAGCGCTGCATTGTCCGGGTGCGCCCACCACAGCGGCGGCGGCGCAGCGCGCGCCATTGCCCGCCGATGCAGACGAAGTGCGCGCGGTGTTCGCCCGCCACTTGCCTGCCGGCGACGGGCCGTTGATTGAACAGCGCACTTGCCTTTACACGAACACGCCCGACGGACATTTTATTGTGGATCGCCTGCCGGCGCACGAGCGCGTTACACTGGCGTGCGGCTTCAGCGGGCACGGGTTCAAATTCGCCAGTGTGATGGGCGAGGTGCTGGCGGATCTTGCGATCGACGGAAAAACAGATTGGCCTATTGGCTTTTTGGGGTTATCCCGTTTCGCTCATTCATGAACAGTTGAAATGAAAATCACGCGCATCCAAGTTTATCAAGTCGATCTCCCGCTGCACGAGGGGAGTTACAAATGGTCCGGCGGCAAATCCGTGGCGGTGTTCGACAGCACCGTGGTGGCCATCGAAACCGATACCGGCCTCACCGGCTACGGCGAGGTGTGCCCGCTCGGGCCGTTTTATTTGCCGGCGTATGCGGAGGGCGCGCGCACGGGCATTGGCGAGTTGGGCCCGCATTTGATCGGCGAAGACCCCACGCGGCTCGGGCCCATTAACCGGCTGATGGATAAAGCGCTGCAAGGCCATCCTTACGTGAAGAGCGCGCTGGACATGGCGTGCTGGGATTTGCTCGGGCAGGCATGCGGGCAAAGCGTCTGCGAATTGCTCGGGGGCCGTTTTGGAGATGACTTTGTTTTGTATCGAGCCATTTCGCAGGAATCGCCCGAAGCAATGGCGCGTAGCATCGCCAGCTATCGCGAAGAAGGGTACCGGCGATTTCAACTCAAAGTGGGCGGCGATCCCAATGAAGACATCGAGCGCATTCGCGAGGCCCGCGCCGTGCTCGAGCCCACCGACAAATTGGTGGCCGACGCCAACACCGGTTGGCTGATGCACGAAGCCGCGCGCGTGGTGCGTGCCGTGCGCGATGTGGATGTGTACATCGAACAACCGTGCCGCACATACGAGGAAAACCTCGCCATCCGCCGCCGCACGGATTTGCCGTTTATAATTGATGAAAACATCGACAGCCTCGCACCGCTGTTGCGCGGCCACGCCGATGGCGCGATGGACGGGGTAAACCTGAAAATCAGCAAGCTCGGCGGCCTCACGAAATTAAAACAAGCACGCGACTTGTGCGTGGAGTTGGGCATCGCAATGACCATCGAGGATAGCTGGGGTGGCGACATCGTCACCGCCGCCATCGCCGCGCTGGCGCACAGCACACCGCCGGAGTTACTCTTCAGCTCCACGGACTTTAACAGCTACGTCACCACGAGCATCGCCGAAGGCGCGCCGCAACGAAACGGCGGCCGCCTTGCCGCCAGCACCGCGGCCGGTTTGGGCGTGCAGCCGCGAATGGAAGTACTGGGCGAGCCGGTGCGGGTGGTGGAATAACTGATAAAAATATGGCCCGCGGATTTGCAAACGTGCAAACGTGCAAACGTGCAAACGTGCAAACGTGCAAACGTGCGGACGGCTGATTGGCCTGAATATTTGCAAGGGCCCTCCGTCGATTTATTGGCGGTCACCGGTTGGATTTTTTTGTGATGAGATACACGCTGTATTTTTTAGTGGGGCTGACTCTGCATCTTTCTGCCGCGGAAAAACCAAACGCGGCGGACATCACCTTCTTTGAGGAAAAAATTCGCCCGATCTTGGCGGAGAAATGTTTCAAATGCCATTCCGAGCGCGCGCAGAAATTGAAGGGGAACCTCAAGCTCGATTCGCGTGAGGGCATTTTAAAAGGCGGCGAGGAAGGGCCATCCATCACCGTGGGTAAACCGAACGAGAGTTTCTTGATCAAGGCAATACGACATGAGATTCCAGACCTTGAAATGCCGCCGAAAGAGAAATTTCCGGCCGCAGTGATTCGGGATTTCGAGCGTTGGATTACTCGCGGGGCGGTCTTCCCCAAAGGTGTAGTGAAGGTGGAACAAGCGTGGTGGGACAAGTTTGACCTCAAAAAAATAGCGCCCAACGGGAAAGGGATCGCTGAGGTGGTTGATTTTTATGTAGACGCAAAGCTCGCGGCGGACAAAGTGAAACCGGCCACCGCAGCGGATGACTACGAATTCGCAAGACGCGCCACGTTGGATTTGGCCGGACGCATCCCGATTGTACCGGAACTGAACGCATTCATAGCCGAGAAATCAAAAACCAAGCGAAACGAATTGATCGACCGGCTGATGAAATCGGATTCATTTTTGCGACATCAGGTGGTGGAGCTAAACTGGCTGTTGATGGACAAGCAGGACGGTAAGATGGGCAATTACCTGACCAAGGCGTTGAAGGATGGGCGGACGTGGGATCAGATTTTTCGCGAGGTCATTCTGGCGGATCAAACGGATAAAAACATGCGCGACGTGGCGGTGTTCATCAAGGAACGGGTAAAGGATCCGGACGTGTTGACGGTGGATGTGAGTGTAAAATTTTTCGGCGTGAATATTTCGTGCGCGCGTTGCCATGACCATCCGGAAGTGCCCTCGTGGAAGCAGGATAATTATTTTGGGATGAAATCGTTTTTCAACCGCACCTACGATAACGGCGACTACTTTGGCGAACGCGAATACGGGCAGGTGAGTTTCACGACGACCCGAGGCGAATCAAAACAGGCCAAGCCGATTTTTTTATCCGGCGCGGAAATTCAGGAACCTAAAACCTTGGAGCCCGACAAAAAAGCGAAAGAGGAGGAAAAGAAACGCAGCGAGAAATTTAAAAAGGAAAAGAAGCCGCTCCCGCCGCCGAAATACAGCCGCCGGGCCCAATTGGTGAAGGCGGGGCTGAAGTCGGGAAACAACGGCTACTTCGCGCGGGCCATTGTTAATCGCATTTGGCATCAGATGTTCGGGTACGGCTTGGTGATGCCGTTGGACCAGATGCACGGCGCGAATACCCCCAGCCATCCGGAGCTGCTTCAATGGCTGGCGCGCGACCTCATTGAGCACGATTATGATTTGCGCCGCACCATTCGCGGGCTGGCCCAAAGCAACGCGTACGCCCGCACCAGTCGTTGGAGTGATTCGCAACGGCCGGCACCCTCGTACTTTGCTGCGGCATTGCCACGCGCGTTAACGCCCCACCAATACGGGGCGTCACTAAACATCGCCGTTCAGAATCCCGGCGATGTCACGAAACAAAAACCGGAGGAACAAGCAAGGCGCATCGCCGCATGGGAAAAAAGCGGGCACGGATGGGCGTCCAAATTTGAACGGCCGCGCGAACTGTTCCAAATCAGCGTGGACGAGGCACTCTATCTCAGCAACAACGACCGCGTGCGCAACGAGTTGTTAAATGAAAACGGCAAGCTCGTCGGTATGATTTTGAAACTCAAGGGCCGCCAAAATCGCATTGAAACCGCCTGGCTCGCCATCCTTTCCCGCAAACCTACCCAAGCGGAAATTGCTGCTGTCGAAGCTTATCTCGGCGACCGTGGCGATCGCCTCACAGACTCTTGGAAACAAATCGTGTGGTCGCTGCTGACCAGCGCGGAGATGCGGTTCAATCATTGATTTTCACCCCGGGGGAACAGCAAAAAACCTCTGAGTCTCCGGGGTAAATTGAGCTAAATGAAATCACGGGCGCGTGCGTCAAAGTGGGGAGTTTTTTATGATGAAAACGGGCAATAATTTTTGTGGGTCGGCGGAGCATGATGTCAGCCGCCGGGCATTTCTCGGCACGATGGGCGCGGCGGGACTCGTCGGCACCACGGGCGCAGTGCATGCGCTCAGCGAGAAGGGGTTGACCAAGGCGCTGAAGCAGAGCAACAAGCGCGTCATTCTGCTGTGGCTGGCGGGCGGCGCGAGCCAACTTGAGACGTGGGATCCCAAGCCGGGCGCGGTGACCGGTGGCCCCTTCGCCGAGATCGCCACGGACATTCCCGGCGTACGCATCAGCGAACTCATGCCGCAAATGGCCAAGCGCATGAAGCACTCGTGTGTCGTGCGTTCGCTCAACACCCGCGATGGCGGCCATGGCGGCGGAGCGCAGATGATGATGCGCGGACGCAAGGATGAGCCGACCCTAAAGTACCCCGACCTCGGCGCGGTGGTCGCGCGCGAACTGGGTCAAATGGAAAGTCAGGTGCCCGATTACGTTAATTTTTACACCAGCACCGAGGGGCGGAATTCCGCGCGCGTGTCACCGGGCTTTCTGGGTGCGCGTTACGGGGCCATTCATTTGCATGACGGCGAAAAACTCACCCTGCCCAACATCAAAAAACTGGACACCATCACGCAGGGCGACCACGAAGCACGCGCGCAGTTGCGTCAGTTGTTGAGCGACCGATTTGCGCAGGGGCGAGAGCTGCCGGCGGTGAAAAGCCACGCTGCCGCTTACGCACGGGTGCACGGGTTGATGAGCAGTGAGAAACTTTTCGACGTGTCGGGCGAACCGGGAAAAATCCGCGAAATGTACGGGCCCACGCAGTTTGGCGAGCAGGTGCTGATGGCGCGGCGCATGGTCGAGGCGGGCGTGCCGTTCGTGCGCGTGAGCCGTGCTTGGTGGGACAGCCACGGGCAAAATTTTGAAACCCACCAGGAACTCGTGCCCGAATTGGACCGCGTGCTCGCCGCGCTGATCGACGATCTTAAGCAGCGCGGTATGTTTGACGACGTGCTCATCGTGACGATGGCTGAGTTCGGCCGCACGCCACGTATCAACGGCAGCCTGGGGCGCGATCACTTTGCCACCGCATGGAGCGCGTCGCTGCACGGCAGCGGCGTGAAGGGAGGAGCAGTGTTTGGTAAAACGGATGCCAAAGGTGAAGAGGTAACCGAAGGCGAAGTTGGCGCCGGCGAATTTTTCGCCACCATTCTCGAGGCTGCGGGCATCGACCATCACAAAGAATACCACGTCGGCGCCCGCCCCATCCCGCTGGTCAACCCGGGCATCAAACCTATCCGCGAAGTGCTCGCGTAAAAAAACATGATGGCAGACGACAACGGCACCAATTTCAAAGTCCAAAAAGACGTAGGCAGAAGCGATATCTGCTTTAGCATGGCGCGTGTGCCCGGAAGCGGCGAATGCTACGTGGGCAGCAGCGACGGCGGCCTGTATCTCGTGGACCTCGCCAGCGACAAGCCCGAATCCAAGCGGTGCGAAGGCGACGGCCACAGCAGCTTTGTGACGGGCACGGCATTGACGGATAAACACATCGTCACCGGCGCGTGGGACCGGCATCTTGCATGGAGGGACCGCGAGAGCGGCAAATTGATTCGGCGCCAAAAAGCTCACGCCAAGTGGCTACGCGGCGTGGAGGCATCACCGGACGGCAAGCTCATTGCCAGCGTGGCGGACGACATGGTCTGCCGCCTGTGGAATGCCGAGACCGGCAAGCTCGTCCGTGAACTGCGCGGCCACCAGGAAAAGACCCCGCACAATTATCCGAGCATGCTTTTCTGCGCCGTCTTCAGCCCGGACGGCAGCAAGCTCGCCACCGCCGACAAGCCCGGCCACATCGTCATTTGGGACGTGCAAACCGGCAAGCAATTGAAAACCTGCGAATCGCCCGGCATGTACACTTGGGATCCCAAGCAGCGTCGCCACTCCATCGGCGGCATCCGTAGCCTGCGTTTTTCGCCCGACGGCAAGATGCTCACCGCCGGCGGCATTGGCAAGATTGGCAATATCGATCACCTCGGAGCCAAGTCGCGGATGGAATTTTTTGACTGGGAAAAAGGCAAGTCACTCAAGGTCATCGAGGCGGGCGACAAGTTCAAGGGGCTTGTCGAGCACATGGAATATCACCCCGAGAAAAAATGGCTTCTCGCCGCCGGCGGCGATCACAACGGCTGGCTTCTATTTATTGACCCCGAGGCGATGAAAATCGTCCGCTCCGAGAAAGCCCCGATGCACATCCACGAGTTCAACCTCAGCGAAAAGGCCGACCAAATCTTCGCCGTCGGCCACAACAAACTTGCCCGCTGGGAATTGGAAAAACCCAAGGGTGATGAGACCGCCGGTTGAGATTAATACTCCGGGCGTGTGCCGGTTCAGCTTGGAGTAAAAATTGCGCGGAATGTGCAATCTTCACGCACGATTTTTCACGCGCATTTGCCTTTCTATGTTTTTCCGTTGGTTTTTGCGCTGGCCTGAG
>Ga0302117_10001773_pt1 | contig 10363 bp, 4 predicted proteins | sample AG5_322_MG_FD_203112 | JGI IMG/M metagenome (GOLD analysis project Ga0302117, IMG submission 203112) | Marine microbial communities from Western Arctic Ocean, Canada - AG5_32.2 | ecosystem: Environmental > Aquatic > Marine > Oceanic | place: Canada: Western Arctic Ocean | collected 2017-10-01 | reverse complement strand
GAAAGTTGCAATGCCTGCATTTTCTACAAAGGTTTACGATGCGTGCTCTACTTCCAGTGATTCTTCTCTTAGCTATATCTCCAATGACAATCGGAGCTCCGGCGGAGCCGCTAAAAATAGTGGACGCCACTTCCGTTGTCTATAAGACGATTGGTGAAACAACGTTGTTTCTCTATGTTTTCAACCCCAAAGACCATCAGCAGTCAGACAAGCGACCGGCCGCCGTATTCTTTTTTGGAGGTGGATGGAATGGTGGAACACCAACCCATTTTGAACACCACTGCAGATATTTATCGTCGAGGGGAATGGTTGCAATGGTTGCGGATTACCGAGTTAAAAGTCGGCAAGGCACCACGCCTAAGGAATGTGTTATGGATGGTAAATCTGCCATTCGTTGGATCCGCTCGAATGCGATGAAGCTGGGAGTCGATCCAAATCGAATCGCCGCAGGAGGTGGTTCAGCTGGAGGACATGTTGCCGCGGCAACCGGCACCGTTAAGGAGATGGAGCAACCGGAGGAAGATACTAGTATAAGTAGCCAACCCAACGCGCTATTGTTGTTTAATCCAGTTTATGATAACAGCCCTAAAGGCTACGGATATTCCCGAGTTAAAGATGTGTTCCCGCAAATCTCGCCAATGCACAACATTAAAAAAGAGACACCTCCGACAATCGTATTTCTCGGAACTAAAGATTCTCTAATTCCCGTTGCTACGGCAAAAGAATATAAGAAGCGGATGGAAACTGTGGGACGCCGTTGCGATTTACATCTCTATGACGGGCAGCCCCATGGTTTTTTTAATTATGGCAATCAGAAATACTATCTCGACACGGTTGGAAAAATGGACGCTTTTCTCGTGTCGCTGAATTATATCAAAGCGAAGCCCAGTAAATAAAACGCAGTCGCTACTTAAGCGACTGCGTTTGAATTAGTGTTGCAATTGACCGACATCGTTCAGGCCATTAATTACATTTCTGTCAGTGCCTGCGCCGCTACCATCATTTGAAGGATCGCAGCGATCACGCCGCCACCAATCGAGCCAATAATAATCAGAGCCTTCTTTTCGTGTTGAAACTCCGCGACCATGTAATACAGTCCGTAGAATCCACAGACAAGATATAATATTCCCTTCCATACCTCGTCCTGGAAGGCTGCAATTAAAACAATGATACTGCAAATGAGCGATATCAAGCCGAACAAAAACATCAATCCTAATAACATTTCACGATCCTCATGTTTCAGAGTTCGCTACCAATCGGACGCATCTTAGAAGACCCGCCTGGTATGCCTCCGGTAACACTTGCGTATAAACTTAACGGCAATCCTATTTCGGGTCGTCGCGGTGGTCCGGTGCGGTTGGTCGTCCCCGAAACATATGGCTTCAAATCGGTAAAATGGCTCACGCGGATATCCCTTTCGAACCTCTACCATGCAAACGATACCTATCATCGTGGTAACAACGATATTGATAGCTGGTTAAAGACGATTGCACGTTTCGGCAGTGTTAACGGCGAGGTGCCCCAAGGAACCCCCATACCCATTACCGGCCTTGCCCAAGTGGGTATCTCCGGATTGAAAAAAGTCCAAGTCTGGGTTACTCCCTCAAGTCCAGCACAACCAAGAGAAGAGGCACGGTTTGCCTATGGTGACTGGCAAGATGCAACGATACTGCCCCCTCCCACGGACTGGGACGCTCAGGGCACAGCGGGGCCCATCGATCTGCAGACCGTTTACGGATTTGATAAACAATCCGGGAATCCTACGAGTTGGCCGCTCCCCTACACAATTGCACATTGGGCAACCTTGTTACCTCCTTTGCCACCAGGTGAATACACGATTCGCTGTCGTACGATTGATAACAACGATATCGCGCAACCTCTTCCTAGGCCCTTTAAAAAATCGGGCAATAGCAATATTGCTCGCGTCACCGTTGTAGTGAAGTAGTCGTGATCAGGCAAGCTACCACTCTCCCTGATATAGGAGAGATAGTCATGTAGAGTAAAAGAGATCCAGTGGGGGAATTTCCGGCACCCTCAATCGCCTGATGTTCAATTCGGTCGGGCGGCATTCTGCACATAAAGCATTGAGGGGCTTGGCGTGAAATTACGTCGTGTTATTGTCCACCCAGAATGTCTCTAAAACGATCAATGAGGGATTGTTCTGCTACAGTGACGCCGTCCGCCTTTTCAGCGATCACATTCATCGCCAAAACTATATCTCTACCTATTTCAGTCCCGGCGAAGCGTTGCACCTGCTCGATGGTTGTATCGAGCACACAGTTTACACCTTCTTTTGTTATTCGATCTAGTACACGTTGCGCTGTTGTTCTGATTTCTGGCGGTGCAAGAGTTAGTTGCGAAGTCGAAACAAAAGACCGCATGTATTGGTATTCTTTATTGCCAATATTACCATCGACTGCCATTAGACAAACGAGTGTGGCAATTACTAATTCGCTATCAGGAATGAGAGCGTACGTCGTCTCTTTCTCGTGTTGAGCTTGTTCAGCCTTTTTCTCTACCGATGTTTTCAATAGTGCACCAACGTCCACGGCGATGCCCTCATGCGCATGTATCAATTGAAAATAAGGCATTTCAACTAAGCGCATGAGTTTAGCTAGAAAAAATTCTGGGAATTGCTTTACCCGTGAATTGAATCGTTGCGTCACTGCGTTGTAACCTGTTCTGGCATACTGTAATTGGTTTTCAACAGTCACAATTCGATTATTGAGATCGACGATGACTTCATTACCACTGAGGTTAGGATATTGTTCGAGCAAGGCCATGAACCGCTGGTGCATTGCGCCTACAGGTTGTTGACCTCCGCTGTCCCTAAGTTCTGACAGCGTTACCTGTAAATCTCGTTCATGGGTGAGTGCCTCCGCTACGACCCGTACTAGGTTTGGTATCAAATCAGTGCGACGTTTTAGCGATACATCGAGATTTGATTTGCCGCGTTCTTGCCAATTTGTTACAAAAACAAGGTCGTTAAATAGAAACGCGATATTCAATAGAATCAGGAAAATCACTGCGACCAAGGCTCCCGCGAAGTAGCCAAACGCGTCAAAGGAAGCCCCTCCGTAAATAGTCATTACCGCCACGATGCAGCAGGATAGTGCGGTTCCAAGAACCAACAATCCAACTCGAGCGTACTGTCGCATAACTGAGTTCTCTCCTTGGTCACTGATAACAAAATGGCGTTCTTCCTGACTGGCGGTTATTGTAAGGTTTTGGTCCATCGGATTATCTAGTACTGCTGGTCCCAATACATAGATGTCCTGATCGGGCCGCAAGGTCCATTCGAAATACTTGAGATTGCCGGAGCGGGAATAGTAAGTTCTCTTCGCGTGAACTTCGGCGCCCACAGCATTTACTGGAATCTCGCCCGTGTCGTCCCTAACATTAAAGACATTCAGTTGCGTCCCACTCTCGACAGTGACCCAGCGAGACTTCTTGTCAGACTTTACTAACTTTTTCATAAGGTATCTACAATAAACAACCGCTTCGCCGCTGTAGCGCGCCGATATTACCGTATTGTGGGCCTGGATTTGACCCACGATTTCCGTTATCCCAGGAAAAACCCCTTTGACGTTCGAAGTGGGGATATTCTCAATCATCCTTTTGGTACCCATTTTTCGGTAACCAATAAATCCCAGAACTGCCATAGTGATTAACTCGGCCAATCCCAATAGTCCAACAATGAAAGGATCCAAAACGGTGCCGGTTCGGGACTGTAAAGGATAGGGTCCTAATATATCGCGTTCGGAAGAAGGAAGGTCGTGGACTTGTAGATCGTTTAGTCCCATAAATGTGGCGTGCCCGATGTTGGTAAGTCGGTCTCGATATTGTAAATACAGTTGTTGCGTTTGAACGGCGTCACGTTTGATGAGGGCCTGACGGAGTGGTGATTGTTTGTCATCGGCCGGATTCTGGTTATCAACGAGGATGCGGTATTGTTCGACACGTGCATTGGCCAGTGTAAACTGTTCAATGGTGACAAATGTCCATTGCAGAAAGAGAATAGGTGGCAGTAACACCAAAACGACGATCGACGAAACCATAATGTGGTGAATGCCAAAGAGATTCAACATCAGGCCGATGGCAAACACAAATGAGAAAACGGCCAACGCCATATTGCCTACACTGGCCCATCCTCTGCTCGCCAGAATTGCTTTTTCCCCATGGGCGGAAATGGTAAATTGTATACCTAAGCGATCGGAACCTTGGCCGATCGTACCCTGTTGAAAATCGTAGTCGCCCAACACTAATACTTGAGCATCAGCTTTGATGACGGTCTCGCTTTCGCGGTAGTTTCCGTAGTATTTGGTTGGTAGGCTGGTCGGGTAAATTTCTGGCGTATTTGAGTTTGCTTTTACAAACACACTTCCGGTTGGGTCGTCAATGGAAAAATTGACAATGGCTGACGCAGAGTCAACCGTAACCCAGCTTGTGTCACCGTCGCTATCCGTTTCCTCCCGTTCTTTGGTCCAGTTGTAATGGACGACCGGACCAGCGCCGAGCCGACTACTTAAAACGGCGTCTTCGCTTCGCACCTTAGCTTCAATCATCGAGGGCCCGCTTACTAAACCGGCTGCATAAGAAATTGGAAGCCGTTGGACTTCCATTACGCCCCGCATTCCGTCCATACTACACCCACGCGAAAAGAAGGCGGTGGCCAGTAGAGCAATCATTGTCAGCAATTGCGCTAATTTGGATATCCGAGAATCTTTAGTAAGGAAGGTGCCAGACATGTTTCTAAGTCCAAATCAAATTGATAAACCAAAGGAATGTTCAGGAGTTGTAGTCACTGCCACGAGGATCTTGTCGCCCTAAGGGTTACTAATATTGATACCAAAATTCGAAGTTTTAAGCGAAACTTATTGGCAGTTTGCGTTGGGACTAGGTAGGAAACCCAAATCGCGGCTCCGCGGTAGATGTAGCTTGCACGTAGTTGTGGGGCTTAGCGATAAGCGTGATCTGAGCCTGGTAGGCAAAATGTTAGGGCAGCCACAGTGCTCCCGCTTCGTTGAATCGCAAAATTGTTGTCGTCTGATTGACGAGTCTATGCTAGTGCAGCAAGTTTCCCTTTGCATTTGATTGATATTCTGAATACATTAAGTTATAGTAAAGCCGTTGGACATCCACATTTTTGTTCATTTGCACGGAAAGCCTTCCCTTTGTGAACCCCTGCCGATGTGATGTGACCAGCGAGCATTGATGATTGAGTTTTCGCGGGCGATTTAATGAAAAACTGTCCCAAAATAAAGAATACCAAACCAGAACACTTAAAGGAAAGCGTCATGACCTTCCGTAGTCTTAGCGTCACATTGTTAACCATCGTTTTAGCCTCTAATGTGCTGTTTGCGCAGTTACCGAGCACTCAGCTTGCTACAATTACTCCGGCGGGTGGGACACCTGGTGCCACTGTAGAAGTCACCGTTACTGGTGCGGATCAGGATGACCTCATCGCTCTTCAGTTTTCTCATCCAGGAGTTGTGGCAACCCAAGTTTCCACCGCGGCGGGTGAATTTGATCCCGCTCCCACGCCTGTGAACAACAAGTTTCAGGTAGCAATAGCTGCCGACGTGCCTGCGGGTATTTATGAGGTTCGCGTGTCAGGTCGCTTCGGCCTCTCAAGTCCGCGAGCATTTGTTGTGGGTGCTGCAGCACAGATCGTAAGTAACGGAAGTAACCACACATTGGAGACGGCACAAGAAGTTCAAGGCGATACGGAGGTGGTTGGTATCACCGATGCGAGCAAGCGTGATCATTTCAAACTCAATCTCACCGCGGGACAACGAATTATTGTAGAGTGTCTCGCACAGCGTATCGGCTCGCGCGCCAATTCATTGCTGACAATCCTAGATGAGCAGGGCCAAGAAGTCGCACGAAATAACAATGGAATTGGCGACGATTCGCTGGTAGACTTTACCGCCACTACAGCGGGGATTTACATAATTACGGTAAGAGATTTTGTATACCGGGGGGGTGCCGAATATTTTTATCGATTACTCATTAAGACGGGCAGTCACGTTGATTACGTGATACCATCTGTAGGGAAATTGGGAACAGCATCTGAATTCACCGTTGTAGGACGTAACTTGCCGGGAGGAAAACCTCTCGCAGATGTGTTCGTCGACGGTGTTCAACTCGAATATCTTATACAAAATGTTCAATTCCCAGCAGCGAATGAATCCAAAAACTCGGTCCTAAATACCTTGGTAGAAGAAAGCATCGCGAGAACCAATATTTCAGTCTTAGGTCGCACTCTCCCGTTCAGCGTCAGCGATCTGTCGGTTGTCATAGAGACCGGCGACAATGATAGTGGTGAGACATCCACGAAACTGGACGTGCCCTGTGTTGTTTCGGGTCAATTTTATCCGGCCAGCGATGTGGACTGGTTTGAGTTTAGTGCGACCAAGGGAGAAATTTACATCATTGAGGTTGTTAGCCATCGTCTGGGTTTGCCTGTGGATGCCATTATGCTTGTTCAAAAAGCGGTTACTGCAGAAGACGGGGAAGTTACCGTAAGCGCGGTTGTGTCGGTGGACGATCCTAGTGATCGTAATGGGCGTATAGGACAGGAATTTGATGCAACGACCGATGATCCTATTTATCGTTTTAGCGCGCCAGACGATGCTACTTATCGCATTCGTATTACTGATCAATTCAGTCGAACTCGAGATGACCCCCGCCTACAATATGAATTACGAATACGCCCTGAGAATCCGCAGTTGATTCTCACCGCCGATATAAAACAAATAAAAACAGCGAACGCGAATGAAATTAAGGTCTATTCGCCTGTTTTGCGTAAAGCCGACAGTTTATTAATCAATGTACGAGTCCAACGAATTGAAGGATTAGCGAGTCCGGTGACCGTCTCAGTAGAGGGTTTACCTCCAGGGGTTACGTGTGCGTCCGTTGTACTTAGTGCTACCCAATCCATCGCGAGCCTAGTGGTAAATTCAACCGCCGATACGAAAGCATGGCAGGGGAATATTCACATTATGGGTTCTGCTGAAACGGGTGGTAAACAAGTAAAAGTTGAAGCGTTATATGCCGCGGTGACGTGGGGAACAGCCAATAAAACTCTGATTCAAGCCCACTTTCATAGTCTCGGTAGCTGCTGGTTATCTGTAATTGACGTTGAAGATGGCGCTGCTGTTGTTTCTGTCGGGGACGGCGCGATCCTTGAGACGTCTCGTGGGGGAAAGCTTGAAGTTCCAGTAAAGGTAGCGAGGGGAGCAGGATTTGAGGGCGATTTGAAGTTGGTTGCAACAAATATAGCTGCAGAGGTAAAGCCGGTTGATTTGACGTTTAAGGCGGATAGTAACGAACAGAACCTCCTTATAGATTTGAAAAACGCTAAAGCGAAGGCCGGCTTATACACTTATTACTTGCGTGGGGATGGTAAAGTTAAACGCACTCGAAACGGAGACGCAGTTATCCGCGCTGACGCAAAGGTTGCTCACATCGTTAAAATGCTAGCGGCTGCTGATGCTGCGTTAACCGCCGCGACGGCCACAAACAAAGCTGCAATCGATGCATTGGCAAAATCAGTAGTAACCAAAACTACTAGTGAAACTGCCAAAAAGACCGCTGATAAAGCAGCTGCAGACACCGCGGCGGCGGTTAAAGTTGCACAAGAATCTTTAACAAAAGCGCAAGCGGCACTTAAGGCGGCTGGTGAAGATGAAGGAAAGAAAAAAGTAGCCCAGGAGGCGGTTGTTAAGGTGACAGCCGACGTAGCCGTGAAGACGGAGGCTTCTAAGGTGGCGGATGAAACTAAGAAAACGGTTGACGCAGCGGCGCTCAAAACGATTGCGGAACACACAGCTGCTGACACTGCCCAAAAGAAAACTGCTGTTGACCTTAAAACAGTAACTGATACGCAAAAGCGAACTGCCGCCGCCAAAACCGCCGTGGACAAAGTACTAGCGGCGGTGAAGAAAGCTGATGCAGCCAAGGATTATGTTGTCGCGGTCGTCTCAACCCCTATTCGCGTAAACGTGGTTGACTCTCCTTTCGCAATTAGCGAAGTGTCATCGAAGATTACGACGGGAGTCGAAATGGAAATAAAGTTTGTAATTGAACGTAAATATGGGTTCGTCGATCCAGTTGATTTGACTTTTACCATTCCGGGTACCCTTAAAGGTGTAGTCGTCGCAAAGGTTCAAATCGCAAAAGACGCATCTGAAGCGATGGTAAAACTTACGGCGGCAGCCGACGCTACGGCAGGGAAACACATTATTGAAGTTAGCGGTACTGCCAAGTTCAATGCCGTGCCAGTGACTGCGAAAGTGGGACTGAATTTGGAAGTTGTTGCCGCTGCCAAAACAGCGGCCTCTGATTAGTCATCACAAAATGTTCAATACTTATTCGAATTATCTCAAATACCCTCAGCCTCAAAATAACGTCTTCTACGGAAATTAAAATCATGAACAGAATTATTTCAACACGCACCTGCGTAATTATTGCTTTGGTGACGGGGTGCTCTTTTAGTTTGGGATCAATTTTGGTTGCTGAAGACGAACCAATCGCGATTACCGAGATTAAACGCAAGGATAAGGTTGATTTTGAAAAAGAAATTCTACCGATTCTCCGTCGCAACTGTCTCGCCTGTCATAACGCAACGGATGCCGAGAGCGATTTGGTTATGGAAACACCGGCATCTCTGCTTACCGGTGGCCTTGATGGTCCTGCGGTCATTGCTGGAAAGGGTTCCGAAAGTCTAATTATTAAGCTCGCTTCTCGTGCGCAAGAATCATATATGCCACCGGACGACAATGATGTCGGTGCAAAAAGTCTCACGCCTATGGAACTTGGTTTAATTAAGCTTTGGATTGACCAAGGAGCCGAAGGTGTGGTGGTAGGGTCACGTGGTCCGATTAAATGGCAGGCTCTACCAGCGGGCGTTAATCCTATTTATTCGGTTGCGATTAGCGCGGATGGACAGTATGCTGCCGCCGGCAGAGCAAATCAGGTATTTATTTATCACGTTCCTTCACGAACTGAAATTGGACGGTTGTCCGACCCAGCGATAATGGAATCCGGTGTGTATGACTCCCCCGGCGTAGCTTTTATGGATATTGTTCAATCGCTGGCTTTCAGCCCTGACGGCACAATGGTGGCAGCCGGAGGTTTTCGCTCGTTAAAAATTTGGCAACGACACGATAATCGCGTTGCGTCAACTCTTCCGGCTTTATCGGCCATCCCCACTTCCGTAGCAAAAACAGTGGATGGAAAATTACTAGGCATCGGTTTCGAAGACGGTTCGTTACAGGTGCTGAGCGTCGCAGATAATAAGATTGTCGCCACCACGGCGGCTCACGAAGGTGGCGTACACGGCGTGGCGTTCACTGATGATGCAAAACAGATAGTAAGTGGCGGGGCGGATCAGACGGTCAAAGTTTGGGAAGTTGCTGGTCTAGTTGCTGTGCGGACAATTACAACTCCGGCGGTTGTCAATGCCGTAGCGATTGTTACTGGCGGTACGTTGGTTGCTAGTGCCGGCGAGGATAATATTGTCCGGGTTTGGAACATTAAGGCTGTGGCGGTGGAAGCACCAAAAGAGGGCGACGTACCGTCTGAACCTGAAATGCCCGTTAAAGAGCTTAAAGGGCATGCAGCACGAATCACTTCCCTAGCTGTGTTCTCCAAGCAGCCAGAACTGTTGGCGTCTGGCAGCGCTGACAAAACAATTCGCATTTGGAATATCACTACAGGAGCACAAGTACGGGCCATTACACATGGCGGTGAAGTAACAGGCATTGCTGTCAACGCAACGGGCGACAAATTAGCATCGGTGAGCAGTAACAAAACTGCGAAGTTGTGGAACGTCGCCGACGGTAAGGCGATTGTTGAAATGAGCGGCGATTATCGCGCTAAAACAGGTGTCGCGAAAATCGGTCGCGCTAGTACGTTGGCTACCGCCCGTACCGCTTTGGCTAAAAAAGATTTAGACGCCGCCAATGCTCGCAAGAAATCCGAAGACGAGAACCTTACGAAAGTCAAAGAAGCTCTTACTAAAGCGGATGTAGCACTTAAAGCTAAAACAGAAGCAGATGTTAAACCCGCTGCCGCCCTCAAGGCTGCAGATGAAGCGTTGGCAAAAGCGGTAGAAACGAAAACTAATAGCGAAACTGCTAAAAAGACGGCGGATACGGGAGCGACTGACACGGCCGCGGCGGTTAAAGTCGCACAGGAATCTCTAGTTAAAGCACAAGCAGCACTTAAGACCGCTGGTGAAGATGAAGAAAAAAAGAAAGCAGCACAAGAGGCGATTGACAAAGCAACAGCTGACGTATCCGCAAAGACTGAGGTTTCCAAAGTCGCGGTGGCAAACAAAAAGACAGTTGATGCAGCA
>Ga0302117_10001772_pt1 | contig 10363 bp, 7 predicted proteins | sample AG5_322_MG_FD_203112 | JGI IMG/M metagenome (GOLD analysis project Ga0302117, IMG submission 203112) | Marine microbial communities from Western Arctic Ocean, Canada - AG5_32.2 | ecosystem: Environmental > Aquatic > Marine > Oceanic | place: Canada: Western Arctic Ocean | collected 2017-10-01 | reverse complement strand
CCGGCACGATGCTCCAGGTCAACGTGATCGCGTCGCCGCGGGGGATGTTTGCGCCGTCAGTCGCGGTGAACTCCCAATGCCCCGGTTCATCGTCGACACGGAAGTGCTTGCCAATCCCGCCCATCTGCCCCGAGACGCTGCGGATGTAACTCTCCGGGGTGCCGGGCGCAAAACAGAAATTGGGCTGCATTTCACGCGTTCCGGCCGTCGCCAGATCCGCCGCATGCCGCTCCGCCAGCAATCGCATAATCTCTCGCTGGATCGGCAGAAGCCTTTGGCCAGAGACGCCCGCCGGCGGACAATCAACGCATCCCGCCTGACGAACAACCCGACTGGGTGGCGGCGCCGCGGCCGAGGCCGCGATTGAGGAAATGACGAGGAGAACAATCAATAGAGCCGAGCTGCGGTACATCTTTTTCATGGCAAGCAAGAGTTGAAATTTCCGCGTTCTCGCGGAGCTTTTTGCAAGTTCACCACCGTTGCCTCCACAGGACAATCGCAAAGAGTACCCCGCATGCAGACGCTCCACCGCAAACGTCAAACCGAACGCCCAAACTTCCGGGCCAATTCGCGTTCGTTGATTTCAATCAAAGTCGGACGCCCGTTCGGACAGGTGTAGGGCATGGCGCAGCGACGCAGGCTTTCCACCAGTTTCTCAAGCTCCGGCCCGCTGAGGGAAACGCCGGCATTCACCGCTCGATGGCAGATGGTCCGCGCGATCATCCGCTCGGTGAGACGGTTCGAATTTGCCGATTGCCCGGCGGCCTTCAAATCGTCAACCAATTCCAGCACGAATCGCCGCGCTTCCATGCCTTGCACAAAGGGCGGCAAGGCATCGAGCAGAAAGGTCTGCTCGCCAAACTCGCTCAGTCCGACGCCCAGTTTCGACAGCGCCTCGATCTGCTCCCGGACGAACTGCGCGTCGCGCACGGACAGCTCCACCGTCTCGGGCAACAACAACCGCTGTGAAGGCGCCGAAGCCGTCTCCGCGGCGTCGAGCATTTGTTCGTAAAGCACGCGCTCGTGCGCCGCGCGCTGATCCATCAGGACCAGGCCGCGATCCGACTCGAGGGCGATGTAGTTGCGCGCCACCACCCCGAGAATTCGCAGTGGAACCTTCATCAGAGGGGCCGGTTCGACGGGCGATTGCCTCATCTCCGCCTCGACGGCTTCCAGCTTGCTCGCCGTGTCCGGCTCCTTGTCAAACCGTTCGCTCTGTTTCTCCGGAATCGTTTTTACCCCGGCGCTCGCAACCGCGGGCGCAGGCTCGTCAGGTTCGGTCGCCGTGGACTTCGGCTTCCCGCCCTCGGCGCTCCCCGACAATTCCAACGAGACCGTCCGCTCGCCGGCCACAACGGGGAATGGCTGAGCTTGCGGGGCCGCGTCCGTCTCCACAGGTCCGCCTTCATCGGCCCCGGCGGCCTCCGGCGCGGGCACATCCTCCGTCTCGACCCGTTGCATTCCCCGCAACGCGGTTTCCACCGCCTCGGCCACCAATCGCCGCACTTCCCTCTCACGATGAAATTTCACCTCGCGCTTGGCCGGATGGATATTGACGTCCACCGAATCGGGATCCATTTCGAGAAACAGGCAGCACATGGGAAATCGCCCCTTGGCCAGCGCGGTCTGATAGCCTTCGATCAGCGCGTGGTTCAGTCCGCGATTCTCGATCGGGCGTCGATTGACGAACAGATGCTGATCCTGACGCGTCGAGCGAGACACGCCCGGCGCGCCGATGAAGCCCCAAACTCGCGCAGCGATATCCCGCGCCAACGCCTCCCCGCCACCCGCGAGATCCAACTCGTCGGCATGATCGACCGGCAGCATTTCCACCTCGGAACCATAGAGTTCGCGCAGACGATCTCGCAGCGCAGCTTGGCGCGACTCAATGTCGTCGCCGAACGCGACGGCGGGCAACCGCCACACGAGGCGATTCTCCTGCCGGAAATCGAAGGCAATCTCCGGATGCGCCAGCGCGGCCAGGGCAAGATAATGCTGAATATGCGCGCGTTCCGTCTCCTGGCTTTTTAGAAACTTCCGCCGGGCCGGCAGATTGAAAAATAACTGGCGCACTTCCACCGTGGCTCCCGGCGCCCGACCGGCAGACTTCACGTCCTGCAGCTTGCCGCCGTCGATCACGATCTCCGTGCCATCCGGCGAGTCATCGCCGCGCTCACGCGTGGTCAGGGTAAATCGACTGACGCTGGCGATGCTCGGGATCGCCTCGCCGCGAAAACCCATCGTCGAGATCGAGGACAAATCCTCCGCCAGCCGAAGCTTACTGGTCCCGTGACGCTCCAGCGACATCAGGGCGTCGTCGCGATTCATGCCAATGCCGTCATCAGTCACGCGGATCAACGCGCGTCCCCCGGCCTGGATTTCCACCGAGATTTTCCTGGCCTCCGCGTCGATCGAGTTCTCCACCAGCTCCTTGACGACGCTGGCAGGACGCTCAATCACTTCGCCGGCGGCGATTTGATTGGCCACCTGATCGGGAAGGACGCGAACGCGATTCATGGACGGAAATTAGAAGTAGTTCGGGGGAGACCGTGCCACACGGGAAGTTGGAAACCGATCTTTTTCGCGGCGCGCCGCTCAAGCGCAGATGGGCAGCCGAAACGAAAAAATCGCGCCGCCAGCCTCGCTGTTCCGCGCCTCGATGAAGCCCTTGTGGTCCTCGACGATCTTCTTGCAGATGGCCAGCCCCAGACCGGTGCCCTGCGCCTTGCCGTGCGTCGCGAAGGGCTCGAACACCTTGTTGATAATCTCCGGCGCAATGCCCTCGCCAGTGTCTTCGATCTCGGTGATCACGAAACCGTCCTTCACAGAAAAACGCACATAAATCTTGCCGCCGTCGCTGAGGACATCCACCGCGTTGTTGATCAAATTATAGAAGACATGCACCACGCGGCGCTGATCAATCATGGTCGATACGTCCGGAACCTCCCCGACCTCCAACTCCACGGCCTTGTCGGTCAAGTCCGACCTCAGGTCTTCGATAATCGTCTCGACATAGGGCGAATACTTCACCGGCGCCAGCACGATCGAAGCCTGCGATCCACGCGTAAACTCAAGCAACTCATTGATCATGTTGCTCAATCGCGTGACTTGCTTGCCGATCCGCTGCTGCGCGGATTGCCGCAATTCCGCCGAGGCGCTTTCCATGCCCGCGATTTCCGCGGCGAGACCGATGATGTTCAGAGGATTCTTGAAATCGTGCACGATCGACCGGGCGAAGCGGCCGACCAGCGTCAGCCGTTCGGCCTGCAGACTCTCCTCGACATACTTTTTGTTAAAGTCCCGCAACCGCAAGCTGAATTCCCGCAACAGGCACACCGCGAGTTTGGGCGAATGCTCAAGGAGCTTCAGCAGGTCGTCGCGATGCAGGAAATAAACTTTGGTGTCGAGTTCAGCCTGCGCCGTCGCCGAACGCGGGCGATCGTCGAGAATCGCCATTTCGCCAAAAAAGTCACCCGGCTCCACACTGGTCAACACGCGGCGTTCGGTCTCGCTGACCAAGGTTGAAACCCGAACCTCTCCTTCGACCACGACGTAAATGCCGTCCCCAGGATCACCTTCCTGAAAGATAACGTCCCGCGGCTTATAGGCCCGCATTTCGGCGGTCTGCTCAAGAGATTGCATTCCCTCCGCAAGCAGGCCGCTGAACAATTCAACTTTTCCCAGCTCAGACATGGCCGCCGATTGTATCTGATTTTGTATCAGCGTAAAGTTCGATCGAACTTTGCGCGCAAGAAGTCCCAAACACGACAGCCCACCCACCCCAACGCACAACAACACCTGTTCATTTGCGGGACGGAACAAGCCTGAGGGAAGACGCTTTCAAGTATGTGTTGAGCATTGACGCAGTTCCGCGCGTTCGTATCCTCCCGACTTCCATCGCGAAAAGTGCGCCGACAATGACCGACAAATCGCGAGGATATTCGATTCCAATCGTCCAATATGAAAATCGTCGACATGCGCGTTCATTCGATCGCGATCGCGGATCCTCCGCTCCGCAGTTCTTACGGACGCCACGCGCCCTACGCCCTCCGAAACATTCTCGAACTAGTCTCCGATGACGGCGTCGTCGGCGTGGCCGAAACCTACGGCGGCGAACTCCAGGCCCAGGCTCTCGAAGAACTGCGCGAGCAGGTTGTCGGCTCCGACCCTTACCGCCTGACTGGATTTCTCCTGCCGATGGTTGAAGGCCAGGGCAGCGACCTCGCGCGCTCGCAGACCTTTCACGTGCCCGGCGAGAATCCGCTCGACGCCACGACCCGAACTTATGCGGCGATCGAAGTCGCCTGCCTCGACTTGATCGGCAAATCCGTCGGCCAGGCCGTCTGTGATTTGATCGGCGGCCGGGTGCGCGATGAAGTCCCTTTCTCCGCCTATCCTTTTTATAAGCACGCCGGCGGCGGCGGCGAAGGCGAGGATGTCCGTGAGGACGAATACGGCGAAGCCCTGTCCCCCGAATCCCTGACCGAACAGGTCAAACAGATGCGCGCCAAATACGGCTTCGGCTCCATCAAGTTCAAGGGCGGCGTGTTGGATCCGGACATCGAGATCGAAACCATCAAATGCCTGCGCCGCGAACTCGGCCCCACCGTGCCGTTGCGCATCGATCCCAATTGCGCCTGGTCGGTCGAGACGTCGATCAAGGTCGGCAAGGCGCTGGCGGAGGAACTCTCCGGCGGCGGCTACCTCGAAGATCCCTGCGCCGAACTTGAAGGCATGGCCCAGGTGCGAAAGGCGCTTCTGGCCGAGGGCATCGACACCCCCCTGGCCAGCAACGTCGCCGTGACCTGCTTCGCGGACATTCCCAAGACCGTCGAGCTCGACGCCGTGCAGATCATCTTGTCCGACCATCATTATTGGGGCGGCATGCGGCAGATTCAGCACCTGTCGAAAGTCAGCAAGATGTTTGGCATCGGACTGTCCATGCACTCCAACAGCCACCTCGGAGTGTCGCTAATGGCGATGGCTCACGTCGCCGCCGCCACGCCCCACCTCACCTACGCCTGCGACACCCATTACCCCTGGCAGCAGGAGAAGGATGAGATCGTCGACGGCGGACGCGTGAAGATCGAAGGCGGCTGCGTCAAGATTCCCGACAAACCCGGCCTCGGCGTGGAGCTGGATTACGATCAAGTCGCCCGAGGCAAAGAGCGCTACGAAAAATGCCCCTACCGCAAACGCGACGACGAACTTGAAATGCGCAAGCACGTCGACCCCGAATGGAAACGCGTCCTGCCGCGCTGGTGAACCCCGGATCAAGCGAAATGCATTTTTTACCACGGATAGCGCGGATATCTCGGATGGAACGCAGCGAAAGATTCCACGGCAAGACACACGTCAAAGATCAACGCCCGGACGCTCTTATTCCTTTCTGAAAATCCGTGTCATCCGCGCTATCCGCGGTTAAAAAAAGTCATCTATGGACCCCAAAGAATTCTGTTCCAAGTTGCCCGGCGTCGTCGGCTTTCCCATCACGCCGTTCCATGCCGACCTTTCACTCGATCTCGACGGTCTGCGCTCTAATGTCGCGTCGATGGTAAAACAGCCCTTCACGACCATCGTGGCCGCTGGCGGCACGGGTGAAATGTATTCCCTCACAAATGAAGAGCATGTCGCTGTGGTCAAGGCCGTCGTCGAAGCCGTGGACGGCAAGATCCCTGTGATCGCGGGGACAGGATTCAACCGCGCGACCGGCGCTGAACTCGCCCGCCAATCCGCCGCCGTCGGAGCCAGCGCCATCCTCGCATTTCCGCCGTACTATCCCGGCGCGCACTTCGATGGCTTGTTCGACTACTACAAGGCCATCGGCGACGCCACCTCACTGGGCCTGATGATCTACAGCCGCGACTGGGCGAAGTTCTCCCCCGCCCAGGTCGAGAAACTGACAGAGATCGAGAACTTCGTCTGCTGGAAGGAAGGACTGGCCGACATCCGCGCCTACCAGATGATCATGAATCGCATCGGCGACCGGCTCTATTGGATCGGCGGCGCGGGCGACGACATGGTCCCCGCCTACTATGCGCTCGGCATTCGCACCTACACCTCGAGCATCTCCAACGTCGCCCCGAAGCTTTCCATCCATCTTCACGAGACAGCCGCCGCCCGCGACGACGCGAAACTCAATGAACTGATCAGGGAATACGTCACGCCGCTCTATGAATTCCGAACTCGCCGCAAGGGCTACGAAGTCAGCGCCATGAAGGCGATGATGGACATGATCGGGCTGAAGGGCGGCCCCAGCCGCGCGCCGGTCGTCGATGTGCTGCCTGATGAAATGGATGCGTTGCGCGCGCTGGTCGAGAAATGGCGGCCGTTTCTTTGACTCCAAGGCGAATACGTTCGATCTCAAACTTGAAATCTCAAATCCGAAATTCCTAAAATGAGCGACGAATACCAACGCGGAACGGATCAGGAATGGTTGGAGCATTCCAACCAGGAGATGGGGAAGATCATGAAAAAGCGGGACAACGCCATCTGGAGGTATCGCTTCCTGTGCACGGTCCTTTTCTTCTCCACGCTGATCATGGGACTGATGCTCCGCAAAATTAACCAGACCCACCCGATCCGCGAACTGCTGGGTTTTTGAGACTTCTCGATCGTCGTCAATCTGCGGCAATGCCCACGGCGATCAGCCCAATCAACTCCGCCGGAGGAAAGGGCGTTTCGGGAAATAGCTTCTTCAAGGCCGACTCCGTGCCCGCCGTTGCTTCAATCGCGCCGCCAGACTCGGCCTTACCGACAATTCTGATATGCCGCCATTGCCCCGGCTCAATCCCGGACGGCAGAGTCACCTTCAGCTTGGTTTCGCTCTTCTTCTTCTCGATCACATTCGCCGCCAGCTTCGTCCCAGCCCACGCCCCCTCGATCGACAGGGTAATGGGCGCGTCGAATCCCTTGTCACGCCGCGCCGCGACCTTCAACTCGAATGAAGCGCCGGCCTTGGCCACAACTTTGTCGACGCTCACTGAAAGATCGAAGCCCGGACGCCATGGCTGGATCTCCATTCGGTAGCCATGCGCGGGTCCCCCCGTTCGAGTCAGTTCCTCAATCAGCAGTCGATATTTGCCGTCGGCCGAAAAACGATTGGTGATTCCGGCCTCATTGGACTTCGTCACGTCCGCTTCTTTAAGCAGCTTGCCCTTCGCGTCGTATAGCTGAACGAACAGCGCGCTGGGAGAACCCAGACTCCGGGTCTGCCCGACGAACGCCCACTGCTCATTCTTCTTCGCTTCAAACTCATAGAAGTCTCGGTCGGCGTTCTTCTCGAATCGACCATTGATCGCCAATGGCAGCTCAATCTTCGTCGCCTGCTCGGGCGTATTATTGGGCTCGGCTTCAACGCCGTCCTTGAGCGCGTCCGCCACCATCCGAACAAATCCGGATCCACTCCCCTTGCTCGATGGAACGCCGACGCGTTGGCGAAGGCTCCGATCCGACACCTTCAACTTCACCGATTCGACTCCGTCCAGTTCCGTGCCCAGAACGGTTGTAGTGACACTTGCGCCCGGCTCGGAACCCAACGGAAACGGCAGCGTCGCAAAGGGAAAACCGCCAATTCGAAGTCGGTACCGATGCGCCTCGCTTTTTTCATACAACGAATCTCTGACTTCGAGCACGAAGCCGCCAGAAACCTTCGCGGCAAAACTGAACCGGGCGTCCGCGCCAATGCCCGCGACGTCCTCGCTCTGCGCGACTTGACGGCCGTCTCGGTCGAACAAACGCATCAACGGGTCCAACTTTGAGCCGATCCGCTGGGCCACGCATTCAATCGCGACCCGCTTGCCGGCCGATAGTTTCAATCGATAGAATCTGGAATGCGAATCGTCGCAAGCGCCATCGACCGCCGCCGGCCATGGAAGCTCGCGCGCCTGGTCGAAAGCCCCTCCGGCCGCGACGCGAGGCGCGCTGGGGAGATCGTCGATCATGAGCAGATAAGGTCTGGTGACGCCGCCACGCGTCGCGATCCGAATCGCCCCCACGCCGACTTGTGCGTCCGTCGGCAGCGTAAATCGCAGCGCCGCGGACTTGCCGTCTGTGGGAGCCTCGTCCCCAACCTGCTCGACATTCGCGTCGAAGCTCGTCCACACGTCGGCGATCGAACCCAGCCCCGCGCCGCGCACGACCACCTCAACCGAACGTCCGGGCGCGACGGCCGCCGGCTCCAGCGCCGCGATCGACGGGGCCTGCGCGGCAAGATTCAGGCAAAGCGGAATCAGCCAAAGGAATAGTGTGAGGTGTGAAGTCACTTTCATGAGCGAATCGCCGCGACGGATCGGCGCATTGAATTTCGGAAATAGAGCCGCCATCGGAACACGTCGATGAAATTCGGCGCGCCAGGACAATCTAACCGCCGCCCAGCCGAACCAGCAGCTTCTTCCTATCCCGAGCAGTGGTTTTGATCATTTTGAGAAGCTCATCGTATAGCTGCTGGGACTGGCTGGAATCAAACTTTGTCGCTTGCTTAAGACGATCGTATTTCCATTTTCCCCAATCCTTTTCCAACGTCTCCAGAATTTCCATGACCGCATCGCCGCGATCCTTATCAGTGTCGCAAATTTCCAGGATTGTCGGCAGCCATTTCTCCGAGCTGGAGTTGTAGGCGGCCATGATTTCCTCCTTCGCGTCATCTGAAAAACCCAGCAGCCCCAATTCCTTTTCGTAGGCCGCCGCCTCGCCCGCGGCAACCGGCCTGAATTTGGCGATCGCGTCGAGATACCGTTGAACCGAGATCTTTTCCCGCTCAATGAAACTCTCCGAAATATACCGTTTGCCATTGATGACCACCTCGACGTCCAAAAGGCCGACCGAGTGAATATACTCCTTAATGCTCGCGCTCATCTTTGAGAGATGCGACTTGGTGATCAGCTCCAGCGATCCAAACTGCGCCTCGTCATCGGAATCCTCACGCGGATTACCCGGTTTTTTCCAGATGTGGTCGGCGGTGATTGGCTTGTCCGCGGCGACCATCGCGAGGATTGCTGCTCCGGACATGGGCTGGGGCAAAGCCGCCAGACCAGCCGCCTTCTCGTTCGCCACCGCAGTCGCATTGATGCCGAGATACGCATGCCAGCCCAGGGCAAGAAAAACGATCATGTAGATCGCGGTGGCCGCAGTATTCGAACGCCCGAACAAGAACCAGCCAGCAAATCCGAGAATGCCGGGAATCACTGCGGCAACGACGACCCGGACGCCAAAGCCAATAAAGTCCGCGACATCCAGATACGGAGTGGCCGACGCGAAATAAACGACCCAAACCGCGAGCGCCAGAACCAACAGCCAGCAATAGGAGGAGAACTCAAAGATCCTGGACTCCTGATTCTCGTTAAACTCCTCGAAATCGCCGTCGTTCATAAGTCTTCAAATATCCTGCCGCTTCGGTTGTTTCGCTTTGCAATCGGCGAACTTACGCGACTACCGCGCACTGTCAATCGACCAATCAATTCCTGCCTCATCAAAGTCTCCCGTTCACGCGATCACACCCGAAACCGGATCTCCCGATGCGATGGGCAGCGGCCGGCCGTCCACGCCGCGAACTTCCGTGTGTGGGTCGATACCCAGCAGTGAATAGATCGTCGCGGCCAGATCGTCGGGTCGCACGGGATTCTCGGCAGGGTATTCGCCGTTCCGGTCCGACGCCCCGTGGACGAAGCCGCGCTTGATTCCCCCGCCCGCCAACAGCGTGGTGTAACACTGGGGCCAATGATCCCGGCTGGCTTTCGAATTGATCCTCGGGGTCCTGCCGAATTCCCCCATCCAAACAATCAGAGTGGTGTCCAGCAATCCCCGCTCGTCCAGTTCCGTCAACAATGTCGAAAGCGTCTGGTCGGTATACGGGTGGTGATACTTCTCGACGATCGGAAACATTTTTGCCCCGCTGTTTCCGTGCGTGTCCCATCCTCCCCGAGTCAGGCTCTTGCCTCCGCTGATCGAATTCGAGAAATAGACGTTCACAAATTTCGTCCCCGCCTCAACCAGTCGTCGCGCCAGCAGACAACTTTGCCCGTAGGTGTGTTTCCCATATCGCTCGCGAACCGCCTCCGGCTCCTGGGAGAGATCGAAGGCTTTCTTCAACTTGTCCGAAGCCAGCATCGACAAGGCTCGCTCGTAATAGGCGTCCAATCCTTGCGCGGCCGCCGAACCATCCAGGACGCGCGATTGCCTATCGATCAGCTGTTGCAACTCGCGCCGGGCGACCAGGCGGTCGTAGGAAAGATTCGCCGGAAGACTCAATTCCGGCAGGGCAAAATTGTCCGCGCTGGGATCCTTGGTGAACAAAAGCGGATCATGAAGCTTGCCCAGGAAACTCGCGTGTTGCGCCGGCGTGATGGTCCCGTCGCCAACCACA
>Ga0302117_10001770_pt1 | contig 10385 bp, 5 predicted proteins | sample AG5_322_MG_FD_203112 | JGI IMG/M metagenome (GOLD analysis project Ga0302117, IMG submission 203112) | Marine microbial communities from Western Arctic Ocean, Canada - AG5_32.2 | ecosystem: Environmental > Aquatic > Marine > Oceanic | place: Canada: Western Arctic Ocean | collected 2017-10-01 | reverse complement strand
CTCGTGTCGCCGGATCAGTCGCCCCTTTTCGCGGTGGCTGGAGATCTGTTTCATCGTCGCGCAATACAGGTTGCGCCACAGCGACCACACCTTGAGAAGCTCATTCACCGGCTCGATCAACTCTTCGTGCTCCATACGTTCATAACCCAGGAACTGGCGTACGTGCGTGTAGTTTTTTTGCTCCACGTAGGCCTGGTCGTTCTTGCAATAGGGACGCGAACGAGTCCGCTCGACCGCCGGTTGGCGGCCCTTAAAGCAGCCCCGGAAATGCCAGTTGAGGAATTCACCGCCGTTGTCGGTATCCACCCCTTTGAGGATGAAGGGTATACGCGCTTCGATCTGTTCGAAACGCTCGCAAAGCGCGTGTTGGCCGACTACATCACCAAGCCATTTTCCACCCAGGAAATTCTTAATGCGATCGCCGCCCGCGTCAGTCGTCTGCTACCGCTTCGCGAGCGAATCGAGCAACTGCTCACCGACCGGCAGGTGCAGGTATCCGCTAATGGGTCTCACGAGCTGATGACCTCACTCACTGGGGTGTTGGGCGGGCTCGACTTAATTGAAATGGAAGTGGACAGTATCAAGCTGGGTGAATTGAAGGAGCTTCTGGGACTGGTGCGGGAAGGAGTGGAACGTCAGTTCAAGCTGTCACGTAAATTGATCCGCTATTTTGAATTGGAACAGAAAAAACACAGCTCGCCAAAAACGGCGACGGTCGGGTGTTCCGCGGCTGATGCAACCACCGGGAACAAGAGGGATTGGGATTAGCCATTGCTCGGGCTACCGCGGAGTTGGGTGGCGGGGAATTACAACTCATGGACGGTCCGTCAGGCCGGGGGTTACTGGTCCGGTTGGAAATGCCTTTGGCGAAAACCTGACGCGGATTGGTTTGGCGATTGAGCAGATCGGAACACGCGATGGGTTGTCACCCGACTTTTTTAAGCCGGATGATGAATGCGGTGCCATGGTCCTCGGGATGGTTTTCAGCCTCGCGCGTTTCGACGTCAACAGTGCCGCCGAACATAGTGACAAATTTGCGCATGAGAGGCATCCCAAATCCGGTGCCCTTTTCGCCCGCGGTGCCTGGGCGGCTGTGACTTTTGGTGACATCGAACAGGTGCGTCAGAGTTTTATCAGGCATACCGATACCGTGATCCTGGATGGTGATGCAGACCATATCGTCCTCCTCAAGAGCATTGATTTCGATGAGGCCTCCTTGGTGGGAAAATTTGATCGCGTTGGAAAGGATGTTGCCGATCACCGAGTTGGTGAGCGCACAGATGTCCGCTTCAACATTGACCTCGGGCACATTGGATAAAACTTGAAGTTCCTTGTCTTGGATACGGCCCTCCATAATCAAGATAGACTCTGCTACGGTGGAACCCAGAGCAACGGGCTGCAACGGCAGACCTTTTTCTTCGGTTTCCTGCATGACCTGCACCAAAGTTGTCAGGGCGATGCCGTTCCGGGTGGCCGCAGCCATTCTGGGGAGACAGCTTTGCAGTTCCATTTCAGATCCGCTCGCGATCACGTACAAGGCCGCGTTGATTACCGTAAAATGATTGGCAACGTCGTGACAAACGATGTGGAGCATTTCCACCTGAGTGGTCAGGTTGGTCGCCATGCCATTCACGTTGTCGGTGAGATCTTTCCAGGTGCCGCTGGCACCCTTCACGGCGGCCTGGCCGCCGAGCTTGCCCTCGGTGCCGACCTCACGCGCCACCCGCGTGACCTCGGAGGAGAACGCGCCGAGCTGGTCGACCATGGTGTTGATGGTCTGCTTCAATTCCTTAACCTCGCCCATGGCTTCGACCGTGATTTTTTTCCCGAGGTCGCCCTGGGCGACCGCGGTGGTGACGGTGGCGATGGCCCGGACCTGAGTGGTCAGGTTGGTCGCCATGCCATTCACGTTGTCGGTGAGATCCTTCCAGGTGCCGGACACGCCCTTCACCCGGGCCTGGCCGCCGAGCTTGCCCTCGGTGCCGACCTCGCGCGCCACTCGCGTGACCTCGGAGGAAAACGCGCCAAGCTGGTTGACCATGGTGTTGATCGTCTTGCCGGCGCGGAGGAACTCGCCCCGCAGCGGGCTGCCCTCAAGTTCGAGGCGGACTGCCTGCGTGAGGTCACCCTTGGCGACGGCGTCGATGACGCGGGTCATCTCGCGCGTAGACGTGATGAGATTGGTGACGAGGAAGTTGATGTTCTCGACCTGCTCGGACCAGCCGCCATCGATGCGGCCAAGGTCCATGCGGTGGTTGATCTTACCCTCTTTGCCGACGAGCCGGGTGACGCGCTCAATCTCGTGGGTGAATTGCTGTTTTCGCTCGACGCCTTCGTTGAACGTGGTGGCGATCTTGCCGCTGATGCCGGTCCACTCGAGGGGGAGGCGGGCGGAGAAGTCGCCGTGTTTGACGGCGGTGAGGGCTTGGAGGAGAAGGCCGGGGTCCAGCTGGCCGTCGGGGTCGGAGGGCGGAGTGTGTTTGGTGGCCATGGGAGTATATACCTTTGTTTAAAAAGTGGATGTGAGATGCCGGATGGCAACATTCTGATCGACGCTCACCATGATGATACGGACGCCCGGGTGGAGCCGGCGACGATCGCGGACAGCACTTCCGAGAGTGTTTGGTTCCGGGCCATTGACACGATTACCCGCGGGAGATTTGAGCAATGCACGAGGCAGAGTTATGAGGATTCGCCGGGGAGCACAACGATATTTTGTCACCTACGAAATATCGCACTGCTTACGACGATATCCGGACATGCCGCCCCCACGCTCACCCCGGAGCGCCTCGTGCTCCCGGAGATTGCCCCGATCCCTTCGGACGGGTGAACCGGGCCGTCTGCTGAACAACCTGTTCAACGCGCCGCTCGAGTGGCCGGAACACGAACGGACGCAGTGAATCGAAAACACCTTTGGTTCCGAGCGTCGCACCGTATTAGAACAAGGCGGTCATCTGGGAAATCTGGTCTCGGACAATGTCCAGCACGCTATCAGCGCCGGGCTGGTGGATATGAAGGCCGCATGAGCAACCAGGTGAATCATGGCAGCCATCGCAGCATTCAGCCGAACCCTGTTCTTCGACGAACGTTCCGGGAACCCTGACCTCAACGCTTCACCAATTCGTTTGCGAACAACAGCCGATCGCGAACCGAATCGAGATGGGGTGACTTCACCCGGTTCAGCCAGTCGATCGGCAGACCCTTCATGCGCGCAACTTCCTTGCGCAACAGACCGCGGCCGGGATGCCGACGTGGGTGAGTTCGAGCACACTGGCAGTGGCAGGCAGCAGCGCTGGATGATCCGCGAGACTCAGCGGGTTTGCGCTTTCCTCAGCTTCCCGCTTTCCCTTTGATCTGGAAACTCGTACATTTCGCCACGCTTTAGCCTTATGAAAATGTCTTACATCAAACTCCTTCTGGCAGCCCTTCTCCTCGGAATGATCCCTGGCGCGTTGCGCGCGCAGCTTTCCGACCCAGTTCAAAAGCCCGTGTTTGGCGCGCGCATGCCGGCGTTGAGCCCGGACGGCAAGCGAATTGCGTTCGTCTATCGCGGCGATGTCTGGACTGCGAAGACCAAAGGCGGCAAGGCGGTTCCGCTGACGCAGCACATCGAGCTGGACGCGCATCCGCAGTTCTCGCCCGATGGCAAGTGGATCTCCTTTTCGAGTCGGCGTCACGGTAACTGGGACATCTTTGTCGCGCCTTCGGATGGCGGCTCGCCGCAGCGCATCACGTGTCACGCAGGCACGGATATTTCCTATGGATGGAGTCCCGACGGCAAGGAGTTGGTCTTTGGATCAAAGCGCGATTCTCCGAATTATCAGCTCTTCGCGATCGACGTGAAAACGCTGCGGCTGCGGGAGATCACGGAGGACTACGCGAAGATGAATCACGCCAGTTTTTCGCCCGACGGGGAAAAGATCGTCTACGGCCGCTACGGGTTTCCCTGGACGCGGCCGCGATACACGGGCTCGGCGGCGGAGCAGATTTGGATCTATGATCAGAAGCGCTCGCTGCGCTATCCGATTCCGCGCGAGGATCGTCAGCATCTCTGGACGAGGTTCATGCCGGACGGCAAGCGGCTATTGACGGTGACGACGGGCGAGTCCACGCCGACATCGCACGGATTGAACGAGACTCCGCCGAAGCTTGAGGACGAGCCCATCAATACTCCGAATCTCTGGCTGCTGGATTTCGAAGGCGGCGCGAAACAGATTACGGAGTTCAGCGGCTGGGCGGTGCGTTGGCCGACGGTGGCCGCAAAGAGCGGGGCCATCGCATTCGAATACAGCGGCAATCTTTGGCGAACGACCTCCAGCGGGCGGAAGCCGAAGAAGTTGACCTTTTTTGCCGCCACGGATGAGAAGGAGACCAATCGGCATTACGACAAAGTCACCAACGGCGTGGTTGAGGCCGAGCCCTCGCCTGATGGCACGACGATCGCGTTTGGAGTGAAGGGCGACATTTGGACGATCGCGATCACGAAACCCAGCGGAGTGGCCGGCCGTAGCGCGGGATTCGCCAAACAACTCACGCACTGGGAGGGGGACGACTCGGATTTTTTATGGTCGAAGGACAGTAAGAAAATCTACTTCGTCTCGGATCGGAACTTTAACTACGGCATATTCGAGGTCGACGTCGCGACCGGCAAGACGCGGACGGTTTGGAGCGAGGAGCGTGATGTGACAAATATCCGGCTGTCGAAAGGCGGCAAGAAGCTGGGATTCTGGGTGACCGGCGCCGAGGGAGGTCTGTTCGCCGTAGATCTGAAAAGCGGGAAGAGCGAGCGGATCGTTCACGTGCCCGGCCCGCAGTGGCGCGGCTATGGCGGCGGGAGCTTCGACTGGTCGCCCGACGGCCAATGGATCGCCTACACGCGGGTGGAGGACAATAAAGCGCGCAATGTCTGGATCGTTCCGGCCAAGGGCGGGGAGCCTGTCAAAGTTACGCGGTTGAATGCCTTTCACAGCCAGCCAACCTGGGGCCCTGGAGGAAAGTATCTGTTCTGCTATTCGAGTCGCAGCGGCTCGGGAATTTATGCGATTCCGTTGAAGCGCGAGGGCGCTCGCATTGCCGATACGGACATCAAGTTCAAGAAGCCGGGAGACAAGCTGAAAGTCGAAATCGATTTTAAGGACATTCATCGTCGCATTCGTCGGCTGCACGCCAAGAGCGGGATCGAAAGCCTCGCGGTGACACCGAAGGGTGAGATCATCTTCGGCTATCGAGGCGATATCTACTCGCTGACCTACGACGGCAAGACGGCGAAGAAGCTCAGCTCGGCTAACGGCAACTCGCTGATTCGGCCCTATTCCGGCGGCGCCAAGGCCACGTTTGTCCGGAAGGGTGAGCTCTACACGACACGTCTGAGCGGGCCCAGCTCGGGCACGAAGGTGACCTTCACGGCGGATTGGGAGCACGACGTGCGCGCGCGACGCAAGGCGGCCTTCACCGAGTTCTGGCGCTCCTTTGATCGCGGGTTCTACGACGGCAATATGCATGGTCGGGACTGGGCGAAGATTCGCGAATACTACGAGCCCTTTCTCGATGCCGTGGACACGCGCGAGGAATTTGCTGATCTGCTGAACATGGTCGTCGGTGAACTCGAAAGCTCCCACTCCGAGGTCAAGCCAGCGAGCGGCGGGCCTTCGAGCGCAGTGACGCCGAGGCTGGGCTTCACCTTCGATTACAGCCACGCGGGACCGGGCATCAAGGTCGACAAGGTCCCGGACGCGGCGCCGGGCTCCTACGACAAGACTCGCATCAATCCGGGCGACTACATTCTCGAAATCAACGGCAAGGACGTGGAGCTGACGGAAAAGTATTACGAAATCGTGAACCACAAAGAGGGACGTGAGCTGGCTTTGTTGGTGAATGACAAGCCGAAGAAGGACGGCGCCCGGACCGTGAAATACAAGGCGCTCAGCCAGACGGAATGGTTGAAGCTCAATTACAACGCCCGCACAGAGCGCCTGCGGAAACGCGTTGAGGACAAGACGAAGGGCCAGATCGGCTACCTGCACATCGCGTCCATGGGATCGGGGGATCGCACAAAGTTTGAACAGGAGGCCTACGAATACATCCTCGGCAAGGATGGCTTGATCATCGACGTGCGATTCAACTCCGGCGGGAATATTTCCGACACCCTGATCGATTGGCTGGAGCGCAAGCCGCACGGCTACACCAAGCCCCGCGACGGCGCGGCGGTGCCTTCACCGGCGCGGGCCTGGACAAAGCCGATCGTGGTGTTGCTGAACGAGCACAGTTATTCGAACGCTGAGATGTTCCCGAACGCCATTCGCGAACGCGGCCTGGCCAAACTGGTGGGCTGGCAGACGCCGGGCTACGTGATCTGGACGCAGACCCTGTCTCTGGTCGATGGAACAAAAGGGCGCATGCCGGGCGCGGGTGTCTATCGCCTCGACGGCTCGCCGATGGAGAACCGCGGCGAAAGGCCTGACGTCGAAATCTGGCTGCATCCGGACGACTATATTTCTGGCGAAGATCCCCAGATCGACAAGGCGATCGAGATGCTGACCAGCGATGATGCGGCCGCGGCGGCGGGGAATTAGGGAGCCGCGCTTTTCTTTGGAGGATGAGCGAGAAAATGAAACCGAGGCGTCGTTGGAATTATGCGTTGATCAGCGCGGCGATCATCTGCGTCGCCATTGCGCTTTGGCCGAGCGGTGAGCCTACCTACGAAGGCTACACTGTCACGGAGTGGATTCGGGATTTTCAAAAAGCGAGGGTGGGAAATCGGATCGGCGGCATCGATTACCAGGAGAACAAAGCTATGCGCGAGCTGGGGCAAAAAGCGGTCCCGTATATCGTGAAGGAGCTGAAGGCTGAGGATTCGAGCCTGAAGCGGGCAATTAGTGAGTTGCTTGTGAATCAGTCTCTCATTTCAGTTCCATTGACGGCAGGGCAGCGGAGGCTGGGCGCCGGAGACGCGCTAGAGGTAGTCGGGCGGGTTGATCCGAAGTTTGCGAAGGACCTGATTCCATTGCTTGATTCTGCGGACGGGAGAGTTCAGTTCTGCGTGGCTCGTGTCTTGGGGGAAAGCCAGATCAAGGAGGCGCTACCCGCGCTAATTGAGATGGCGGCTTCTGAAGCTGAGCACGAAAGGTGTGTTGCAGCCACGGGCCTGGGCAAGTTTCGCCGGGAGCACTCCATCGTATTGCCAGTCCTGGTGAATCTATTGGGCGCCTCTGAATTTTCTGTCGTTACGTCCGCCGCGCGGGGCGTGATCGGTATGGGGCCGGCTGGGCGGTTCGTTATTCCGGATCTCACAAAGGCATTGGATAGTATTGAACTTCAGCCGGAGGTGGCCGTCGCGTTGAAGAAGATCGATCCGGATTATGATTTTGAAAATCGCGTTATACCGCTGCTGGTCGCTGGCATTTCGAAGTCAGGCCCTCAATCAGACCCATACCAGTATATCCGTGCGCTTGGGCAACTTGGGGCGTCGGCGGAATCGGCGTTGCCTACCCTTATGAAGCTTTCAGAAACCGAGGATCCCCGACTTCGTTTCGAGGTGACTAAAGTGATCGCAAGAATTAAACGCGACATTAAATAAATCCCTGCCTGGCTGTGTGCGAAAAGGGGTCAAAAACGGGTCAGTTCTTGATTTTAAATACCCCAGCTAGAGCCCGCAAGCGGCCACACGGACGCGTTTGGATGATCGCCAGTTTAAGAACCACAGTTGGCTCTGGAAGCCATCCCCCGGTTGTGCCTGCTTCGCGGGCAGGGCGGCAGGAATGCCGCCCCTCCTTGAGAAGATGATGTCCGTGCGACGCTTCGCGACCAACGCGATTAAAAGGATCTCCGCTGAGGCTTCGCGATGAATGAGGCGAACGGCGACCCTGATCGACATTGAGCAGTCCGACTACAGTGTCGAATGACGAGCCGGTTGCATGGTGGCGGTGCAAAGCGGCAGAGGACAGCCGCAGTCCAGGACGCTATCGCGTAATTCCCGGTTCAGCCGTATTCCGACAGGTCTTGGACTGCGGCCGTCCGCCGCCGCTTGCCTGATCATCGGTTTGACTCCCGGAAATACCGTTCGATCGCCATGCCCAGTTCCCTGCCGACCTGCTTGTAGCCTGCCTGTGTGCTGTGGGGCGTGTTCCATGAGGTTTCCAACGTCACCGCGACGACGTGTTCGGAGGTGTTTTTGATCACCCAGTTCTTGGAGATCTTGTCCCAGTTCGGATCGTAGCTTCTGCCGGACTCGATCGTCTTTCCGAGGAAGGTCAACGGGCCGGTGATCTCGGTTTTGGCGCAGGCGATGAAGCGGTCCAGGTTTTGTTTTCCTTTATCGGAAAGCAGTTCTTTAGGTGGGATGTAGAAGTAGGGATTGCGGTCGCGCGCGCCGGGATTGTGGAGGTCGATGAAGAGGTCGAACATGCCTTTGGCGTCGGCCTTCCTGATGGCGTTTTGCGTGGCGCGGACTTCGGGCCAGTGCGGATTATCGCTCCAGTCGCGATTGTGATCCCGGGGTTTCTGGCTCTTGCCGCCGGCTCCCATTTCCACGCTGTCCATATCCATGATCGGCACGAGGGAAATGTTGACCTTGCGGCGGAGCGTCGCGGCGCGGGGATCGTTCGATGAGAGCCATTCGGCGAGGCCTTGGGCGACCCAGCTGGAGCCGCTTTCCCACGCGTGCTGCCGTGCCTGGATATGCACTCCGGGTTTGCCCTCAATGGGCGGCTCGGCGAAGGCGACGAGCGGGACGCCGTGGCCTCCGCGCGATTTGATCGGCGTGTGGGAGTGCGCGTGCCGCGAGCTGGCGGCGGCTTTGCTCACCAGCGCGCGGGCGTGCTTCTTGGTGAAGGGCGGCCCCCAGGCGAACCAGGCGCGTTTGGCGTCGATCTGCTGGCGATAGAGGATGCGCATGCGATTGCGTTCGCCGGGCGGGGTGTGCTGCCAGGACTTGTCGTCGAGGCTGAACATGGCCTGATCCGGCGTGGACCAGACGGACTTGCCGACGTTCAGTGTGACGGTCTCGCCGGGCTGAATGCCGTTGAGCCGGAAATACCACCAGCAGTCCCAGCCCTTGTCGGGGTAGGCGACGGGATTGAGGTGCACGACGCGATGGGTCTGGTCGATCGTGAGAACCTGCGCCGAGCCGCCGGGAAAGTCGGAGTCGACGCGGAGCATCGGTTTGCCCTCGGGCGTGAGTTGTTGGGTGGCGCAGCCGGACAGGACGGCGGCGATGGCGAGGGTGGGAATGAGGCGTTGGACGTTCATGGGCAGGCGAGGATTGGAGCATATTTCAGCGGGACGCTCACGCGCAAAAGCGCGGACGACATGGGACACCGAGGACGGCGTCCCATTCTTCAAGAATCTGCGTTGCGTTCCGCGGGCGCGAGACAGCGCCGCGCACTGGACAAAGCCGCTTGTAATCGCCAGTCTTCATCAACCGAAATAATCAACCTGAGCAAGGAGGAATAAGATGCTTCTCGATTACAATCAGTTTTTCATCAAGGAACATGTGGGCGCGTTCAAACTCACCGACGCCTACGACATTCTCGATCCGGAAACGGAGACCAAAATCGGGATCGCGCGCGAGGAGCCTCCGGGCTGGGCCAAGTTTCTGCGGCTGGTGGTCAACAAGCGACTCATGCCGACGACGATCAATGTGTATGAGGCCGACGAGCAGACCATCGCTTTTTCGATTCGCCGCAGCTTCGCCCTGTTTGCGCCGAAGATTCCGATCACGGACGCGACCGGGCAGGAGATTGGCCATTTCAAGGGGAAGACCTTTGCCCTAAAGGCCGGCTTCTACGTCAACGACCCGCAGGGAAATCGGTTCGCCGAGGTTAAGGGCGACTGGAAGGCCTGGACGTTTCGTTTTATGGATTCCTCCGAACGTGAGATCGGCACGGTCTCGAAAAAGTGGGCCGGAATGGCGAAGGAGTTTTTCACCTCGGCGGACAACTACATGATCGACATCAATCCCGATGTGGCCGCGAATCCGGTTTCCAAGATTCTGTTGCTGGCCGCGGGATTGGCGGTGGACATGATTTTCAAGGAGAACTGAGCGGGCAGTCGGCGCTTCCCCGGCCGGAATCTGCGTGATATAGGGTGGACCATGAAGTCATCCCGAATCTTCCTCGTCGGCGTCGCTGGCGCCGCGCTCCTTGCTTCTTCCGCCCTCGCCGAAAACTGGCCCGCCTGGCGTGGTCCGACGGGGCAGGGCGTTTCGACCGAGTCCGGCCTGCCCTTGGAATGGAGCCAGACCAAAAACGTGCGCTGGAAAACGCCTTTGCCCGGACCCGGGAATTCCACGCCGATCGTGTGGGGCGACAAGGTCTTCATCAACCAGGCGAGCGGGCCGAAGGGCCAACGCCGCGAACTCATGTGCTTCGATCGGCGAACCGGCAAGA
>Ga0302117_10001750_pt1 | contig 10437 bp, 12 predicted proteins | sample AG5_322_MG_FD_203112 | JGI IMG/M metagenome (GOLD analysis project Ga0302117, IMG submission 203112) | Marine microbial communities from Western Arctic Ocean, Canada - AG5_32.2 | ecosystem: Environmental > Aquatic > Marine > Oceanic | place: Canada: Western Arctic Ocean | collected 2017-10-01 | reverse complement strand
CCAATACTTCACGAAGGAGAATTCGTAAACGGCCGGGGACTGTTCAGCCTAGTCAAGTACCGCGATCCCGCCGAGGTGGTGGACGACGATTACCCCGTGTGGCTCACTACCGGTCGCCGGTTGCAAGCCTACCACACCCGCACCCAAACCGGCCGCTCGGCGGGCATCGATTATTTACTTTCGGAAGAATCGCTCGAGGTGCATCCGGACGACCTCGTTAAATTGCAACTCACCGACGGCGGTTTCGCCAATCTTACCAGCCGCCGAGGCACGGTGAAAATTCGCGTGCGTGCTACCGACCAATCGCCGCCGGGCACGGTGTTCTGTAGTTTCAGTTTCAATGACGTGCCCGTGAACATCCTCACCGGCTCCGGCTACGATCCCATCACTGAAACCGCCGAGCTAAAAGTTTGCGCCGTGCGCGTGGAACCGGCGGAAGCATAAAATGGGCGAATCCAAAACAGTTAAGATTCAACGCTGGAAAGAAGACAGCCTTCAGCCCATTGAAACTGACTCAGTGGCCACTGAGGAGCCGCTGGAAATCCGCGTACGCGGGCGCAGCATTGCGATCACGATGCGCACGCCGGGGCATGATGAGGAATTGGCGGCGGGGTTTTTAGTCACGGAAAACATCATTCATCAGCGGCGGGATGTCAGCGAGATAGCCCACTGCCGCGAAGGCGAGGCGGCGCAACTGGGCAACACGATGAACGTTTTTCTGGCCCCGGAAGTGGAGGTGGATTTCGGCCAGCTCACGCGCCATTTTTTTGCCAGCTCCAGCTGCGGCCTCTGCGGCAAGGCTAGCATTGAGAGTGTGCAGCAAAATTTTCCGCCGTTGGAAAATCAATCAGAAGTCAGCGCTAAAATGCTGGCGTCGCTGCCGGATAAATTGCGCGTGGCCCAACCCACTTTTGACCAAACCGGCGGCTTGCACGCGGCGGGGCTGTTTTCGATGGATGGATTTCTCACCGTCAGCCGCGAAGATGTTGGGCGGCACAACGCGGTGGACAAAGTGATCGGCAATGCGTTTTTAGACCGCGTGGATTTATCGCAAAGTATTTTGTTGGTGAGCGGTCGCGCTTCATTTGAAATTATGCAGAAATCGTTGGCGGCCCGCATTCCTATCGTGGCAGCTGTGTCCGCACCTTCATCGCTGGCGGTGGAGTTTGCGCAGGACAGCGGGCAAACGCTGGCGGGGTTTGTGCGGGGGAAGACAATGAATGTTTATTCGGGAGCGCAGCGAGTACGGTAGAGCGTGCTCTCCGAGCGCGCCTTGGCGGCTTCGGAGAAACTGCCCTACCTATCATTACGGGCGTCCAGATACTCCCGTAAAGATTGCGCACCTTTCGCTCCAAAACCGGACACCTCAGTAATTTGTTCCACAGTAGCTTCGCGTAATCTTTGGAGGCTCCCGAAATGTTTTAGCAATGCCGCTTTACGGCTGGGACCGATGCCAGGGAATTCGTCGAGCACGCTTTCGGAAATTTTCTTTAGACGCAGCTCGGCGTTGAAGGTGTTGGCGAAACGATGGGATTCATCGCGGACGCGTTGTAAAAGTTTCAGCGCGGCGTTGTCCAATCCTAATCGCAATGGCTGAGCTTCATTCGGCCGGTGGATTTCTTCGAATTCTTTCGCCAAGCCAATGGTGGGAATGCGGGCCAAATCGAGCTTCGCAAGTTCAGCGGTGGCGGCGTTGAGTTGGCCTTTGCCGCCGTCGATGAGGATGAGATTGGGCATCGGGCGCTTTTCTTTTTTGAGGCGCGTGTATCGGCGGCTCACGGCCTCCGCCATACAAGCGAAGTCGTCCTGTGATTTAACGGCCTTCATTTTGTAGCGTCGATACTCGGCGTTGGCGGGGCGGCCGTTGCGGAAGACGACCATCGAGGCAACCATAAATGTGCCGCTAATGTTGGATATATCGAAGCCCTCAATGCGCGCGGGGGGATCGCCGAGGCCTAGTTCGTCGGCGAGTTGAGCGAGATCTCGGTCGGGGTCGATGGCGAGTGGCAACTTGTTGGGGAGGCGATGGTAGCGGGTGGTTTTGCGGGTAGTGACGCGGAGGGCATCGATTTGGTCGCGTAGCTTTGCGGCGCGTTCGTAGTCGCGCGACTCGGCGGCTTTGTGCATGGCGGCTTCGAGTTCGCCGAGCATTTCGGCGCATTGACCGTCGAGAAAATCGCAGGCGTTTTCTACCTGCATTCGGTATTGCTCGCGCGTGACTTTTTCCACACACGGCGCGCTGCAGACCTCGAGGTGACCGTAAAGGCAGTGTTTGTAGTCGTCCTCGCCGGGGGTGAAGGGTTTGCAGCCGCGGAGGTTGAACCTGTGGCGGGCGAGGTCGAGCGTGCGTTTGAGGGCGTTGCCGCTGGGGAACGGGCCGAAGTAGCGCGCGTTATCATCAATCTTCAGCCGAGTGAGGGCAAAGCGCGGGATGGGGTCGTTGAGGTTTACCTTGAGCATCAAGTAGCGCTTGTCATCACGGAAGCTGACGTTGTAGCGCGGCTTGTATTGTTTGATGAGGCGGCTCTCGAGCAGCAGCGCCTCAGCCTCTCCCTTGACGGCGTGCACATCGAAATCGTGAATGGCATCGACCAGCGCGCGGAATTTTACATCCCAACCCATCCGGCGCGAGGGATGAAAATATTGGCTCACACGCTTGCGAAGGTCGCGCGCTTTACCCACATAAATGACCGTGCCAAGCCGGTCTTTCATTAAGTAAATGCCCGGCTTATGCGGCAGCTCGCTAACTTTGCTGCGAATGGCGTCAGTGGCAGGCATAATGTGCTGCCTGAAAAATCACTCCGCCCACTCGGGGTTTTCCATAAAGGCGTAGCAAATCATATGAGCGATTCCCATTTGGCAATCCTCGGCGCGGCCGTAGTGGGTTTCATCGATAACGATGCAGTTGTCAGCGAGGTCGGCGAGCTTGCCGCGTTTGCCGCCGATGAGAGCGATGACGTGCAATCCCTTTTCCTTCGCCCACTCGCAAGCAGCAATGAGGTTAGGCGAGTTGCCGCTCACGCTCATCGTCAGCACCACGTCGCCCGTCTCGCCGTAGTTTTCCAGTTGGCGGCGATAGATGTCGTCATAGCTGTAATCGTTGCCGATGGCCGTCATCCAGCTTACGTTGTCGTTGAGGGAAACGACTTTGAAACGTTTGCCCACGGCATCCGACGAGCCCTTGCCTAGATCGGTGGCAAAGTGCGATGAATTCGATGCGCTGCCGCCATTGCCGAACACAAAAATTTGCCGATCATTTTGAAGCGCCTCTTTCACTGTTTCAATGGCGGCGGCGACTTGCTCGACGGGGATGCTATCGAGCGCCTTGCGTTCGGCCGCAATGTATTCAGAAATCCACTCCTTCATCCCCGAAGGGTATCGCAAATGAACCATGGAGTCAGCCGAAAACGCAGCCGGTAAATCCAATTTTCTTTTCGCAGCCCTGTTTTTGCGCTAAACAACGCGGCGAATGGAAGGTGCTAAAACTGAGGTGGAGCGGAAGACGCTGGAGGAACGGCGGGCAATGGATGGACTATCGCGCATTCGGCATTCGTGCGCGCATGTGCTGGCGACGGCGGTGCTGCGAATTTGGCCGGAGGCGAAGCTGGATATCGGGCCGCCGACGGATGAGGGGTTTTATTACGACTTCGACCTGGAGCATCGGTTTACGCCGGATGACTTTGAACAAATCGAGGCGGAGATGAAAAAGGTGGTGAAGGAAAACCAAACCTTCGAGCAATCTGAATTGACGCGGGAGGAGGCAAAAGCGCATTACGAAAAGGAGGGGCAACCGTTCAAGCTGGAGCGCATTGATGACATTCCGGAGGGGGAAACGATCACGTTTTTTCGCAATGGAGAATTTACCGATCTGTGCGCTGGTCCACACGTTCCGCGCACGGGCAACGTAAAGGCGTTCAAGCTGCTGCGGCTGGCGGCGGCATATTATCGCGGCAATGAAAAGAACCCGCAGTTGCAGCGCATTTACGGCACGGCGTTCAAAAACAAAACGCAGCTTAACGAATGGCTGGAGATGCGCGAGGAGGCAGCGAAGCGCGACCACCGAAAGATTGGCCGCGAGCAGGGGCTTTTCACTTTGTCGCCGTTGGTGGGGCAAGGGCTTGTGCTGTGGATGCCCAAGGGCGGCATTGTGCGCTCGGAGTTGCAAAATTTTATGCAGGGCGAGTTGACGCAACGCGGATACAATCCGGTGTTCACACCGCACATTGGCAGCATCGAGCTTTATAAAAAGTCAGGGCATTTCCCCTATTACAAAGAGAGCCAGTACCCGACCATTCAAGTGGATGAAAACGAGGAGTACCTCCTCAAGCCGATGAATTGCCCGCATCACATCCAGATTTATGCGGCGCAAAAACACAGCTACCGCGAGCTTCCCATTCGCTTGGCGGAATTTGGAACGGTGTATCGCTACGAACAAAGCGGCGAGCTGAGCGGCATGACGCGTGTGCGCGGGCTCACGCAGGATGATGCCCATCTTTTTTGCATGCAGGAACAGGTGGAAGCGGAGATGCGCGACACGGTTGAGCTTACGCTCAAAACGCTCAAGACCCTCGGCCTCGATGATTTCCGCGTGCAAGTGAGTTTACGCGAACCGGGCAGCGACAAGTACACCGGCAACCCCACGCACTGGGATGCCGCCGAGGCCACGCTCGCGCGCGTGGCGACGGATATGAATATCCCACACGAAACCGTCACGGGCGAAGCGGCGTTCTACGGACCCAAGCTTGATTTTATGGTGAAGGATTGCCTCGGACGCGAATGGCAACTCGGCACCGTGCAGCTCGATTACAATTTGCCTGAGCGCTTCGGCCTCGAGTACATCGGGGCAGACAACGCCGCGCATCAGCCCGTGATGATTCACCGCGCGCCATTCGGCAGCTTCGAGCGTTTTATGGGCATTCTCATCGAGCACTTCGCCGGCAACTTCCCGTTGTGGCTCGCGCCCGAACAAGTGCGTGTGCTACCCATCACCGAGCACCAAAATGAATACGCCGGGCAAATCCTCGACCAACTCAAGACCGCCGGCATCCGCTGCGGCGCGGATTTTTCCGGCAACAAAATCGGCGGCAAAATCCGCGATGCCGAGATGAATAAAACTCACACGATGCTCATCCTCGGCAAAAAAGAACAGGAAACCGCCAGCGTCGCCCTCCGAATCCACGGCAAAGGCGACCAAGGCGTGAAGCCCCTGGAGCTGGCATTGGCTGAAATTAAGACCGCCATAACCCAACGCACACTTTGAGCTATGCCCCGTCGCGAACTCAAATACCCATACCAAGTCGCGGATTGGCTGGATGAGTTGAACGGACAACTCACTCAATCCGGTCGCATGATTCTCATCGGATCCGGAGCTTTGCTTTGGCACGCACACTTAAGAAATATTAGCGAGCCACTCCCCGAGGGCAGTATGTTATCGACCCCTTGACCGACTTGGACGAGATTGCCCGCCACTGTTACGATGCACTTATCGGCGCTCCCTTCGAAGAGGAACACGGTTGGCACGTGAACTTGATGCCCAATGCCGGCCTTAAAGAATTTCCAGAGGACTGAGAAATCCGCGCCATCACAAAACAATTCAAACTCCTCGAAGCTGTCTCACCCTGTCCGGTCGACCTCTTAACTCCAAAGCTCCGCCGAGGTGAGCCCCGCGATATCGCACATTCGGACTGGGCAAAACGCGTGGGCTTGCTAGACTAACCCCTTGGAAAACAATGCCGCCGACAACACCAAAACCGTCTGGAGTCCTTACCCCAATTATGACGACATCGCGCGCCTAGAGTATGGGCAGCGGATGTGGCGGCACGATGACATGCGCCGATGATTGTTAGCACATTGGCAAGATGAGTGCCATCCCCACCGCGAACGCTTTGCGCAGAACCGTACGCAAGTGGAAATGGCTCTCAATTCCAGCGACACCGCTGAAACCCTGAACCGCCATTTTCTCACCCAAGGCACTAGCTTGCGCTGCGTGTCACGGGAGATTCCGGCGGTCTTTGGCCATTTTTTCACTAAATAGGGCTTGCCTGTTCCTCTTGAACTGGTAATCTCCGCGCCCCTAACGAGAAACTGAGGGAGAAATATTATGGCTAGAGTTTGTGAAATTACCGGAAAACGCCCGCACGTGGGTGGCAACATTTCCCGCAGCGGTAAGGCGAAAAAAAAAGGCGGCATTGGCCGCCACGTGACGAAAGTCAACAAGCGCCGGTTCATCCCAAACATTCAGCGTGTGAAAATCATCACTGAGAATGGCACGGTAAAATACGTCCGCGTGGCCGTCAGCGCCATCAAGAAGGGCCTCATCACCAAAGCGCCCAAGCGTAATTGGAAGAAGCCCAAAGTGGAGGCTTAACGCATCTCACAGAAAATTTGCAACGCGGCTGGAAACAGTCGCGTTTTTTGTGCCCGTGTTTCTACCGACCCTTCATCGAGTGCATCGTCACCCGCCGGAGATTGCGATCGCTTTCGCGTTTCTTGATGGTATCGCGTTTGTCGGTTTTGCGTTTACCTTGGCCAATGCCGAGCAGGACTTTCACTAACCCTTCTTTCCAGTAAAGTTTAAGCGGCAAAATGGATAGTCCTTTGGCTTGCGTGAGTCCCTGCAGCCGGTCAATTTCCCGACGATGCAGCAAGAGGCGGCGCGAGGCAGTGGGTTCGTGGTTGTGCCGGTTGCCGTGGGTGTATTCGTCGATGTGGCAATTCATCAGCCAAAGCTGGCCATTGTTATCCACTCGAGCGAAGGCTTCGCGAATTTGACCTTTGCCGGATCGAAGCGATTTCACCTCCGTGCCACGCAACACCAACCCCGCTTCAAGCGTCTCGATGATTTCATAATCCCGACGCGCTTTAGAGTTGGTGATGATGTCAGTGTTGTCTCTTTTTGCAGGCATAAAAAAGGCCGGAATGAATCCGGCCAACAAAATCTGGAGCGCCGGTCATTTACGGCGCTTCTTGGCTTTCTTAACTTCGGTGGCCATTTCCTTATCGAGAATTGAAAATTCCATTTTCTTCTCCACCAACTCCGTCAGCGCCATATCAGCCGAGCCGAGTAACGGATCGTCGATTAGCGGCCGACTGGAACCGGAGTTGATCTGGCGCACGCGTGCGGATACAAGGTTGATGAGGATGTTTGGGTTCCCCACTAAAGTCACCGCTTCATTGCAAAGTTCTGTATTCATTAAAGGGAGGCGAAATTACAGGCTTTAGCCAAGGGTGCAAGCAGAAAATCGATCATTGCCGCTGACGCCCACAGGCTTTAAAACCCTCGCGTGTCCAGAAACCACGCATTTAACCTCAAAAAGTACACCCGACAACGAGCCAAACAGGTGGATCGCGCCCTCGGACAACACCTGCCCACCGCCCGCACCAAACCCGCCAAGCTCCATCAGGCGATGCGATACAGCCTGTTTGCCGGCGGCAAACGCATCCGCCCCATCCTCACCCTCGCTGCTGCCGAAGCCTGTGGTGGAAAAATCGGCGACGCGATGCCGCTGGCATGTGCCATGGAATGCATCCACACCTACTCACTCATCCACGATGATTTGCCCTCGATGGATAACGATGATGTTCGCCGAGGCCGCCCCACCAGCCATATAGTGTACGGCGAGGGAATCGCCATCCTTGCCGGCGACGCCCTACTTACGCAGGCATTTGAAATCGCCGCCAAAGCACGTACATGGCCGCGCTACTCGCATGCCGATCTATTTGCGGAAATCACAAAAAATGCCGGCTCACTCCACCTCATTGCCGGACAAGTCGCCGACCTCGAAAGCGAAGGGCAGCTTCTCTCTCTTCCCCAATTGCGCTACATCCACGAACGCAAAACCAGTGCCCTGCTCACCTGCTCCGTACGCCTCGGCGGCATGAGCGCAAACTGCACACCCACCCAACTCAAGGCGCTCACCGAATTTGGCTATCACGTCGGCCTCGCGTTTCAGGTGATCGATGACATTCTTGACTGCACCCAAACCACCGAGCAACTTGGCAAAACTGCGGGCAAAGACCTGACCGCTGCCAAGGCCACTTACCCCGCCATTGTCGGTCTGGAAAAATCTAAAAAAATCGCCACCGCTTTAACCGAAAAAGCCTTCGCCGCCCTCACACCCTTCAAAGGTAACGCCCCCGCCCTCGAAGCCCTCGCGAAGTCTTTACTAAACCGAAACAGTTAACCTCTGATAATTTTCTCTAACCGAGCATACACCTTCACCACCTCGCGCTCATCCAATGTTGTGGCATTCAGTCTCGCACGAAATTCAGCCTCCGAAAAAGGCGCTTCCCGAATCACGGCCTGAACTAATGCTAAATCCTTTTCCCTTCCAGCCCGGAGTTTTACCACCATCAAATCTAACGGCGCAAGAGCGTCCGCGTTTGGCACGGACTCCAACGGCACCAGCCGTTTGCGCCAATCTTCGGGCAACGATTCAACAATGTTCGGGCGTAGGAGATCGGCGTGATAGCCAGTACGCTTGGCAAACAGACTCCCCTCGCCAACTGCTTCGTGTACCACGGCGGCCAATTCTTCATCGCAAGGTTCCACCAATAAATCCGCGTCATAAGTAGCGGCCAAGAGCGGTTCGGCCATTTCTGGGAAGGAAGCCAACAACGAACCGGAGCCAAGCACGTGAATTTGGTCACATTGCGCGACTGCCCGGACGCTTTGCACGAGATGAATTAGTGCCGATAACCGCATAGTTCGCGTGCTTCGCGGCGCTCCTCGCGAGTGAGGATGCCAGCCATCGGATGGAAATCGCGCAAGCGCCCCGAACCATCGCCCAGCATTGCCTCACGCAAGGGCCCAAACTTACCGGTTTCTGCTTTGGCAAGCAACGCATCCCACTCCCGTAAATATTCCGGCCCATTATGGCCATCGGCTAGCCAGCGGACGCAGTTATCACGGGCCACGGCGAGCAGTTCGGGTTGAGATTCCAACTTGTCGGCGGTCAACACCCAGAAACTTGGCCGTGTTTTGTCCATCACAATCCGAGTTGTTTGAAGCGGGCGTTGATGTGTTTTTGGTGAAACTCCACGGAACAGAGTTTTTCTAACTCGCCGATTTTGAAATGCTTGGCCACGTTTTTGTCGGCCATAAGTTGGTCGAGGAAATTGGCGTCATCGCGGCCGGCGTGTTTTACCGCCCACGTTTCCATCGCGGCGGATTGCACAAGCGCGTAAGCCGCTTCGCGAGTGAGGCCTTTTCGAATAAGAGCGAGCAGGACGGTTTGGCTGTTCCACATGCCGAGGCTAAGCCCGAGATTTTTCTGCATGTTTTTCGGGTACACATTCAGGCCATCCATCATGCGTTTGAGCAGCGAAAACATATAATCGAGCAACGTGCAGGAATCAGGGAAAATGATGCGCTCCACGCTGCTGTGCGAAATATCGCGCTCGTGCCAAAGCGCCACGTTTTCCATCGCGGCCAAGGCGTTTCCGCGCAACACGCGGGGAAGTCCGGACAGGCGTTCCCAAGTAATGGGGTTGCGTTTATGCGGCATCGCGCTGCTGCCTTTTTGGCCTTTGGTGAACGGCTCCTCGGCCTCGAGCACTTCGGTGCGTTGCAGGTGACGGAACTCGACCGCCCATCGTTCAATGCTCGCCCCGACCACGGCGATGGCGTTTAGAAATTCTGCGTGGTTGTCGCGCTGCACCACTTGCGTGGCGAGTGGTGCGACTTTGAGGCCAAGCTTTTTGCAGACGTAATTTTCTACCCGCGGTGGCAAATGCGCGTTGGTACCCACCGCGCCGGAGAGTTTTCCGATGGACGCGACTTCTTTGCAGCGCTCGAGCCGTTGCAATGCGCGACCAAACTCATCGTACATCAGCGCCATCTTCAAGCCAAATGTGGTGGGCTCGGCTTGGACGCCGTGGCTGCGCCCGATGCAGACGGTGAATTTATGTTTGCGAGCCTGTTTGGCGATGGATTTGCGGATTTGCTTCACGTCGGCTATGAGAATCTCCGCGCTTTGTTTCATTTGCGCGGCAAAGGCGGTGTCCACGATGTCGCTGGAGGTCAGCCCAAAATGCAGCCAGCGGCTGGCCTTGTGGTTTATTTTCTCGGCCACTGCGGTGGTGAAACCAATGACATCGTGATTTAAAGTGCGCTCAAGTTTCTTTTGGCGGCGCACAAGCGCAGGGAGATCGGCGAAGCATTTTTTCGCGCCCGCCTTCATCTTCGCGAAGTCAGCCTTGGGCACGGCACCCTCTTTCACGAGAGCCTCGCTGGCGTGCATTTCAATTTGCAGCCAGAGGTCGAGCTTGTTTTCGTCAGTCCAGATCGCCCGCATCTCGGGGCGTGAATAGCGCGGTATCATCTGCGGGGAGAATAAAACAGGAAAGCAGGCGCGTCGAGCGCAAGTCATTCACGGCTATTTTTTAGCGGCTTTGGCAAGGGCCTCACGTTCCTTGTCGGTAAGGCTGTCCATTCCC
>Ga0302117_10001748_pt1 | contig 10438 bp, 6 predicted proteins | sample AG5_322_MG_FD_203112 | JGI IMG/M metagenome (GOLD analysis project Ga0302117, IMG submission 203112) | Marine microbial communities from Western Arctic Ocean, Canada - AG5_32.2 | ecosystem: Environmental > Aquatic > Marine > Oceanic | place: Canada: Western Arctic Ocean | collected 2017-10-01 | reverse complement strand
CACCGGTGCCAATCAAGCCATCAACCAGACTTTTCTTTTTGGAACACATGTCCGCTGGTTTTTTGACCCAGGCTGTCCTTGTCCGGAATTCAATACTGAAGCTTTACTTTCAACTATTGACCATGCTGTCTCAAAAACTTGCCGTCCCTTGTCCGGACCGGTACAGCTGAATTTTCCATTCCGTGAACCTTTTTTCGAAAATGCCGAAAACGAAACAAACAGCAAAGTTGAGAAGATACCGGAACAAAAGGTATATGTCCGGAATACCTCTTTCAGAAAAATTCTCCCAAACGCTGAAATAAAAGCATTGTTAAGCAAGCGTCCTGAGTCAGGAATTCTAAGCATTGGGCGAGTTCCTGCAGACTCCATCGATGCTCTCAGAAAACTTGCAGAAGAGTTAGCCTGGCCGGTGTTTGCGGATGTTACTTCCGGTCTGCGGCTGGGAGAGAATTGCCCGAACAGGATAACGTATTATGATCAGTTGTTAATCGAGGAGCTGAATTCAGCAAAATGGGGGATTGAAGCAGTTTGGCATATCGGCTTTCCTCCGACATCGAAACGCTGGCTCACTCATTGGGAAAATAATCCTGCAGCACAAATGGTCTGGATCGCAGACCATACTGAACGCCACGATCAGTCACATAATTTCCGCTGGAGAATTGAAAGTGGAATCGCAGAATTTTGTGAGCAGGTCGTGTGTGAATTACGACTTGAAGAAAGTGTAAGAGTTATCCCACTAAAGACACAACAGTGGCTAGAGGCTTCTGCAAAAGTTGAAACTGTAATGGAACAGCATTTTCCTTTAAAATCTGAACAAAAAGAGATTGATGATTTTGCTTTAACACGCAGACTGACTGAAATAATTCCTGAGACTCATGGATTTTTCATTGGCAACAGCATTCCTGTCCGAGCGGTGGATATGCTTGGATCCGGAAAAGGAGCAGACATTCCAACGGCCCTCAACCGTGGTGCCAGCGGAATAGACGGCCTCATCGCTTCCGCCTGCGGTTACTCATCAGGACTTCAACGACCGGTAAGCCTGCTGATAGGTGATTTGTCAGCTATGCACGATCTAAATTCTTTCAAACTGCTTGCGGAATCTCCAGAGCCGGTTTTAGTGGTTTTGCTCAATAACCACGGTGGTGGTATTTTTTCATTCCTGCCTGTAGTCCGGCAAACGGATATTTTCGAAACTTTTTTCGGCACACCCCACTCCAATGACTTCCTGTCAGTTGCTGAAATGTTTGGTCTGAATTATTTTAGACCTGATTCGATCAGTGGTTTTGTAAAAGATTATCAACAAGCTGTTCGTGAAAACAAATCCGCGGTTATCGAAATATTTACGGAACGTGAGAAAAATCCGCAGCAACTTGAGGCTTTAGCTCAAAAACTCATGAAATGTGCATTTGAATCTTCTTAAGATCAACGATATACTTTATTGATTGTAAATAAATCAGTCTGGTCAGACTTTCAACTAATATTCTCTGTATAATTTTTTTTTGTTCTGTACAGAAGACACACTCGTTTCCCCGATAAAATATGCATACCCGCTATGACTTGCCGCTGATAGGAGCAACCTTGTTTTTACTGTCTTGGGGTACAGTAATGATTTACAGCACAGGTGGAGTCTATGCTGATCTTCAATACAATGATGGTCAATATTTTTTATACAAGCACCTGATTCACATGCTCTTTGGACTTGCCGTGATGGGAGTCGCACTGATCGTTAACTATCACAAATGGCAGCAGTATTCGATCTGGTTTATGCTGGGCATGCTGGTATTGCTGATCCTTGTTTTGATTCCTGAAATAGGACACGAGGTTAAAGGTGGCCGACGCTGGTTACGCATAGGTTCATTCAGTCTACAGCCTGCCGAATTGCTGAAAGTGGTTTTGATTATTTACGTAGCTTCTTATCTGGAACGCAAACAGGAAGTACTGGCCTCATTCTTCCGCGGTTTAACACCAAACTTCATTGTCACTGGAATTTACCTTTTTCTAGTGTTGCTGCAACCGGACTTTGGCACGGTAGTATTGATAGCAATTACAGTTTTGCTGATGCTCTACGTCGGTGGAGGGCGCCCAGTTCATATTGCCACCAGCCTCATAGGTGTAGGAATTATCGGGGGGCTGCTGATTGCTTCACACACCTATCGGGTAAGGCGGATGTTAGCTTTTTTGAATCCTTGGGATGATCCGTATGATTCAGGATTCCAAATTATTCAATCCTTCATTGCACTTGGAACAGGAGGCTGGCTTGGAAGAGGACTAGGTGAGAGCCTGCAAAAACGACTTTTTCTTCCGGATGCTCACACTGATTTTATTTTTGCCATCATTGGGGAAGAATTAGGATTTTTGTGGGTTTGTGTACTGATCATTCTGTTTGTTGTTTTTATTTGGCGTGGTTACTGGATTGCGTGGAATGCTCAGGATGCATTTGGAAAACACCTGGCTTTTGGTGCAACTACAATTCTCAGCCTGCAAATAATCCTTAACCTCTTTGTTGTTGTCGGACTGCTTCCGACTAAGGGTTTGCCGCTTCCTTTCATAAGTTACGGCGGTACTTCTCTTGTGGTAGCCATGTTTTTAACAGGTCTTTTACTCAACATCAGTGGTAGTCTCCATTCAAAAGAAGCTCTGCTTGAAAATGGTTTGTCATCTCGTGCCTCGACACCAAACAATGAGTAAAGTTTGCTCATTCAGGTTGTTCAGGAGGTCACAATATTTTTGGCTCCGTGCTTCCTCATTTGCCTCTTCAGTTCCGAAGTTGCTGCTTTTTTCGTTTTTTTATCTTACTTTTGTAACTATACTCCAAGCTCCCTCTGGAAATTATTTATCCTCTCCGGCTTATGCACAAAGCTCTTCTGAGCAAATTACGCCTCAGGAAAGCCATCGCCTGGAAAATTTTTTAATCAGTACTAAAGGCCGTGGTGACTGGAACCGACTGATGCTGGCCATACTTAACAGTGTGCCTGCAGTAGAAAGTGTTTTGTCCGAAGGTGTCAGCATAAATATCCGCGGAACCGATGAATTTCAAGGTGTAACTCCTCTTATGTTTGCATCTGGAATTGGAGCACAAGTAATCGTAAAATTTCTTGTCGAAAAAGGAGCGCGCCTGAATGACACTGATACCCTGGGGAAAACAGCCTTGATTCAGGCAGCATATAAAGGACGTCCTGAGACTGTAAGCTTTTTACTCCAACAGGGTGCAAATCCAAATGCAGAAACGAATCAGCAGTGGACAGCTTTAATGTTTGCAGCAGAACGAGGTAAGCTGGATATTTTAAAAACATTGTTGAGACACGGTGCGCGAGCTGACTTTCAGAACAAATTGGCCATGTCATCAGCGATGTATGCAGCCCAGAATGGTCATTTTGAGATTGTGCAGTTCTTACTTAAGCGGGGAATAAAAGTAGATTTAACTTCGCTCAATGGATCAACTGCTTTAATTTGGGCAATCCGATCCGGGCATGAAAAAATTGCAGAGTTACTGCTGGAGGCTGGAGCAAAAACAGATACTCTTGAAGACGAATTCCAAAGGACCCCGCTGCTTCTCGCAGCAATGTACGGTCTGGAATCAACAGTACATAAATTGTTATCTTCCGGAGCCGATTTGGCGGCAGTTGACAAACAGGGAGAAAATGCACTGTTACTGGCCTTAAGTAATAAACATTTTAAAACAGCGAGCTTGTTAATTAAATCCGGAATCCCCGTCAATACTCCAGACCTTAAAAAACGCACGCCGTTGATGACAGCAACTGCACAGGGTAGTTTGGAATTGACCAGATTTCTGCTCAAAAAAGGTGCGGACGTAAATGCCAGAGATTTAGTCAAACAAACCGCTTTGATGGGCGCAGCCGGCGCAGGCCACATTAAAATAGCCAAACTGCTGCTTCGAGAGCAAAGTCGACTGGATTTTCGTGATATCTTTGGCCGGACTGCCTGGACTTATGCGGCAGAAAACCAACAATTGTCACTGGTTAAATTCCTCAGTAAAAAAGAAATTGATAATGAGGAAAATCTCTTTTATGCAGTCTCACATGGGCACCTTAAAGTAGTAAAAATATTGCTAGATTTAGGGGTAAATACAGAAATCCGTGATTCTCAAGGATGGACTCCTTTGATGTGGTCCGCTAATAAAGGTCATTCAAAAATTGTGGAACTTCTGCTTAAAGGTGGTGCAAAAATAAACGGTAGTCCTGGAAAAAGTCCTGATGATTCCGGTTGGACACCTCTTATGCTGGCGGCAGGAGGAGGGCATATTGACACAGTAAATACTCTCATTAACAAAGGTGCCGATCTCGGAGCTCAGGACAAAGACAAATGGACGGCGCTAACCTGGGCTGCTCTAAATGGTTATAGGGAAATTGTAAGCCTGTTAGTAGAAAAAGGGGCCCGTATAGACGTACGCGGTTCTGATGGGGCAACACCACTTATTTGGGCAACCTCTCAAGGACACGAAAATGTAGTGCAAGACCTGTTAATAAAAGGCTCAAATGTAAAATTAAAAGATCTGCACGGAAAAACTGCTTTGGCGCACGCAATACTGCAGAGTCATTTTTCTACTGCAAAAACGTTGATCAAACACGGTGCTGATTTAAATCAGAATTTACTCTATGCATCCCAGCGTGGGTACAACGAAATGGTTGTGTTTCTTCTTGAAGAAAATGCTGAAATTGATAAATTGTCTGCACAGGATGAAACACCATTATCCCTTGCTATACAAGGAAAACATTGGGAAACAGCCAGGATTCTACTGGAACATGGTGCAGATCCCGCCTTAAAAAATTCACAGGGACAGACACCACTGATGTCTGCGGTAATGACCGGAGAAGAAAAATTGGTAAATCTTATGCTCCATCACCCGACATATGGGCGCCAGAATTCTGAGTTAAATACTACCGATTTTATAGGAAATACACCTTTAATGATTTCAGCAGCCCATGGTTTTCTGGAGATAGTTAAACTGTTACTCGAACTTGGAGCAAAAGTTGAAAACAGAAACCGCTGGCAAGAATCCGCATTGATACTTGCCGCTTCCAAAGGCTTTCGTGAAATTGTAAACCTGCTGATACAATACGGAGCGGATTTTCACGCAGAAGATGTTAATGAAAAAACGGCCCTGCTAAGAGCAGCTCAAAATGGACATCTGTTCGTGGTTGAACTGCTACTTTCACAAGGTGCAAATCTTCATGTTAATGCATTTGACATGAGCGGAGAAGGCGGGACACCCTTGATTCAGGCTGCCAGATACGGGCATTCTGAGGTTTTGCTTGCATTGATGAGAGCAGGCGCAGTAATTGACGAAGTTGAATTGATGTTTCACCATTCAGCTCTTATGGTTGCAGCTTTGAATGGTCATGAAAAAACTGTAGATATTTTGCTGAACGCTGGCGCTGACCCAATGTTAAAAGACTCCTCCGGGAGATCGGCTTTATTGCTTGCTGCATCCAACAATCATCTGTCACTTGTAATTCAGCTTTTAGATGCTGGACAAAAATGGGATCAAAAAGACACCCATGGCAATGGTATCTGGCACTTGATGGCGATGAGTGATGTAGAAATTGAAGACAGCGAAACCAGTTACGGTTCCGGCCAAAAAGAAGAAGGTGCTTCAATGATAATGCATGAACTAATCTCACGGGGAGTTCTGCTGGACTCATTAAACAGCGCTGGGGAAACAGCACTGATGATTGGAGTAAAACGTGGGAAAGTGAGGACAATCAAAAGTCTGCTGGAACTTGGAGCGTCCCCCGACATTCAGACACCTGACGGTGAGAGTGCCTTAACGCTGGCGAAAACAAGTGGTAACGATGAACTGGTTAAGCTATTTCGGTGATCACATACAGCTTTTTGTACTATAGCTGAAAAAGAATCTTGGTGGTCAACTTCCTCTGTTCCAGTAACCGACAACCATCTTTTCTTCCCGTTCATGGAAATCACTTTCAGTAATTTTTCCCTGGGCACATCCTTCACGGAGATAATGTAGTTTTGCAAGATACTCTTCTTTTGAATCGCAATGGCTCCAGCCTTTTTCATTCATATGAACCAGCTTTTCATAATCTTCCAGGGATACTTTTACAGGATTTTCACGAGAATTTGGTGTTAAACTAATCATCAGCTATCCTATTTATTTTCCACAAATGTGCGGAATGTTTCTGTCAATGTAAATTTGTGTTAACCATTTTAAACACTAACGTCAAAAGCATGCAAGTCGGTCACTACAAATCATGAACAAAAACGTCAAAAAACAAAACTCCAGGCAAAATTTGCAAAAACTTTTTTGGACAGGAAGTTTAATTTCAGGCGTCATGCTTGGTCTGAATGCACCGGGACTAGGCACACACTGGCTGGGATTAATTTCGCTTTTTCCTTTGATCTACACTTTGGAGCAACTCCATACGGAAGAGGATTTATCTTTCCGGAAACGGGCCTTACTGTTTTTTGGAATTTGCTGGTTAACCGGAGGAATTGCCGCTTCAATTGGAAGCTATTGGATAACCAACAGCATCCACGTTTTTGGGCAAGTCCCCTGGCCTGTGGCCTTAATGATAACAGGGGTCGGTTACGGACTTGAGGTAGGTTTTCAGCTTTTTGTTTATTTCGGAATTCCGCTGCTTTTAATCCGAAAACTCAATAACTGGGACTTGCCGCTTAGGCTTGCGTTTGTACTCGCGCTTGATCCCTGGTATCCTCGATTGATTCATTGGAATTACGGAGGGCTGACCTTTAGTGAATTTCCCTGGATTGAACAACTTGCGGATATAATTGGATCTTCCGGACTCCTTCTTTTCAGCTCAGGTTTGGCTTTCCTCCTGATCGGCTGGCTGCGTTGGAAATCCAGAAAGCTCAGTCACAAAAAAATACTGCAAGCCTCAAGTCTATATTTGCTTTTATGGATCATTGGCTTAAGTTACGGTGCGTGGCGAACTTACAACCTGGAATCAAAATTTACGGAAACCAATGCAAAAAGCTCAAACTTGACCGTGCTCGTTATTCAGCCTAATTTTTCACTTCAGGATCTAGCATCTAATCCGGAACTTGCTCATTCAAAACGGCAGCAAAATTTGGAAAGTCTGCTGAATGATTCGAGGAAAGCACTCGCAGAACTTCCTCAAAACACAAGCACAGAAAAATTGTTGGTATGGCCGGAATCTGTCTTTCCGGATGCTTATTTCAAGTCTAAAAACTCTCGTCACAAAGTTTCGTCTTTTGCACAGGAACATCAAGCCAACATTTTATTTACGACTGTGGACTGGGAACCTACTCAAACCGGTCATAAATTTTATGGAGTCTCGGTGCTGGTTGGCAAAAACGGTGAAGTGCTGGGACGCTACAACAAGATTTTCCTGATACCTTTTGGTGAGATGATTCCTTTTTCAGACTGGTTCCCGGGTATCGCCGCATGGCTCCGGCAGAACATTGCGAACATGTCTGAGTTTGATCGAGGGGCGGAATACACAGTTTTCTCTTTGGCGGATAATACTCAGCTTTCTGCTCCTATTTGTTTCGATATTTTCAATCCTACAGTCATGCGCGGCATGGTCCGTAATGGTTCAGACCTGGTATTGAACCTCAGTAATTTAGCCTGGTTTGGACGCACAACCGCATCGGACAACATGGTCGCGGTTTTGCGTTGGAGGGCTATCGAAAATCGGGTGCCGGTTGTCTTTGCTTCCAACAATGGCGAAAGTGTCTTCATTGCTGCAAACGGTAAAAACATGAGCCAACAGCTTGGACTTTTTGAAGAAGGTACGTTAACCTCTACACTAAAGCTTCAGCAGCACTTTTCGTTTTACCGTGAATATGCAGAATGGGTTTGGGCTGGATTTATCTTATTATTTTTTATGCTGCTGATACAGGCACATCATCGAGGTAAAATATTTCAATAAGTATTTACACTCAAATTTTTAATTCACCTTAAAAGGAGAAAAATGGATTTAAAACTAAAAGGGAAAGTCGCCATGGTCGCGGCTTCAAGCAAAGGGCTGGGTTATGGTATTGCTCAAGCACTAGCGCAGGAAGGTGCTTCACTATCAATCGGCAGCCGGACTGAAAAGGATATTGAAGCTGCAGCCGAAAAACTCCGGAACGAAACTGGAGTTCCTGTTTTAGCTAATGTTCTGGACTCGTCAAATGCACAATCGATCCGAAACTGGACCGATGCGACGCTCAAAGAATTTGGAGGTATCGACAAACTTGTGGTCAATGCAGGAGGACCGCCCGTAGGGAAATTTGAGGATTTTTCTGATGATGACTGGCAGGCGGCGTTTGAACTGAATCTTTTCAGTGCTGTACGCATGATCAGGGCAGCTTTACCATCGATGCGTGAACGCGGCGGCGGTTCTGTTTTGACGGTTACCTCAATGTCTGTCAAGGAACCGATTGATGTGCTGATTCTCTCAAACGTCATGCGTTCCGGAGTTACCAGTCTGGTGAAAAGCCTCTCAACCCAACTTGCTGCAGATAACATTCGTCTCAATAATCTGATGCCCGGACGTATTAACACGGATCGGATTAGAAGCTTAGACGCCCTTAATTCTGAAAAGCAGGGTGTTTCAATTGAACAAATACAAGCGACAAGCCATGCCAATATTCCGCTGGGACGGTACGGAACCATTGAAGAATTTGGACGTTGCGGAGCATTTTTGCTCTCTGATGCAGCAAGTTACATAACAGGTTCAAGTCTTGCCGTTGATGGTGGTGTGCTTAAAACAGTCTGGTAATTAACGTTCAAGTTTTTTGCATTTCTGACGATATTAATGATCAAGAGGAATAGTTCGTTTCGCGACTTGGCTTTCTGTTTTGCGAAAGTCAGTCTATTAACGACGATAATTCCCATTTTAAAAAATGATCAATCTCAGAGGTGCAAATGCCTGTCAATTATCTTAACTTATATCTTCTTGCCGTCTTCGGTGGACTTGCGGCAACAGTAGGTGGAATTGTGATCTGCTATGCCGGTATCTCGGACACAAGTTATCTTGTTTATCGGGGTATGGAGCTCACAACCTATTATCTTGATAAAAATAGGCACGACCTGTATGTAAATGGGTTGATTTACAGTATAACTTTTGGTATTGCCTTTTTGCTGTTGCTGGCAGTAATTGTGGTTCCAAGTCCAGGACAAATTCAAAAGCGGATGTCCACATCTCAGTTTGCGGGTTCAGCCGGTGCAGGTTATCTCGGACCTTCTGGGGCGTCTGCACCTGTTAAACAATCTCCGACAGCCGCGGGAGAAATGCCCGCAGAGGAGGAGGAGGAGGAGGAGGAAGCCTTTGAAATAGAACTTGAACCTGACATAGAATCCTTTGATGAAGAAGAGGAAGAAGAATCGGCACTTTCGGGTTCGGCTGATGATGATGATTCAGATGTAGTCTACGGTACAGGGCACATCACTGACAAGGCACACAGATCATTTATCCTCTCCAGTCCTGACAGTGCGGTCAAGTTCCTGATGCGTAAAGAACTTGACGGACGTCCCTTGAAATCATCGCAGGATGAAATATACGAAGGCTGGCAAACACGAGGACTTTCCAGAGGGAAATTGCGGAAACATTTTCTCAAGATCATGGAATGGGACAGCATGCCTGAAATGGAAGTTAATGAAATTTATAACAAATTGAAAGATAAGGTATATGAAGTAAAACACACTGGCTAACATAACTATCAACCAAACACTAAATAATTATCACATATGAGCTCAAAGCTTTTCAAAGGAACACCTACTTATTTACTGGATTCAAAATTAAGTGAAGCTTTACACATTGCACGCTTGCTGGAAAAACCACTATTGCTTGAAGGAGAGCCCGGAACCGGCAAAACAAAACTTGCTCAGGAATTTGCAAAAAAAGAAAATCGACCCTTATTTGAGGTGCCGATTACTTCAGAAAGCAAAGTTTCGCTTCTCGTTTCTCGCTTCGATGAAGTTCAGCGCCTGATGGATACACAGGCTGCTGTTGCCAACGCCCAGATGAAACAAGCAGGAATTGACATGCAGATCGATACTGGCGGACGCAAAGTGGACAACTTGGAAGAATACGTCCATTTGGGACCACTCGCAGAAGCCTTCTCTACACCGGGATCGGTTCTACTGCTGGATGAAATAGACAAGGCTCCACGTGAACTTCCCAACAATCTTTTGTTTTTACTTTCCGAACGTCGGATTGTTGTTCCAGAAACACAGCAAACAATTGCCTGTGAACCTGGTAACATGCCGATCATAGTAATAACATCCAACCATGAACAAGATTTGCCTGCTCCTTTTATTCGGCGTTGTATATACATGTATATCGAGTTTCCACCACCGGAAAGATTGCGTGAAATTGTCCGTATGCATCACCCTGGAGCAAATAAAAAAATAGTCTCGGCCGCTATTGAAATTTTCTATCAGTTACGTGAACTAGATTTAACCCGTAAACCTTCTACCAGCGAAATTTTA
>Ga0302117_10001744_pt1 | contig 10445 bp, 6 predicted proteins | sample AG5_322_MG_FD_203112 | JGI IMG/M metagenome (GOLD analysis project Ga0302117, IMG submission 203112) | Marine microbial communities from Western Arctic Ocean, Canada - AG5_32.2 | ecosystem: Environmental > Aquatic > Marine > Oceanic | place: Canada: Western Arctic Ocean | collected 2017-10-01 | reverse complement strand
CTTGTAATTTATTCGACCTTCGGAGGAGGTTCTTACAATATTGGAATGATTGGTATTGTAGATATTTTGTATGGGCCAAATCCCCCATTATTACTCGGTGCCGGATTCCAAGCTGTATTCGATAGTGAAGAAAATTCATTACTGATTCAAGTTATGCTTCAAGACTATTCCTGGATTGGACTGCCAATATTCAAGGTTCAAGGTGGAATTGCTTACAAGCAATGGTTTGACACAGGTGAATTCGTAATAAGTGTTGGTGGATATCATCCAAATTTCCCAGTTCCAACTAATTACCCACAGGTTCCTAGGTTGTCGATATATTGGGATCTCGGAGAACTTGTTCACATCGGAGGTAACTGCTATTTCACCATCTGTTCTTCAGCCCTTATGTTTGGTGCATCAGCATCGGCAGTATATTCAGGCGAAAAACTGTATGTGGAGTTCGGATTGTATTTTGATGGTCTTATTTATTTTGACCCATTTTGGTTCGAGTTTGATCTCGGAGTTTCAATTTATCTTTGCTGGAATGAAAAATATGATTTTGAACTATTCGCGGGAATTGGAGTAAGGGGTCCTAAAATACACGGAGAAGTAACTGCTAAGGCATTGGGTAAAACATGGGTCATTCCATTTGGAGACCCAACACCAAAAACTTCCCAAATAGATTTCAAAACTTTCATCAATAGATATGTCCGACAATTACCTCAAGGTCAATATTCACAAGACATAGGTAGTTGGTTTGGAAACGATGGTTGGTTTGATGCGAAAATTTCCTGCGGAGAAGTAAAATTATTGGAGGCAGATGAAAGTCCATATGGAGATGAAGGAGAACCTTGGCTGTTGACACCAGAATTTGAATTAAAAATGGAAACGATGTTCCCAAGTTCGCAGATAGTTGCGGAAGGTTTCGCATGGATTAATGATGTCAATGATGTCAAAAACAAGGGTATTCACCCGTCCAATCCTGAAGGCGGTAAAATCGGAATAGATGGAAATGATATTTCTCTAAACTCTGTATCAGGTTCACTTATTGATTCTGCAGTATCGATTGAGATTTGTGAAATAAAAGATGGAAATGAAATTCCATTGATAATCTCTCGCGGAGAACTCAATTTCATCAGAACAGTAAAATCATATCCAACATCACTATGGTCTGACGAAGACCCAAAGACATACCCTAAGGCCATGCAAACCTACCTTTCAGGAGTGAAGATCGAAGCGAAAGCCGACAGTGAAGACCCAGGTCCTCAAATCTCATTTGAAAGTCTAGTCGAAGGCTGTAAGAATCCATTCAACATCCCATTCCAATTGCCGTCAAGTAATCTTGGACCAAACACCAAACCTGTCAAACAAACATACGAAGATTTAAGCAAAATAATGGAAATTGTTTCTGACAAAAATGTAGAAAAGGTATGTGAAAACTTCCGCTCAGAAATAGAGAAGTCAGGTATTACAGGAGAAGGTGAATCATAATGTCTAGAAAAATAACAGAGAAGGTGATTGGACGATTAAGGGCTGTTCCAAGGGTTGTTTCATTATCAGGGGATATCGGATTTTCAACTCCATTGGAAGAAGATTATGATTCAGTTCGGATCACTAAACCCGCTCCCGAAAAAAGAAATCCATCTCCAAAGGTTATATTTTCAGCAAACTGCCGTCCCGAAATAACATCTGAATTATCTGTTACTGTATTCACATCTGTATCAAAATCAGATGAGACATCAACGATTCCAAGAATCAAAGTTCCACGTAATAATAGTGGCTTACGCGTTGGACCAATAGAGATTAAACGCCTCAACAGTGATGGCAATATTACTCATTCAACAAGGGATGATGCTCCAAATATTGATGATGATTTTGAAATGCTAGAAGCACTGAGCAAAAATTTGCTTGATGGAGGCATTATTCTGAACTCCGGGCAGCATTTATTTATCGATTTAGAAGAGAGTTCAATGGACAATTCAAAAACAATCTCAATCGAGGGTGACCAAGCAGTTAGGATCGCATTTACTACTAACTCGGGCCACCTAATTTCATCTTCAGAAATCCCCCAACATCTTTTGCCACAGGAGGTATCTATTCCGGTAAATTCACGAATAATTCACCTTTTTGGTTTTGGAGATATTGCAAACTCTTCCACTCATCTTCAAAATGGATCAAATACGATTTCTCTAAATTGTTCAACCGATAACACAACAGCAGTTGGTTTCCAAGCACATTCTAGAATATTAGGCGTCCCAAATACACTATTAGTTTGTCGAGGGGGAGTAGTCCGATTTGACCATCTAGCAACCGATTACAAAAAAACAATACGAGCACGAGAATTACTGAAAAAGGCCAAGGCGATTTCATTTGATACGGGGATTGGTGCTGAAACATTCATAGCAATTGTGAATAGTAATGCAGTTGAATCAGCACGATTTTCTAATTCAGGAGTAGAGATGGATAGTCCACAACAATCTGTAACAAACGGGGCCCTTACTGCCATGATATGGAAAATTCCAATTTCTGATTATGGAATTAACAAATTCACAGTTAGTACTAAATTGGAAGGTTCTGTACATTCATTGATGGCTATGAAAGGTAAGCCTGAAAATTGGACTAACACAATGCAGAATCAATACTGGGATACCATTGTTGAAGAAGGCGCATTAACAAACAAAGGGTCATGCTTGATCAAAATATCGAGCATGAATAATGGGGAAGTTAAGGAGGAGGTGAAAGATAATGCCGGAAAATAATATGCCAGATTTAGGGACGTATATTCTCTATGACCGAGTAGTAGGTCCCCTTTCCCCAGGTAAATACAAAATTAAAATTGGGCAAAACATCGACATAAGTACGAACAATGGAGGAGAATCACATTCTGCAGAATCAGAGAGAGTATTTACTATATCTGGGCCCCGTTGGTCAATTAATCCCCCAGATGTCCATTCAGTATATCCTCCAAGAAATGATGATGATTCGCCAACAGAAAGTTATGTTCCTTTCATAACTCTAGGCCGGAAAACGCTACCTTGGGAAAGAAGTATTTTCAGTTCACAAACCCAAACTAGCAATGATATTAACTCTTATCCATGGGTCGCTTTGTTGGTATTTACAGATGAGGAATTGACAGATTCAAATGGCGTTCTTGGAATTCATAAGGGCGAAGATAAACTGAAACTCCTTTCTGACAAAGTTATTGGAGATATCACTTACAGTGGAGTTTTTGCAAATAAACCCAGTACGATGGCTGAACTCGGGATAGATGATGGGGGCCATGATGATTTAGAAGTTGACGCACTGAGAATCGACTCTGCAACATTGAAATCAATAGCACCTACAGTTGATGAGTTACGACTTCTTTCTCATGTACGTAGAGTTAATCCTAGCGATAAAGAAAACTGTGGCAATGACGACGATGGGTGGTTCTCAGTAGTCATGTCAAATCGCGTGCTATCCAAATCAAAGAAATATCATGCTTGTTTAGTATCGCTTGAAGGTAGATTTGATGAACAGATATTACCTGACAATGTACCGCTAAATTATACTAATGCAGGGGGCACATCAGCTGTCACAAGTGGCCTGAGCGCCCTGCTATCAACATTACTCGCAGTGCCTAATATGCCGTTTTTTGGAACTAAGAAAAATAAAAACAATAACTCGGGTTCATCAACTAGTCAAATTGAACCAGTGAAAGATGAGACAAGTCAAACAGGAGCTGAAACAAAACTAGTATTATTACACCATTGGAGTTTTTCTACTTCAGACATAGATGGAGATTTCCAATCACGGATGGAAGGACTACGAGTAAGAGTAAATAGTGACCAATTAGAAGGTGTCGAGAGAGGAGATCTCATCTCATTAGCAGATGTGAACCAGGAAAAATACGGGCAACATACCAAGGACAACATTGAGCCACTTCTGCTGGGTACCAACTCAGTCCCTGGGATGACATCCAATAGTTATCTTAGAACGGAGATGGTTGGCGCTGATGGGATTTCAGATGAGGTGTTATACCGTGGCCCATTTACAGCGGTGCCTGAAAACCATCACCCCAAACAAGACCCCTACCAAGTATCCGATGAAGCCCTCGGAATTGTTGAGGAACTGGGTATATGGGATATATCTCACGCTTCTGCTTTCGAGTTAGGAAGGTTGATGGCATTGCAAGATACGATTTTGACCGGTGCTGTTCACCAATGGATAACCGAGTCCAAGAGTAATGCTTTGGACATAGAAAGGGAAAGACGGATGAAAGAAAATAATTTAGATTCTGAATCGTTAGCAGACATAATTTCAAAGATTGATTTTTCAAAAGTTGCACGCCCCATAAGTCCCGATTCAACAAAAGCAAACATAGTGAGTGGTGAAAAATAATGGTAGATAACAACAAGACAAATCTGCACGCGCCAAAATCATCATTGCAAGTAGTACGCCGCTTGGCAAAAATACGATTGTTAAGAGGGGTTCCGTTCCAATACTTGGTTCCGACAGACGCCGCTTTACCAGTTGAATCAATCAGATTCTTCCACATTGACCAAAACTGGCTCGACGCCTTAATCGACGGAGCTTTAAGCGTAACCATGCGCTCTAATTCCGATATAGAATGGTTAAAAGAAAGTGAACCCGGTTCTGATGTCAACCGGTATGAATCTATATTGAGAAATACAAACCAGTTTACTAGTGGTTCAAGGAAGTTTTATCGAAATATGTTTAAGCATTCGCGTTCAAAAACCGGCAATCCTGTAGAAATAAAATCCGGCGGTTCAATGACAGGGTTACTTCTTCGTTCAACAATTGTTAGAGATTATCCCGGATTAGAGATTTCAGCATACAAAGACCCTGAATCTAGTCCGGGCAGTATTGAAATAAATACAAGTAATTCAGAATCTTCTTGGCAGAGGAAAAACTGGGTTCAAACATTACGAATGGAAAGATTATCTCCTAGTATTCTATTGTGCATTTTCAACGATATTCCGTCACATGTTCGAATCCAAGAGCCGAGTGAATCATTGAGAATGGGTGTTGATGGTAGGCCAGCATCTAATTCGAACGAAGATCCCACTTCATTCAATCTTAAACTGAAAAATTCGGATGGAAGTTTGATTAATAGCGAGACTAATATACGAACTAGAAGTAATACAAATGACGATTCTGTACTTGACATCACTGGCCTATTCAATGATTTACAAGCAAGGATAATTGATGGAAATGACATTACTGGATTTGATACACAAGATAGTGCTTTGATTGCAACACAGATGCTCCAATTACCATACCAACAAGATTTCATCCCAATATTATACAATTTTGTTGAAAGCGAGGGGGTGTCTAAATCATGATTGTTGACAAGGACCAACCAAAAATATCAGATGGTAAATTCGAAGACTACCAATCTTCACAATACCACCAATCAACTAATGACAATGATATGTATTCGGGATTAAGAATATTAGTTCCGGTTGATGTTCAGGCCTTGGTAGTAGAGGCAGACCCTACATCTGAAGTTAATCGAAAGGACTTGACAGATGGCCTAGGTATGAAGGCATCAACCAATTCACACACCGATTTCGACAATAATACATCTGGGCTTGGAAAAGGAATTCATCTGCATTGGTCGCTACCAGACGCACTGTTATTGGGCGAGATAAGTTTAGAATCTAACGGTGAAGAACACGAATTTTCCTCCTTGCCAGATAGATGGATCATAGTCCGTCAGTGGCCAAAAACATCTCAACCTGGTTGGAATTCAAAAGCATGGATAATCGAATCATCTACCCGCCAAGTTACACCACTTGAAGATTGGAATAGTCCGGGGGTTGGAACAACCAAAATCACTGCTATAGATGATGGAGACCCAGCAACCGAAGAAGATTTAGCATGGTTGGAATCGTATGACGGCGCTAAAGGAATTTTCACATTTCACGATAATCCAGAGCCGAATGTAATTGGACCTCTTAACTATTTAGTGGCAGGATGGTACACTGAAATTACATCAGATCATTTACACGCAAATCTCGCGACTAGCCAATCTACTTGGTTTGAAACTTTAGACAAATTAGGCTGGACAATAGATCACAAATCCATACTAACTCAAATTGCGAAAAACCAATCCAATGAAAACTCGCAACCTTTGGGTATGAAGGGGGGGGAGAAATGAGTCCTAAAGCCCCACAGAGTGATGGAAAGAGCACAATTAAATCTACTGATGAAAGTAAAGGTGATTCACAAAAAGAACACCCAAACAAAGGAGAAACGTCCCCATTGCCTAGTTATGTTTCACAAGAGTGGCCATTACAATCATTGCTACATGGCAGCATCCTCGGTGTTGAATGGAATGGTGGCGGGGGTGAGTTCAAAAGTAACAAAAATTCATTTGTAAAGGAAGATGTAGATATCGCAATTGGCCGAAACTCCGCAGAAGCTACAGCCAGTTTGCTAGCCTTGGAGTATGACGACAATACCCCTGCAAGCAATATCGACTTTGCGATATTAGAACGTGCTTTGACTTCGTTTAATTTAGGATTTAGAGATGAACTGAATCAACAAGATGGAGATTTCGCGTTTGAACAAACCCTACACCGTAACACTTTCTTATCAGCCAAAGGCGAATACGATGATGAACCAGATGAAGTTGAATTGGCGCCGGATGGAAAGCCTACAGTTGATGGTCCCATTTCTCTAAATGAACAATCATTCGGCTCTTCACCAAGTTATTTTTATTCTAGAAAACCAGTAATGAATCTAACCAATACAAGACGTTCGACTCGCCACGACGAAGATAAATTTCACGACGGAGAAGGTTTGAAATGCAGAATCTCAAATGATTTCTTTCAACACAAAAATTCGCCCCACTGCAAACCAATTCCAAATAATGGGGGAATACCTAATGAGATACATGGGTTAATTGAAGAGATGGCTGCAATGCATAATTTTGCTACTAATTCATCTTGGACCTCTCCCTCTGCAGATATGTTTGACTACATTGAACAATTAGTCCAGAGTTCTATTGGACTTGTTAACTTCCCTTCAACCAAAGGAGTTAACGGATGGTCACAAGCATGGATCCCACTATTCGTAGATGTAAAATACAAAAAACATGACCTAGCGTTTGACAATTGGAAACTAGGTAAATCCGATTTTAAACTGATAAATGAAACCGAAACCCTTGCAGGAGTTTCAAGTAATGTAGATTGGGTTGAACGTGTCTTTAGAAGTCCCATTACTACAAATTCTGCTTCAAATTTAGCCGATAAAATTAAACTATTCAAAGCAGAAAATTCGAAATTAGCGCTGGGGAAAATATCAGGGCTAACTCTACTTGCCAAGGAACTCTCTAATCTCGATATTTCCAGCATCACACTTGATTTTGAACATTCACCAACGGCCAATAATAATATTCGATCAAGTATTACAGAAATTCAAGAAATAACAATTATTGATGCATTTGGACAATTACAATTAATCAATACTCTTCCAAATATGCCAGATTCATGCGTTCCAGAAATCTCACTTAGTTTACAAACTGAACAAGACAATCGATATATCTTGAACAAACCAAGATTTACATCGCCTGCGAGAGTTAAATTTAGATTTATTGATGCTGAAAATAATCATGAAAACATTAATCCAGTATGCGGTTTTATATTATGCGACCATTTAGAATGGGCGATGGAAGTATTCGATAGTATGGGGGACTCTTTGGGGCAATTATCACTCATGGAGCGCAATATATTTGATGGTTCAAATCAAAAAGGACGAGCAAAGTGGGATCCCGCTCCTGGCCAAGAAACACCACTTGGTAGGCCAAATGACATTTCCAACAGGCATCTCCGACAATTGTTTAATCAATTGATTGAACTAAGCATAGAAGACATGGCTCGAGATGAAAACAACTCAAATCCTGGGATTTTGGCATGTTTCATGCAACTACTTGATTCAACAATGGACACGGTTTACACCAGCCCTACCGAATCTGAAAATTTACCATCTTTATTCGCAGGTAGGCCGATTTGCATAGCACGTGCAGAATTAGAGGTTGAAATTAATGATTCAAATTCTTTGCCAACCCTTGTTGAGTTATCTCTTGGCTCTATAGAGAGGACACTAGATGGTCTTTTGGGATATTTTATTGGTGAAGATTATACTAAATTTTACTCTGTTGCCAATTCTAGTGAAGATTTATATCATCCATTTATTAGTCATTCAAATGAATTATCTTTGATGTCTGGAGAAATAAAACAGATTACATTGGTATTCGACCCTCTCGCTAAGTTAACTGCAAGGTCTGGACTTGTTCCGGAAAGAATACTACGCCTAAAGCCCGAATATAGAAAGGAACCACTTTCTAGAATCGCTCCAACTTACCGCTTTGGACCATTACTTCTAGATCCAACAAATATTGCAATGCCCCTGCCATCCTTGAGACAAGATGTCAATTGGACATGGATAAATATGCCGAAAATAAATCAATGGAGTGAAGATAATATTAGTAATGACTCACAATCAGCAAGTATTCCCCAAGGCCGTATTAAAGCTTGGAACGGCTGGCTGAAAATCGACACCATTGAAGACCCATGAAAAAAGGATGTTTTAATATGAATAAAATTGATACTATGATTTGCGTAATTATTTGTAGCCTATTATTTGGCAATATTCCATATTCCTCCAATAATTCGGTTGAACTCAGTGATAATTCGAGACAAAACTCTTCAGCAGATTGGGATTTGCCTTTCAATGGAAGTTTTGACATCGAGATTCTAAATTTGAACCTCACCGATTCGGGAGATTGGTATGAATTGCCATTTAGTACCCCGCCCAACGCGAGCATTTCATTCCAAATTCAATTCAACGCTACGGGGTTAGATATGGAGCAATCCTTTAGACTCGTTTTACAATTGTGGAGTACTCATCAGAACTATTCATTGATTAAACATAATGATTTTCAATCCAATCTTTTCAACACCTCTACTTCGGAGGGTAATAATGACACGCATAGCTCAATTCATGAGATACAAATGATTGATTATATTAATCAAGATCAAATAATGTCTCGGATGCATGGTTGCTATTGGGTAGAGTATAGTGTCGCAGATAATGCGGACAACCCAAACTCGTTGCCGTCTGGAACTTCAGATAGAATTTCTTTCGGTGAAACCTGTTCCACCGATGATTCGGATTTTGATGGATGGAGTGATTCCCAAGAGAATTCATTTAACTCAAACCCAAACAACTCCACCTCAACCCCGTACTCAATTTATTTTGAACAAATTGTATTGTATAATCTACTATTAAACGAATACAATGAATCTCAAATCATTGATACCGATGGTGACTCCTGGTCGGATGCACATGAAACATTATTTGGATCAATCGTGGATGATTCCGACTCTACCCCCCTTACAATTTTATCCGGATTAGAGTCGGCACTAAAGGCCGCTAATATTGACCTAGTAGCATGCCAAAATGGGTTGAATACTGCAAACCGAACATCGGCTGCTTGCCAATCCGATTACAACTCATTGAACAGCATTTACAATGCTTGCGTTGGAGGCTGGAGTACAACTAACTCGAGTTATTCTTCGTGCCAAGATGAATTAGATGGTTACATTGATTCGGACAATGACGGTTGGACCGACTCTGTAGAGTTCTTGTGTGGGAGCAACTCAAGTGATGCAGAAAGTCAGCCTACTGTTCTTATTGGAGCCATTTGTTGGGAACTTGCCGATGATGATTTGGATGGAGTTAGAAATATAGATGATGCTTGCCCGTCATCAACCATAGATAATGAGACAATAAATTCTACTGGTTGTACTGTTGAATGCGAAACGTGTAATGAAAATGGGTTTGACTCCTCTGCAGACCAACTATCCGATGATGAAATTGACATCACAGGAGGGGGAGACGTGGTCGATTTAATAGTGATAGGTGGAGCTTCATTACTTGCAGGAATCGGCATTACTTCCATATTGAGTAAACCGGGAGCATGGGAATTCAAGAAACCTAAGATTGATGCTTCAAAGAAAGAGATAATTAAGGATATTGTGAAAGACATCGATCTAGATTTAGATTTAGATTTTGATAATGAAGTTGAGACCACTAAACTCAAAAAAGGTGGAACAAGTTCATCCGTCTCTGATCAATACTTCAAATCTGGCGTAGAGCGTCAAAAGGCAATGACGACTGCTGCAGATCCATTGCTAGATGATTACATTGAAGACTAATCAAGGAGCAACGCGACTTCTATCTAGTGGTTACGTCCGTAAGGAAGGTTTGAGTATTCCGGTTTGAACAGTTCGTGCTGAAATCCCGATCAACAGGTCCGATTCGGTGGATGCACAAGGATTTACCCTGAAGATGGGAATCGCGAGTTTTAGAAACATTAACACCTCTAGAGCATCAGCCAGTATCAATGAGAACCTGTCGTCTGAAGACGCTATTGACCATTTTGATGCTGTTCG
>Ga0302117_10001743_pt1 | contig 10446 bp, 5 predicted proteins | sample AG5_322_MG_FD_203112 | JGI IMG/M metagenome (GOLD analysis project Ga0302117, IMG submission 203112) | Marine microbial communities from Western Arctic Ocean, Canada - AG5_32.2 | ecosystem: Environmental > Aquatic > Marine > Oceanic | place: Canada: Western Arctic Ocean | collected 2017-10-01 | reverse complement strand
CAAACACGCAATACCTCTAGATTCAGATTGGATGCTTGAACAAGAGGCCCAAGACTGCTGGAATCGCGGACTAGCAGATGCATTGATTGTCTCAGGTAGTGGAACTGGACAACCAACCTCCCCTGAAGACCTTGCGCGGGTCAGGCTTGCCACACCTCACGCGACTTTACTTGTCGGCTCAGGAGCCACCTCTGAGAATCTCCCCGAGTATCTCCGACACGCAGATGGTGCCATTATCGGGACTTTTCTTAAGCAAGGAAAAGATGTTGCAAGAAAAGTGGACATGTCTACCGTTTCCAAAGTGATTCAATCGGTAAAAAGTCCTAAAATTTGATTTAATTAGGTACTTTCATCCGGCTATTCAATTATATGCTGTATGCATTCTGAGCATCTCGTATGAGGGGCGCGTCGAAAGAGTCATACAATTGGGCTGCTGGCACCTACGTCAATTTATTTGTTGTATCTGCAGTGACTCAAATTTTCTTTGCAGTTGGATTGTATTGGACATTCATTGGTGATACTGCATGGGTTAACCGAGCACCAGTAATTCAATCAAATATTGTAATCTTAGCAATTGGCACGCTACCAACATTAGGGTGGGCGATGGCCCTAGCCATGGGAATTGGATTTGACCGATTCCCTCTTGATTACAAAACCGCACCATTTGAATCATCTCTAATCTCAACGATTGTCACGTTGAATATCTCAGGCCAACTACTCATCATGGTTGGAATTGCAAGTTCTAACATTGAGACCTTAGAAAGTTTAGGGAGAATGGGTGCTGCACTATTGGGGGCGCAACTAATTTTAATGGGGCCATTGGGTTGGAAATTCGCTAAAGCAAGGTCAATAGAAAGGAATTGGCAAGTAGGTTGGTGGGCTGAGGGATCATTGCTTGCTTTACCAATAATAGGAGTCCTCACTATTCTAGTTTGGATATTAGTGTACAATGATTGGTTCTACGTCTTATTTTGGACTGTCTTATTAGATGGGTTTTGGTTAATGGTAACATTTGCCTTCATTCTTGGCCATTTCCAAGATAGATTGGGTTGGGAACTGATGGACGCCAAGGTTGTTAGCCAAGCTTTCGCGGTGTTTGCTGTTCTTGTGATTATTCACATTCTACTTGAATTTCTATACCAAACTGGGACCATAACGAATAGTATTGCAAAAGCCAGTATCTCAGCCCCTATTCTGTGGGTTTTCTTTGTTTCACGACCAGACCGAATATGGAAAAATGTGTTCTCTGGAAAACGATGCGATGCTCAAATCCTTTCTGCTCATTTTTGGCTATTGGCAACTGCAGGAATGGGTATTTATGAAGCAATTTATATTGAGGAAAAAATAGGCATGTTCTATACTAGATTTATGTTGATTTTCGGCATAGTGGTACAAACTTTATGGGGCTCATCTGTGTATTTACACGATGACCATAAACACATTGAGATAGAAGATAGAAAAACTAGATGGATTAGTGTTATCATGATGTTAATTTTGATGGGTTCAGTTATTTGTCTGGCATTGAACGTAGGTGGGCACTTTGATACATTAAATTCTGAACTTGTTGCCAGAGTAGCAGTAATTGCATTGTTCATTGCATCCGCTGAATTCTTCATTTGGCTGGTCAAAGACGGGATTTTTAACCATGATAATTGGCATAGAATACCAATGTACTACAGCAATATGGATACAGATTCCGAAACAGATGATGTATACTTCCCAAATGAGGCAGAGTAAACTAGTACCAAGGCTGAAAGTAGTAAAACAATATACCTTCGTCATCTAGCAATAGTCATGAATGATTCCGAATCTCAATACCCTGACAATCGCTGGTTAATTCTTGGCGTAATGAGTTTGAGTCTCGTCATTGTAATGTTGAATAATGTTACACTGAATGTAGCACTCCCAAATCTATCTACTAGCCTTGGTGCAGATAATTCTGAATTACAGTGGATTATGGATGCATACGCACTTGTATTTGGTGGGACCCTTCTTGTGATGGGGGCATTAGGTGACCGATTTGGTCGTAAGGGTGCCCTACAAATTGGTTTGGTGATTGTCTGTGCTGCATCTGCTTGGACAGCATTTTTTGCTGATTCGTCCACTGATGTCATCCTCGCCCGCGCAACTATGGGGTTGGGAGCAGCGTTGGTAATGCCATCTACGTTGTCAGTGGTGTTGGTGGTTTTCCCACCTAATGAGCGTGGAAAAGCCATTGGTATTTGGGCCGCAATGGCCGGAATAGGTGCCCCTATTGGTCTACTTGTAGGAGGTTGGGCGGTTGAAAATTACAATTGGGAAATGGCGTTCTTGATTAACGTGCCAGTCATTCTCATCGCCTTAATCGCAGGTGCAATTATTGTACCACGTTCAAAAGATGAACAACAACGCCCCCTTGATGGGCGCGGGGCAATTTTATCGGTACTTGTTCTTGGTTCACTTTTGTATGGAATTATTGAGGGACCCAGCCTAGGTTGGACTGATGGTCGAGTCGTCGGTGCGTTTGCCACCTTCCTCATTACAATCTTCTTGTTTATTTATTGGCAAAAGAAGGCAGAATACCCTCTATTACCGCTGGAATTCTTTAAAAACAAGAGTTTTACAATTGGTTTAATCGCAATTTCCATGGCCTTCTTTGTGATGTTCTCATTTATGTTTATGCAAATGTTACACTTCCAACTTGTACGAGGGCATTCGCCTTTATCGGCAGCTATCCGCTTCCTCCCATTACCAATGGGTTTGATGCCAGCGGCAGCCAATAGCGATCGATTAGTCGCTAAGTTCGGGCGACCAAATGTCATTGCGACTGGCTTGATTCTTGTAGCACTAGGATTGGGCCTCTTTACCCTAGTTGGCATTGACACCAGTTATCCACAAATTGCAGCCACATTTGTTCTTCTTGGCCTAGGGATTGGGTTAACAATGGCTCCCTCAACAACAGCAGTGATGGATGCTATTCCTGAATCCAAGGCTGGTGTGGGCAGTGCAACAAATGATTCAAGTCGAGAAGTTGGTGGTGCCCTTGGAATCGCAATAGGTGGTAGTGTACTAAACGAGATTTACCAATCAACAATTGTCATCCCCGCATCAGCATCTGCACAATCATCAATAATTCAGGAATCATTTCCTGCAGCGATGACAATTGGTCAACAAATGCTGGCTGCTGGGAATTCCGAAGGGGCGATGCTGATTGCATCGGCAAGAGAATCTTTCATCGAAGGCATGGTTGGGGCCTGTGTTGTTGCTGCCATCGTAGCATTATTAGCGGCTATCATTGTCAAATTGAAAATGCCAGAAGATGATATTATTTCAGATGAATGAAGGATGAAAATACCAATACCTATTTCCTCTCAACTAGATAAAAGTTGCAATAATTCTTCAATGATTGAAGGCGCAAATCCTAACACACAAACTTCTGAGCCTGAAATTAGATTAGCATAATTTCCCATTTCCCCAGCGAGGTCATAAGCGCCTGCTTTTCCAAGCCAACTTTTTGAATCTAGTAACTCACCAAATTGGCCATCAGTTAATTGGTTAATTTCAACAGTTGCATGTTCAACAGAAGATTTCTCTTCCCAACTGCTTCCTTTCCTAATTAGAAGGGCTGTCCCAGACCAAACATTGTGCCGTCTCCCACTTAATCTCAGTAACATTCCTGCTGCTGATGTACGATCAATTGGTTGGCCTAATGACTGTTGTAAATCATCTGGATCTTCAACCAAGGTATCTGCTAATAATATAAAATCAGGAATGTCAACTTCTCCTATCTCTTGGATGGCTATTTCAATTTTAGCCGCTTCAACTTTTGATGCTAGTATTTTCTGCACTTGGGTTCTGACATCTAAGCCACTTTGGGGCTGTTGCTCAGCACTGTGCAATGCTGCCGCACTAAAATCAACAGATTCTCCATCAAGTCGCACTTTTAGCCATTCATAGCGGCGACTTGAGGCACTAGCAAGGTGCACTTTACAACGGCTCATCGATTACACGGGATGGGGAGCGCGTTTATCATGCGGACCATTGTAGGCCGGTGCGGGGAATAAGAGTGAGCGGCGCACAAGAACGAATTCCAACCTACATATCAGGACTTGATGAGAATATGCAGGGAGGTATCCCGAAGGGACATATTGTACTTCTTGCTGGAGTATCAGGTTCGATGAAATCGAGTTTGGGATTCTCCATGTTATACAACGCAGTGATGGAAGGGAAAACCTCCGGAATCTATGTGACATTAGAGCAAGGAAAAGACAGTTTGGGGAGCCACATGGCAGGGATGGGGATGGATGTCCAAGACCCACGTGTCCGTAGTAGTATTGCTATCATTGACCTAGCAGACCTTCGAGTTCAACTAGACGCACAGGGTATGTCAGAAAGCGTAGATTGGATGGGACAACTCATCAAACAATTAGCTAACTACCGTGATAGTATTGGCTTTGAGGTAGTGGTTTTTGACAGTCTTGGCGCATTCTTTACACTAACTAAAATGGAAAACCCCCGTGATGAAGTATTTCGTTTCTTTGAAGCAATCCGTAGAATGGGATTGACTGGGATCGTTATTTGTGAAATGATGGGGGAATCAAAGAACCAGTATGGTGAGTTTGGAATAGAGGATTATCTATCTGATGGTGTAATTCATCTAACAATGGAGCGCACAGGTGATATTGTGGAAAGGAAGGTATCCGTCGTCAAGATGAGACATACAAACCACGCTCTTGGCTACCAGCCTTATCGCTGGGACTCTAGCAACAGCCGATTTACAGTCAACTGAATCTAGATGAACACATCGTGAATTAGCAATTCACTCAACAGTAACTGACTTAGCAAGATTACGAGGTTTGTCTACATCCCTACCAAGTTCAACTGCCACATGATATGCCAACAATTGTAGTGGTACTACGGTCAATAATGGTGATAGGACACTATGAGTGGCTGGGACTGAGATGGCAATATCTGCTTCAATTGCCGCTTCATCATCACCTTCATCGTGAATAAGAATAATCTTCGCTCCCCTTGCCCGGCACTCCTGAACATTTGACAAGGTCTTGGCTCTGAATTTATCATTGGGACAAATTACAACAACTGGGCTACCTTCTTCAAGCAAAGCAATTGGTCCGTGTTTCATTTCTCCAGCAGGATATGCTAGGCAAGGAATGTAAGCGACTTCCATCAATTTCAAAGCGCCTTCTCGAGCTACTGGTGCAGACGCTCCCCGCCCAAGGAAGAGAACATAGGGTGCATCCTTTACTGCCTCAACTGCTTCCATAATTGGACCACTATCTCCTAGATATTTCTCAATCTGATCAGGAATTACATTCAACGCTTTTACTACCTGTTTACCATCTATTTTAGAGAGAGCTCTGGCTCGTCCAATTTGTAAACTGAAAATTGTCAATGCTGCAACCATATTAGAGAATGCTTTGGTAGATGCAACTGCTTGTTCTGGCCCGGAGTGGATATACACGCCGCGGTCGCATTGCCTAGCAATTGATGAGCCAACCACATTGATGACACCCATCACAGTGCCACCCTTTAGTTGAATTTCCTTTACTGCTGAAAGGGTGTCTGCAGTCTCTCCTGACTGACTTACTGCGAGGTAAAGTGCTGATGGAGAAATTACTGGATTGTTGTAGCGGAATTCGCTGGCAACATGCGATTGAGTTGGGACTCTAGCCATCTCCTCAATTGCTAATCTTCCAACTTGACAAGCATGTAAAGCAGTACCACAACCAATCAATCGAATATGTGGTATTTTTAACAACTCTTGTGGTGATAAATTTAAGCCACCCAACTTCCCATTACCTTCTGAAAGAAGGGTTCTTCCTGAAATACATTGGCGAAGTGATTCTGGTTGCTCATGAATCTCTTTCAACATGAAGTGCGGGAAATCACCGATGTCAGCAACTCCCCAACTTTGGTCAATTGTAGTGACTGTTGCATCAGTACTAGCACCATCAAGCCGTGAAGTTTGTACACCCCCGGCAGTTAACACTGCTAAATCGCCATCTTCTAGGAAAATTACTCGTTGAGTATGTGGAGTGAGTGCGTGTGGGTCGCTCGCAACAAATGACTCACCATCCCCTACCCCTACGACTAGTGGGGAACCATTTCTTGCACATACTATCATCTGTTCATCTTCAAATATGGCACACAATCCCCAGGTACCACGTGTTTTCCTCAAAGCCTTACGTACTGAATCGAGAGGAGACAAACCATCACTACGAGCCCTGTGAATCAAGTGGGCTAAAACCTCAGAATCAGTTTCGGACTGGAGTGTTACTCCTTCAGCGATTAGCCAATTTCTCAAAGCCCGTGAATTTTCAATAATTCCGTTGTGGATGATAGCAACGGTTCCATCTTCCGATAGATGAGGGTGTGCATTTTCCTTTGTCACACTACCATGGGTTGCCCAACGAGTATGTGCAATTCCGCAATTCCCATTCATGTTATCAGGTAATACTGACTCTAGGTTTGCAACTCTGCCAATACATTTTGTATTGGAAATTTTCGAATTAAGAATTGCAATTCCTGAAGAATCATAACCTCGGTATTCAAGTCGCCGTAGCCCATTTATCAGCAAGTTGGTCGCTTGCTGATGTCCAATGTATCCAAAAATTCCACACATAATAATCACCTTACATATTTATTCGCTCAGAGCAAACAGGACATCGTACATACTTCAATTCAATGCTTTTGACCCTGAAGTTCGCACCACATTCACAGGTAACATCAATTCCAGGGGGAGGGGGGAGAGTTCCTAGTTCCATCGGAGTAGGTGGTGGTGGTAATTCGCCTCCTAATTCGGATGGCGAAGGGGGCGGTGGTAATTCTTCAGATTTGGGCTCGGCTGCTTTACGGCGCTCTTGTCTTCGTTTCTGCCGTCTAGTGGTGCCATCTTCTTCGCCATCTTCATTACCAATTAAATCGGTCTTACTGGCCTGTTCAATTGATTCTGACACAATCTCTTCCTCTATATCCTCTTTGTCAGATTTCTCTGAAGAATCAATATGGTCGAACTCATATTCATCTTCTTCAATTATACTAACATAATCTTCATCAACATCAAGAACCTCTTCATCATCTTCAATTTCAACGGTTAATTTCGGACCTTTTCTTCGGCGATGAGTGATTATCCCTGCAGATGCTAAGAATACTAACAAACAACCTACCGCTAAAGCGGCTCCCACAACTCTCACAGCCAATGTAAAGGTGCTAGCATCAAGTCCTGTCCAAATTCTAATTCTATCAAGTATACCGTTATTCGATAGATCTAGCGCACTGTCATCAATAAGCATCCTAGCTCGCCAATCTTTAGTTGGCGAGAGGTAAAACAGGTGTGTTTCTCCGGCAATATCAGAACGCCCAGCACTCATCAATTCACCTTCACCTATTGGAGTACCAATGATAGTTTGATTCGCCTCAATGATTGAGTAGATTATTTGTCGTCCTGAAGGACCTACTGAATCATGGAACATCTGGATACCACGTTTTGTTTTAACGAATTGAATCATTCCCATCCCAGGTGCTGATAGATTCACATCATCTTGAGTTTGCATACTACTATCGGCTCTGATAACAACTAATTTGGCGTCTTGGCCTATTCCCTCACGCCATGCCATCACGACTAGATCAGCACCTTCACTATCTGGAAGGACCGCTAACTCGTTTATGGTGGTTTGATCACCCACGGCAACTTTGAATGACCAGTTGCCGACCCCTAATCTGCCATGAGCATAGAAGGTCCCAACTCTCTCAACCCCAGTTTCATCGTCTCGATTTGCTTGATAGGTGATGTGAGTCCAATCATTACCATGTGCCACTTTAACACTGCCTTCCCTGTTAATTGGTGGTTCTAAATCAGCCACTATTCCTTCAGTCAAGTTCCATGATTCTCCATCAAGAGGAGATGCTGCTGCAAGTAGGAAAATAGATGTTTCATCATCGTAAGTTCCACTAGTGAATAAATCACGATGGTAGCCGCCAATCAGTACTTCGCCACCATTTACTGCCAAATCAATTCCCCAATAAGTTCCTTCTGCTAACATCAGAGAGGGCAACAAATCCATTTTTGCTGTGGAAGTACATGAAAGGTCAACAGATGAGAAAGTTAGAGTTGAAAGAGTCACTCCAAATTGGTCGGTGTACCTACGAGTCCAACTGACATAAGCACTATCTGATTCCCCATTATTTATGGTGAATTCACCCGCCCAATCATTTTCTAATTCAAGACAAGTTATCAGATCATATTGAGAATTAATTCGGTGTACCCAAAGCGAGGAACCTTCACCTGTAAACATTAGATTTTCACCTCTAAGACCGAAGAAACCGAGTACCTCGTGGCCACCTGGTAAGTCCAAACTTCTCGCCCCTTGTAATTGAGCCTCATCAACTAGTAAAGTGAACTCTAATTGATTGTTATCTGGATTCAAATCTTGGCCGCCTTCAAGGGAAACAATCGCACGTAATTTCACCAGCCCAGGGTCAAGTGTACCTTCATGTAAAGTGAAAGGAACATCAACAAAACCTGCGCCGGGAACAATATTCAGACTGCGCCCACTCTCTAATGACTCCCACCCTAAATTGCTCCATTTTTCTAAACTGAATGTTGCACCTGAAGAGCCATCTCCGGCTAGGTTTTCAACACGGATTTCTATGGTGACATCACCGTTTGGATTGGTTATTGATGGATTAGTAATTACAGCTCCTTGACGTATTGCAAGGTCTACACCGCTAGGCCTGTTGTTGATAGTGAAACTTGTTGAAACATCATTATTGTCTTCACGTGATTCATCTTCTATATCAGTTGGGTCAATGATTATCTCAAGGTTATGAGATCCCGCTTGAGTAGGATGGAATCCAAGATTGAGAGCGAGGGAATCAGTTGAATCCAGTTTACTAATTGATTGAATTGCTACTTGAGAACCATCATCAAGTAAGATAACATCAAAGTTTCGTGCATGAGCATCTCCGCTATTGCGAATTGTGACCTCTGCATTTAGGAAAGAATTCACAAAAGCGTCACTCAGAGGAATGCCATTCTCTGTGACAACAATATCACTAACCGGTTCAAGGTCTGGTGCGGATGGTATGTTATCCACATTGATATAACGGTCAATTGGGTCACTAATTATACCATTATCTGATACAAGTCGCGTGTAAAGCACCCAGCCACCATCATACACCTCTGTTGAATCCCAATTTGCTGACCACTCTCTGGCATCACAATCATCTCTGTCTGCCTCAACACAAACGTAAGGATATGCAATATTATCTGTCGCTAACTGCCAATCACCAGTTGATCCTATTCGATATTCAATTCTCTGACCATTAACAGCCTTGTATTCGCCCTTTAATTCAACATCTCCAGACACAGAGCCATGCCCACTTGGCTCAATTAGAGTTAATGTGGTTTCACCAATCCAGTATTCAGCCCATGCTGGTTGTGACCATCTACCCAAATTATCCATTGCCCGGACTTCCATGTAAAGTCCAGCACCATCATGCCATAATTCAGGGGTGAAATCAAATGTCCAGTTGTCTATACCACTTGCATTTGACCAAGTAAATGCTGTACGATTATTTAGATTCCAAGAGCCGCCATCCCAACTCAAATAAGTGTATCTCGCTGATACCCTAATCGAAACAATACTGTTGTTTGAATCAAATAATTCAGTGGCAGGAATTGAAGCATTGCCACGCAAACGGTAGGTGTCACCTACATTCATCCATGTTCCATTATCCGGTAAATGGAGACCAACCCAATTGCCCGCAGAACTTGGGCCACCGCCGCCACTAAGTGCCATTGTGGCATCAACTCTCCCAAATCCTTCACTTGCATTCCATGATTGACCATTTATGGATTCGATTTCATCAACAATAAATTCACTGTTATTCTGCAGAGCAGATTTGACATCAGCAGGCTCAAAATGAGGGTTTGCCTCTAGAATCAAAGCACATAATCCTGCTACTACAGGAGTGGACATACTAGTCCCTGACATCTCAGTATACGAATTGTCTGCCATAACAGCACCACCGATAGGCCCACTAGCAGCATGTTGAACAGAGGAAATATCGGTTCCTGGGGCAATTACATCTGGCTTCAACTCGTCCCATGAGTCATCATCACCATCATCTTGACGTGGCCCATAGTTTGAATAATCTGCAACAACATCATCAGTCCTAACAACGGTATCAATATCATCGGATGCAGCAACGGCAATACAATGGTCAGCAGAAGCTGGAGATGCCACATAGTTGGCACCATCATTCCCCATTGCACAAACTGGGACTATTCCGGCATCCCATGCATCATTGACCAAACGAGCCTCAGCATCTGAACCATTATCACCTGTATCTGCACCACCTATTGGCGAGCGAGACCTACCAAAAGACATTGACATAATATCAATGCCATTACTTGAAGCATTATTTCCCCAATCGGTATTTTTG
>Ga0302117_10001742_pt1 | contig 10448 bp, 10 predicted proteins | sample AG5_322_MG_FD_203112 | JGI IMG/M metagenome (GOLD analysis project Ga0302117, IMG submission 203112) | Marine microbial communities from Western Arctic Ocean, Canada - AG5_32.2 | ecosystem: Environmental > Aquatic > Marine > Oceanic | place: Canada: Western Arctic Ocean | collected 2017-10-01 | reverse complement strand
CGATTACCCACTAGCCAATAATGCGTGCTGGTATTAACAAGCACCTGCAGTACGCCACACTAGTGGATTACACGGGCCGCCCCATCAATATTGACCCCACAAGCAAAGAGGCACTCTACGCCCACAAATCAGTGATCTACCGCCGCTTGATGGCGCTGCAAAAATGGTAACTCATTAAATAGCATAGACAGGTTGGCACACAGCTTTGGCACAGGGATAATAGGGCTAACTTCAGTTCACATATCTGGGCAGCTCATCATGAACACAACCCCACCCGTAGGTTTCATTGGTCTTGGTTTAATGGGCCAAGCCATGGCTACACAACTACTTAATGCTGGTTATGACCTGTGTATTCATAGCCGTACAGCCACCAAAGCAGAACCATTAATAGCACTTGGTGCCACCTACGCACACACCCCAGCAGAGTTAGCGAGAAAGGTAAAAAGCGGTATTATTATTGTGTGCGTGACCGATTCTATTTCTCTAGAAGACGTATTGGCAGGTGAACAAGGGCTATTAGAACCTATGGCCACCGGCTGTTTGATCATTGATATGGGCACCAGCCGTTTTGACCTTACCCAAAAGCTAGCTCATAAAACCCAAGCAAAGGGCGCTCATTATATGGACGCTCCAGTATCTGGTGGCCAAATAGGTGCGCAGCAAGGCACCCTATCCATCATGGCTGGAGGACAGTTCAGTCAGCTCCAACGGGCTCAACCTTTATTCGATGTTATGGCAAAAAAAACCACCCATGTGGGAGATGTCGGTTGTGGCCAATTGGCTAAAACAGCCAATCAAATGATTGTAGGTGCAACCCTTAATATCGTTGCAGAGGCGCTTTTCTTAGCACAAAAAAATGGCGCTGATCCAGCTAAGGTCAGAGCTGCCTTAGGGGGTGGCTTTGCTGATAGCAAAATCTTACAAATTCATGGCCAGCGCATGATCGACAAAGACTTTACCCCAGGTGCTCGCGCCGCCACTCAGCTTAAAGACTTACAACAGGCCCAAGACCTAGCGGCACAAAGCCAACTACAATTGCCCCTTAACAACACCAGCCTGAGTCAATGGCAAGCTATGGTGGATGCTGATCTTGGCGGGCTAGACCAAGCTGGCATAATAGCTTGGGTTACACTGAACAATTAGCTTGCTACTAAGGTCATCATTTATCATCTAGCAAGCCTCAACGCCACACAACATGGTGTACTGGCAAATTAACAAAAGCTTGAATAAGCGTGAGGTGGCATGGCCAATTTTATGGACCCTGCTATTGGCCAAATTAGTTAACGATTGGCTTACCCTTGGTCTGGCTCTAGTGTGTGTTCTAACCATAAATAATACGCAGAATGATCAAGCTCTCCACCCTTATAATCATTAACCAAACTGTGATATGCGGTTTCTACACATTGCGCTAAAGGTAGATTAAGTCGATTTTCTTGGGCTAGGTTTAAGGCATTGTTAATGTCTTTTAATTGCGACCAAGAACGTCCACCTGGTTCAAAATTGCGCGTTACCATGCGCTCACCATGCAGATTTAATATTTTACCTGGCCGCGGGGAACCCATCGGTGGAGAAATTCATTATCGAAGTCTAATTAGTCAGGTACAGCAATTAGGTGATGATGGCGCTTTTGGTGCTGAATATACGCCCCGAACTAACATAGACGAAGGCCTTTATTGGCTTCAGCAATGGTGCGCAAAGGTGTGAGTTTTATAGTGCAAAAAATCAATAGCACCCAAGTGGCTCATGGTAAGATGGTCGCCACTAAACGCTGAGCAATACAAAGGATATTAATATGAAGGCACATATTGGGCTAATTGGCCTTGCCGTTATGGGTGAAAACTTAGTGTTAAATATGACGAGTAAAGGGTTTACTGTTGCAGTATTTAATCGGACCATGGAAAAAGTAAACCGCTTTATCTCAGGGCGAGGTGCTGATAAAAATATTATCGGCTGCCAGAGCATTGAGAAACTCTGTGACAGTCTAGAACGGCCCCGTAAAATTATGATGTTGATCAAGGCTGGTGAGGCGGTAGACAATGTCATCGAGTCGCTAGTGCCCTTTCTTGATAAAGGCGATATTATTATCGATGGTGGTAACAGCCATTATCCCGATACCATTCGGCGCTGCAGCTATGTTGAAAGTAAGGGCCTTTACTATATTGGTGCGGGTGTGTCTGGTGGCGAAGAAGGTGCATTGTTGGGGCCTTCAATTATGCCTGGAGGCTCGATAGCAGCATGGCCTGCTATTAAACCCATTTTCCAAACTATTGCTGCAACCACAGGTAATGGGGAAACCTGCTGTGAATGGGTAGGCGATGATGGCGCGGGGCATTTTGTGAAAATGGTTCACAATGGCATTGAATATGGCGATATGCAGATGATCTGCGAAACCTACCAGATGCTCAGAGATGGGCTTGGACTGTCTAATGAGGCCATGCACGATGTGTTTAAACAGTGGAATAATGGGGTTCTTGACTCCTACTTAATTGAAATTACTGCAGATATTTTAGGCTACAAAACCAGTCATGGTGAGGCTGTCATCGATCACATTCTTGACGCTGCTGGACAAAAGGGAACGGGGAAGTGGACTGCGGTCACTGCGCTAGATTTTGGTCAACCTGTGACCCTCATTGGCGAAGCGGTCTTTGCCCGTTGCTTATCGGCATTAAAAGACGAACGAGTAGAAGCTGCCAAACAACTCAGTGGGCCATCGATGGTTTTTGAGGGTGACGCAACGGCATTTATTGAAGATTTACAGCAGGCACTGTATGCCTCAAAAATTGTCTCCTATGCTCAAGGTTACCAGCTATTGCGAATGTCAGCCCTTGAACATGGATGGCATCTAAATTATGGCCAGATCGCTCAAATGTGGCGTGGTGGCTGTATCATTCGATCAGTCTTTCTTGATGATATTAAGGTAGCCTTTGATCATAATCCCGAACTGGTTAACCTAATGCTCGATGGCTTCTTCAAGGAGGCCATCGAGACAGCACAGGCGGCTTGGCGGCGGGTAATTATGCAATCGGTTAAGCTCGGCATTCCCATGCCCGCCATGGCTTCGGCGCTGGCCTATTACGATGGTTACCGCACAGCGCGCTTGCCTGCCAACTTACTGCAGGCCCAGCGTGATTATTTTGGTGCGCACACCTATGAGAGAATTGATCAAGCAAGGGGGGAGTTCTTCCATACCAACTGGACCGGACGAGGCGGCACCACATCAGCATCGACCTATCTTGTTTAATTAGGTTAAGTCTTTTGCGTCATAGGACTGAAATAATAGGTCAGCTTTAGACCCACAATTGAGCTGGCCTTGAATGACTAATCACCGAGTAGAAAATTCTTCATGAGTTCTTTACCGCCCTCTGTAGCAAAAGATTCTGGGTGAAATTGAATGCCTTGAATCGGAAACAGTTTATGCTTTACACCCATAATTTCATAACTTTCTGAACCAAACTCACCCACAACTGCGGTGACTTGCAGGCAGTCTGGTATAGATTCAGCTTGGGCCATTAATGAGTGGTAACGCATGACTTCTAGTTGGTCTGGAATGTCTTCAAAAATACCATTGCCATCGTGGCTGATGGGGCTAATTTTACCGTGCATTGGCAAATGTGCCTTCACCACTTTGCCACCAAAACAATGCACAATGCCTTGCATACCCAGACACACACCAAGCAGTGGGATTTTCGGTCCTAATTCTGTAATCACGTTTGCACACACACCAAAGTAGCGCTCATCTGCTGGAGACCCTGGGCCTGGTGAAATAATAATTCTATCCGTATGAGCAGCCTCAATATCAGCTACCGTAACTTGGTCGTTGCGGGCAACAATAACTTCAAAGTCACTTATCTCACCATTTAACTTGGCGCTTGAAAGTACTTCACCGATATATTGGTAAAGGTTGTAGGTAAAGGAATCGTAGTTATCGACCAAATAAACGGTGAACTTCCCTTTTATTTTTGTTTGGCTCATACCTTAATCTCCATAAACTGCTCTAACACTTTAAGTGTACCGGCAAACTTACGCTGTATTTCCTGGTATTCATCCTCTGGATTTGAATCAAAGACATTACCACCACAGGTTTGCACATACGCTTTTGAGCCATTAGCAAATACCGTGCGAATAGGGATAGCAAAGGTACAATCTCCGTTAAAACCAAAGTGGCCTACTGCGCCACCATAAGGACCGCGGCCATCTAATTCTAAGTCGTCAATAATTTTCATAGCTTCAATTTTAGGAGCGCCCGTTAGGGTGCCTGCTGGAAAATTACTAGCTAACGCCGAGAACATGTCTTCATTTTCTGCCATGATGCCTACAATTTCACTGGAGATATGCTGCACGTGGCTAAACCGTTTAATATCCATCAAACTACGTACCTTAACCGTACCAAAACGGGCCACTCGGCCAATATCATTTCGGTGAAGGTCAACAATCATATTGTGCTCGGCAATTTCTTTGGGATCGTTCAATAAAGCCCGCGCCAAAGCAGTGTCTTCTTCTGGGGTAGCACCACGTTTGGTAGTGCCTGCTAGCGGGTAAGTCTCCATCTCACCCTGGCGCAGGCGAAACAGTAGCTCCGGGCTTGCACCAATGACCTTTTGCTCAGCAAATTTAATGTAATACATTTGTGGGGAAGGGTTAATTACACGTAACTGTTGGTATAAATTAATACTTTCACCCTGCATGTCAAAGCGGTACTTAAAGCCTACTTCGCACTGGAATATCTTACCCTCTACTATGTCTGCTTTTACCTTTTTAACAGCGGTGGCATGCTGTTCGCGGGTCATGTCCTCACCCTGAGGCACTATCTTTAGGCCACCAATAATGGGGGTTGGATCACCAATAAGCGCTTCAATTAAAGCGATCCGATTGTCTTCATAGTGGAAGTATATTAATTCTCCTGTCATCTTGTCGTAAATTAGGCCATCTTTGTATAAACCAAATTTAAACGCATCAAACGAGTCACTAGTGGTGAGGCTTAAACTTGGTTCAAAGTAATTCATGGCATCGTAGCCAATATAGCCTGTTAAACCACCAGCATAGCGGCGGCTAATAATGTTTTGCGGCACAATATCACGCAAAAGGTAATACGGGTTGTCGCTGGCATAAGACTGAACATTGCCTTCACGATCCCTAATATTAAGCTGTTTGCCATTGGCCCAAAATATCTGCTCTGGGTCAAAACCAATAAGCGAATAGCGCGAGATATCGCTATCTTCTCCCAAAGATTCGAGCATATAACAGGTATCAAAGCGCTGCTCTATTTTTTTAAACAACTCAAAAAAGTCACAGCTTGATGTTACGGTTGCATAGCTTGGCTTGCGTGCCATTTTTATTTTATTTGGACGTGTCAATTTTATAACTTCCAGCTTGAAGGGCTCTAGAACCTCGGGTAACAGTGGCTATACCCACTCCGAGTTTTTGCGCTACTTGGCGTTGCGATACACCTTGAGATAGCAGTTCGAAAATTTGTAATCGATTAATTAGTTCTTGTTGTTCATATGGCGTCAATAACCCCTCAAGTGCCGCTGACATTTGTTCTACGGTTGTCTGAGTCAGTAGATAATCAACGACAGTGGTAATGGGTTTTTGAGTAGAAGTAGTGATGGTGTTAGGCAGCCAAAAATGCATCAATGTACTAGTACACTATCACAGAGATAAAGGGTTGCCAAGGTGTATTTGAACGCCCTGTTAATTTACAGGTGGTCGACAACCCAATCTGGCTGACACTCTGCTACATCACGGCCATGGTTATAGCCTCCTCTCACACCTAAACACGGCATACCACAAGCCTTCGCTGCATTTATGTCATTGCTGGAGTCACCCACCATTAAGCACTCCTCAAGGCTAAGGCCCATTTGTTGGGCCGCTTTTAACAATGGCATGGGGTGGGGCTTTTTTTCAGTGAAACGATCACCCGAATACACTAAATCAAAATAATGCAATATGCCAAATTGAGACAACAAAGGCTCAGTAAAACGGCTGGGCTTATTAGTAATCACACCTTGCATCACTTGGTGTTGATGCAGCTCACTCAATAAAGCTTCAACGCCACTATAAAGCCTGCTCTGACGACTAGCTAAGTGCTGATAGGCATCCATAAATAATGCGAGTGCGCGGTCGAACCTAGGGTCTACCGCAACTGGTTGGAATTGGTTGGCCAGAACCCTTTGAACTAATACCGCAGCACCATTACCGATCCACTGCTCAACTTGAGCTAAGCTAGGCGGAGTAATTTTAAGTGAATTAGCCATAGATAAGCTTGCCGAGTAGAGGTCTGGCAGGCTATCTAACAGCGTACCATCCAAATCAAACAATACTAATTTTGGCTCAAAACCAAGCGTATTAAACAATGAAATCATTAGATTTAATCAGCTAGCAGCCAGCTCTTTGCGCATTAGATCAATGGTCGCCTGATAATTATCGGTATTAAAAATAGCCGAGCCTGCTACGAAGGTATCTGCACCAGCACGGGCAATCTCGCCAATGTTCGCCACGCCGACACCACCGTCTACTTCAAGGCGAATATCTAATCCAGAGGTATCGATACGCTGACGGACCAAGCGTAACTTATCCAGTGTAGAGGGAATGAATTTTTGCCCACCAAAACCAGGGTTTACTGACATTAACAAAATCATATCTAGCCGATCCATCACATGATCTAAGTAATGTAATGGAGTTGCAGGGTTAAATACTAAACCGGCCTTAGCACCCCCGTCTTTAATAATCTGTAAGGACCGGTCTATATGATCACTAGCTTCTGGGTGAAAGGTAATATAGCTAGCTCCGGCTGCTAAAAACTCTTCAATCATATGATCTACCGGCTGCACCATTAGATGCACATCAATTGGCGCCGTAATGCCATGATTACGCAATGCTTTGCACACCATAGGCCCAATAGTGAGGTTAGGCACATAGTGGTTGTCCATTACATCAAAGTGCACAATATCAGCACCTGCTGCCAACACAGTGTCAACCTCTTCGCCCAGACGAGCAAAATCTGCAGCTAAAATAGAGGGTGCTATTTTAAAATCAACCATGGGGTCATATTCCAGTATATAAGATCAAAATAATTACTTACGAGACTTCTTTATTGCGTCGTAAGCAGCTTGAATTTCTTGGGTTTTTTGTTTCGCTATAAGCATCATTTCATCAGGCAAACCACGGGCAACTAGCTTGTCTGGATGATGCTGACTCATGAGCTTTCGATAGGCCATTTTAAGGCTTTTGGCATCACAATCTGGCTTTACACCAAGCACACCATAGGCTTGAGTGAGACCGGCATTGCCAGACCCTTCAAACTGACCTTGCCCACCCCCTTGATGGAATGACTGTTCAGCCTTCATGCGCTGAGCAACAGCTTCAAACTCTTGTTGAGTCACGCCTAAAAGCTGGCACACTTCCCCAAGAATACGACCTTCTGCGGCACTAAAATCGCCATCAACTAGGGCTGTTTGTAGCTGAATTTCAATAAACATCTGTTTAACCGAGGCATTGTTCACCAAGGCTCGTCGCAACGGTTCCAGCACTTGGCCAAGGTCAAAAGCATCTTCTTTACCCTGACTAAAGCACTCTATGGCACGCTTGCGCAAAACGTCTGACAGCTGCATTCGGGTCATTACAGCTTCTGCATACTGAATCTCTAAAGCCGTGACTTGCCCATCTGCTTTGGCAATTTTGCCCATGACACAAAAAGTGGCGTCAAAAAAAGCGGTCTGAGCTTTAGCTTGAGTCCAGTTTTCCGCCCCAGCAACACTACGAATTAATTTATCCAAGTAATAGCCAATGGCAGCGCCAAACAGCATCCCGGAAGGCCCGCCTGTTAGGCCTATTAGAGCACCCAGTACTAATCCTGTTCTATGGCGTGCCATATTTGCGCCAAAGCTGTAAGTATTCACATATTCACCTGTGGTTAAAAACTTGCCCCTATAATAAATCGCCAAAGCCTTAAGCGCTACATTGAGCCACTATAAATTAACTAAATCGATACTTTTAGTCTATTCCAGCCCATTAGAAGCACCTATCTTTGAATATTTGGTTTAAACTTAGGCTTTATCTATATAGACGCACCAAATTTTTGGTTCACAAACACTGGGTTTCTTTTGCCAATGTATATACCAGCACAAAGTCTTCGCCTGATGTTCGTCTACCTAGTGACTTGCGGCCTCAGTCAGCTTGCAACTGCAGGCCACGAACCAATTAGCCTTGACTGGCAACCAAAGAGCGCCACCCCTGCAAACTTTTGCTCTGGATACTATCTGCCCTATCAGGCACCTTCTTTGGAACAATCTTTGGCCCCTGGCGAACAGCCCCTATACAGCAACTCTGATTCTAGTGAATACCAACAAGGCATTACTCACCTGAAAGGCAATGTAGAACTGCGTCAGGGAAAACAGACGGTCACCGGTGACGCCGCCTGGTTTAATAGTAATAATAGTTCTGTTGATATTATTGGGCATGTGAAGTTTCGCCGCCCAAACATGATTGTTCAAAGCAGCGATGCCAGTTTTAACATGGCCAATTCGGAAGCTCAGCTTAACCAAGCGCAACTTGCCCTGCCTAGCAGTGATCTCAGAGCTACGGCTCAGTCTATTGACTACCACAGTGATGATACCGTCACCATGAATACGGGCAGTTTTACGTTTTGTCCCCCAAACGATAACGCATGGGCAATACACAGCAACAAGATAGATCTAGACCCAAACTTGGGCTTTGGTGAGGCTCAAAATGCCATCCTAAAAATTGGTACTGTACCAGTGTTTTACTTACCATGGATGAGCTTCCCCATAGATGATCAGCGCCGATCTGGATTTTTGTTTCCTACTTTAGTGAGTTCATCACGGATGGGGCTAGATATAACAACGCCCTATTATTTTAACTTAGCACCCAACTATGATGCATTGGTTACGCCTCGGTTCACTGAACTCCACGGAACCAGCATAGACGCAAAGCTTAGGCAACTAGGCAAAGACAGTAAGCAGGACTTGTATGTTAACTGGGCTATTGAAGACCCAGACACAAACAAAAATAGATGGTTAACGGAATATAACCTTAACGCCAAAATTAATGCTAGTTTTTCTACCTCAATTCATATTAAGCGGGTAAGTGACGGGGAAATTTTTAACGATTATGGTTTAAGCCAAACCACCGCAGAGCGAAGTTCCATTAATAGTGATGCTAAGATTGACTACCAAGGCACAACACCTGTGTTAGCCAAGGCCAGCTTAGCCATTGTTACTCATCAGAATCTCACTGCTGGCATACCAGCCTACGACCAACTGCCCCACGCAACCATCACTGGTGGTGTGTTGATGAACCAGCAAGAACAACCCTTTAGGGCTAACTACAGTGTCGATTTAAGCCGTTTTACAAGAGACAGTTCTGGTTTAACTGGCCGCAACAAAATTACGGGTACCCGCACACACCTGCTTCCCAATTTAACGACGTCTTGGGTGAATGACTACAGCTTTATCAAACCCAAAATTAGCCTACCTATTACTAATTACCAACTTAAAGACACCCCATCAGCAATTACCGCAAGCAATACTCGGGTTATTCCTCAGTTAGAAATCGACAGTGGCTTGTTATTTGAACGATCCCTTTCAGACGGCTATATGCAAACGCTTGAACCCAGGTTTTATTACGCCTACAGCCCCTATCAACAGCAAGATGACCTGGCTATTTTTGATACCAGTGCTAGCAGCAAACCTTTGTATCAGCCCAACCGATTTAGTGGCTATGATCGAATCGGTGACACTAATCGCGTCACTCTTGGGCTAGATAGCCAATTTTTAAGTGCCAAAGGCTGGCAAAAAGCCAAGCTATCCATGACCCAAATCCACTATTTTAGTGACCGTAAAGTACAGTTAAGCAGCACTAGCACCCCAGACACTGAAACTTTTTCACCAATTTATGGTCACATGAACTACCAATTTACACCCCAATGGAGTTCTAGTTTAAATATAGACTGGAGCCCCAAATCTGGTAATGTTGAAGCCACCAGCGCAACCATGAAATACCAGATAAACAATAACAAAATTATTGACCTGAAATACACCGAAACCTTGGACAACACTCAACAAGGTGAAGTGGCTTTAATTTGGCCTTTAGCACCTCAGTGGACCTTAATAGCTAAGCGCAGAGAAGATATACGCAACCAACAGCTACAGGATGAAATTTTGGGTGTGGAGTATAGCAACTGCTGCTGGAAAGGCCGTTTTGTTAACCGCTATTGGTTAGTAGACCAAGCCAAAGGCATTGAACACGGCATATTTTTTGAGCTCTCTCTCAAGGGCTTAGGCCAAAGCGATAAACAATTGACCAGCGGCAACAAAGTGCGCATGGCAGATTTTATGAAAGGAATTACGGGCTACAATGAATACACTCAGTAAATGGGGCGTGACCCTGGGTTTAGCCTTGGGCTTGGCATCGTCTTCCTGCGTTTTCGC
>Ga0302117_10001735_pt1 | contig 10473 bp, 9 predicted proteins | sample AG5_322_MG_FD_203112 | JGI IMG/M metagenome (GOLD analysis project Ga0302117, IMG submission 203112) | Marine microbial communities from Western Arctic Ocean, Canada - AG5_32.2 | ecosystem: Environmental > Aquatic > Marine > Oceanic | place: Canada: Western Arctic Ocean | collected 2017-10-01 | reverse complement strand
ACGCTCCCCGGCAAACCGCTCCGCATCGTGCTGCTCGATCTCAATCACGATGACGAATTCTGGATCCGCCTCAGCCAGACCGTGCGAGACATTCGCTTCGTGTCCGTCGACTACGCGCGATCCGAGCCCGAGGCATTGCTTGAGCACAAAGGCCACCCGCAACAACTGCGCATGACGGCAAAGGCCTGGGATGGAAACTCGCGATGAATCTCCCCGACTTCGCCCGCTCATTCGTGACATTTCGCATCGATGCGCTCAAGCGTCCGCCGATCACCGCGAGCCACAAGCCGCCCTTCAGCCTGAACAACGCCCGCATTCAGATTGAGTGCCGCTGCGTGATCACCGAGCGAGCAACCGGCGACGCCCAATCCTTCGTCCTCGGAGCCAGTTGTAAAACCGAGCGCGTCGGCGTCAAAAGTGACATCTGGACCGAGCCCAACGCCGACTTCGCGCCCATTTTTTCCGACCAGCATTTCATGCACCTCAAGACCTACGCAAAGTGCGGGACAGACGTGGAATTGTACGGCCAGGCCGCGCTGCAAACCGATCGTCAATCCGGAGCCGTCGCCGACGCCTTCGACAACGCCCGCATCGACCTGGTCGAGCAGGACACGGCCGAACTGTGCGCTCCCCAGGGAATTGTCGAAGCGACCCTCGACAACCGAATTCTCATCGCCCGGACTACGATCGAAACGGCGCGTTACACCGCGGCGATCGACTACCCGATCAAGACCATGAACGCCAACGAGCGCGACTGGATTTATCAGACCGACACCGGCCCGATTCTTTTTCCAGACCTCACCCGCGACCCCGATGATTTGATCACGGGATTTGAACTGGCCTTCGCCGCATTCAACTGCCCGGACTGGACCGAATTCCTCATCCGCGCGCCGACAGCCGCCACGCCGGACGTCGCGGTCTACCACTACTCACGCCCCTTGCGCGTCGATTGCGTCAATCAAGTCTTCTCAACTTGAATCTGACGGGCTATCAACTCGTCAGAATCCAGCAACCGAACCCCAACATGAAACGAATCCTTTTTCTCACCGCCAGCCTCGCGTTGATGCTCACCTGCACCGCAACGCAGGGCGCACAATACCTGTTCCTCGCCAACCAGTCCGACGGACGCATCGACAATTTCACCGTCGATCCGAATTCCGGCGCGTTGACGAAATTTCAATCGATCGAGATGCCCGGCAATCCCGGCGCCATGGTCTTTTCGAAGGACAAGAAACACTTCTACGTCGCCATGCAGACCGGCGTCGGCAAAGAGCGAGGCTGGGGCATCTCGACATTGACTCGTGACCAACGCCAACGCTGGCGGGTCATCGGCACGGCCAAGGCGCCCATGCGCGCGCCCTACCTCGCGGTAGACGCCACCAAGAGCTTCGTCCTCGCCGCGCACTACGGCGACGGCAAGGTGACCGTGCAGCGCATCGTCAACGGCATTGTGACCGACGAAGTCACCGACATGCACACGACAGAAGTCACCGCGCACTGCATCGAACTCGACGCGAGCAACCGATTCGCCTACGTGCCGCACACCCGCCCGAACAAGGTCTACCAGTTCAAATTCGACGCCAAGGCCGGCAAGCTGACACCCAACAACCCGCCCTTCGTCAATGGCCCCGCGACCAACAAGAACTTCCACATGCCGCGACACATCGCCTTTCACCCGACGTTGAAGATGGCCTTCACCTCCAACGAACGCGGCGGCGGAATCAGCTCCTGGAACTTCAACAGGCAGAACGGCAAACTGACGCGCGCACAGACCCTCTCGTCCCTGCCTCCCGGTTTCGACGGGCCCGCCGCCGCCGCGGACATCCACATCACGCCCAACGGACAATTGGCCGTCGTCTCCAACCGGCATTTGCTACCGCGCAACGCGCCAAAGGGAACGGAAACCAAGGACACCCTCGCCCTGTTCTCAATCGACCTGAAAACTGGCCATCTCAAAGCAAGCGGTCATTTTCCCACGGAGAACATGCCTCGTTCCATCGACATCGATCAGACCGGGAACTTCATCTACGCGGCCGGACAAAAATCGAACAAACTGGCCGCCTATCGCATCAACTACGCCTCGGGTTCGCTCACGCGAATCGCCACCTATGAGACCGGCGCCGTCCCCATCTGGGTCGAGTGCCTGATGCTTGATTGAGCAAGTCGACGAACGCAATAGACGCGGCAGACTGCGGTCACCATCCCGAGATGAATGTCGCTCTGGCAGCAAGCCTGCAAAACAGCGACAGCGATCCAAAAGCCGGTGGGGCAAGAGTCCCCGCGAGCCCATTTCAGTATCCCGGAGGGATTATCGCAACTCTCGCTCCACCGGCTTTACGCTTCCTTCGGTTTTCCAACGTGCAGGCCGCCCCACGAAATTTAGCGTAATGGAACGTGGTTCCCATTGCCTCCACCGCCCAAGCCCCTAAACTCCCGCCCATGAAATTGCTGGAACAACTGACGACCACGCCGGGCATCGCCGGCCGAGAGCATCGCGTTCGCGCGCTCATCGAGAAGGAAACCAAGGGACTCTTCGACGAGACGCGCATCGACGCCATGGGCTCGCTCATTGGCGTTCGCAAGCCCCGCCCCGCGCGCGGCAAGAAGGCGCCAAAGAATCCGACCCGGGTCATGCTCGCCGCGCACATGGACCAGATCGGTTTCATGGTCCGCCACATTGACGACAAGGGCTTTCTGCGCTTGAACGCCGTCGGCGGATTCGACACTCGCAATCTCTTTGCGCGAGTCGTGACCGTGTGCGCCAAAGGCGGCGACCTCCCCGGCGTCATGAATCCTGGCGGCCGGCCAGTCCACATCGCCTCGGCGGAGGACAGGAAGAAGATTCCCGAAGTTGGCGAGTTCATCGTCGACCTGGGCCTCCCGGGAGCCGAGGTGAAAAAGAAGGTTCAGATCGGAGATATGGTCGTGTTGAAAGCGCCCACTCAGCAAATCGGCAATATGGTCACTGGTCAATGCCTCGACAATCGCGTCGCCTGCTGGATCGCCATTCGCGCCCTCAGCAAGTTGAAGCATCACAACTGCGAGATTCACTGCGTGTTCACCGTGCAGGAGGAAGTCGGCCTTCGCGGCGCCGGAACGGCGGCTTACGGCGTCAAGCCGGACATCGGCATCGCCATCGACACCACGCTCTGCGTCGACACCCCCGGAGTGCCTTCCGAAGAGAGCGTCACGACCTTTGGCGGCGGCGCGGGACTGACCTGCATGGACAGCTCCTTCATCAGCGATCTTTCCGTTCTCACCGCGATGGAGGCCGTGGCAAAAAAGAAGCGAATCAAACACCAACGCTCGGTCCTTCCGCGCGGAGGCACGGATTCAGGCTCCATGCAGCGGGCCGGCGCCGGAGCCAAAGTCTTCACGCTTTCCTGCCCCACCCGCTACATCCACACCGTGACCGAATCGATTCATCTGGACGACCTGCACGCGTGTCGGGATTTGCTCGCCGCCTATCTGGCGAACGTCTGATTTGGCGCGAATGAATGCGCTCATCCTTTGCGATCCCGAAAACGGATCCCGACGCATCGCGGCGCTGACGCTGCTCGACCGACTCGTCGTCGCCGCCCATCGCGGAGGCTGCGAATCGATCACGATCGTCTGCGATGGCGCCCCGCCCACATTAAGCCGTTCGACCGCGCTCGGCATCGCATCCACCGTCGCGCCCGCGATGCCAGAGATCGCGGAGCCGACGCTCCTCATCGAAACCTCGGCCCTGATTCAGGCCAAAGACGTCAAGCGCGTGATCGCGGAAAAAGCACGACTCGTGTCGCAGGACGGCATCGTGCTTCCTGTAGCCGTGATCACGGACTTCGATGGGTTAGCCGGGGGGTCGCTCAAAATCGCATCGAGCGTCAAGTCCGAGGGCGTGGCTCTGCCCGTCACGGACGCCGTTTCCGCGGCTAGAGCCGAGCGCGCGCTGTGGGCCTCGCTGGGCAGCTCGACCGACGGTCTCGTCGACACCTGGTTCAACCGCCCGCTCGGAAGGCTCCTTTCCAAGACGTTGATCCATACGCCGGTTTCACCCAATCAGGTGTCCGTGTTCGCCATTCTCGTCGGCGTCGTGGCGGGCTGGTTCTTCACGCGCGGCTCCTATCAGGATGCCGTCATCGGCGCGATCCTGCTCCAGTTGTCCGCCGCGATCGACTGCGTGGACGGCGACATCGCCCGCATCGTTTTCAAGGAAAGCGCACTGGGCAAATGGCTGGACATCATCGGCGATCAGGTGGTGCACATCGCGGTGTTTGTCGGCATTGGAGTCGGCCTGTGGCGGATGGGGGTCGACGATCCGGTCATTCCGCTGGCGATCAGCGCCGGCGTAGGCGTGGTGGTTTCCTTTCTCGTCGTCCTGCGTGGCATGATGGCGCCGCCGGAAAAACAGAACGCCAAACTTCAGGCGCTGATCGACAAGATGACCAATCGCGACTTCTCCGTCGTGCTGCTCGCGCTCGCGCTCGCCGATCGGATGAACCTCTTTCTCTGGATGGTCGGGATCGGCGTGCACGTTTTCTGGGTGGTCGCGTTGGGCGTGCAATTGACCGGCGGCGGAAAGCCGAAAAAACAGGCCGAATGAATAAGCGCCTTCGCATACTTTTCCTGCTGATCGGGCTCAGCGTCCTGGGCTACTTCATCTATCGGACCGGCTGGGATGAAATTTGGCTCAAACTGTCCGAATTGGGTTGGCTCGCGCCGCTTTGCTTCCTGCCATTTTTGACCGTCTTCGCTCTCGATGCAGCCGCCTGGAAAATCTCCTTCGGCAAACACGGCACGCCGGGCGTCAGTTGGTGGTCGATGTTCAAGATTCGCTGGGCCGGTGAATCGGTGAACTACGTGGTGCCGACCGCCTACGTGGGCGGCGAGGCCGTAAAGATCTACCTACTCCATAAGCGCGGAATCGATCCGAAGGTCAGCGCGGCGGCGTCCGTCGTGTCCAAGTCAGCCCAGACCCTCGGCATGGTCATCTTCATCGCCATCGGAGCGATGCTTTCACTTCGCTACATTCCCGAGGGCAGCTGGGCGCGCCAGGCCATGGCGATCATCTGCGTCCTTACGTTCGTCGCCATTGGCGCCCTTTTCCTGCTGCAGAAGTATGGGATGTTCACCACGCTTCTGAAGGCGCTCCGCCTGGCGGGCATCCGCATTCGCAAACTAGAGGAACAGGAGGAGCATCTGCGGCGCTTGGACGAGCGAACGCTGAGTTTCTACCGCGACGAGAAAGGGGCGTTTTTCTGGACGACGTTTGTATTTCTGCTCGGCTGGTTTTGCGATTGTTTGGAGATCTGGCTTGTCTGCTGGCTGTTTGGCCTGCCGCTGGATTTCACACAGGCCTTTGCCCTGGAAGCCTTCATCAGCGTCGCGAAGGGCGTCGGCATGTTCTCTCCGGGCTCGATCGGCGTGCAGGAGAGTGGGATCGTTTTCCTGTTCGAGCTCTTTGCCCTGGGCACGTCCTACGGCATGGCCTATGCGATTATTCGCCGCGTGCGGGAATTGATCTACGGCATCATCGGCTGGCTGCTCATCTACGCCGAAGAGGGCGCCGTCCGGGGCATCACTGCTCGCGCCAAGGAAGACGCCCAGGCGCTGGAGTGACCACAGATGAACACAGATAGTCGAACGACTGATCGCAGGCGCCGTCTTACTCGCCGGGCACATCGCGCGAATCCGTGTGCATCTGTGTCTATCTGTGGTCAATTCCTCGATTCCACGCTGCCCCACCCCCCGGACCCAAAACCGCCGTTTGAAGGTCTTTTGCCTTCGAAATTGTTTCGGATTCCGTATTTCGGGTTTCGAACTTCAGATTTGTGATTGCCTAAATTCCCGCCAACCGGTTCTTATGCGCGCTCGTCATGCATTCTGAGAATCCCGCACCGCTAGTCATTGATGCCAAGATACGCGATCATTTTCCATGCGATCGGACTCTCGATCCCCGTAGAGGGAGAGAAAAAGAAGATCGTCGGATTTTATACGCCCCGCTTTATAAACGGCGCCGATGAGCGCGACGCGCACCGAAAGGCCCGCGACCGGTTGTTGAATGAAAAAAAGATCATAGAGTTGATTGCCATCGACGAGCGGATTTCCGCGCCCGATGAGATTCCTCTGGAAATGGATTCCATCCCCAGAGTCAAATTCTTCTCTGGACGCTTCAGACCAAACGCCGGACTTGTGTTTTACCAGGAAGAACCAATAGATCCCCCCATCTAGATAATACAATTCATCCCATGCCCGCCAAAAATTACACCGCCATCGTGCTCGCCGCCGGATACGGCAGCCGCATCGCCGACGTCACCAAGGACCCAAAAACCCTCCTGCCGATAAACGACCAGCCCATCCTCCATCGGCACCTGGAGATCTTTTCCAACCTCGGCATCAAGAATGTCGTGCTGGTCGTCGGCTATCGAAAGCAGATGATCATCGACGCGGTGCAGCCCTATGTCGACCGGCTGAACATCAAGTTCATTTCCAACGACGACTACACCCGACTCGGCAACGGCTACTCGCTCTTTTTCGGCATTCAGAACGCGACTGGCTCCTTGCTCATTTTCGACGGCGATCTGGTCTACTCCGAGGACATTCTCGCCCGCTTCGCCGAGGACAATCACGCCAACGCCGTGCTCGTCTGCGCCGGCAGCCTCGACGACATCGAATGCGCCAAGACGCTGGTCGACGAGCAAAACAACGTCCGCAAAACCATCGACAAACGCGCGGTAACCGACGAGGAACTCGAGCAATACAAATTCGCTGGCGAATCGATTGGCGTGCTGAAATTCGACGAGGCGCATCGTCAGGATCTGGTCCAACTCTGCGAAAAGTTCTTCTCCGACGAGGCCAACCTGCTGTTGAACTGGGAGCACATCATGAGCCTCTTCTTCCAGGACCACGACGTCTGGAATCACTTCGAAGAATCCAACGCGTCGGTTGAGATCGACACCGCTGAAGATTATCGGGAAGCGTGCCGGAAGTTCGCGAACGACGCGGCTTGATTCGAGTTGCCCGCTCATCAGGTTCGCAGCCAATTTCGGCCGAAACAATTTCGCCTAAGAAATCCCACGCCCTGGGGTCTTACAGGCATGGAGAAAACCCTGCTTACGCTTTTTTGCCTCGCCTTCGCCCTCAACTCCGCAGATGCGCTCGTCGTCCTCATGCCGAAGCTCACCAGCCCTGAGAATTGCCCCAAACATCTCCAGGTCATCGCGAAACCGGACAAGAAGGACGCTGACTTCGTCACCATTTTGGTGAGATTCAAACCTCGCGAATACAAGCCCTACATCGGCCGCGTCAAGACGACTTTCCGGCTGGAACTCGCTCACGAAGGAGAGACGCTGTTTCGTTCCGGGTTGAAAACACAAAAGGCGAAGGACGGCTTTACGACCACACGTTTTCGCATACGGAAAAGCTCGCTGCGCGAATCAGAACTCACGGTGAGCTCCCACCTCTTCGAGCGGGATGGGACTCCTACAGTTGGAGGCGGAGTGATCTATGAGATTTCACTGAAAGGCTGGATCACACCCGGAGCCAAAGCCCAAAAGCCCCAACCTGCCCCTGGCATCCAGATTGATTTGGCGCCCATTCCAGCGATTCCGGCAATTCCGGGACGTTAATCCGTATTTCCTTGGCAAAGCCAAATCGCGGCCCTACCACTTCCGCAGTTCTTTGAATATTGAAACGGTTCTAACGCCGTTTTAGAGCAGTCAGATGACAGGGAACCCGGTGAAATTCCGGGACGGTTGCGCCACTGTAACGGGCTACAATCTCCCAATGCCACTGATCCGAAGTTTGGATCGGGAAGGCGGGAGTGAGGCTTAATACCCGAAGTCAGGATACCGGTCTGATTGCGCTCGTCCGCCTCGAAAGCATTCGAGGCAACTTCTCCGACAAGAGAAGGATGGGGCCAGTCCGACCGAACTGTTTTCGCTCGGATTTCGCTGGATGCCTTCATTCTCCGTTTGTGGGAGTGGAGGCTTTTTCATGTCTGCACTTCCCGCTGGTCTCGAAACATAAACCGCCTCTTTGAGGCAATTCGTGAACGACCACCGGAATGAATAAATACCTCGCCCCTCTCATCGCCCTTGCCGCCGCCCTGTCGGCAAGCGCCCAAACCAACGACGCGCTCGAGCTCGAGCTGCCCGTGGTGGAAGTCACCGCCGCCCGCGCGCCGAACGATCTCAAACCGCTTTCTAAAATGGCGGCCAACGTGAGCGTCATCGATCGCGACCAGATCGCGTCCTCGCCCTCATTCACCCTCGGCGACCTGCTGCGCACGCAATCGGGCTTCGCGCTCTTTGACACCTCCAGCGGCTTTGGCGCGCACCTGTCCGGATTCGGCCTGCGCGGCTTCGGCGAAAAGGCCGGAACACTCGTCCTCATCGACGGCGTGGTCGCCAATGAAGCCGGCGGCGGCGGCGTCTTCTGGAACGCTGTCCCGCTGGACAACATCGAACGAGTCGAGATTATCCGCGGCGGCGCGTCGACGGTCTACGGCGCCGGCGCAGTGGGCGGCGTCATCAACATCGTCACTCGCGACGCGGACGAACGGCCCTTCGGGGCGGAGATCGGCGCCGCGGGCGGCGGCCTCGGCTACAACAGCGGCTCCATTCGCCTCAGCGGCACGACCAATCGCTTCGACTACCGCGTCACCGGCAGCCGACAAGAATGGTCGGGCTGGCGCGATTTCAGCCACTACCGCGACTGGACGACCGGAACCGAACTGGGCGTGACGACGGCGATCGGCCGCTTCGCCGTGACTTACGACTATCACACCGAATACAGCGAAAACCCCGGCGTGCTCACCGGCGCGCAGTACGCCGCCGATCCGAAGCAGGCCGCGCCCGGCGTCTTCAGCCGCTTCGCCTTCGACGACGAACTGCATCGCGGCGCTCTCAGCTACTCCGCCAAGTTCGAGAACGGCTGGCAGCTCAACGCGAGCTTGTATCACCAGAATTACGAGACCGACTTTATCACCTTCAGCGGCAACGGCAGCGAGACCTCCTCCGGCGGCTTCGCGCAAGCGACCTACGACTCCACCATTCTGGGACGCGAAAACTCCCTGACGTTCGGCGCCGAGGGACGGAGACAGACTTTCACTCAGGGATTCGGCGGCGCGCCCTCCGACTACGACAGCACGACGCTCGGCGCCTTCGTAAAGGATTCACTGTCGATCACTCCGACCACGACACTGTCTGGCGCCTTGCGCTTTGATCATCATGAAGCCGCCCTGAGGAACATCTTCACCGCTTTCCCCGCGCCCACCTTTAGCGGCAATCGGGAGAACAGCGTCTGGAGCCCGAACGTCAGTCTCATTCAGCAAGTGGCCAGGGAAACCGAAGCCTGGGTGTCCTACTCCCAATCCTATCGCTTCCCGTCCTACAACGACGTCATCTCCGCCACGCCCATTTTTGTGAGCAATCCCGGCCTCGTCCCGCTCAACGCGCGCACCGTCGAAGGGGGCATCCGCACCCGGGCGGACAAACGCCTGTCCGGCTCGCTGGCCTTCTTCCACAGTTGGGTCGACAACGACATCTTCACCGATCCCGCGCTCGGCTTCGGCTTCAGCGGCAACAGCAACAACGACGCGATTCGCCAGGGCGTCGAGCTCTCCCTCAATTCGCGGCTCTCGGACTCCGTGGAGCTGTTCGCCAACACGGCCTACATCAACGCGACCTTCGACGGCGGCGCCTACGATGGAAATCGACAGGTTCTCGTGCCCGAATGGCAGTTCGTCTCCGGAATGAATCTCCGCATCTCGAAACGGGTTCAATTCACTCTAGAGAATCTCTACCTGACCGGACAGGTCCGCGTGAACGACGCCGTCAACGCGCAATCTCGGAATCTCTACAACCTGGTGAACGCCCGACTCGCCTATCGCGCAAAGAAATACACCGCCTTCCTCGCCATCAACAACCTTCTGGATCGCCGCTACGAACAATCGCCCTCAACCACGCTCCCCGGCCTCGGGCCACAAACGCTCGCCCACAATCCGGCTCCCGGCCTGTCGTTCCAGATCGGCATGAAGGCGGCGTTCTGATCGCGAGCTCAAACGATGATCGGGCAAACATCCACCGCAACATGACTGAACCAGCCAAAGTCTCCTGCCCCCGATGCGGCGCCGCTTTTGAGTGCGGCGTGGCCGCCGGCAAATCGTCGTGCTGGTGTTTCGAAAAACCGCGCATGGCAGATCTCCCGAGAGAGTTTGACAGCTGCCTTTGCCCCGCCTGTCTTGAGGAAATCCAGAAACAGGCAAAGGCTCAGGAATGACGAATTGAAGGTGAACTGGCGCCGTCACTTTTCTGAAATATCAACTGGCGATGATCGGGCCGACCCACCCATGGCCCCTCCCAGGAGCTGTGCATTACCCACAAATTTGCGATTTGCGGCACTGCCTCGTTTCCCTTTATCCCAACGGGATTACGCCCTCCAGCCCAAGGTTGGCCTTCCGCGACAGCGGCTGGCCTACCTTGGGTTCTA
>Ga0302117_10001734_pt1 | contig 10475 bp, 6 predicted proteins | sample AG5_322_MG_FD_203112 | JGI IMG/M metagenome (GOLD analysis project Ga0302117, IMG submission 203112) | Marine microbial communities from Western Arctic Ocean, Canada - AG5_32.2 | ecosystem: Environmental > Aquatic > Marine > Oceanic | place: Canada: Western Arctic Ocean | collected 2017-10-01 | reverse complement strand
GTGGGCGATGAAGATCCGGAAATTGCCAAAGACAAAACCCATTTCGATAACCTCACACCGTTGTTTCCCGATGATCGATTTTTGCTCGAGACCGACCCGGAAGAGCTCTCCACTCGCGTGTTGGACATCGTGTGCCCCATCGGCAAAGGCAGCCGCGGCGTCATCGTCGCCCCGCCGCGCACGGGCAAAACCGTGCTCATGCAAAAGCTCGCCAACGCGGTGCTCATCAATAACCCCGAAGCGTTTCTCATTATCCTGCTCATCGATGAGCGGCCCGAGGAAGTCACCGATATGCAACGCACGTGTATCGGCGCGGAAGTTATCAGCTCCACGTTTGATGAACCGCCCGAGCGCCATGTGCAGGTGGCCGAAATGGTGATCGAAAAAGCCCGTCGCATGGTGGAGCACAAAAAGGATGTCATCATCCTGCTCGATTCCATCACCCGCCTTGCCCGCGCCTACAACACCGTGCAGCCCCACAGCGGCAAAATCCTCTCCGGCGGTGTGGACGCCAACGCGCTGCACAAGCCCAAGCGATTCTTTGGCGCCGCGCGCAACATCGAAGAAGGAGGCTCTCTCACCATCATGGCCACCGCGCTGGTGGACACCGGCAGCCGGATGGATGAAGTGATTTTCGAGGAATTCAAGGGCACCGGCAACATGGAGGTGCACCTCGACCGCGGGCTGGTGGATCGCCGTATTTTCCCGTCCATCAACATCGCGATGAGCGGCACTCGGAAGGAAGAATTGCTGTATCATCCCGACGAATTTTCGAAAGTGGCCCTGCTGCGCCGCGCCCTCACCGACGTGCCCGCAGTGGAGGCGATGGAGCTGCTGCTTGGCAAACTGCGCAACACACCTAACAATATTGCATTTTTGATGACGCTTGACCTTAAGTAGGCGAATGAATGACGCGACGCGGCGATACGTCCCACCAATGCAATGACAACTTTGCTTAGAATTTTATGCCTCGGCCTGTTCGCCGCCGTCGGTTTTTTGGCCTGCGAAAAGGCTGAAACAATCGAGGTGCGCACCATCCCTGCCGAGCCCAGTCCGCCCCAAAGCTGGGGCTTGGATTCTCCCTTTGGCCCTGAAAAAGAGCGGTTTTCCATCAATGCTAATGGGGGCATGGGGATGGCGACTGTTTCTCTTACGGTTTTGCAGGGCGACGGCGGCGGGTTGCTCGGCAATGTCAACCGCTGGCGCGGCCAACTGGGGCTCGAGCCTTTGAACGAAACGAATCTTGCAAGCGGCGTTCAGTCGGTGGACTCCTTGGGATCCGAGGCGCGCCTTGTCGATCTCAACGGCACCTCGAATCGCACGCAGTTGGACACGCGGTTGGTCGGCGTCATCGTTTCCCGCAATGAGCTCACGTGGTTTTACAAACTGATGGGCACCCCCGCCGTGGTGGCAGCCGAAAAGGATGAGTTTCTCAAATACCTGCCGGATTGGCGTTGATGATGAATGCGTTGAAAGCCAATCCCATTTATCAATTTTTCACTTCGCTGCGCCTCACCGTGACGTTGTTGTCGATTTCGTTGGTCATCATTTTCTTTGGCACGCTTGCGCAGGAACCGATGGGGCTGAACATCGCGGTTGAGCGTTATTTTAAAAGTTTCTTTATTGATTCCCACGCCGCTGAGGCCGGGTGGTTTATGTTACTCAAATTATTCCAAATGGAGGGTACGCCGCTCACGCCAGAAAAAATCATCAATCCCGGCTGGCCAGTTTTCCCCGGCGGCTACCTCGTGGGCTCGCTGTTGCTGGTGAATTTACTAACGGCCCATTATGCACGCTTTGAATTGTCGGCCAAGAAAGCCGGGATCTTTCTCACCCACATTGGCATTATCACGTTGTTGATTGGTCAGGTGTTTACGGATTTGCTGCAGGAAGAAAGTTTCGTCCATATGGAACGCGGCGACCGCCGGAATTACACCGTGTCCTTTGATGATAACGAGCTGGCGTTGATGCTGCCCACCGGCGCCTCCAATCGGGTGGTGTCCATTCCGGAAACAATGTTGAAGGACAAAATCAACATTCAACATCCCGACTTGGCGGGACTGACGGTTGAGACAGAAAAATACTGGCGCAATGCCCGACCGATGACGGTGAGTCAGCTGATTGATCTTGATCGGGACGAACAACAGGCGCTTCGGCAAGTGAAAGTGGATCAAGTGTTTGCCGTCATCCAAACGCGCATCACGGCGCTGGAGGAGCGTTTGCAGCAATCGCCGCACCCCGAAAATCGTAAGGCGCTCACCGCGCTGAAAGGCCGCGCGTTTCAGCAACGCGCCGAGGCGGTCGAGCTGCGGTCACTGGCCAGTTTGCTGGGGCAGGTGGGTGAAATGGAAATGGAAATCCTCGGCTTGGGCGAATCCGACAAACAACTCATTTTTAACCAAAAAAATCTGCGCGATATGCTCGTCGCGGCGCGTACGTTTGACGACCAACGCACCGTTGGCGATCTGTTCAAAGGCGCGATGAAAGGCAATCTCCCTAAGGGCACGCTGGAGGAGCTTAACGAACAAGCGGATAATTTTGTGCCGACCCTTCGGGCCTACCCCGGCGGCACGGGAGAAGCCATGGTCAAAGCTGCCGGGGAATTTGTCATTCGCATCAAGAAACGTGCCGAAAAATTTTATACCGGTACCACCCAAGGCAAGCTCGGCGATTACTTTCGTTTCGTGCAACCGCTCGCGCCGGCGTTCGACCAAAACGACCGCAATCAACCGGTGGCGGTGCTGAAGATTAGTCACAAGGGCGAGGCGCTGGGCACGTGGATGGCTTCGTGCACCAGCGAATTTCAGCAATCCATTTCCGTGGGTGATCAAAAATGGAAACTCATCCTCCGCCCCAAGCGGCATTATTTGGGTTTCCATCTCACGCTCGTTAACTTGAAATGGGAAAAATATCGCGGCACGGAAATCCCCAAGAATTTTCAAAGCCGCGTCATTGTCGAGGGCGACAGCGAATTGCGACCGGTGGATATTTCCATGAACGAGCCATTGCGCGAAAGCGGCCAGACGTTTTATCAATATCAGATGAACCAAGACCAACTCGGGGCCACGGTGCAAACGGTGCTGCAAGTGGTGAAAAATCCCAACTGGCGCACCGCATACATCGGCTGTCTCGTCGTGGCGTTGGGATTGATTTATCAATTTTTATTTCACCTCATCGGGTTTGCCCGTAAACGAAAGAAGATCACCGCATGAGTGACGCAACTGGAAAACAAAAACCGAGCATCGTGCCGTGGATTGTCCTTGGCCTTTGCACGTTGTTGCTTGCCGTGAAGCCGGTGCTGTTGCCGCCCAAGGTGAAGGAGGGCTTTGATTATTTATCGTTTGGAAAATTACCGGTGCTTTTGGGCGGCCGCGTGAAGCCGCTGGACTCCGTGGCGCGTACGTCGCTCCTGCAAATCGCCGGTCAACAACGCATCGCTCTCGAAGGCAACGGGCCAAAAGGCGAGTGGGACAATCTCTACAAACTGCATCAAGCCGGTGATGGCAAAGGGTTGACGTACCGCAAATTTTATCAGTTCAACAAACGCCCGAAAAAACTGCACCCCACCGAGTGGCTGATGGAGGTGCTGATGAAACCGGATGTGGCGGATCGCCGCTTCATTTTCCGCATCGATCACCCCGAACTGCTTGGCGAATTGCAACTGGAGGACACGGGCGTTGATATGTCCGGCCTGCGTTTTTATACCTTCGAGCAGATGCGGCCGAATGTGCTTTTGTTGCACAAAAAACAACAGGTAATCGGCCAAAAGGATGCCGCCACGCGCACACCCTACGAGCGCGCCGCCTACAAGCTGGGGCATGCGCTGAATATATATATTCAACTGCGCTACAGCCTGCAGCCCAACCGGTTGGACCTCGACACGCGGCCCAATGCCGATCCGCCGGGCGTGCCGGATTACGCCAAGCTCTTGCGTCAAATCGAAACCGATGGCGCGGATTACGCCGCCACGTACCGGGCGTTTGAAAAAAAACACACGGAATTGGCGTCGACGTTCGGCATGTTGTTTTATGAATTGCGGCGCTTCGGCGACATCACTCAGGCCGACCTTGATAACGCTGATCCAAACCATCTTGTCACCCAAGTGCGCGCGCGGTTGGAGGAATTGTTGGCCACCAACCAACAACGCCTCGAGCAAATGCCCGAAGCGCAACGCGCGCAATTCATGCGGATAGCGTTGGCCATTCGGGCTTACCTCGCGGAACCGGAAGAAGACCAAGCCAAACTTGCCCGCCATCTGCTCACCGTGGAAGCGCCGTTTCAGGCGATGAAAGAACGCAGCAGTTTATTCATGATTCCCACCGCCACCGCTGGTCCCAAGTGGGATGCGCACCAATGGGAAGCTTCTGTGATTGCTGTGCTCGAGGGCAAACCCAAGGCCTACGCGTTGCCCAGCGATTTGGGCCATTGGGAAAATTTAAAGTGGGGAACGATGCTCGATGAATTGGTCGGTGCCGTGCGCGATTCCAAATTGGCCAACCCGACAAACGCCGCGTGGACGGATGCCGAAGCGAAGGCCGTGCTGGAGTTTGCCGTGAAAATAATTCGCCTGCGTGAAGTGTATTCACCTGACCCAAACTGGGAACCCTTTGATTGGCACAAGACGGCTGACGCCATTCTCGCGGGCATTCCGGAAAACAAACTGCCGCCGCCCGCGCATCATTACGCCGAAATGAGCAGCGCGTATGTGGGCGACAAACCGGAGGCATTCAACGCCGCCGTGCAAAAGCACAGCGATTGGCTGAGCGAAAATGGATTCGCCATCGATGTGAAAAAAGGCAGCGACGAGCATTTCTTCAACACCTTCGCACCCTTCGCTCGCGCACAGGGGCTTTATGTTATCGCACTGTTGCTCGCGTGTTTCTCGTGGCTGAAAATGTCGCGCGGATTATCGAACACCGCCTTTTATTTAATCGGCCTCGCGCTGGTGCTGCACACCGCCGGATTGATTTTCCGGATGGTGCTCGAAGGCCGCCCGCCGGTGACCAATCTGTATTCCTCCGCCATATTTGTCGGTTGGGGCGCGGTGTTGCTCGGCTGGATTTTGGAACGCATTTATCGCAACGGCATCGGCAGTTGCGTCGCGGCGTTGATTGGATTTTCCACGCTCATCATCGCCGCCCATCTTTCCAAGGAAGGCGACACTATGGAAATGATGCGCGCGGTGTTGGACACCAATTTCTGGCTGGCCACGCACGTGGTGTGCATCACCATCGGCTACGCGGCCACATTCCTCGCGGGATTCCTCGCGTTGGTGTACGTGTTGCGCGGCGTGTTCACGCCTTCACTGGAAAGCGAAACCGCCAAGGGCCTCGCACGGATGGTGTACGGCATTGTGTGCTTCGCCACGCTCTTCAGCTTCGTAGGCACGGTGCTCGGCGGCATTTGGGCGGATCAATCATGGGGGCGGTTCTGGGGTTGGGACACCAAGGAAAACGGCGCACTGATGATTGTGGTTTGGAATGCCATCATTTTGCATTGTCGCTGGGGCGGCTTGGTGCGCGATCGCGGGTTGATCGTGTTGGCGCTCTTCGGAAACATTGTCACGGCGTGGTCGTGGTTTGGCGTAAATATGCTCGGCATCGGCCTGCACAGTTACGGATTTATGGATGAGGCGTTCAACACGCTGCGTTGGTTTGCTATCACGCAAGTGCTCTTCATGCTGGTCGCGCGCCAACCGCTGCGCAATTGGATGAGCGGAGCGAATTTGAGTAAAGAATACAATGCGCCCATCGCCAAAATCGTTGCGGTGATGATGGGCCTCGGTTTGCTGCTGCATTTGGGCTCGCTCTGGACGAGTGGCTTCCTCAGCTACCTCGGAATCGCGCTGGTGGGCGCGGGTTTATTGCTTTCATTTTTGCCCGCTGAATACACGGCTTCGCCTTCCGAAAAATCCGCTTGAGCGCGGCGGGAGACAATTCTGGATTTCCCAAAGGGGTTAACTACCTCTTTGTGTTTTTCTTTTTCAACTTTGTCTCGTGTATAATTGTGATGGATAGCCCCATCATTTTGTATGCGGAAAGTCTGGGCGCCAGTGCGACGGTCATCGGGCTCATCGCGGGCATCACACCATTGATGGTGATTTTCCAAATCCCCGCCGCCGATCACGTGGGCCGGTTTGGGTACAAGCGCTCGATCACGGTGGGCTGGACGTTGCGGTTGATTTTTATTTTGCCGTTGGTGGCCGTGCCGCTGCTGGATGGGCACATCAATCCTCAGAGTCAATTGGCGCTCATTATTGGCGCGCTGTTTTGTTTCAATCTCATTCGCGGCATTGCGAGCACGGCGTGGTTTCCGTGGATCACCGGCATCATTCCCGAACGCGTGCGCGGGCGCTATCTCACGCGCGAGTCGGCGGCCAACAATATTGGCAGTTTCTTCGCGCTGATGCTGGCGGCGATGTATCTTGGGCGCGACGCCGTGCCACATCAGTTTGCCGCGCTTTTTGCGTTTAGTTTCGTGATGGGGTTAGTGAGTTTATGGTTCGTTCATCGCGTGCCCGATGCGCCTGTGGCCGAAGAAGATGCCCAAAGCAAACAACCGGTAAAGTGGCGCGAGATCATCCGGCATCAACCGTTTCGCAAACTGTTGTGGGTGAGTTTTATCTGGGCAATTTTTATGGGCGGGCTACTGGGCTTTATCGTGAAATTTCTCAAGACCGGCGAAGGCGCGCTTCCGGATGACCGCGTGCTCTACGCCAGCGCCGCCAAATTTGTGGGCGGCCTGATTACCTTGTGGTTTTTGTATTCACGACTGGATCGGCTGGGCAGTCGGCCGCTGATGTTTCTCGCGCTCGGCATTTTGGGGCTGGTGATGGCGATGTGGATTGGAATGAGCGGCGGCAAAATCCCCGTGCGTTTCGAGTGGGTGTGCGCCGTGTACTTTGTGATGGGCTTCGGCTTCTGCACATTTTATATGAGCCTCACCAAGCTCGCCATGGCCACGGTGCCGGAGCTGGGCAAGAGTCATTTCTTCGCACTCTACTCAGTGGTGGGCAGCCTCGCCGTCGGCATTTTTCCAATCCTCTGGGGCATCCTCATCGACGCGCTCACCGGCGTGAAAGTGAACTGGCTCGGCCTCGAATGGAATCAATTCAGCATTTACTTCACCGCGCTGCTCGTGGTGTTGCTCGCCACCGCCGTGCAAGTGCTGCGCGTGGAAGAACAAAAAGCGGCTCGCCTCAACGAATTGGTTTCCGATTTGTTGAGGAATAATCCGCTGCGGGAATGGATGAGAAGGTAGGGGAGGGAGTGGGGAATAGGGAGTAGGGGTTTTGGTTTCTTCTACTCTCTGTTCCCTACTCACTCGATTCTCTTACTCCACCAAAACACTTGTCCCCACGCGCACTAATTTCAACAACCGTTCCGTATTCCAGTTCGCAAGACGGAAGCAGCCGAGCGATGTGGTGCGGCCGATTTTTTCCGGGTCGGGCGAGCCGTGGATGCCGTAGCCGGGTTGGCTGAGGCTGAACCACGCGGTGCCGATGGGATTGTTCGGGCCGGGCGGGATGCTGAGCGATCCGCTGCCGGCGAGGGCTTCGGGGGTGTTGGGAAAGCGCGTAGGATTAAATGTGTAATTGGCCGGATGCGCCACGGCGGTGATGGCCAATCGGCCGACGGGGCGATTCTCCATGCGCGTGGCGATGGAGCAGGGGAACTGCGCCACAAGATTGGTGCTGCTGTCGTACACGCGCAGCGTCTTGGCGCGGAGCTGAATGTGAATGAGCGCGCCCACGCCCGCCATCGTGCCGGGGGTGGCGGTGTTGGGAACCTTCACGGCAGTACCCGCGCGCACACCGGGCCAATGGACCAGCGGATTTATTTTTTGCAAATAACGCGGCGAGCAATGATGTTTCTCAGCGACTAATTCCAACAGGCTTTCGTAATCCAAAATGGTTTGGCGCGATTTTGCGGTCCAAGTTTTTCCCAGCGGTTGCGGCCGCGCGAGGTCGTTGGTGGAAACGCTGTACTGCGCGAATACCGGCGCGCGCAAGGTGAGCGCGCGGCGCGTGGCGGCATCGAGTCGGCCGCTGATGGGCAGTCGTTGCTGTTGCTGAAATGCCGCGATAGCCGAAACTGTTTGTGGGCCGCTCATTCCATCGATTGAGCCGGGCGAAAAACCGCGCCTGTCCAGCGCCACTTGAATTTCCAAATCACGCCCAGCCGCCACGGGGCGCGGGGTGAAGTTTGCAGTTAGGGTTGGGAGTCCTTCGCTGATGCGGGTGAGTCCAATGCGGGCGGCATCGGTGGCGTTGGTATACACCCGCACGCCGCGCTGTGAAATCCATTGATTGGTCGCCTGACGCACCGGCACGCGCTCGCCGATAATTGGCGCGGGCCGATTGGTCATCGTCACGCTCGGCGCGGGTTTTTTCTCTACCAACTTTACCGCGGGCGGGTGTTTCACTGGTGCGGCGATCTCCTGGCGCTTGCCGCCTTGCCACCAGCCGAGCCCCGCGGTGATTGCCATTAACGGCAAAGCCCACGCCAAATGATGCCACCACGGGCGCACCGGTAGCGGCGGAAACTGGGAACCAAAACCCTCCATAGCAGGGAAGTAAAGCACAGTGGGGAGGAATACGCGAGACTGAAGTGAGGGGAATGGCCAATGTCCCAAGCCCGAACAACTCAACGTCTGCCAACGCAATTTGATAATTGGTGCTTGGAATTTTCAAGGCCCCCTTGCACGTGGCTCAAAATCCATTCGGTTTTTAGATTTGTTCCGGGATTTTCATTTGGAAAAAACCCGGCGGAAAATTTCGTCTAATTGTTTTGTGGCTCTGTCAAAATCTTCGCTTCCCACGGATTTATCATTCAACAGAATCATCATTTCTTCGCATTTGAAACAGAACTGTATCTCCACCACCACTTCGCCTTTGGTGAAGCGTACCGCGATGCCCGGCTGAAACTCACAAGCCTTGGCCATTTCCCAGTCGTAAATGTTCTTTGCCAAAATATTTGCTAAGTCAGCGGCCTCTTTTTCTTTGACCTCAACGGGGCCGGCGAGGATGCGGTATTTGCCAATTCGCGATTCGACTTCCTCGCCCTTTTGAATATTAACCGAGTTCACCTTAAACGCCTGCACCGTGTCCGGCGCCAGCACGGCCGCCATCGCTTGTTCTCCACCAAATAGTTTTATCACCTTGGGAGCCACCTTGCGCGGCGCGTCCGGAGCTTGGGCCGAATTGGGCGCGGACGCATCCGGTTGGCATCCAGGAATCCACACGCACATAAAAAGAATAGAAAAGATTTTCATACCGATAAAATGCCACACGTCCGGCGATTAGTCAATCGCCCCACGTTCAAATCACAAGACGCACAAATTGGTTATTGGTGCTTGGGGTTTCCTTGGGACTTGGTCATTGGTTCTTGGTCATTTTCTCACGCTTTCCCTTGTCGAAAAGATTGCCTGAAAATTCCAAATTGTCGCCGCCGTTTACCAACACTGCTTCCTGCATCGTCGGTGCCCGCCCGTGGTCGCGCACGAGGTTGGCGCTGATGACGGCGTGGTGAACGTTGTCGAGATGCAGTGCGCGGTGTTTGGGATTGAGTATTTGGCAGTTGGCCACGGTGATGTCGCTTGAATTGAAAATGCCAATCGCGCCATCGGCCTTGGCCGTGCCGGCTTGGCTGGATTCGATGATGAGCCCGTGAAGGTTGATGCCCGCGCTGTCTTTTACCAGAACGCCGTCGATGCGTGGGCCTTTGTAGTCCGGATTGTAATCCAGATTGTTGGAGCCAATCACCAAGTTGCGACAGCGCTCGATGAGCACCGAGCGCTCGGCTGCGGTGCCGAAGGTGTTGCCGGTCACCGTCACCCCGCGGCAATTTCGCAGCAGGAGGTTGTGGGTTTGGTTGGTGATGATGTTGCCGCTAATCGTCCACAACCCCGCCTTGGTGGACTGCGCTGTGGGCGCGGCCTCGATGCGGATATTGGCGCCTGCGGGGCTGTACTTGGCCTGAATAGTGCAGGAAGAAATGGTGGCCTCGCGCACTTCCGCCTCGCGCGCGTCGATCCACACATCGGCGCAGTCAGTTTCCTTCGCATCAAAATTGTACTCAATATCGCAGCCGGTGATTTGCAAATTGCGCACGCTGCTGCGCTGCAGCTTGATGCCCGCGTGGCGATGGTAACTGATGTGGCAGCCGATGATATTGATTTGGTGCAGATCACAACCATCGAGATAAATCCCAATCGCCACCTTACCCGCGCCATCGTAAATGTGGCAATTGGAAATAATCGGATTGCGATTGCGCGCGATGAGGTGGATGCCAATTTTGCATTTGCGAATGAGCACCCCCGTGAGCGTCGCCTGCATCGTGCGCTCCAGCTGAATGCCGATGGCCTCCGGATGGTTGCCGACAATCTCAATGCCGCTCACCGTGGGCATTCGCTGGCTTTGCCAAACGTTGGGTTTCACCGAGCCGGGATCCGCCGTGCCGCCGTGCGTGCCCACC
>Ga0302117_10001731_pt1 | contig 10482 bp, 9 predicted proteins | sample AG5_322_MG_FD_203112 | JGI IMG/M metagenome (GOLD analysis project Ga0302117, IMG submission 203112) | Marine microbial communities from Western Arctic Ocean, Canada - AG5_32.2 | ecosystem: Environmental > Aquatic > Marine > Oceanic | place: Canada: Western Arctic Ocean | collected 2017-10-01 | reverse complement strand
AGTTCCTGCAGTCCATCTGTTTCGATTCCCTCTTTTTGAAACTTTTCGATGACACTGGCAGAAAGCTGATAATTTGAAGCACGCTGCACTGTTTGCTGGAAAACATTTTGCAGGAAATACAAACCGACAAAACAAAGCAAACATGAAATAATCGGTGTGATAACCCAGCCTTTGACAATGCTGTAAACACGCGGCCACTGGATTTCCCTGCCTCCCTGCAGCATCCCAATTCCAATCACGGCTCCAACCACAGCTTGGGAACTTGAAACAGGAACTAGCGGAATGGTAGGAAGAGACATATTGGCCAACAGTTGTTCTAGGCGTTCAGAGGCAAAAAGGAAAAGTACGATTGAGTGTGACATAACGGCTACCCATGCAGCCAATGGGGTGAGAGTCATCAATTCGGAACCTACGGTCATCATCACACGCTTAGAATAAGTGAAGACACCTACAGCGATAGCCAGTCCGCCTACTAAAAAAAGCTGCTGCGCGGAAGATATGCTGAAGTCTTGCCCAAACTGCATATCTGGAAAAGGCGCAACTGGAACAAAAACACCCATCACGTTGGCAATATTGTTTGCTCCCAGACTATAGGCTCCAAAGGCTCCTGCAAGGATTAAGGCTAGGCGGGTATAGCCGTCAAAACGTATCAGCCCTATCCCTATTTTTCTGACAAAGAGCTTCGCCGTTGAATACAAAAGTGCAGCAATAATTGCAGAAAGCAAAGGACAAATAATCCAAGTGGAAAGAATTTTCAGTAAGGAAGAAATATCTGTGTAAGAATCACTAAACAGGTTCCAGCCAATAATTGAACCGATAATCGCCTGACTGGTTGATACAGGCAAGCCCAGCTTAGTCATCCAGTAAACTGTCAAACCTGCCGCCAGTGCCGCCATGAAGGAACCACCGAGTGCATTTACAGCTCCAAGTTTACCCAAAGTTTGTGCAGCGCCGGTTCCGCTGACAAAAGCACCCAGAACCACAAATATGCCGCAAATAACGGCTGCAGTCGTGAAACGAACCATGCGGCTACCAACTGCAGTACCGAAAACATTGGCCGCGTCATTGGCGCCAAGCGACCAGCCTAAAAAAAGGCCGCTACTTAAAAAAATGAGAACTGTGGGATCAAGCAAAATTGAACTCTAAAAGGAAAATTTTATAATAAATCAGCGTGTTATTGGATCATTATTGGTGAAAAACGGCAAGGTTAATCTTGAATTCGAAGATTGCAGAAAATCTTCTCAGAGGCTTTATTTTAAGAAGAAATGACGTGCCAGTTCCAAGTTTGAATTCTTGTTAAAAACTTCTCAGCACCAGTACAACGTCCGGCTCATACTGTAACTATAATCTGTTCCCTTAGAGCGATGACCTGAGCCTTTCGAGGAGGCCTAAAGAGAGCTGAAGGAAACTCTCATGCGTGATGCTGGTTTCGACTCAGCTCAACCTGCTACATTCGCATAATTATATCATTATGATTTAGACGTTGTACTATAAAAGTTGGGAGGAGGTAGCTCAATAACTCAGTTTGTATTAACGCTTGAGGAACTTTCTCTGCAGAGCATAAAATTCACTGAACGGAAACTCATAACTAAATCTTCATGCTGATTGATTGTTTCGATGAATGTACTCACGATGCCTCTATCAGGTTTCGAGCGTGAGCGTTTGGTTTCAATAATGGTGGCACGAACCATTAGTTTGTCTCCCGGACGTACTGGAAGAATCCAGCGCAGTTCATCAATTCCCGGAGAACCGAGGCTTGAAACCGGAGAAAAATAATTATCAACCAGTGCCCGCATCACAAACGAACAAGTCTGCCATCCGCTCACGATAATTCCCTCGTATGGGCTTTTTTTTGCTGCCTCATGGTCTATGTGAAAAGGTTGTGGATCATAACGCCGCGCGAATTCAAGTACCTCAGTTTCATCAACCTCAAGAGGCCCAAACTCAAACACCGTTCCCTCAATGTAACTTTCAAAAAACCACTCTTCTTTTTTTGCGGTCAAATTTATCTTAGTCATTAAACTCCTGTTTGCTGGTAAAAATCAAAAAGCTGTCCGCATTCCCAGCGCAAACTGCATTTCCAGTTTCCTGTCATAAGGCAGATTCAATGTGGCAATATCCAATCCCATCAACCACACCGTAATGATGGGCGTTCCTGAAACCCAACTCCAGCCCATGTGCAAAATGTCTGAAGATGCTTCCCCCAATTCTGTATCTCCCTTACGGACTTCAGGCCAAATGATTTTCCGCAGCGACAAAGTAGCCCCTTTCCCGGATGGATTTACCCATTGATCGTGTACACCAATCTCAAATCCCGAACCTTTTTCACTCAAAAATAAATCGCCAACTCTGCTTTTCCAGCCGATAGTTTTTGCCGGAATACTTAAAGCCAATAAGTGGAAATAACGTCCGGGACCTTCAGGTTCATCATAAAGATGAAGTGACAAACCAAGTGCTCCGGTGCTGTAAGTGCTTCCTCTACTTCCAACAGTATGATAGACTTGTGCCTCCGGAAGTATTGGAAAAGATGCCGCAAAAACTGGGCAACTTCCTGAAAAGAAAACCAGCAACAATAATAAATGTTTTGGAAATGACATTGTTTTTTTCGATATAATCAGCTTCTCCAGCAGTCAAAATAATTTCGTCATTCTTCCGGAAAAATCAAAAACTGCTGACTTTTTAACAAGTATAAACATACAACAAAATGACACGCTATTCAAGTACACGAGGGGAAGTTAAAAACCTTCTCTTTGAGGAAGCAGTAATGATGGGGCTCGCAGATGATGGTGGCTTGCTGGTTCCAACTGAATTTCCGGACGTGCGAAGCATGCTTTCGGAATGGCGTTCATTGGACTTTACAGACTTAAGTCTTGAAATAATGCTGCTATTTACAAGTGGCAGAATTCCAAGGGACGGACTAAAACCGCTGATTGAACGCAGCTACAAAACTTTCCGTCATCCGGAAATCACGCCTGTAAAATCGGTAGGCGGAATCCATATTTTGGAGTTGTTTCATGGTCCGACGTTTGCGTTCAAAGACGTGGCACTTCAGTTTTTAGGTAACCTGTTTGAGTGTTTTTTAGAAAAGCGGCATCATCCTTTGAGAATTATAGGAGCAACTTCCGGTGATACTGGCAGCGCTGCCATCCATGGGCTGCACGGGAAAAAAGGGGTTGATGTGTTTATGCTTCATCCGAAAGGACGCGTCAGCCCTATGCAGGAATTGCAAATGACCACAGTCCTTGACCCAAACATTCATAACCTGGCCATCGAAGGGACTTTTGACGACGCACAGGCGATTGTGAAAGCACTTTTCAATGATCAAGAATTCAAGAATAAATATTATTTAGGTTCAGTAAATTCGATCAACTGGGCACGTATACTAGCACAAATTGTTTATTATTTTTATGCATGGTTTCAGGTGACAAAGGACGATTCTGAGCTGGTTAGTTTTGTGGTACCGACCGGAAATTTTGGCAATGTTCTGGCCGGATATTATGCCAAACGTATGGGCCTGCCCATTGATAAACTAGTTATTGGCACAAATGAAAATGACATCCTACACCGCTTTTTCAGCAAAGGGGAATACCATCGAACTGAGCTCAAAGAAACTTATAGTCCGTCGATGGACATTCAAATTTCCAGCAACTTTGAAAGATATCTTTTTGATCTTGCAGATAATTCTGCGGTAAAACTTCAACACTGGATGGAAGATTTTGAACGTACCGGTAAATTGACTATTGAGGGGGAACTGCTCAAAATTGCTCAGAGTGACTTTGTTTCCGCTCGTGTATGCGATGAAGAAATAGTTAAGACAATCCGTAATTTTCACCAGCAAACCGGATATTTATTAGACCCCCACACTGCTGTAGGAGTAAACGCAGCAGAAAAAACTGATATTCAGACACCGGTCATTTGTCTGGCCTGCGCCCATCCTGCGAAATTTGGTGAAACCATCCGGAAAGCTTTGGGTACAGAACCGGAACTTCCGGAGGAGTTAGCCGTGCTGGAAAACATGGAAACAAATTGCAAAACGATTCCAGCTGTTACGGAAAGAATCAAGAACGAAATACTAGAAACACTTGAAGCTCAGAGCATAACGCCATAGTTCTGACCAGAAATAGAAAACTGAAAGAAGAAATTGACTCCTGACAGTCTACAGCCTGAAACTGAAATTCGTCAGCCAACATACGATGAATTCAAAAAAAATCGTCCTGTTTGGACGACCTCATTGAGACGTGGAGTAGAGTACGCTGTGTTTCGTTTCGGTTTGTTCTTAGGTAAAAAATTGTCCCTGCCTCAGCTGCAAAAAATGGGGCGCGGAGTTGGAAGCTTTGGTTATAAAGTCCTTCGTAAAGATCGTGGAATTGTTGAAAAACAGCTCGAACTTATTTTTCCTGAATTAGATGCTGCTCAGCGTAAGCAATGGACGCAGGAATGTTTTGCTCATTTTGGACAAATGCTGTTTGAGTTTTTGAGCTTACCGCAAATTTTACGTGACGAGGCTGATTTGCTTGAAGTGGAAAATGAGGAAGCACTGACAAAAGCAATTCAGGCGGAAAAAGGAGTGATCCTTTTGGCGATGCATTCTGGTAACTGGGAACTGATTTCCGCGTACGCTAAACGCTCAGGACTTAAGATGAAAGCTGCAACAACTAATTTCCCGGATCCGCGTATCAACGAGTTGATCGAGAGTCAACGTGAACATGGAAACATGGAAATCCTGCGCCGCGGAACTTCTACGGCGATCAGAAAATTATTGAGCTGCCTGCGTGAAAAAGAGGTGCTGGTTTTGGCCATAGACCAGGACACAAATGTGCTCAGCACATGGGTTCCATTTTTTGGAATTCCGGCAAAAACTCCGGTTGGAGCAGCGGTATTTGCCTTAAAGACTGGTGCGTCCGTTGTGAGTTACAACGTAATTCGGCAGCCTAATGGAACTTTTAGAATGAGATTTGAAACGCTGGGGAATTTTGTCCGGCAACATCCTGAAATGGAACAGGATGTGTATTCCGTTACCAGGAAAATGAATCTGCATCTGGAACAGCGTATTCGCGAAAATCCGCAGCAATGGGCCTGGTTTCACCGCCGTTGGCGACACCGCCCTGTTGAAGAAGAACTAAATAAAATGAAAGAGTTGGAGCAACACGAAATACAAAGCTCCGCGACCGTACAGAAAGACAAAAGTCCACAAATTGAACCTTAAAACCTGAATAAGAGACCCAGAATAATGTCCATCGTTGTTTCAAACAAGCAAAAAATACACTATGAACTGGCTGGCGACAAAGGTCCGTGGATGTTGCTGCATACACCTCATATGATACCGATGAGTGCCTGGAAGGAAGCTGGATATGTAAAACAGTTGGAACAGGATTTTCGACTGGTGATGATTGAGCCACTCGGCCAGGGTTTAAGTGATGCACCTGAAGATGCTTCACATTACACAATCGCCTCACGAATACGTCACATCCTCGACATTTTACGGGAAGTTCAAGCCGATTATACATTTTTTTTGGGTGTAGGATTGGGCGCACAAGTCGGTTTTCAAATGTCCAAAGAATTTCCACGGAGAATCCGCTCCTTGATTTCAATAGGTGCGCAGCCTTATCAGGAGCTTGAAGAAGCAAAATATCTCAAGGAGAAACTGGAGCATTTACGTTCAGGAAATGTGAGCGCTTATCTCCAGCAATGGCATTCTTTGGACCATCTATCCACTGCTCAGGAAAATATGATTCTGCAGGGTAATCCTGAAGCGTATGCGCTGGGACTGGAAGAGTCAATCAACTGGGAAGGACTGGGTGACGATTTGAAATCACTGGGAACCGCGACTTTGCTTTTTACCGCCAAAGCCGAGCCTCGATTTTTATCTGTACGGGACGCCGGTAAACGTTTGCGATATGGACGCTATATAATTCTGCCGAAAGTTCTGCAAAGCCACGGGCTTTGGAGTTCCGAATTAATTATGGAACCTCTGCTCGAATTTACCCGTCGGGACAATTCAAACTGATGCTCCATAATTGATTATGCAATTCTTCCGCTGGTGTTTAATTACGATCAGTTTGTCATTGCTGAGCTTCTCAGTTCCGGTGCCTGCAGTGGCAAAAACTTCTCCCGCACAGGCAGTACTTTCGAGACTGAAAGGAGAGGTTAAAGCCGGCCCGGCCAAAAAAATGTCTGTGGGCTTCAATGGGAGAATGCTGCGTAACAGGTACAGAGTCCGGACTGAAAAGAAATCCGGAGCAACAATTTTTTTCAATGATGGTTCTGAAGTACGTTTGTTTGGCTCAACAGAAATAACGATTGGCGCACGAAAGAGTCACAACTCACGCTGGGTTCGTTATCGACTGGTGCTGCGTTCCGGAAGTTTTTGGGGAAATTTTACACGCGGTAAAAATCCTGTGGAAATAGGCGGAGGTGGTCTGCGTTTACAACTTTCGAATTCATCACTTAGATTCACGAAGAAAAAAACCGGTAACAATATTTCAGTATCTTCCGGAATTGTAAAGGTCTTTAACAAAGTTTCATCGGTAAAAATCCACACTGGACAACGTCTCTATCACGTGCAGAAAACCGATTTTTTACCGCAAAAAGTAACTCTAGTTCCGAATCAACTCAAACTCCGGATTGAACCCTCCGCACCGGCTTTTTCCGCGAATAAAACTTTAAAATTAAACCTTCACTTTCAGGTTGTGCGTTTAGGAACTGATCATGCTGTAAAACGTTCCGGACCGGTGCTTTTGACCAGTGACTACTATAACCTGACTCTTCCTGACTCCATTCAGCTTAATGCAGACGGTCAGGCAAGAACCAGCATAGAAGTTAAACCGCCTCGTTCTGACGACCGTACATTTGAAGGCTCGGTTACATTTAACGCAATAATTGATCAATCTGGTTATGATGATATAGAGGGCGCATCATTGAAAATAAAATTTGCGAATCCATGAACATTGGCTGTCCCGCAAATAGTATAAAATGACACAGGTTCTTCTATTTAAAACCTTATCAAAACTGCTTAACTCTGAATAAATAAAACTTAAAAACTGAGTTGGAAAATATCCTAAGCTTTCCAATTATTCCCTAAGCACTAAAACACAGCAATAAAATCCTTGATGTTTGATATAACAAGCCTTGCCGGAGGTGCGGTAATTGGGGCAGGAATGGCCTGGATGCTTGAGCGCTGGGTTGGTTTGTTTTTGAAACAACTTGCCGCTGAGCATTCAAACGGGTTTGCTCAAAAAACTTCCGCTAATAATTCAAAACTTTTTGCGCGCTTGGGATTTTACGCTACAATGTCGATTGGGGCTGCCGTTCTCAGCGTCTGGAGACAGTGGAGTCCTGATTTTTTAAATGACATTATTTTAGTCTCAACACTTGTAGGGATTGCCTGGATCGACAGAAAAACATTGTTGATTGAAGGGCGAATGGTCGCTTTGGCGTTGGTGCTGCGTTTACTCTGGCTTTCATATTTTGCACCTCACCAAATGTTCAGCTCTCTAACAGGCTTGTTGGTGGGAGCAGGCATTTTATATTTGATCGGTTTTTTGTATGAAACCTTCCGCCATCGTCAAGGTTTAGGTGAAGGAGATGCGGCTGTGCTGGGTTTAATTGGCATGTGGGTCGGATGGCAGGGACTTGGAACAGTCCTGTTGATTGCGGCTTTAAGCGGAATTTTAATCGGTGGAATCTCTTTGCTCAGACAAAGACAGTCGAATCAAAATATTCATGAACTCATACAAACCCAAATCCCTTTTGCGCCTTTTCTTTGTATTGGAGGATTGATCGTCTATTTTCTTCAGGAAACCGGGTTTGCTGGAGCATTTTACGGATTCTGAATTTGCTTATTTCTGAAGCGTACTTTTATTCTGTAACTCTTCACGTATCAACTCCTGCAGCATTGGGCGATATAATTTCCATAAATTCTCTCCTAGTTCCGTGAGAATGTGCCCCTTTCCGGAACAGTGCGGACATGATTTTCGCAAGTTGGTCTGGATGCTGCCCCACTCATCATATCCTGCCTGAAATCCGCTGGTATCACACTTTGAACACGGTCTTTTTAAATCAGAAATTAACATTTGCTTTCAAGTATTTAGTTAATATGCTAAGTTTATTGCTGGAAACGCATGAATTGTGCCTTGATTTAGTTTAACTTTTCTTTTCAATCTCAAAGTGATTATTCCTGATATAGGTATCAAAAAATTAGTGAAGGATGGTTTTTTACCAGCCGGATTAAAAATCGGACCTTCCAGTGTAGACTTAACACTTTCGGATTCTTTCAGTTGGCCAGAACCGGTTAAAAATACAATCACTCTAGGAGAGGCAGTTCCACACAAGCATGTGAAGAAAGATGAGTTTGTGCTGGAACCAAATCATTTTGTGCTGGCCAGTACTGCTGAATCCATCCGTGTTCCACACGATATGGCAGCTTATGTTGAAGGGCGTTCAAGCATCGGACGTTTAGGATTGCAGGTGCAAAACGCAGGTTTTATAGACGCCGGTTTTCACGGACAAATAACTCTTGAACTCGAAAATCAATCTGGTTATCCAATTGTATTGAAAAAAGGTGTACGGATTTGTCAGATTGTTTTTGTCCAAATGAGCCAGGCTGCAGAACAACCATATTCCGGAAAATATGGCGGTCAAAGCGGAGCTACACCTAGTCGTTTAGAAGTGGATCCAGAATTTTCATAAATTTATTTTTTCGTCGGAGAATCCTTACCGGCGTTTCTTGCCTGAAATATGTTGTTTTAGGTGTTTCGTAACAGCAGCCCAGAGGCTGAAATCAATGCAAGGAGATGTATGGAAAAAGTAAAATTCTTTGATACGACTCTCCGTGATGGAGAGCAATCCCCCGGATGTTCCATGTCAGCAACAGAAAAGCTGACCCTTGCCAAGCAACTGGAACGCCTAGGCGTGAATACAATTGAAGCCGGATTTGCGGCATCGTCTCCGGGAGATTTTGAGAGCGTCCGTGATATTGGACAGCAGATTGAGAAGTCGACCGTGGTTTCTCTCTGTCGTGCTTCCAAGAATGATATTGATTCTGCGATTGAAGCCTTGAGTGACGCCAATAATTGGGGCATTCACACTTTCATTTCGACCAGTGAACTGCACATGAAACATAAGTTGCAGATGGAGCCGAAAGACGTCAAAGCGATGGCGGTCGCTGCTGTTGAACGTGCAAAAAATGCTACAGATAATGTTGAATTCAGCCCAGAGGATGCAACCCGTAGCGATCCAAAATTTCTGGTGGAAGTGTTGTCCGAAATAGTACGTGCCGGCGCGACAATCCTGAACATTCCGGATACAGTAGGTTATACAACTCCGGATGAAATGTTTGACTTAATCACCTTTCTCCGCAATGAAGTGTACAATGCGGACAAGGTTACTTTTTCGGTGCACTGTCATAACGATTTAGGCTTGGGAGTTGCAAATTCTCTGGCCGCCATTCGTGCCGGCGCAAGGCAAATCGAGTGTACTATCAACGGCATCGGGGAACGCGCGGGAAATGCTTCACTTGAAGAAATAGTGATGGCGCTCAAAACACGACAGGAATATTTCGGTTTCGAAAGCGACATTATTACAGAGCAGCTTTTTCCATCCAGCAAGCTGCTTTCAAAAATTACCGGAGTAGATGTTCAACCAAATAAAGCGATTGTCGGCGCAAATGCCTTTGCGCATGAGGCTGGAATTCATCAGCACGGAGTTCTCAAAAATCCATTGACCTACGAGATCATGACCCCACAGTCAGTGGGCATCAAGTCCAGTAATTTGGTGATGGGTAAGCATTCTGGACGCTTTGCCCTTGGAGAACGGATCAAGGAACTTGGTTTTGACCTCAATGATATTGACCTGAATCATATTTTTAAAGAATTCAAACGGTTGGCTGACCTCAAGAAACAGGTTTTTGACGAAGACATAGAAGCGCTAGTAACGCATGGGATCGGTAAACAGACAGACAAATATTCTTTGGAAGATCTCATTGTGACATCCGGAACGACAGCAGTTCCAACCGCGACAATTGTGATGAAAATTGATGGCAAAGAAATCAAAAAAGCCAGCTTTGGTGACGGCCCTGTCGATGCTGCTCTGAATACGATTAAGGAAATTACAGGCATACAGTGTACGCTCACATCATACGTTGTCAAAGCAATAACCGGTGGTACAGATGCTCAAGGTGAGGTGAGTGTTGGTGTTGAAAAAGATGGTGTGCGCATCACCGGAAGAGGCGCGCATACTGACATTGTAATCGCCAGTGCCCTCGCTTTCCTAAATGCACTCAACCGACTGGAAATGCGTAAACAAGGCCTCAGTCCCGCCTCTCCTTTAAAAAAGGCAGCTCTGGGCGGAGTTTGAAATAGAGGCCACTTCACAAATTTATATCGTGAGGTAAGAGAGCCTTAATGGAATAATTTTTTTATAGGCTCATAAAGGCAATAGAGACATTTTAGCATACGAATATAATGAACTTTTTGCTTAGATTTG
>Ga0302117_10001725_pt1 | contig 10507 bp, 9 predicted proteins | sample AG5_322_MG_FD_203112 | JGI IMG/M metagenome (GOLD analysis project Ga0302117, IMG submission 203112) | Marine microbial communities from Western Arctic Ocean, Canada - AG5_32.2 | ecosystem: Environmental > Aquatic > Marine > Oceanic | place: Canada: Western Arctic Ocean | collected 2017-10-01 | reverse complement strand
ATGGTGAATGTTTCCTTCTCAACGTCGGAGGCCTTGGGTGGGTTGTAGGTCGCTGGATCGGCGTCGATGAGCCAGGAGCCGTTTTCCGATGGATCGGGGATGCCGTGGTTCCACTTCCACATTCTCGGCGTCTCCCCGTCCAGATAGTCGAAGACCCGGTCGCTGGGGTCGCGCCAGAAGGCCCAGTTGTCGATCTGGGAAAAGACCGTTTCTTCGGGGGTAAAATACGTGGGTTGAATGGCACCCGGTGTGCTCTCAAAGTCGACGAAGAGCCGCGTGGTGTCGTTTTCGCTCCAAGCTAAGCCATTTCCACCGAGCTGCCAGTGGGAAACTTGGGCCGTTGTTGCTTGTGGTAAGATTATAAAAAACAATAGAATGAGATAGGTCATGGCGCGAGAGCTGCACATGGGGCTTCCTTTCGCAGTGCGAAAAGACCGGAGGTGGCATATATGAATGTTTAATTATAAAAAATTGACTATACACAAACAATCATATTGTACATGTTTTTGATTACTATAATCATGCCTGAAAGTCTTATTTTTGTTTTATTTCTCCCATATCATTGCCAAAATCTGTATTCTGCTTCGTTTCGTCCGCATAGGCAATTCCGCAACCACTTCAGCCGCGCCTTCAAGGAGGTAGTCGGCATGAGTCCTTCGCACTATCGCAAGCTGTTGCAAGAAGAGCGGGCAGTGGCATCCCCCTAGTAGGCGACGGCGATGGTACGCAAGGCGGTGTCCTTGCCGGCTTCGGCACCGAGATCGATACGGTAGAGATAGACGCCGGGCGGGACCATGTTCCCGTCTATATCGCGCCCCCCCCAAGAAAAAGTGTACGTGGCGCCCTGCACTGCAGAGGGATGCAAGCGGGTTATCGGCTGACCGGCCAGGTCGAGGATCTGTACTTGTGGCAGGCCTTGCTCGATTTTGAAGGCGATAAAGCTAATCGCCAACAGGTCGTTTGCCCCATCGCCATTGGGTGTCAGTACCGGCGAGGAGATGGCGAGATTGCCGATGAGTTGGTTCGTGCCGATCAACTCGGGCAGCATGATCATATTGGCGCGGCGCGATACGGCCTCGACCGATTGCCACAGCCCGGGTCTGTCGCTTGAACCCAGCTCTAGGCTGATAATCGTAGCGTTGCGTATTACGCGGGCGGTGAAATTTACTTCGATCGTGTCGGAGGTGACCGCGAAGGGCAGATCGATTAGCAGTTCGTTGTCGTCGATCTCGACGGCGGTCGGATCTATGTCGGCGTTGCCGATGTGAACGGTTATATCAGAGGCCGTGGTAGGCAAGCCGAAACGCAAAAGATCAAAACCCGAATCTTCGGCATCACCGGTTGGAGCCAGCGTATAGGTAAAGCGGGTATCGGTATTGGGTTGCGCCTCCCTCGGTTCGATCCGGCCGCGCGCACCTTGCAATAACGCGTCCTCGTATTCGAGCGACAACGAATTTATCGCGGGCGCGACCTGCGGATCGTCCGTCGAGAGGATCATCTCCAATTGCACGAAGCGGCGCGGGTTCTGCGATTTGAAGGCCTCGCCGGAGAAGGTGTATTCTTCGCTCCACTCGTCCCAGGTCTCGCTCACTACTACGGTTGTGTCGATCGGTCCTCTGAGCACCTTGGGCGAGCTGAGCCATTTAGCTTCGGTGACCTCTTCGCCGATCTTGTTGCGGAAGGTAAAGATTTGGCTCTGTTCGTTGCCTGAGCGCGAACGCAATTGCAAGCGGGTGCCAGGGGGCACGTCGGCGTCCCAGGACAAATTGCTAACGACTTTGGGCCGCTGGTCGCCGGCGGCCTCACCGAGATCGATGAAATCGGAGCGCATCACGACTTGCGCGGGATGCCCCGGCGAAAAGAGCATCACCTCGGTCCAGCGCGATCCCCAGTCCTGGGGTTTGTGCGCGTGCCAAAATAGATAGCGTATGCGGCGCGGTTCGAAGGCATAACGCAGATAGCGGTTGGGCTCCGGGTCGGGTTGATCGATGAGTACGGAGAAGTCAAAGGCCTCGTCGATGGGGACTTGGGAGCTGAGCACGCGAGTGCCGTCCGAATGCCAAAAGGTAAAACCGCGAGGTGCACTGGCGACCGACCCGACGGTGCCCTCGCGCTGCCTCAGCGCGTAGAGGAAGAGTTCATCGACCCAGAATACGGCGCCTAGATCGATAAAGAACCAGGTGCCCTGTTCCTCCCAGGTGCGGACCCGGCCCTCAAATCCGACGGGTAGGATCGAACTAGCGGTGTTCATATCGCCGTCGAGGATATTTTCAGTGGAGCGGGCGGTGAGTCCATCGATGATGCTGCCGCGCTGGTCGTTGCCGATGCTGATATTGTCACCGGCAGTGATGACTTCGATTTCGGCCAGCGCGCCTTCGGGGTCGAAGTCTTCGATGGTGAAGTTGATATATTGGATAAGGCGGAATTTATCGATATCTGCCTGGTCGATATCGAGATCGGTGTCGACGACCTGTGCGCTGTCCTGAATGTCGAAGGCCAGGGGGAACGAAACTACAGTGTCGGTATTGGGTTGTGTCGTTAGGTAGACCGGCGAGAAGATAAAGAGGTCGTCGAGTGCGTCGGAGGTGATGCCGGTGGCGGTGAAGACGGTGAACTGGCGGAAGGGTCTTGCGCCTTCCTGGTCGGGAAAGTGCAGACGAATCTCCTCGGCGAGCACCGCGCGGCCGAGATCGATTTGTACAAACCAGTCACCGAGCGGGTCGTCGGGCGAAGCTTGCCAGAAGGTCGTGTTATCGCCATCGATAACACGACCGGCATCAGTCGGGTTGGTGCCGGCCTCCCAGATGCCGCCCGGCACGTTTTCGCCGCGCGAACGGGTCCGGTGCGTGAAATCGGGCGCGTTATCTATGGCGTTGATGTCCTTGCGGTATTTGACCAGCCGCAATTGCCCGGTCTCGTCGAATTCGACCAGGCCATGCGGTCGCTGCCAGGTCGACCAGGCGGCTTGGCCATCGAAGCGAAATTCTTCGGCGCCGAGCATCGGCGCCGAGCAGAAGACCGAGATTAGTAGAAAGCGCATAAGCATTTTAGTAGGCGATGCCCAAGGGGAGCAGTTGCTTGGTCTGGGTGAATTGCGTTTGCAAGTTGATCGATAGTAGGTAGAGACCCGGCGCAAGACGTAGGCCCGTCTCGTCGCGTCCGTCCCATGAAAGCTGCCTGGGGCCGGAATCCTGCAAGCCGGCGTCGATGCGGGCGAGACGTCGACCATCGAGGGCGTAGACTTCCAGTGCTATTGGTACGGGACCGGGGAGACGGAATAGTGAATAGCGGATATCTAGCCGATCGTTGATACCGTCGTCGTTGGGCGTCAGCACCGGGCTGGAGAGGGTGATCGATTGGATGAAATCGGGTTGGTCGGCGGCTGCGCCCAAAACGCGCAGGCTATTGGTCGAGACGGCGTCGGTGGCATTGCCCGGTTGCACGGCTTGCGGCAGGGTCTCGCTGTCGGCGGTGAAGATCTCGCTTTCGAAGGTGGCGGCGAATTCGAATACTTCGCTGGCGAAGACCACGCGGATCGGCGGGTTGTTCGAGCGGGTGACACGCTGCGGTAGTTGCACGACCAGGCCGTCTTCCTCTTCTGTTACAGCAGCAGGTTCGACGGTGGCCAGCGGTGCGCCCATTTCGAGGCGGCGGAAGGCGGCGCGATTGCCGGTGCGGATCCGTAGCGCGTCAAATCCGGGAGCCGTTCCGCCGCCGAATTCGGCGCGTAATTGGTACGCGAATTCGGTCTGCTGACCAAGCCCGACTTCAGTAAAACCGCGGGCCGGTTGCAAGTCGTCGAGTCGGGCGACCTCGGCAAAAACCTCGTCAGCTAATAGTGGCGCGGTTTCGATCCAAAGCGAGTCGACGCGGATCCAAGCGTCGAAATCTCGGCTTTCTAGGCTGAGATTGACTTGCAGGTGCGAGCCGCTCCTGAGTCGGATCAGTTGGCCTGATTCCGTAAAGGGCACAGACCAGAACGACCAGTTGTCTGAGTCGTAGCCGATTGAGGCGCGAATACCGGGGCGCGGATCGCGGTTTAGTTGGGCCGTAAGTTTTTCGTATTTCTCGCGCGGCACTTCCTTTTCGCGGCCGATATTAGTGTATTCGTGGTAGGTCGCCGGATCGGAGTCGCGACCGACGCGCACTTCGGCCCTGAGTCCGACCGCGGCTTGCGGATCCTCTACTGCGACGCTGTTTTCCATGCGCATCGCGGTGGCGGCCCAATGTAGGCGGCCGAAGTTGACGACCGGGCCGAGTTCGATGACGCGGCTGAGGTAGACGACGCGCAGGGGGACGCCCTGCGCAAAGACCTCGAAACCGCCGATCGAGCCTTGGAGCGCGATGGCCTGGTTGCCCTGCCCGCCGCAGGTGGCGCAGGTGTTGAGCGCTTCTTCGTCGGCCAGCGAGAGTTGCCTGCGCCAACGGAAGAAGCGCGCGTATTGACGCGGGAAGTCGATTTTTACCGAGGGTTCGAAATTGGCGCCGACATTGGCGATGACACGTTGAAAGAGGTCGTTGCCACCCCAGTTGACGGCTGGTTCGCTATCGGTGCCAATGGATACGTCGAAGGCGGGCGTAGTATCCTGCGGCAGCGGCGTACCGTCGGAGCGAAAGCCATGCGAGGGGGTAAAGAAGCCGAAGCGCACCGCCGGGATCGGCACTGCGGTGTCGAAGGAGAAAAATAGACTGTTGACCGACTGGGCAAGCGGGGCATTATATGTCGTGCTGTCGGGGTCGACCAGGAAAACGCCGCTTTGTGTCGGGTCGCCGCCGACGCCGTTCCAGCGATTCCAGAAGCGCGGTTTCTGGCCGTCGACAAAACCGAGATTGTAGACGGAGGGCTCGCGCCAGAATTCCCAGTTTTCCAGCAATTGGATGATATTCTGGTCGGGTTGCAGATAGCGTGGCTGGATCGCGCCGGGCGCGCCGGCGAAGTCGACGAGGACCTGTAGTGAGTCGTGTTGGTTCCAGGCCAGACCGCTGCCGCCGAGCTGCCATTTGCCGACTTGCGCGTGTACGGTCGAAACAGTGAGGAGCAGGGTTAAAAAGCAAGCGTGGCGCATTGGGCATCTTTCGGCTACTGTAAAAGCGCATAGCTAAGGGAACATTACCACAGTAACAGAGCTTGTCTCGTAGGGTATTATAGAGAAAAATGGGGCCGGTGCCGAATGGAATTTCAGCACTGTGGCGAAGCGCGGTTGAAAAACCTTGCGAGCCAGGCGTACAGTGGCCTGGAAAATATGGCTCTTAGTAGGTGACGGCGATAGTGCGTAGCACGGAATCGTCGCCCCCATCGTCGCCCAATTCGAGGCTGAACAGGTGGGCGCCAGGTGGGACCAGGGCGCCGGTCAAAGCGATAAAACGTATGGGGTCGTTGGAGGGCGTGGCGGATTCAGGCGCAAGAGTGTATAGTCGATTTGCAGGACATCGTTCGGTGTGAGGGTTGTTGTCGATAACCCAGGTCGGCCGCTGGCGACATCGCCGTAACCGACGAATTTCTTCGAGGTAGTACTCAAGGTGGTCGCGGTCGGTCTCCACCTCGCGGGCCATAGGAGTCGCACTATGCGCGAGGGCGTTTGCCGTCGACAAAACCCAATTCGCGCGTATCGGGGGTATTTAGCGCAACAGCCGTTTACGCGATGCATTTGCCGTTTAATAAGCTAACTTTTGTAGGGCACCAACCACTCTTCCGCGATGCCCAAATCGAAACCCGGGCCGCGCACGGCAAATTCCAAATAGCTATTTTGCGGCACTAACGCTCCCGGTTCGGAAACTTCCGCGAGCGGGATACCCGGATCTGAACCGATATAATATTCCCCCCAAGGCGCGTTGGGCACCGCCCAGGTCAGATGCTGTCCGTAGGGGTCGCGGCCGCCGCCGTGTAGGCAGACCTCGATACCGGCGGCCTCGGCCATATGGCAGATCTTGAGGCAGGCGGTCATACCGCCGACCCAGTGGATATCGGGTTGCAGAATGTCGAGGGCGCGGTGCTCGATGATCTGCTGATAGGGGTAGGGAGTGTAGAAGTGCTCGCCGCCGGCCAACGCTTGCCAGGGCAAGCGCTCTTTGAGGTCGATATGACTTTTGACGTCCTCGGGAATCAGACATTCTTCTAGCCAGCGTAGCTTATAGGGCTTAAGGCGTTCGGCGAGACGGACGCTGTACTCAACGTCGAAGGCCATATAACAATCGAGCATTAGCTCGCAGTCGTCGCCGATCGTTGCGCGCGCTTCGGCGACTCGTCGCTCGTTTTGCTCTAGGCCCCATAAACCGTCTGCCGGTCCGTATTGGCAGGGCAGTTTGAAGGCTTTAAAGCCAAGCTCCTTATACCAATCGAGATCATCGCCGGTCGCATAGGTAAAGATCCGGTCTCGGACCGGGCCGCCGATGAGTTCATAGACGGGTTTTTGTTGCAGTTTGCCGGCCAAATCCCACAGCGCTAAATCGACCGCGCTGATGGCGACCGTGGCGATGCCGACGGTGCCAAAGGATTTAGAGACCCGGAACATCATATCCCAGGCCTTTTCGATCGCCAGACAATCCTCACCGATGAGAATGTGGGCGAAGGCGTCTTCGATGACGGCGGCAGCGGGCCGGCCGGCGGAGGTGCCGAGGCCCCAAGTGCCGTCTTCGGCCGTGATCTTGACTGCGAAACCCGGCCATTGGCTCGCGGCATAGAGTTGGCGGCGTGGTTTGAAGCGCGGAAAGCGGGACATCGGGTTGGCCACCTCGATCTCAGTGGGCCAAGCTTTGCGGCGGGGTTCGCTCTTTTGCGCGGGGGCTGTCGAGGCGGAAAGTGTACCGCCGGCTTGGGATCTGGCGGCTAACAAAGGGCCGTCGGGCCGTTCGACGCGGACTAGGTCAATCGATTTTATTTTCAATTTATTTTGCCTAGCGATCGGCGAGATCGCGCTGGAATTGTTCGGCTTCGGCGGCAGTGAAACCGCGGAGTTGGATGCGGTCTTGCACCTGGTTGAGCAGGGGGTTGAAGTTTGCCCAACGATCGCCAATTTTCAGGCCGAGTGGTTGTTTGAGATTGACCGTGTTCTCGCTGAATTTTTGCATTTTCTTGCTGCCATAGGCGTTGAGCCGGGCGGCGACTATCTTCGCCTGGCTGCCGCCGTCGGCGATTTTGCAGGCGACGATATTCCACTCGGTCAGCAGTGGTTCGGAAGCGACGAGGTAGGTGACGGCGGCGCCGCCGCCGGTAAACTCGACCGTATCCCAGTTGGCGTATTCGGAGCCCTTGGTATCGCCTATTAATTTGGCGGGTACAACCTGTATGGAGAGCGGTTGCGGTTTGTCTTCGCCGCAGGCGGCAAACAATAACAGTAGAATCAGGCCGTATACCATGGGGGGGTACTGCTTTCTGCGTTTAACCGTTGCCGCCCCAGGCGAGGGCTTCGGCTTCGGTTGAGGATAACGTAAGGTCGTCTTCTGTCGGCGCGGCGTCCGCTTCGTTCCAGGCGGCGAGCAGATCCGCCAACCCAGCGAGGGTGGTGGTGGTCAACAGCTGTAGTCGCAACTCGGAGGCGCGGGGCAGGCTCTTGAAGTAGAGGGCCAGATGCTTGCGGGTCTCGAGGACACCGACGCGCTCTCCTTTATAATCGGCCATCAGCTGCAGTTGCTCAAGTGCTAATTCGACGCGCTCGGAAAGCGTCGCGCCGTCGCGCCCGGAGAAGATCCAGGGATTGGCCATCGCCGCGCGGCCGATCATTACCGCCGCGCAACCCGTTTCTCGTTGCATCCGGCGGGCGCTGGCTAAGTCCAGCACATCGCCGTTGCCAATGATCGGGATCGAAGAGGTTTCGACGGCGCGAGCGATCCAATCCCAGTTGGCATGGCCCTTGTATTTTTGCACTACGGTGCGCGCGTGGATCGCGACGGCTTTGGCGCCGGCGTCCTCGCAGCGTTTGATGACCTCAAGGATATTGATATCGCTGTCGTCCCAGCCCAGCCGTGTTTTGACAATGACCGGTACCGAAACGGCTTCGACAGTGCGTTGCACGGCGGTATAGAGCCGGTCGAGGTCGCGTAAATAGGCGGCACCGCAGCCTTTTTCGACTATTCTTGGCACCGAACAGCCGAAATTTATATCGACGATCTGGGCGCCACGCCGCTCGAATTCTCGCGCGCCGTTGGCGATCAGGTCGATATCGTTGCCGTAGATTTGCGCGGCCAATAGCGAAAGGCCGGTGTCGGCGTAGATCTGGGCGTCGGAGAAGTCGAGCATCTGCAAGCTTTTGCGCGAGCGAATGCCGATCGACCGGCAGTTGATGAACTCGACGCCGACGAGACCAGCGCCTAGCCGGGCGCAGATCAGGCGAAAAACCCAATTTCCGACCCCCGCCATTGGGGCGAGGGTAAGAATGGGCATGTCGGGTCTATAAGGGCTGAGTTGGTACGGGCCGATCTGCATGGGGGACAGGGCAGGCTTATAGCGGGTTTTTCGGTTGCAACTGAGCGGCGATGGCTTTTTCTTGCTCGGCCTCGGGGATCATGCCCTTGCGCTGGTAGAACATGGAGAGACTGGTATGGGCAAGGAAGTCGTCGGGGTTGTATTCGACGGCTTTTTGCGCGCAACTAAGCGCTTGGTCCAAGTCGCCTAATTTCTCATGGCAATGCGCCATCGACTGGTGCACATCGGCAAATTTTGGGTCGAGATCGAGCGCTTGCGCGAAGTCGTCGAGGGCGCCGGCGAAATCCTGCTGGGAGAATTTCATCATACCGCTCTTATACAGCGCGATTTTGTCCTGTGTTGTCATGGCTATTGCTCCGTTTGGCGGGGATTACGGCTTAGTAGTCCAAAGATATGGTCGAAAACTTCGTCGGGTGGCCCCGATCCATCAACGCGTGTGAGTAGATTCTGTCGCTGATAATGGGTGATGACCTCGGAGGTTGTGCGTTGGTAAATGCCAAGGCGTTCCTTGACGACTTCTTCGCTATCATCATCGCGTTGTTCGAGCCGCTCGGCGATTTCGGCCGGTGGTGGAGCGAACAACAGGTGGTAAATCTGTCCGGTTACAGGGTCGACTCGCCGGCCCGTGCCGCGTTCAATTAAGGTGGGCTCGGCGACTTCGATGAGAATGACTGCGTCGAGCGGCAGGTCGCGTTGTCGAAGCATTGTGTCGAATGCCTCGGCTTGGCGCAAGGTGCGGGGGAATCCGTCCATGACAAAACCGCCGGGGGCCCGATCGAGAGCATCAAGGACCAATTCCACGACAAGGTAGTCGGGCACGAGTTGCCCGTCACTAAGGTATTCAGCGGCAAGGATGCCAAGATCGCTACCTTCGGCGCAAGCTTGGCGCAATATTTCACCGGTGGATATGTGAACAAGACCAAAACGTTGTGCAAGACGGGTGGCCTGGGTGCCTTTCCCGGAGGCCGGGGCGCCCAGTAACATCAGGTGCATATAGTTCCTAATAGCAGTTACGAATGGCCGGAAACTGTTAAAAATAAAGAGATAATATAGGTTCGTGCAAATGTGTGGAATGCGATACTGAAACCGACGGTGCAAGCACTTGCTGGGCGGATGCGGTATATTTTGTAGATGGTGTTAAGAGTTGATTGCACAAAGGAGAGTATATGTTGCGCTGGATTTTTTTAAGCCTCGGATTATTGGCTGTGCCCATAGAGGGACAGCGGGATTTCGATCTGGAATATGTCGAGGGCATCGAGCCCCTGAGCTATGTGGCCTATCGCACGGCTGGTGCATTGCAGATTGATGGCAAGTTGGACGAGCCGTCTTGGCAGCGGGCGGCCTGGACGGCGGCCTTTGTCGATATCGAGGGGCAGCGCAAGCCATTACCGGCTTTTAAAACGCGAGTCAAGATGCTATGGGACGACGAGTATCTCTATCTGGCGGCCGATCTCGAAGAACCGCATGTCTGGGCGACCTATACCGAACGGGACGCTACGATCTATCACGAAAACGATTTTGAGGTCTTTATTGATCCAGACGGCGATACCCATCAATATTACGAGTTCGAAATCAACGCGCTCGGCACCGAATGGGATCTCTTGCTGGTTAAACCTTATCGCGACGGCGGTCCGTATATGAGCGCCTGGGATATTAACGGATTACAGACGGCGGTCACGGTCTGGGGCAGCGTCAACAATCCGCTTGACGAGGACCAGGGCTGGTCGGTGGAGATGGCTTTGCCGTGGGCAGTGCTCAAAGAGGCGACGCGCGACAAGGTACCGCCGCTCGACGGCGATCAGTGGCGGATCAATTTTTCCAGGGTTCAGTGGGCAGTCGAATACGATTCGGGCAGCTATATCAAAGTGGAGGGCAAAGGCCCCGACAACTGGGTCTGGTCGCCCCAGGGCCTGGTCGATATGCACTTTCCAGAAAAATGGGGTTATGTGCAGTTCGCCGAGGCCGTCGTGGGCCAACAAGAAGTCCCTTATCTCGCCTCGCCGACGGGCGAGGCCGAGCGGCTTTTACGCGGGATATACTATCGTCAACGCCGATTTCATCAGGAACACGGGCATTACACGACGA
>Ga0302117_10001717_pt1 | contig 10530 bp, 10 predicted proteins | sample AG5_322_MG_FD_203112 | JGI IMG/M metagenome (GOLD analysis project Ga0302117, IMG submission 203112) | Marine microbial communities from Western Arctic Ocean, Canada - AG5_32.2 | ecosystem: Environmental > Aquatic > Marine > Oceanic | place: Canada: Western Arctic Ocean | collected 2017-10-01 | reverse complement strand
TCAATCAACGCAAGGGCGGCCTCACTTTTCCCTGAACCGCTATCGCCACGGACCAGGGTTCCAATCCCGCGTATGTCCAAAAGGGTTCCGTGCAAACTGGAACGAGGGGCAAAGCGTTCTTCCAGCAATACCGTAACCTCGGTAGTGAAGTCTTTGGACGTGAGATTAGTACGAAAGAGCGGAACGCCCGCCTTTTCCAGAATCTGAGACATTTCCGGAGGCGGGGCAAGATTACGCGAAACCACTATGCAAGGAATTTTCTTTGACACCATGGTCTCCAATACATTCCGGCGCTGCGTGGAGTTCTGTTCACGAAAAAACCCCATTTCGCCGGCTCCGAAAAGCTGAATCCGCTTGTGTGCGAAATACTTGAAGTATCCCGTGACCGCAAGTGCAGGACGATTTACACTGCGTTCGCGAACAGTACTGTTCTTCAAGGTTTTCTCACTGGTTATGAGTCGTAGGTGAAGTTGGTCGCCAAATGACTCGTAGAAATCCTTTACCGCGATGCTCTCGGTAATCTTTGGAACTTGATGGGAAGACTTTGACGAATTGGCCATGGGAATTGGGTTTTAATGATCGATTACGAGGTGAATCAAACTTTGAAATCTTTTCCTAAATAAAGTTCTCGGCTCTTTGGGTCGTTCAATAGAGTATCTGCATCGCCCGAGGCAAGCACGCGACCGTCATGCAAAAGGTAAGCCCGATCTACCGACAAAAGAGTTTCGCGCACATTGTGGTCGGTCAGGAATATGCCGATGCCCTTATCTCGTAGAGTTCGAATGATTTTTCGAACTTCGCTTACGCTTATCGGATCCACTCCACTGAATGGTTCGTCCAAGAGTAGGAATTTAGGTGAAAGGACGAGAGCTCGAGTAATCTCCAAACGTCTACGCTCGCCACCGCTGAGGGTGTAGGCCTTTTGGTGAGCGAGCTTTTCCAGTTTCAACTCGGCGAGACGTTCCTTGACGAGATCGTCCAATTCTTTTCTTTCCAGAGGCAAGGTCTCGGCGATGGCTCGTATGTTCTCTTCTACGGTGAGTTTGCGAAAAGTCGAGGCTTCCTGAGGTAGATATCCTATCCCGAGTCGGGCTCGCTTGTGGGTGGGTTCCTTTGTGATGTCCTTGCCGTTCAAGCTGATGGACCCTCCCGACGGTCGAACGAGACCCGCAACCATTGAGAAGGTTGTGGTTTTTCCTGCGCCGTTGGGACCGAGAAGGCCGACTACCTCACCTCCTTTGGCGTGAAGGTCGACTCCTCTGACCACATCACGCCGACCGTATCGTTTTTCGAGGTTCTTGGCTTGCAATATGGAAGTCGGAATTGTCACGGTTTTCGTTTTTCTTGGATGCTTTTCTTCTTTTTTGACCCACGACCAAAGTTAGGCAAGGTAGGAAGTGCCGGAAGTTCTACTCGAGGGCGGTTTCCTGCCCCGCCTCGGAGTTCGGCCCGCCCCTTCCCTCTTTCGAAGACGATTTCATTCCCCTCTAGTTTTCCTCTTTCGTCAATTAGAACCGCGGGAGAACCAAGCAAGGTGAATACACCTGTAGCCGCTTGCATAATGGCCTTGTCACCGCTGCCGCGGGATCCCATTTGCTTAATACTCACATTCCCGCGAGCAATCATTAGGGATATTTTGCCGACTTTCGCGCTCGATTTGGACGAGTTGGATTCTCGTCTTGAAAGAATCTCTAGTTCGTCGCACTTGAGCAAGAGTTCGGTTCCCACCACCACCACCTTGCCCGCAAAGTAGAAACGGTGACCGGCCTTGGTCGTAACCAATTCCGCAGTATCGCTTTCGATTGTCGTTGGTTGCGTAGCGTTTTCTTCCGCTGCCGAAAGATTTGCCGCAAAAGGTATGACGATAAGAAGTATGATGAGCAGTCGCATGTGGTTTGTCCGCTATTTAAATAGGTCGTCGAACTCTTCGTTGAAGACAGCTTTGACGTTTGCTTTTATTTGAATGCGACTTCGGTTTGCATCCCATTCCCATCCTTTGCCGGAAATTTCGTAACCGGGACCACTCACTTGAATCCGCGAATCACTGGTGGCGTTGCCGTCCTCAGTACGAAAACGGGCATTTGGGCTCTTTAGAACGGTTTCGACTTTGGGACCGGAAAAAGTCGTGAGGAGAAAATTATTCGCATCCACGATCCCATCGGCAAGTGGAAGCGCTTGGGAGGCACGCATTTCCCATATCCGTAGGCCATCCTCGCCGAAACCGGGGACTGCGACGTTTCGAGCTCCTCCGGAACGAGCGTGTTCCGGATTCGCCCAAGCGGCAGCTCCAATTGCAACGAAAAGCAAAGTGTTTCTACAAAGACGACTTCGAATCCGTGGTATGATCAGTTTCCTTTCTTTGCGGTGAAAAACTTCGTTAGGCGAACGGTTTGAAGAAGTAGCATGGGAGCAAACCAAACAAGTGCTTCCCTTACCTGATCGGGGCTCGCTTTGCTTGCCCAACCCTTGTGGTAAAGCAGAGCCGGTATGGCGAGGTAAAGGATGCGATGCAGTTTTTTCCAACGTTTCCCTCCCAGTTTGCGGACAGCTCTCCCATTGCTGGTCATGGCAAGGACAGACAGGGTTACAAAGGAAGCGATACCGCATTGTATGTAAAACAAGTACCACTCGTCGAAAAGACGATTGAGACCATCGTCAAAGTAGAGGATAAGATGCAGAACCGCATAGAAAAAAGCTGTCAACCCGACCAGTCTGCGGTGCCGATTCAAGGCGCTTACCAATTTGGCTCGCGAAAAGATGCGTTTTAGCGGTGTGAAGCAAAGAACGATAAGAAAGTAGGCGATGGCAACGTTTCCGGTTTCGTGGAGAAATCGTTCGTTTACATTGGCCCCCGCTTTAACTGGGTTTGCGGATTCAGTCATTTTTCGAGCAATGAATGCATCTTGGTCTCCGCCTTCCTGCAGCGAAAGTGTTTCGGTCGCGGCATCGAATTGGTCGTCGGACACAGTGAAGGAGAAACTGTCCGCTTCGTCTTCTTTCTCCGTGCTGTTTTCCTCTGTTTCCCTAAAGGTCCCCCCCGTGTATTCGTGGAATTCTTCATCGGAAACGCTAAATGAGAAATCCGCGTATTCTTCGCTGATTGCAACTAGACTGCCGGAAGTGCGGTTGGCGTCTGAAACCTGTCGAATGGAAACACCTGCTTCTTGCTCCAATTGCTTTAGAGCTTGAAAGTAATCCCAAGCCAAAAAAAACAACGGCAAGGCGCAGAGTGGCCCCGCAAACCATTTGGAGGCAACTATTCGAGCTATTTTATTCATGCCCGACTTCAGCTACATTTGGACGTCAAAGTTGAATCGCTCTAAAAGAATTTCCGCAAATCCATTCCCTTATAGAGGTGGGCAACTTCCTTTTCGTATCCGTTGAATTTGAGAGTGGGTATGCGTTCCGCAAAACCACCGGTACCAATCGGTCTCTCACGCGCTTGACTCCAACGTAGATGATCTACCTCGGGGTTGACGTTTGAATAAAAGCCATATTCGTCGGGCCCGGCGGTATTCCAGAGAGTCTTGGGTTGTTTATCCGTGAAATCGATGCGAACGATGGACTTGATGCTCTTGAAGCCGTACTTCCATGGAACTACGAGCCGAATGGGAGCTCCGTTTTGATGGGGAATTGGTTTCCCGTATATGCCTGTGGCCAGAAAAGTAAGGTCATGCATTGCCTCGTCCATACGCAAGCCTTCGGTATAGGGCCAATCGTAGTTTGGGTAATTCTTGAAGCCGAGGGCGGTCTTTTCGTCCTTGAATGTGCTGAACATGACGTACTTCGCCTTTGACGTCGGCTTGGCTTTAGCGATCAGTTTGTTGAGTTGAAAGCCGTCCCAAGGAATAACCATGGACCAAGCTTCCACGCAACGAAAGCGATAGACGCGTTGCTCGATCCCCACGTCCTTGACCAGATCGTTTACATCGAGCTTGAGAGGCTTTTCGACGTGCCCGCCGATCTCAATAGTCCATGGCTCGGTTTTCCAACCTAGATTTGCCCGAAAGCGCACCTCGTACTTATCGGTCGTGAATTCATAGAAATTATTGTAGCCCGTAATGTATTTATATTCCGTGAGCTTCGTTCCCTTGGGCGGGATATATTTCTTGTTGAGTTTTGTGGGAAAGCCGGTCGTCGCCGCATTGGCGGCAGTACCCGGAATGGCCAGCAAACTCGTTCCGGCGGCAAGACCTAGGGATTTAATTATGTCTCGGCGATTGCGATGGAGGGATTCATCGGTCACTTCCCTTTCAGAGAGTTCCGAAGGTCTAGGTATCCGGACAAAGGGAGCTTTTGTCATGATGCTTTGTTGTTTTTCAAGTGGGTTATTTGAATATACGACAATTTAGCCGGTCCGCAAAAATTGCAACCTCGGACGATGCATTACAGAGAATGAGATCTGGATGAGAAGCGGAATGGTCCGTAATTCGATCTATTTGGCTTCCGTTTCCAGTTTGGCAATCCTCTCGATAAGACTGGCCTCGTTGGCGTAGGTAATCGCGTCCTCTTTCGATATAATTCCGTGTTTGTACAGGTGTTCGAGGTGCTGCTCCATCGTCATCATTCCTTCCTTTTGCTGGGTTTCCATTGTGGAATAGACTTGTTGCCAGTTTCCCGTGCGAATGAGGTTGCCGATCGCAGGTATGTTTTTTAGGACTTCCATAACCAAGATGCGTCCACTTCCATCGGCGCGAGGAACCAGCTTTTGACTAAGGACGGAAGAGAGGCTAAAGGACAATTGAAGACACAGACTTTTAGTCTGTTCGGCGGGGAACATATCCACTATCCGACTCAATGCTCCCTTAGCATCTCTGGTATGCAGAGTGGAAAAAACGAGGTGTCCGGTTTCCGCCGCACTTAAGGCGAGAGTAGCGGTTTCTTGGTCTCTGATTTCACCCACGAAGATAACGTCAGGATTCTCTCGCAAGGCACTGCGCAGTCCTCCGGAGAAAGTTGCTACGTTCTGACCTATCTGACGTTGGGAAACCATTGATCTCTCACTCTTGAATATGAACTCCACTGGATCTTCCAAGGTGATGATCCTTGTTTTCCTGAATCGATTAACATGATTAATCAATGCCGCGATTGTGGTAGACTTGCCGCTGCCCGTTACTCCCGTAACCAAAACCAACCCTCGCTTCAAGGAGGTGATGTCGCGCCAGATCTGCTCGGATGGCAAACCGAGGGTCTCGATATCCGGTATAATGGATGACAATACCCGCATGACGAATGCAAGACCGTCGCGATCGCGAAAGACGTTCAGGCGAAAGTTCACGCCCCCGTCCACCCACTCATAACCGGAATCAATGTCACGGGGTTCATCCGATGCCAGGGTTTCCCGATGCTTCTCGTTTAGGATTATTCCGAGCATGTATCGAATGACTTCATCCGTAACGTCTGCTCCCTCGGGAACGGTCGTCAAGTCGTCGTCGATTCGGAAGCTAACCGGGCGACCGACCTTTACGTGCATGTCCGAAATTCGCGAAAGGTTACCGCGTTGGTAATTAGGGTCTACGAAGTAAGCGAGCAAGTTACCCATGCTCATGGCTGATTGGCCTGCTTGGTAAATGGGCTGATTGAGATCGAACTGCTGAGTCATCGCTAGGAAAATCTGAGTGTTTCAAGTTGCGGTGTTTAGAGCATCTTCGACATGGCGATTCGCGCAAGTCTTTTCATCCCGGCCATAGGGGGAGAATTAAATTATAGGTTTGCCATCGGTTGTATGGTTTTTACGAATAAATCTTACATTTTGATTACCTTTTCCACGACAAGCCGTATGTTCATTCCATGATTGTTAACTTCAGGGGAACCCGGGGGTCTATCCCGGCCGCCTTAACGGCTTCAGACGTTCGCGAAAAAGTAACTTCGGCATTACTTGCTTCGCGAGGCAAGGAACTCCGTTCCGAGGGGCAAATCCGGAAATTCGTCGAAAAGGAACTCCCCTTTCATGTTTCAGGAACTTACGGTGGAAATACCCCCTGCGTGCAAATCGTAACGGGATCGGATGAATATCTTGTTTTTGACGGTGGTTCGGGGATTCGCTCTCTTGGACAGGAAATCATGAGTGCTGGTCCTGGAAGCAAAACAATACATATTTTCATTTCACACCTGCATTACGACCATCTCCAAGGCATTCCTTTTTTCACTCCGGCCTATATCCCCGGAAATAAAATAATTTTCCATGGAGGTCACGAGAACCTCAAGGAGTCGCTTTCCCGTCATATGGAAGCTCCTTACTTTCCCATCAATCTCGACACCATGAGTGCTGAGCTAATCTTCGAGAAGCATATCCCGGGCGATCTCTTGGAAGTGGCGGATTGTCAAATCACACTGTACGAGCAGGATCACCCCGGAGCATCTTTCGGCTTTCGCGTTGAGCACGGCACCGAATCCGTTGTCTATTCTACCGACGCCGAGCACCGTATCCCCGCCCATGGAAAAACTTATCCTTACGTCGACTTTATTAAAAATGCCGATCTTCTCATATTTGATGCCCCCTACACTTTATCTCAATCGATAGGTTCTCGAGAGGACTGGGGGCATTCCAGCAATATCATGGGAGTCGAGTTGGCCGCCCGTGCCAATGTGAAAAAACTAGCATTGTTCCATCACGATCCTTCGGCGACGGATTTGCAAATGTCCGATTTCCTGAAGCATACGCAAAAGTTCCTTTCCCTTTCTCAACAGAAAATCAAGGAAACTCGAACAGGTATCCCTGGAACTCCTCCAACGCGTAGCCATCCCGAAGAAGTTCTTATCGCTTACGATGGATTGGAGTTGGTACTCTAATTGTAAAAGCTTATGCCTGCTCGTAAGCACAATGAAGAATTGCCCGAACGCTTATCCAAGGCGGAAATCAATGAGTTCCCCCTCGTCCGTTTTCAAGGTGCAGTACGCATAGGAGAGGACTCAAAAAGTGTCGCTCGTTTAGTTCAGCGATTAAGTAAGCACCGTGTTCTTGGTTTTGACGTCGAGTCGAAGCCCACTTTTAGACGAGGACCAAATAATCCAGCAGCCCTCCTGCAGCTCGCCACTGCCGATCAGGCTTTTCTATTTCGACTTCGTCCGCTGAAAAAATTGGGCCTTATCAAAGAAATCTTGTCGAATCCAAATATCATTAAAGCCGGAGTAGCGATCCGCGATGATGTTAAAAAACTTAGGGAGATCGAGGACTTTGAACCCGGAGGCTTTGAGGAACTCGCGGATCTCGCTGGTGAACTTAAAATCGCACAAACCGGGTTGCGCAGCTTGACGGCTATTTTCTTTGGCCATCGTCTGTCCAAATCAGCGCAACTCTCGAACTGGGAAAAAAATCCTTTAGCGCCGGGTCAAGTGAATTACGCTGCGACCGATGCATGGGTAAGCCGGGAATTATATCTTATAATGAAAGCACGACTCAAAAGCCAAGGTTGAGGCAGTCTCTTCAGTGCCATTCGTTTGTCGGAAACATAACGATTTTTTTGTGCAAGGTGCCTTCGGGTTGATCAAGTAGGTATTCAATTAGATCGACGACCTCCTCCGTTTGCATGATTCGAGTCTTATCGCCGGGGTAAGGGTTTTTTTCGGGATCCCATAGAGGAGTATCGATTCCTCCGGGGCAAATAGTCGTGACCAATATTCCCTTTGCCAGAAGTTCCTGTGCCAAGGCGTCGGCGAATCCGTTCATGCCGAATTTCGATGCACAATAGGCGGCCTGCCCCGGAATCCCTCGAGTTCCGGCAACCGAAGAGAGGTTGATGATGCGTCCGCTACCTCGAGCTATCATGCCGGGAACCAGGCAACGAGTGACGTAGAGCGTGCCCTTGAGGTTTACGTCTACGATCCTATCAATCATTTCAAGCTCTTGCTCTGCAAACGGTATGTTCTCCACGATCCCTGCATTGTTTATCAGCACGTCGGGCGTCCCATACTCCCGTTGAATGGCGGTAGTCGCTTCCTCTACCTGTTCTCTTATCGAGACATCCACCTCGAAAGGTATCACCTTGTCTGCACCGCATCTTTCCACCAGTGAGTTCAATTGATTTCGAGTTCTGGCCAGAGCATAAACGACATGCCCCTTTTTCGCGAATTTCAGAGTTAAAGCCTCGCCGACTCCTCGAGTGGCTCCGGTCACCAATATACTTTTCATTTGAACTGACATGATTTCATCGAAGATTAAGCGTTGTTAAAGGGCAAGCCTTCGTAACCCATCAAGGACATGCCAGTTGTTTCTAATCGTGAATGGAATTGAGACCAATTTATGAATTCACTTGAGACATCGGAAGAACATAGCTAACGAGAAGAAGAAACTAACCTTTTATCATGATTGATTCACGAATTGAAGAAGCCCTAGTCAAGCAGATTAACCAAGAGTTCGCGGCTGCCTATAACTACCTTGGCATGTCCGGATACTTCGATGCCAATACACTCGATGGCTTTGCCCACTGGATGCAGACCCAGCACAATGAAGAGATGGCGCACGGCATGCGACTGTTTCGTTATTTATTGGATCGAGGAGGCAAGATCGATTTGGCCACTATCCCGAAACCTCGTTCTGATTTCAAGGGAACAGTAGATGCGTTCGAGGCTGCCCTAGAGCAGGAACGAGAAAACACAATTGCCATCAACCGCTTGTACGAGCTTGCGACTGAGTGCAACGACTACGCGACCAAGAGCCATCTTCAATGGTTTCTGGACGAGCAAGTGGAGGAAGAAAAAACAATTGAGGATATTATCGCTATGCTCCGTATGGCGAAGGAAGACATCAGCGCCATTTTGTTTTTGAACGAAAAGCTCGGGGCACGAAAAGTTACCAACGAAACAGCTCCGGAGGCTTGACTTAATCGAATCTCTTCCCGTTTGGGTAGCAGTGGCAAACGGTTTATTTCAACAAATTCGCGATGGCAATGGTTCCGCCAATTAGAGCAATGGCCAAAAAGATAACAACCCACTTCATCCAAGGCTTGTTTTTCTTGACCCTCGCCCCACCCCCCATTCGGCGCGCTTGCATCTGAAGGTTGAGCATCCGGTCGGCGAGTTCTTGTTCCCGTTCCCGCAGCTCTGTAATGGAATCGTCGTGAACCCCGCAAGCCAGTACGACTTGCCCTAGCTTCCTGTGTGCTAGTTGAATAGCCGATTGATCGCCTGATTGCCGAGCTTTCGCTACCTCGGCTTTGGCGTCTTCGATTTCTTCGTCTTCGATACCTGCGTCGAATGCTCGCTCACCTATGAGTGCGGGCAACGACTCCCTATCTGAACGAAGGCTCGTCATCTCTTGATCCATTTCTTCAAAGGATGGGGGCTTGAAATCTTCTTCCGCATACTCCGAAAAAGCTTTTCCGACTTCTTCCGGAACGGCTTCGGCAGTATCCTCCGCCAGTCCTTCCGGCCTGTCTTCGAGCGATTCGTTTTCACCTTCAGCCGTTGCGTGATCTTCCGGCTCAGGCGCAACCGTTTCCGGTTCGACGGTTACAGGTTGCGGCGGGGGAGCTGGGGCAGGTGCGGGAGTCGGAGCTACACTTGCGACTATGCCGACCTCGGCCCAAGTCTCATGAGTCAGCGGGTACCAGTTGTCCAGACCTTCTCGCCATGCCAGAGTGTCGGGAGGGACTTCTCCTGAAACGAGTTTGGAGCTTACTCTCGGCAAGGTGAGAGGCCCCGTTTGTTCGCCGTTCAAATGTAGATAGATTTGCATGCCGCTTGCAGTCTTCTTCCTGAATATTTTAAAATGTCGTCCCAATCAATTCCTACAGCACGATGGGAGCAATACTAAACCCTTTGCCTTCAATCCGTTGATTACGGCACAATGACAATTTAGTTTGCCTCGGAAACGTTCGCAACATTGGCTTTCTTACATGCGAAGCATCACCGTCATTGTTCTTTCGGGACTTTTCTTTTGTTCGACTTCCTTCTGTGCGGTTGCCTCTCGTATCTGGACCAGTTCGGACGGTAGACAAATCGAGGCTAAAATGCTGGATGCTTTTGGGGGCGACGTACTTATCCTTCGTGGGGACGGTCAAAGTTATCGTTTACCGATGGTTCGGCTCAGCCAAGTCGACCGACAATACGTGGCCAAAGCCCTACGGCCCATTCACCCTAAATTGTCGCCCTTGCAAGCAGTGGCACTTATTCGCGGAGACAGTGGTGCTCAAGGTACGGGTTTCCTACTGCAGCATCTTGGCGGTATTCATCTTGTGACTAACGCTCATGTGGTTCGTGGTTCCGCCCGCATCGAGGCTGTCCAAATCGATGGCAGACCGATTGTGGTTCGCGATCAGATGGAAATGGCGATCGATGGCCGCGACCTCGTTCGTTTTCCTGTGTTGGAGGTAGCGGGAGGGCTCGTGAGGTCTCCCGAATTGAAACTTGGCGAACCATGCTACGCTCTTGGCAACAGTGGCGGATTGAATGTACTCACTCCGCTTCCGGGGCACATGGTGGGAGCTGGCCCCAAGGAAATCGAGGTGACCTGCCCTTTTATTCCCGGGAACAGTGGTGGTCCTATCCTTACCAGAGGAGGTCAGGTTATGGGCGTCGCCACCTACATTT
>Ga0302117_10001715_pt1 | contig 10531 bp, 10 predicted proteins | sample AG5_322_MG_FD_203112 | JGI IMG/M metagenome (GOLD analysis project Ga0302117, IMG submission 203112) | Marine microbial communities from Western Arctic Ocean, Canada - AG5_32.2 | ecosystem: Environmental > Aquatic > Marine > Oceanic | place: Canada: Western Arctic Ocean | collected 2017-10-01 | reverse complement strand
AAAAGACACCGATCGCCCATTTATATGAGGATCGGCACGGTCGCGAACAGCAAATCAGACCGTCGCGGCCTTGGCGACCATCCCGGTCAATTCGCGGAACGCATCGATCAGGCGGTTTTCCACCGGCCCGCCAACGGTAAATTTAAAATGCTTCTCTTCAAAATCGATCTGCGACACGGGCGTCAATTCCACCGCTGTTCCCGTCAGGAACACTTCGGAAGCCGCCGCCAGTTCATTTGGCTCAATATCGCGCTCCATCACTTCGATCCCTTCGCTCGCGGCCAATTTGATCACCGTCTGCCGCGTGATTCCGTTGAGGAAACAATCGGGAATGGGAGTGTGCAGCTTTCCGTCGATCACCAGAAAGATATTCGCCGATGTCGATTCCGCAATCTTGCCGCGTGAGCCCAACACCAACGCATCGTCGTAACCCTTGATTCTTGTTGAGCGTATTCACCGTGTAGAGCCCGGCGGCCTTCACAGTGGCCGGAAAGCACTCATTGCTCATTTTTCGATAACGCGCCTCACAAAGTCGCAGCCCTTTCCCCCAAACCTCGGCGGAAATGTAATCCCAGGGCCAGGTTGCGATCGCAACATGGGTGTTTCCCTGGGTATTTATCACGCCCATCTGCTCGCTGCCTTTCCAGGCGACGGGCCGCACGTAGCAATTTGCCAATCCGTTGGCTTCAACCGTTTTTTGGGTCGCCTCGTCCAGCGCCTCGACGGAAAAGGGTATATCCATTTCCAACGCCGACGCCGAATCGATCAATCGTTGGGAATGCTCCCGCAGTTTGAAGATTTTTCCATTATAGGCGCGCTCTCCCTCAAACACCGAAGAGGCATAGTGCAATCCGTGCGAAAGCACGTGAAGATTGGCCTCGCGCCACGGGATCAGTTCGCCATCGAACCAAATAAAGCCGTCGCGGTCATGGAAATTGGGATACTCCATGGTGATCGACTAGACTTTGATCCATTTGCGCGTCTTGGCCGATTTCTCGACTGCTTCCATCACGCGCTGATTCCTCAGGCCATCCTCGAAAGTAGGCTGTATGGAACGCCCTTTGACGCACGCATTAACGAAGTCGGCGACGGTGTGCACGAAAGTGTGTTCGTAGCCGATGATGTGCCCCGGCGGCCACCAGTTGCCAACGAACGGATGCGCTCCACCCGGTTGGGTCACCAGAATATCGCGGAAGCCCTGCTGATCGGCCGGGCTGGTATTGTCGAAAAACTTGAGGCGGTTCATGTCTTCAAAATCGAAGGTCAACGACCCCTTTGAGCCATTTATCTCGAAAACAATGTTGTTTTTGCGGCCCAATGCAAAGCGCGTGGCTTCGAGATTGCACAACGCACCGCTCTTGAATCGGCCAATAAACAGCGATGCGTCGTCAACCGTGACTTTGCCCATCTTCTTGCTGCCCTTGGCGCTCAACCCCTGCCCTTTGCCACCCTGATTCTCGAGGGGGCGTTTCTTGATGAACGTATTCAACAGGCCCGACACCTCATCGAACTCACCGCAAAGATAGCGTCCCAGATCAATGATGTGCGCGCAAATGTCGCCATGGGCGCCGCTGCCGCTGATTTTGCTTTGCATCCGCCAGACCAGCGGGAAATCCGGATCCACGATCCAATCCTGAGCGTAGCGAGCGTGGTAGTGGTAGATCTTACCCAGCGATCCGTCCTGAATCATCTTCTTGGCCTGAGCGACGGCCGGAATTCGCCGGTAATTGTGGCAGACCATGTTGACGATCTTCGCCTTCTTGGCCGCATCAACCATCTTCTCGCATTGCTTGACGTCCATCGCGAGCGGTTTCTCACAAAGCACATGCTTGCCCGCCTGGGCGGCGGCAATAGCGATCTCAGCGTGGGAATCGTTGGGCGTGTTGATGTCGACGATATCGATGTCCGGTGATTCGACCACGGCCCGCCAGTCGGTCGACTTGTTCGCCCAGCCGAATTGCTTCTGGGCGGCGCCCAGATCGCGGGGATTGCGGCCGCAAACCGTGTGCATCTCGATATCCGCGTCCAGATCGAAGAAGCGCGGAGCCTGACGCCAACCGTTGGAGTGCGCCTTGCCCATGAATCGATAGCCGATCATTCCAACGCGAAAATGGGGTCTCTTTTTCTTTGCCATGACTATGATTGAATTGAAATTTTCGTCTTTATTGGATGTTCAAACCGCTCCATAGGACCGGACGAAAACCGGCGCTTTTGTCCCAAAGCGAGATTCTCAATGCAAGCACGAATCACACACTCGCCCGCAGCCGGTCCAGGTCGGCCGACGAATTCCCCAACTCTGACAATTTTTCGCTTGCCGAACAATCCAGCTCGGTGAAAGCCTCCCGCTCGTTTCCAATGCAATTGCAGCTACTAAAATCCAAGATCCACCGAGCAGCCGTGACCGGCGGTCACGTCGATTACGAAGGCAGCATGACCATCGACGCGGATCTGATGGCCAAAGTGGGCCTCGTTCATCACGAGAAAATCCTGTGCGGCAACATGGCCGACGGGTCGCGATTCGAGACTTACGCGATTCGCGGCAAACCCGGATCGGGAGCCATCGTGCTCAACGGAGCCTGCGCCCTTCTCGGGAAACCGGGCGACCTGCTCACAATCATGTCCTTCGCCAACGTCAACGAAGCTGACGCGGCAAACTGGGAACCCAAAGTCATCGTCCTGGGAGAAAAAAACACCATCGTCAATGAGCGCGGATTCTAAACCCACATTTACCGTCGCCGAAATCGCCGCCAAAGTTCAGGGCGAAGTCACCGGCGATGGCGCCATCGAACTGCATGGCTTCGCGCCGGCGGATATCGCGCGGCCCGGAGACCTGACTTTCGCCGAAAACGAGGACTTTTTCGCCCGGGCGGAACAGAGCGAAGCCTCGGCTATTTTGGTCAGCGGCGATTTCACCTCGGAGGAAAAGACACTGATCCGCGTCAAGAACGCGCGACTGGCCTTCGCCCATGTCTTGCCCCTCCTGTTTCCCGAGAAGAAATTCTCAGCGGGCGTGCATACTTCCGCCGTCGTGGCGGATTCGGCGGAGATTCACCCAACCGCGCATGTGGGCCCGCACTGCGTCATTCACGAAAACGCGAAGCTGGCCGCCGGCGTGGTCGTTCAAAGCGGTTCCAACATCGCCCACGACTGCTCGCTGGGCGAGGGAACGCATCTGTTCCCCAACGTTACACTCTATCCGCGCACGCAAATCGGAAAGCGCGTCCGCATTCATGCCGGCACGATCATCGGATCCGATGGATTCGGCTACGTTTTCGATTCCGGCGTGCATCATAAAATCCCGCAAGTTGGCAACGTCGTCATCCACGACGACGTGGAAATCGGCTCTGGCGTGGCCATCGATCGCGGCGCGCTCGGCTCGACCGAGATCGGCAAAGGCACGAAGATCGACAACCTCGTGCAGATCGCGCACAATCTGAAAGTGGGAGAAAACTGCATTATCGTCGCCCAATCGGGATTTGCGGGCAGCACTCAAATCGGAAATTACACCACCATCGCCGCGCAGGCCGGCGTGGCTGGTCATCTGAAAATCGGCGCGCAGGTCACCGTGATGGCCAAGGCCGGCGTGATGAATAGCATTCCTGACGGCGAGGTCTGGCTGGGCGCGCCCGCCCGCCCCCATCGTCAGATGAAACGTCAATTTATCGCGGTCGAGCAATTGCCCGATCTGATCAAACGCATCCGACATCTGGAAAAAAAGGTCCAAGAACTGGGCGGATCGACCGACTGATCGCCGCTTTCGCTGGCGACAAATTAATTTCTATTTGTCTGTTGACGCGCATACCTGTTTTGCTACTCTCCTGCGCTCATTATTCGGGAATCACATGAAAACGTATTTGCCAAAAATTGACGTCGACAAACGGGACTGGCATCTGATCGACGCGAACGATCAGGTACTGGGCCGCGTCGCCGTAAAAATCGCCGATGTTCTTCGCGGAAAGAACAAACCCGTGTTTACACCGCACATTGACGCCGGCGATTTTGTTGTCGTTGTCAACGCCGAGAAGGTTCGCCTCACCGGCAAGAAGGAAACCGGGAAAACCTACCACTCTTTCTCCGGCTACCGGGGCGGTCACAAGACCCGCACCGTCGCCGACATCCGCGCCAAGCACCCCGAGCGGCTGATCATGCAGGCGGTCAAGGGCATGCTTCCCAAGAACCGCCTCGGCCGCAAAATGCTGACCAAGCTCAAGGTCGTCAATGGCGCCGAGCATCCCTACGTCGCGCAGCAACCCGCGCCGCTCGCCCTTTCTTAATCCGAATACTCCAGCTTTATGGTATCGATCGATCCCAACACCAAAGAAATCGTCACGACGGGACGCCGCAAGACGGCTGTCGCTCGCGTGCGCATTTCGCCCGGCGCCGGCAAAGTCACCGTCAACGGCCGCGCGTTTGACAATTATTTCTGCCTTGAGGACCAACGCACCGTCGCGATGCAGGCCTTCGTAGTGACGGATAACGAGAACAAGTTCGATGTTCGCGTCAAAGTCAGTGGCGGCGGGCTCTGCGGCCAGGCCGTCGCCCTTCGTCACGGCATCGCTCGCGCTCTGGTCATCGTCGACCCCGAACATCGCCCGGCTCTCAAGGCCGCCGGCTACATGACGCGTGACTCCCGCCAGCGCGAGCGCAAGAAATACGGCCAGCCCGGGGCTCGCAAGCGCCACCAATTCAGCAAGCGGTAAGCGAATCGAAATCTCTTTCAAAAAGCCCCGCGGAACTTTTCCCGCGGGGCTTTTTTTTGTCCCAACCAAAACCATGTCATCAGCCAACCCAGTCAGAGTGGGAATCGTTGGAGCCTCAGGCTACTCCGGCGAGGAACTTGTCCGGCTTACCCTCTCGCATCCCGGCATCGATCTCAGCGTCGTCACGTCGCGGCAATACTCCGGCAAAACCATCGCCGAAGTGTTCCCCCGCTTTGCGCAATACGCTCACGCAAATGAAATCCACTTTCGCGATCCCGTCGCCGAACTGATCGCCCGCGACGCGGAAATCGTCTTTCTCGCCCTGCCCCACGGCGTCGCCGCGGAATTCGCCAAGCCACTCCTCGAACTCGGTTGCCGGGTCATCGACCTGAGCGCGGATTGCCGGCTCAACGACGCCGATGTCTACGAGGAATTCTACGGCAATGAGCATCCGGCTCCCGAGCTTCTCAAGAGCGCCGTCTACGGCCTGCCCGAAGTCTACCGCGAGTCCATTCGGGAGGCGCAGATCGTCGCCTCGCCAGGCTGTTATCCGACCAGCATCCTGCTCCCGACCATTCCGCTGCTCAAGGCGGGCCTGATTAAGCAGAACGGCATCATCGCCGACTCCATGAGCGGAGTAAGCGGAGCCGGCCGCAAGCTCGACCTGGGATATTTGTTCGTCGAATGCAATGAAAGCGTGCGCCCCTACGGCGTCCCCAAGCACCGGCATCTATCAGAGATCGAGCAGGAGCTTTCCATCGCGGCCGGCGCTCCAATCATTATTCAATTTACCCCGCATCTGATTCCGGTGAATCGCGGCATTCTCAGCACGCTCTACCTCGCGCCCGAGGAAAAATTTGAAAACGAAGCTGAAGCCCAGACCCTCGCCGACAAGATCGAAGCCTGCTACGCCGCAGCCTACGCGGACGCTCCCTTTGTTCGACTATTGAAAAATGGCGCGTTGCCCGACACCAAGAACGTCGTTGGCACAAACGTCGTTGAGATTGCCTGGCGGCTCGATCCGCGAACGGGCCGGCTGATCGTCATGAGCGCCGAGGACAACCTGCTCAAGGGAGCCTCAGGCCAGGCCATCCAAAGCATGAACATCATGTGCGGATTCGAAGAGACAGCAGGTTTGCTCTAAATCCCCGGCGCAGAACTGTCCGACTCCGACAGCTGGCGCAAACCTGCAGGCCACTCAGGGCCAATTTACTGCTGGGAATTTTGCCTGCATTTCCTTCCTCAGCTTTGGATATTCCCGCTTGCGAAAAATCGGCCAATCGTCCGTTTCGGCCAGCTTCTTTCCATTCGGCCGCTGCAAACGAAACAACGGCTTCAGTTTCCCCTCGCAGATCGTCGGATGCTCCCCTTCCCATTGAAAACATTCATTGATTTTGATCTGCAATTCCGGCGCTTGAATCGCGCCTTTCTTGTCCCGCGCAGCCTCCGCATAAAGCAGCTTCTTCGACTTTTCATCCAACCAGGGAATTCGTGTCGGCGCCAACTCATCCAGCCACTCGTTCTGTTCGGGCTTCAGTCGTTTCCTGAACGCGGCCCGAAGCGAAACCTCCTGCGCGCGCTTGCCGATATCCACGCCGCGCAAGGCTCGCGCAAGGCAATTCTCGATCGCGATTTCATCGAACGCGGGGAATTCCAATTCCGGGAGAACCGCGTCGACCAGATTCACCCGCGCAATGAATTGCTGAACCTCGTGACTGAACTCAGGAAGCGTCAGCAGATCTGCGCGAGCAGCCTTCGCCAATGCCCGCCCGCAGGCGACGGGCTCCCGTTCACTGGTGCGCTTCTCAGCTAATGTCAAATCCAGGAATCGCGATATCTCGAATGCCTCGACCCGTTTGAGCGATCGATCGTAAACATGCTCCAACGAGCGGTCGAAATGCTGGGGGAACATCTCCTTGAGCCACTCTATTTTCACCGCCGTCGCCAGGCCAAGCAAGGTGATCGACTTCGGGCCGCGCGTTGAAACTTCCCGCGCGTCGGCCGTGACAAAGAGTTCCGGCCCATCCTCACGGGCGATCACGCACTCGCGCATCAGCGTGCCGGTTCGCCCGCCAGTCAACACACACTCCAGTGTGCCCTTGTCGCGCCGCATGCCAAGCTGATCGACGAAGCCCGCCACGATGGATCGCCGCAGCCCCTCATCCTTCTCCAGGCTGGCGGATACGGCGCCCTCGGTATTCAGCCCGTGCGCCTTGACGATATCCATGATCTGTCGATGCGTTCGCTCCACCTCCCGGGCGACCTGCGCATGCACGCCCATGGCCTTGCACGCGCCCAGGTCGAACCCCTTGTTGCGCGCATAAACAAAGGCCCGCATCCGAACCTCAAAATCCGACTCCGCTCCTTCCGCCAACGATTCCCGGCTCTCCTGCATCCGACGATCGTCGCGATTCGCCCGCAACAGCAAATCTCGGCCGCTGACCAACGCCGCGCACAACGCCGCGCCCGGCACGCAATCATACTTTGCCGCCTCCACCAGCATCCGCGCGTATCGCGGGTGCATCGGAAGCCGAAGCATGCTTCGGCCGACATCCGTCAGATCGTCACCGCCTTCGCCTTCATCGTCGGTCGCCCGAATAGCGCCCAGCATGCGCAGCAACTCCTCCGCCCGCTCCACCGCCGCATGATCCGGCTTATCCAGCCAATCGAATTCCCCGGCCTTGCGAACGCCCTGCGAGTGCAGAAACAAGACCGTTTCCGCCAGATCGGCGCGTTGAATCTCCGGAGTGTTCCGCTCCGGCCGATTCAAATGATTGCTTTCGCTCCACAAGCGGCGGCAGGTCCCCGGCGCAGTGCGCCCCGCCCTGCCCTTGCGTTGATCCGACGACGCCCGGCTGATGTCCTCAACGAACAACGTGCTCATGCCGCGCTCAGCGTCGTAGCGGGCGATTCGCGCGAGTCCGCTGTCCACCACGTGCTGGATGCCGTCAATCGTGACGGAAGTTTCCGCGACGTTGGTGGCGACAATTACCTTCCGCAGCGCATTGGGCGCAAAGGCAAGATCCTGCTGCTCGATCGACAACTCCCCGTACAGCGGCAGGCAGACAAACCGCTCGTCCGTGCGAATCGCGCGAAGTTCGTTCAGCGTCTGCTGTATCTCCCCCATACCGGGCATGAAAACCAAAATGTCGCCGGGATCATCGGCGTTAATGATCCGAGCCACCATGGCCGCCGCCTTTTCCGCCGGACGGCGATCATCGTGCAACTCCGTGTAAAACACCGTCACGGGAAACATCGATCCCTCGGCGGTAAGAATCCTCGCGTCCAAATACTCTCCGACCGGCTCTGCGTCCAAGGTCGCCGACATCACTGCCAGCTTCAGATCCGGCCGACGCGTCCGCTGAAGCTGCTTCACCATCGCCAGCGCGACATCGCTCATCAGATTGCGCTCGTGAAACTCGTCGAACACCACCGCGCCCACATCGGCAAGCGTCGGATCATCCTGCAGCTGCCGTAATAGAACACCCTCAGTGACAAAGGACACCCGCGTGTCGCGTGAGCTGACATCGTCGAATCGAATCCGATAGCCGATCTCGCCGCCCAGCCTGCCCTTTCGTTCCGACGCCACCCGCGCAGCCAGCGTACGGGCGGCAACCCGACGAGGCTCCAGCACGACGATCCGTTTCCCGCCCGCCAGATCCGCATCCAGGATCATCTGCGGGACCTGCGTCGATTTGCCCGAGCCCGTCGGCGCGACGAGCACGAGCCGGCCCGTCGAGCCCAACGCTTCGATGATCTCGTCGTGAATGTTCCAGATTGGCAGCGCGTTTGAACTCATGCTTTCGTGGCGGCGAACACTAGCCGCCGATGACATCCAGACTAAAGACCTCCCCTGGCTCGCATTCGGCCGCCACCTCAAACGGACGGCAGCAGATTTCGCAATCGGTGACAAATCGCTGGGACGCCACCGAGGTGTCGACCACGATTTCGAACGACTGCCAACAATAGGGACAAGTGAGGGATTCGCTGACTTCCATGAATGCGCCTCCGAGCTTCGGGCCTCATGACGTCGCGCGCAAACAAATCCCGGCGTTTACCCGACGTCGATTCTTCATTAGCATTTGCGGTCCTATGCTGAATCTCGCTCGTCGTCGCCAGCCCCGCCTCGCGTCCCTTGCTGTCGCCGCGCTCCTGCTCAGCTCGGCGATCTCCAGTCGCGCTCAGATCGCCGACATCATCGGCAACGTCACGCGCGAGGCCTACAAGAAGCTGAAAACGTATTCCTCCGAAGGGACCATCACGACAGTGATCGATTTGAGCGAAACGCCCGCGGGAAAGGCGGCCCGAATAAGGGGCTTCAACGGCGGCGAACTCGGCGCGGACAGCGCGTTCATGAAGCCTCAGACGCGCACGACGACCATCTCCATCAAGCTGCGCCGCGAGGGAGAATATCGAATCACCTGGCGACAGAAAGTGGGCGCGGCCCACACGAACGAGGGCGTTGTCTGGAACGCCGGCGAAGGGGATTTCATTCAGGTGCCCGAGCGCGGCGTGGGCCGGGCGCCCGATCGTCAATTGGCGCTGAGCGGCGCCACCGGGCTTTCGGGAGGAGCCAGCCACACGATTCCTTCACTATTCTACGGCTTCTCGCCGGACTCGCTCTCGGAGATTCAGGGACTGTCCCAACAACCCGATGAAACCATGGGCGACGATTTGTGTTTCGTCCTGGCCGGCAAGCTCAACGGACAAGGCGTGAGACTTTGGATTCGCAAGCAGGACTATTTGATCGTTCAAAGGAAGCAGATCATCGGCGGCGCCAATGTCCTGCCCAGCTTGACAGACGACGAAGCCCGCAAGGCGATCGAGGCGGCCGGAGCAACAGCCACGCCGGAGGCGATAGAAAAGCAAAAGAAACTGCGCGAAACCCGACGCGAAACCATGCTCGCTGTCAAAGGACACTCCACCCTGCGATTGACCGATATCGTCGTGGACAAACCGATTCCGGTCGCCGAATTGAAGCCAGAGCCGCCGGCAATCCCCCCTCCCAATCCCGCACGGTAGCCGCACCTCAGGTCGCCGGGATGAACTTCTGAAAGAAAAGCGCCAGCACGAACAAGAGCGCGAACACACCGGCAAGCTGAGGAGCCCCATCGGCCAGGCCGCCCACAACCGCCAGCAAATCGACCAAAACGATTCCCGCCAACAGACCGGAGACAGTCTTGCCTATCCTCGGCTTCCGCCCTGCAAAGGTGTGCGTCAAGCACCAGATCACCCAACCGCCCATAACGATCGAACAGATCGCCCCCTCCATCCTCGGCCCCTCGCGGTTCACAATCGTCGCCAGCACAATCGGAGCGGCCAGAAAAATACAGGGCCAGAACCGGAGCAATCCGGGTAGACTTTCGTGTTTGGCGATATAGGTCAGGCCGACGATGTAGAGCGCCAGCACGATCGCGCTCCAAATCGCCAATCCGAACGCTTCAGGCGGCCCGCCCGCCGACGCCGCCGACGCCGACGCAATGACCAGAAACAAACGGCACAGCGCCATCAGTATCGGCGACCAGGACAGCCGCTTGTGATAGACGTTGTAAACAACGATCGAGAACAGCAACAGGACCGCGAAACACGCCGTCCGCGTCCCAAAGGCAAAAAAGGAAAACGTGCCGGCGGACAAAAGTCCCATCGTCCAGATCCAGACTTCTTTTTCAGAAACGGCGTTGGATGGGATCGGTCGCTCCTGGCGATGCCGCCGATCAAAATCCACATCGCACGCATCGTTCAGATACATCCCGCCGACATAGATCAGCGTGGCGCCGAAACACAGAAAGAAGAAGTGCTCCCAGGGTCCGCCGCCGGCCAGCCACCAACCC
>Ga0302117_10001714_pt1 | contig 10538 bp, 13 predicted proteins | sample AG5_322_MG_FD_203112 | JGI IMG/M metagenome (GOLD analysis project Ga0302117, IMG submission 203112) | Marine microbial communities from Western Arctic Ocean, Canada - AG5_32.2 | ecosystem: Environmental > Aquatic > Marine > Oceanic | place: Canada: Western Arctic Ocean | collected 2017-10-01 | reverse complement strand
GACGGCATAAACATCCACGTTATACTTGGCGGTGAATGATTCGGGAATACCAAAGCTGGAACGCAAGTCGTTAATAAATTGAATATCGATGGTGCCAATACTTCGAACTTCTATGAATTCACCACCTGTGGGGGCGACACACGATTCTTCCGGTTTATCACCACAGGCAAATAGTAAAAAAATAAAGACCGTGCACCATAATTTAAGTTTTTTAAAATACAGATGATTTTTCATACCATCAATATAATCTATTATTTATAAAAATAAAATGCCCCAGAAAAGGTCGAGAACTCTCCCATCATTTTTTCTGCAATAAAAGCCATCCACTGATGACGCCGGAAAATCCGCAAAGAAGACTAAACAATAAAATATAATATTCCGGATCACCCAATTGATGAGTGAAATAAAATTCGCCCAGGGATAGGGCAGAAAGGATGCCAAATAATAAGGTGGAAACGATGAGAATCAACCGCTTCATTGATTTAATTTTTAACCGAATCCTCTGATACGACAATAGTTATTCTGTCTCCCTTCGGGCTGATTGCAATTCGGGTGATGCCATCCAATCGGAAATCTGATACATCACCAATCTTAACCCAGTCCGTATGGTTATATGGATCAAAATTATATAGCTCACTCCCCTTTCCCATGATGAGCACACCAGAATGGGTGACGGCAAAATCTTCGGAGCCCTTCAATGTGTGGATCATTATTTCGATCTCTCTTGATTTTAGATCAATGGTATTGATCGTCCATTGTTTTTCTTTTTTGCTGATATAGGCCACGTGATTGGATTTGGGCAATTTTAAAATGGTTCGGCCGATGGTATCGTCCATAATTTGATTCTTATCCGATTTGATATTGTTCAACTGAAGTGTTTGCGGATCCCCCAATACAAAGGTTATGAGCTCCTTTCTATCAATCCAGCAGTGGTAACCGATTTTCAAATCTTTGACGAGCACCTTTGGTTTCCCCGAATACATGCTGTATTTATACAACAGCTGTGTACCGTCCGGATCTAACCGAATAGCAGAGAAGGCATTGCTTGTTCCAATCTGAAGAGGGGAATACTCACCCCCCTTGGTGTCCGTCATCCATGTTTTCTTTCTGGATTTAATATGGTATAAGCAAATATCCTGCTGGCCATTCCGTGTGGAAGAAAATAAAATCTGCCTTCCGTTTTTCATAAATGAGGGCTGGTTATCATAACCGGGATTATCCGAAATATTAACCGGATTGGCGATGGCATATTTATCATCAACCGATAGTAGGTCAAAAAGATATATTTCTGATCCAGTCTGGGCATTAATAAAGGTCAGTATAATAACAAAGAGGAGTTTTTTCATTTTTCACCATCCCTTAATGCTTCATAAAAGGTGACAAATTCTGGTTCGAAACCATTCTTTCTTTCTTCCTGTTGAGTAGCCCCCCGAACCGCTGCCGTATTTTGGCTAATTTCTACAATTGTTCTGCTTTTCATTTATTTTCCTGCCTTATAAACGCTGATGATAAACTTTTCTGATTTGACATCATAGGTCTGGATCTTTTACTATTCATCGGAGACACTCAATACCCGTGCCGGTACATAAAAAACCTTTTCCGGACCCTATATCATAATAAAATCTCCATGGGGCAAAGAGGCTTACATCAATTAAACCAGACCCCATAACCCCGGCTTCTTAAACCGATACCCAGCATTTCTTCAATTGCTTCCGCATCTTTCCGAGTGGGGATGGGGTTATACTGTTCATAGAGATCGGGCCGAAGTTTTAACCCATACACTTTCGCATATTTATTTGATTTATATCCTTCTTTATGCTGTGCAAACCGGAGGGACGGTTTCCGTGAAGATTGCCCCACATAGACACAGCTTTTCCTACTGATATATTTCGGATTTTTTGCCCGAAATTTCTTCTGGTTTGCCACGGATGGGTCTAATTCTATCACATATACATAGTATCGTTTCATCCATGGAATCTATTCATTTATTCTTCTTTTAATTTTATACAAAAATAATAAAATACAATGGGCGCCATGACCCACACCGCCTTGGGAATCAGCGTATATCCTACAGTAGTCGAAGAACCGGGAATGAGCGGAATAATGACAGGATTCCAGGGTAATCGTTCATAAACCCAAACGCGCCCATTAAATAAATATTCCACTAACAATTCTTGAAATATACCCCAAGAAAGCATGATGCTTAATTCGGCCCAACTAAATCGGGTAAAATGGATTCCCTTGCTATATTTTATAGAGTCTAAACATTAGAAATCCGTTGGAAAATTACTTGTCCACAAGATCGCATCAAATACAAGACAATGAAATGAAATTATACCTAATCCTACTACAGATAATTTATGAACTTTAGTATTCTTAATACCCTTTGCAGTTGCTAATCCAACTGTCATAAATAATATGGATAGAGCGGTACACCAAAGCTCTATTCGAATCATATTCCATGAATTCGCATTTGGAAGTTCTAAATAATTAAAGGTTGAGTGAATCCACATCGAGGCAGAAACTAAAAATAAAATTAAGAGTGTTCTCATTATACTTGCTTCATATTTACCGCCAAAGAATTTTAGATTCAAACCTTCATTAAAGATCAAATAGTACATTCCATAACAATAACCAAAACCAGAAATAAACATAAACATGGTAATCCATGGCTGCCATGTTTCTGGAACTCCACCCCAAAGTTGTGCTCTTAATACTGTATTATCTATTAATGCATAGACATATCCTCCAAGTACTGATAATCCACCAATGATATTTATCCACAAAAACTGTTTTTGAATACTCATAATTGATCTTTCTTTACTCAAATTGATAATAATTAAATAACATATCTTTTCCATGGTATGAATTATCATAGAACTCACCTACATACTTTTCACCATTTGGATAAGTAATTACACCTTTTCCGTGATTTTTACCTTCATCATTTACATCTCCCTTATAATTGATTTTGGGAGCAGTAGTACAACTAACCATTAATAATATGAGCCAGAGGCGTTTCATTTAATAGGAAACAATGATAATATCGTTTCTGAGTCAGGAATGCTTAAGATTTTTTCAACATAATCTTTATAAAGTTTATGCCCCAATGGAAGTTGGGCGGATATTTCAGAAGAAGTACCAATAGTAAACTCTTCATTCCCTGATATTCCATTCATTTTTTTACCCGCTATTATATAATAATCCCATTCAGCTAAAATTAACCAGTAAGCATATTCTTGTGTTAAAACTTTATTGTAACCCTCCTTATCATTCTTAATATCATCATAGCTAGATATATCATAGATACCTTTATCAATGGACTCCTGCATGGCTAATGATAATTCAGAAGAAGATTTGTTGTAATCCCATTCTTTAGGATATGCCAAATAGAGAATTACATTTGTGACAGTATGCAAAAGATGCTCAAGAACCTCACCTATTTGTTCCTCCCCGCCAGTATTCATTTCCCATATATAATCTGTAACATTATGTTTATATGGGCTTGGTGGGAATCCTTCGGCATAACTCTCATTTTTATTAAATGAAGCTTCTAGGCCAACACGTTGATATACATATTCATCTTTTGTAGTTGAAAGATAATGTGAACGCATTCCCTCGTCAATACTGCTGCCATCAGTAAACATTGCTTCATAAGCCTTACCTACATTCTTCAAAAATAAATCACTTACGCCTTCTTTCGCAAAAAGTCGCATATTTTTTGCATCAATATAAGCGCTAAAATCACCTAAATCTTTTGTATCATAACTATCATCATTGTTTTTATTCCCGCATGAGAATGCAAATAGTAATGAAAATAACATTATAATTTTCTTCATTTCATTCTCCTTTATTTGAGCCAGAGGCGTTTCATTAAGAAAATATTACAAAGTAGTAACCCTAAATGTCTAGAAACAAAACTTAAGGGGTTATTATTGTACCCGCATTCCCTTTCAACGCATCTTTAATACTGGGAATGGAGGTAATGACAACTCTTTCACCATGGTATTTCAAAAAGTACATGGCTGCCTTAATCTTGGGACCAATACTGCCCTTTTGAAATTCACCACTTTGGTATAATTCTTTTGCTTCCATACTGATCATTTTCCTGATCGGCGTCTGCTCCGGGTTGCCGAAATTACGATAAACGCAATCCACATCCGTGATAATCCATAGTTCCTCCGCGCGAATGATGCGGCCAAGTTTGGCAGCTGTATAATCCTTATCAATGACCGCATCTATACCCTCTAAGTGGTTGATATCATTATAAACTGGAATCCCACCGCCGCCAGCAGCAATCAGAATTGTGCCCCTGTCTACCAGTGATTTGATAGATTTTCCATGCATGATGTATTCCGGTATTGGTGAGGGAACCGCACGGCGCCAAAAACCCGGTTCTTGCTCCCTGATTGCCCAGCCGAATTTTTCTGCCAGAATCTTGATTTCATTTTCATTATATCGCGGTCCTACAAATTTCGTTGGCTTCTGGATGGCGGGGTCATTTTTATCCACGATCACCTGTGTAACCAAGGTAACAACTTCCCGATCTATATCCAAATCCCGCAGTTTATTCTGCAACGACTGCTGAATCATATAGCCGATGGTCCCCTGTGTCCCAGCCACACATACTCCCAGAGGTAGGGCGGGGACCTGGTCGTGTGTTAGGTCCATGCGTAAAAGTTCATTTCCTACCTGGGGACCATTGCCGTGGTTTATGCAAAGATTATATCCACGTTCAATAAAATGGGAAATGCCTTCCACGGTATCTCGAGTGTGGGAAAACTGTTGCTGGATAGTTCCAGTTTCACCTTTCGGTGAGATACTGTTCCCACCCATAGCGATTATAGCTGTAGGAATATACATTTAATCTTTTTCTGGATTACATGTATTGTTCAACGGTCTCATGGAAATCTATCTCTGAAGATTTAATTCTGGGCTACATTAAAGCTAAATCTTGATTCAAGAATATGTGTAGAGAAACCGGCCAAAGCATCTCTGCCAGAAGAAGCTCCTATTTGTAAGAATTCAGAAATAGATTCTCGTAGAGCTTTGAGGTCTTGATAAAGAACAGCTTGTGCTAAATCGTGCCAACATTCAGCAAAGTCTCCCTTTGATGCTGCCATTAGATAGGCTCCACTGAGAGATGTAGTTTTTTGGCTAGATAAACACCCAATTTCCTCAATAAAATTTGTATTTTTTGTAAGCCATAGAGATGCCATCACTCCAAGAAGATAATCATCACCAGATGGTGTAAGCCCAAATCCCAAACCAGCTAAATAGGTAACAGGTCTTTTAATAGGATGCTTGTTGACCAAAGCGTTCTGTAATTCTTTGGCTCCGGAAATGAGTTTGTTTCTCACATATTTATTGTTGGAATAATAAAAAGTTGATTCGAGCCAATGTGTATAACCAAACAACAATTCAGCGCTAGATGCTTTCAAACAAAATGTCTGAGGAAATTGAAGCATTTTGGGATCCCAGGTTTCAGCGTAATCTAAACTTATAAATATTTTATCACTTATGTTTATACCATACTGATCTGCTCGAACATTCATTTTCGCAGTAATAGATGTGGTTAAGTCTTGGCTTTCAATAAGCACAGAGAATGGACTTTTACCTATAGGGGAAATAGCTATAGTGATCATACGACCATCATTACCCCTTATATTGCAAAAATCCTGATAAATACCAACCACAGATCCTGTAAAAGACTTTTTCGTTAAACTTTGTAATAAAGGCTTACCTATATAACGTGCTTTGAGTATTGGAATAACATTAACGGAATTTTTTAAAAGAGAATTGTTAATTAGGCAAATGCCTAAACTATTACAATTTAATGAACGTGCCCATCTGGGCACATGTGGGGCTTCTCACCTGAGCGCTTACGAAGTGACTTTTCAATAGAATTAGGGGTCTCTCCTTTTTCCAAACGATGGGCAACTTCCTTAAACTCATTACCATAATTCAGCCCTGATTTGCGCATAGATGAGCGCATAGTCTGCGCTAATAAATGGGGATCATTTGGTGATTTACTTGTTTCTATAACGCTATTTTTTCCGCTTGATATGCTTGAAGCGGACATCAGACGTCTCAAGTCACGTTTTCCACAATAAGGGCAGATAGCCGTATCTTTATCGGCTTCATCGTAATTGCGAATAAGTAGGCTAATCCGTTTTTCGCAAGGAGAACATAAATATTCGTAAATGGGCATTATATTTTATTCAAGATAGATTTTTTAATTGTCACAAATTTACATATCAACTTGTCAAGTTATCAATCATTTAATTTCTTAAGTTATTGGAATTGGATATTTCTGATGAAAAAGAAAAAATGCTAGGAGATCCTCCAGTATGAAGAAATATAACTTTTTGGTCAAGGCCGATATGCCCTTTTTTCACCAAATCAGTTAGGCCAGCCATTGCTTTCCCCGTATAAATTGGATCTAAAAAAATGCCTTCGGTTTGAGCAACAAGATGAATGGCTTCAATACCTTTAGAGGTAGGCATGGTGTACCCATCACCAATATATTCATCAAACACAAAGATATCATTGCTTGGAACCTTGGAATTCAATCCTAAAGTTTCTTCCGTTTCACCAATTAATTGTTTGATTTGAGCTATACATTCATCACGAGTACGACTGACAGTTATTCCATATATTTTACAGTTAAGCCCCATTAATTTAAATCCAACAAGCAGCCCTGCTTGAGTAACACCACATCCAGTGGCGCATAACAAAATATCTGGCTTTAAGTTCAAATTCTTCAACTGAGAACAAATCTCCACTGCAGCTGAAACATATCCAATACAGCCTAGCGATGAAACCCCACCACGTCTAATCATATATGGGTTTTCACCTTTGCCTCGCAAACGTTCAGCTTCTTCTACAATATAATTATCTATACTTGAACGGTCTGAGTTATCTGTAAAAACAAGTTTAGCATTAAGAATGTGGTCAAGTAGCAAATTACCATTTGTTTTCGAAGGTTGATTGCCAGATAATACTGCAACACCTCTGAGTCCCAAGTGTGCAGCCGCTGCCATTGTCGTTCTAACATGGTTGGACCCAGGGCTACCACCAGTGATTAGGATATTAGAGTTTAACTTCATTGCATCGGCCGCCAGATACTCAAGAGACCGTACTTTATTTCCTCCCAAACCAAAACCTGTCAAATCGTCTCGCTTGAACCAAAGATCAAGATTCCCCAAAGATTTGCCCAAATTTTCAACACGCTCCAATGGCGTTGGTAATTTTGCTAATTTAAGCCGAGGTCGTAATAACAGAGCATTATTCATTTGGAAAACAATCTTTAAAAAAACGTTTATCACTTTCCCGTGATTTATGGCTTAATTGCACAACTCTATCTACAAACTCAGGACAAAGTCCCAACTGCTTTTTATAATCAAAGATGCCATCAATATCATTTTTGGTGAGATGTTTCATAACCATCTCATTATTTACCAAACAGGATTTTAATGACCGGCTCTTTTTATTGGCCGTCTTAGAAATTTCGCACATAAGATCATGCGCAGTTTGTTTCCCTATTTTACCTGCCAAAGAAAGCATGACACTTTCGGAATAAATATGGCCATTAGTTGACTTAATATTATTGATCATATTTTCACTGTTTACCTGGAGGCTTGAACATAATGCATAGCCCAATTGGAGCTGAGCACCTGCCATAACACAGGTTGGTCCAATTAGACCCCACTCTGATTTCCAAGAACGGCCATCACGTTCGTGCTCTTGAACTAGGTTTTCATTTAAACAGTTTGTATTGTGACGAATCAATCGAGCTAAAGTACCTAAATGTTCAGACAATTCAGGGTTGCGTTTATGTGGCATTGTGATGCTGCCTATAGCATCCTTTTTAAAAATCTCATTCAATTCATTTATTTCAGGGCGTTGCAATGTATAAACTTCATGTCCAATCTTATCGAAGGTAGAAGAAATCATGGACAGTAACTGTATAAACTCTGCCTGACTATCACGGGAAGATATCCAGGATATATCCGGAATACGTAAACCCAGTTTTTTTAAAAAAATCGACTGCAGTTTCATTCCCCTTTCTGCGAAAGCGGATAGAGAACCAACTCCCCCTGCTAATTGACCGACTCCCATTCTTTTATGTATATCCTTCAGCCGTTCTAAGTGACGATGAATCTCACGCACCCATATTGCAACCTTAAACCCAAAAGTTATAGGTGAACCTGGCTGACCATGTGTTCGCCCAAGCATGGGTGTAGTACGATGTTTCTTCGCTAAGACTAAAAGTTCATGCTCAATTTTTCGTAAATCTCGGAATACAATCCCCCAAACTTTCAAAAGCGCAATTGATGTCCAAGTATCTGTGATATCCTGTACAGTGGCTCCATAATAGATCCATTCCCCGGCGGTGCCTTTACACATTTTTTTCAATTCCTGAATCAATCCATACATTGAATGCCCTGACTGATTATATCTTTTACGGAGTAAATCCATATCTAATTTATTTATATCACAAACTCTCTTGATCTCTCCTATAGCTTCAAAGGGGATTATATCCACTTCTGCCTGTGCTTCTGCTAAAGCGCTAATAATCTCAAGCCATGCTTGCGTACGGGGAACTTCATCGAATATAGAATGCATCTCATCTGACCCCCAATTACTGCCAAATATCTTAGAATCAATCATGTGCACTGACATATGGATTCTACCCTTTTAATTAATTTTTTTTCTGACTCAATGAGCCAGGATTTTTCTAAAGTCATCCAATGGTTACAATCATTCATTTTACTCCGAAGATCAGTAATCATTGTATGAACGGATTTTGATGATGCGCCTCCAGGGCCAGTCCTTGTTTCTATAATGGCTTCTGGATCCATGATTTGAGCAATATAATCATCAGATATATTTAGAGAACAATTTATTATATCCTTAGCCGCATCGTTTATCAGATCAGCATTGAGTCTTTTTCCTTCCTGAGTTGAAAACCTTATAGCCTGGCCAACGATAGAATGAGCTGCTTGCGCATTAATACCATATCGCATCATGATCTCTTCTGCAAGGTCTGTGGCTCCAACTAAACTCTCTACTGCAGCAAGACGCATTTCATCTTTATTGATTTTCAAACCCGAAATTGTTGACGAAAATAACTTTAAAGCTTCTTTGGTCTGCATCAACCCTTTTGGTACCATACCATAGGTAAAAATTCGATTGTCAACTTGTCCTGATGGTGTCATTTGCAGGGCTGCTGTCGCAGATAACCGCCCTATCATCTCTCTTGCGACTCCTCGTGTATACGCTAGGCTATACGGATTTTTCTTCTGTGGCATGATGACACTTATCCGTGAATGACTTTCAGATAGGTCTATAAAATTAAATTCAGAAGTAGCCCAAATCTGCAAATCTTCTGCCAAACGATCTATATTGCACAATATTGCTTGAGCAGCAGACATCAATTCTATTGGGCCATCAGACTGCCACATAGCATCCCGCGTGTGCACAACTAAACCTTTAAAACCAAGTAATTCAGCCACAAGCTCTCTATCTATTGGTAATCGCGAACCATTTGTACTACCTGTACATGCAGGACTTTTGTTAGTCCGCTTATAAGCAGATTTCATACGATCAAGGTCACGGGCCATATGGTGGACAAAAGTCAACATATAATGTGCGAGTGTTGTTGGATGCGCTCTTTGTAAATATGTATAATCTGGAAGCAAAGTTGAAACATGGTCTTCACACAATTCAAGCAATGTTTCCATGAGTTTTAAAACATGCTTTATGACTTCTAATAATTCAGTGCGAGTTACAATTAAATAGGCTAATGTAGAAACCTCCCGCCGTGGACGCCCAGCTTGCAACCATCCTGCTGTTTCTGGGGTTCTTTGGATTAACATTTCAACCCGATTAGTATAAACATCTACCAATTCATTTTTAAAATCGATATTCTCTGCAGGAATATTATGCATTTTAAAAAGAGCGCTTAGTAATGCCACTCTTGCATCCTGAGGAATTAAATCAATTTCAATGAGCATGATCACGTGAGCAAGATCGGCAAGGCTCATTCCATGGTAAAGTAATACGCTATTATTTACTTCCATTCTAAAACCAGAACTCACGAGTTCATGAGCAGGGTCTTTTGTAAAGCGACCTGCTGCCTTATTTATTTGGCTTCCGTCTTTATTCATTTTTCAATTTATTTTCTGACACAAAGTGAACCAAGGTTTCATAGCGCAGTCCTTGTCGCAAAGCTTCCAATCCAAGGATATCCCTTGGAAGAATATTCCCTAGATTTACGTTCGATCCAAAACGCTGGATAAAAGAAGCTTGTTGGTGTTGTTGAGGTGCTTCCCAAATTATATCATTTTGTCGATGATTGATCCCCTCCAAGATAGACTTTACTTTTTTATCTAAAATATTTCCTTTATTATCATAAACACCAATATTCTTTCCTGATTCTCGACCCTCAATGATGACCTTTTCCGCACCATGATCCAAATCTAGAATAATATCCTCGCATAGTTGTGAAATCGAAATCTCAACTTCAGAATCCT
>Ga0302117_10001712_pt1 | contig 10558 bp, 11 predicted proteins | sample AG5_322_MG_FD_203112 | JGI IMG/M metagenome (GOLD analysis project Ga0302117, IMG submission 203112) | Marine microbial communities from Western Arctic Ocean, Canada - AG5_32.2 | ecosystem: Environmental > Aquatic > Marine > Oceanic | place: Canada: Western Arctic Ocean | collected 2017-10-01 | reverse complement strand
GGAAAATCAACGTTAGTTAAAGCTCTGACCGGCACCGACCCCGACCGTTTTGCCGAAGAAAAATCGCGCGGCCTAACCATTGACTTAGGTTTCGCTTCAACAGAGTTACCTTCCGGCGCCGTCTTGTCGCTGGTTGATGTGCCCGGCCATGTGCGGTTTATTAAGAACATGTTGGCCGGGGTAGGCGCCGTAGAAGCTTGCCTCTTTGTGGTGGCGGCCACCGAAGGCTGGAAACCACAGTCCGAAGAACACCTGCGTATTTTGCAACTCTTAGGCCTCAGCCATGGGGTTATCGCCCTTACTAAAGTTGGGCTCTGCGACCCCGACCTGGTGGAGTTGGCACAACTTGAAATAGAAGACCAAGTGGTCGGAACCTTTTTAGAAGGCGCCCCGGTCATCGCCGTCGATGCGCTCACCGGGGTAGGGGTAGATGACCTGCGCCACGCTTTAGACACCCTGTTGTTGGCTACCCCGGCAGTGGTCGACCAAGACCGACCTCGCCTGTGGGTTGATCGAGCCTTTGCCGCCAAAGGTGCCGGCACCGTGGTAACCGGCACCCTGACCGGAGGCACCCTGCAAGCCGACGACCATCTCGTTTTGTTGCCCCAACAAGACGAAGTGCGGGTTCGGTCGCTACAAAGCCACCACGCAGAACACGCCTCCATTGGCCCGGGCAGTCGTTGTGCCGTGAACTTGGTGGGGATCAGCCACGACCAAGTGGCCCGAGGTGATGTGCTGGTGCGTCAAGACCAATGGTGGACCACCACCGTGTTTGACGCTTCGCTACAAGTACTCGACGCCTTAAGCCACCCCGTGTCTCGCCGAGGGGCTTTTGTGGCTTACCTCGGGGCCGGTGAGCACCCGGTGCGTATGCGCATTTTGGGCCCCGATGGGCTGGCCCCCGGCCAAACCGGTTCCGTACGTATTTTTTTACCCAAGGCCCTCCCACTGCTGCCCGGTGACCGATTTATTCTGCGAGAAAGCGGGCGGTCTGAAACCATCGGAGGCGGTCAGGTGCTCGACGTTGACCCCCAAGAAAAAGCTTCTACCGCTCAACCTGACCAATCTGTTGACCGGGTGATCAAACAACGCCGTTGGGTGAGCGTAGAAGAGTTAGAAAAACTTACCGGGGTACGCCGACCGGCCGACGTTGACCGCTGGATCGTTGACCCGGTGGCTTTGCATGAAGCCCTGGAACGAGTAAGAAGCGCTCTGGAACAAGCCGGGCCGTTGGGGTTAGAACTCTCGTCGCTTAGTGAGCACGACCGCGCCGCCGCTGGGTTGTTAGACGAAGCCACCCAAGAAGCCGGCCGGTTGGTGCCCGCTGATGCTGTTGACCCGTTAGCCGACCACCCTTTTGTGGCTTTGCTGGCCGCTACCCCTTTTGTGCCTCCAGCACCTGACCAAGTAGACCGTGGAGAGTTGCGAGAGTTAGTGCGGCGCGGTGATGTGGTGGAACAAGATGGCATCTATTTTGCCGCCACAGCCATTGACCAAGCGGCACAACTGGCAGCCAAGTTGCTGCAACAACACTCAGAAGGTTTTACGGTGTCGGCTTTTCGTGAAGCAGCCGGCAACACCCGAAAACACGCTTTGCCGCTACTGGCCTGCCTGGACGGCACCGGCAAAACCCGGCGGCGAGGTGACGTTCGTATCGCCGGGCCTCGCTTACCAGAAGTTGGAACTAAGCGCTAAGACCGATCATTATTCGTCGCTCTGTGCCGCTCGTACCGCCCCAAATTCCGTGCACCTCACGAATGTTTACGGCGTAATCTAAGCACTGGCTGAGCACCACACACTGGGCACAAATATTTTTTGCCCTCACTTCACGGTCACGTTTCTCGTGGCGTCGCTCCCCATTGATTGGCGGAAAAAATTCGCCCGTCTTGGGCCCGCGACAACCCGCGTTATCTTGCCAACTGCCTGATTCATATTGCGTCACCATAGGAAGTTCCTTTCGCCGGAAAGAAAACTAAAGCACTCACCACCAATAATCAAGAAAAATACTAAAAAATCACTTGATGCGACTACTGAGTGTTTTTTGACCGCTCACGGTGATCTTGAGCGCCACCTTCTTCAGGCTCAACCTCTAACCAAAGACCTTCAATGCCGATAACCCGAATGGGGGCACCCACTGGTATAGGGGTTGCCCGGTTTGTGCGAGCCCGCCAGACCGCATCACGCACCGTCACCGTCCCGTTAGGGCCCAGCGCTTCAACGGCTTCGCCCATTTCACCAATCATCCACTCTCGACCAATGGTGGGAGTAGAAAAACGAGTACGCACCATGGCGGGCATACCAGCGGACATAGCCACGGCAGTACCAACGATGCCAAACAGCAAGGTGATCCAGGAAATCGGTGTGCCGTCGAAGAGAAACAGCGACCCAAACACTAAAGCTCCGGTGCCAATAATCGTCCAGGCCCGCGGCACCCCGGTTTGAATATCGATGGCGTAACCCAAAAAGGCCACCACCAAAAGCGCTAGCCCCCACCAACGGGTAGGCAACACGCCCAAGCCATAAGTACTTAAAAGGAAACAACCGGCCCCTAAAACACCAGCCACGCCGACGCCTGCCGTAAATAACTCAAAAACTAGCAAGCCCATGCCGATGAGCAGCAACAGGTAGGCCACGGCCGGGCTCGCCACCGTGTGGAAAAACTCGCTCACCACATCAAGTTTATGAAAACGCGTATGGGTCACTGGCTCCAGGGTGGGTGGGCTCACTGTCTCATCGGTAATAACCTCAAAACCCTCAATGCCGACCAACTGGGCCAAAAGCACCGGCGACAACCGGGCAATACCACGTTCGGCCGCCTCGTCATAACCCACGGTGTCGGTAACCAAATCAGTATCCAGCGGCAACCCAAAGGGCGTTTCTGCCCATCCTTCAGGCAATATTGAAGGGCCCAAAGCGCCCAAACGCGCCCCGGGGGCAATGCCTACATCATCGGCTAAACCAGCCAGTTGTGCCATGGGGCCCGTTGCTCGACTTCCCGAAGGCCCGACCCAAAAAGAAATGGGCACCTTGGCTTCAGAAATGCGGACCACCAACTCGTAAAGATCGGCGTTACTAACCACCGAACCGGTGCTGTTTACTTGAAAAATAACCGCTAAAACTTTTGTCGGATCCACATTGGCCAAGGTGTCGGCCATCATGTTGACCATTACTGGGTCGATTAAACCGCTGAGCTCAACCACATCAACCACCATGGGTTGATCGTTAGTTAAATCATTAAACGGTACCTGTTCATGTGCTTCGGTGCCTTCGTGTTCGCTATGGGCCAGCGCCGGACCAACTAAAATCCAAGTACCGGCTATAGCCAGTAACGAAACAATAAAAAGACGTAAAGAACGAGTCACAAAAACCTCAAGAGTGCGGCGAGCTAGTACCTACCAGCGTACGGCGATAAACAATGAGCCCGGCTTATTGGTCAGCAGAATCGATGAGAGCTACCACCGCTTCTTCAACGGTTTCACACACTGGCACAATGCGGTCAAAGCCGGTGGTGTGCAAAAGACGGGTTAAAGCCTCTCGGTTGCAAGCCACGGCCACATCGCCGTCATTGTCGCGAGCCCGGCGAATACCACCGATAAGCGCTCCCAGGCCGGCCGAGTCCATAAACGGAACGTCGGACAGTTCGATCAAAATAAAGCGGTACTCCGCCAACTCGGTGAGGGCCTCACGAAATTGCGCCACCGTGTAAGCATCAAGTTCGCCTACCGGGCGACACGAAACGTAACCATCATGGTGTTCAACATTAATTTCAAGCACCGGGGTCTCCTACTCTTAGACGCTGTTGCTAAGGGGATCGTAGACCATTAACGACCAATGCACACCGCGCGAAGCAACTGCGCCCATTTTCGCCCGTTATCCTCTTTTTTATGGGCGCTCAATCTGTACTTTTATTGGCCACCGAGGCCGACCACATTCACCGCGAAGTTGATGCCGCCGTCGGGGGCACGTACCGAGTGTTGAGAGTACGAGCCGGAGCCGACGTGCGGGCTGCAGTCATTGAACACGACCCAGCGGTCGTGGTACTGGACCTACAAATCGGCAACATGGGCGGTATGGCCACTTGCTTAGACCTTCGCTTAGAGGGTCGGGCAGGGCGTATCCCCACTCAACGGGTGGTGCTGCTACTCGACCGAGAGGCCGACGTGTTCTTGGCCAAACAAGCCGAAGCAGACCAATGGCAAGTCAAGCCCATCGACCCCCTGGCCTTACGCCGTTTGCTAACCACCGAACCGGTCGCTTCGTAACTCACCAACAGAGGTAAGGGCGCCGACTGGTAGTGCTCTCTGACCTCATACAACACACCCTTCACGGCGGCCAGGTCGGCCTGTTGGGGCTTTTTGGCCAACCAGCCACCGTGGACTTCAACCAAATTATTTTCAAAGACCTCACTCTCAAAGGCATCTACGGGCGAGAAATGTTTGACACCTGGTACAAAGCCGTGGCCATGCTCAACTCAGGTCTTGATGTTTCCCCGGTTATCAGCCACCGTTTTGCCCTTGACGACTACCAAAAGGCTTTCGCCACTTTGGAATCTGGGCAAGCCAGCAAAATACTTTTAAAGATCGGGTAAATCGCCTTCAGGGCCCCGCAAGGTGATCATGCCGCGTGGGGTGGCCAAACGGTTTACCAGCTCGCTGAGCACAGGGTCTGGACGCCAAGCCGCCAACGAGGCCTCCGCCTGGCTTAACCCCGGGTGCGCAAGCAAAGGGTGTTGTTCGCCCGGGTCGGCCGTGAGGTCAAAAAAGAGGCTGGGGTAACCGCCAAACGACACCACCTTTTGATTATGCGTGCGTTCCACCATGAGGTGACATTCCTCAAGTGGCAAACCAACTTGGCGGGCGAACACCCGAAAATCAAATTCCCAGTGGGTCGAAGTACGCCAGCCTTGCGCCGTGCCGTCTTCGAGAAATGGGCGCAACGAACGGCCCTGGCACTGACTGGGGGTCGGCAGGCCGGCCAAATCCAACAAAGTAGGCATGATGTCCACATTTTCGGTGAACTGGTTGACCACTAAACCGGCTTGTGGGTTCACTCCGGGGGTGCGCACCAGCAACGGCACATGAAACGCTTGGTCATGAAAACCCAATTTAGAAAACAAGCCATGGTCACCCAGTAGTTCACCGTGATCTGAAGTCACCGCCACCACAGTGTGGTCCTCCACCGGTTGCACCGCAGCAAAAAGCCGGCCCATTTGATGATCCACCTCAGCGATCATGGCGTAATAGGTGGCCTGTACTTGCCGACGCTCTCGGTCACCTTTGGCATCACCACCAAATTTCCATTCCTGTAATTCTTCAAGAAAAGGATGATTCAAATCGCCCACCGGCAGCGCCTCAGGCACCTCAGCAGGGTCATGCCATTCGTTATAAGGCGCCGGCACCGTCCACGGCGGATGGGGCCGATAAATCGAGACATGCACAAACCACGGCTCAGGTAATTCTTGTAACGCCTCAATGAACTTGTCCACCACAAAAGCAGTTTCTGTCTCATCTGCACTAAACACCGTCGGTGGCCAACTAGAGCCACGACCCTCGGGTATTTCTTCGCCTTCGCTGGGCCGCAGAAAACGCTCCCGATCAGAAATGTCGTGGCCGCGTTCTTCGAGCCATTGATACCACGCCTCGCGATCATCCCGGAGGTCCAAAGCCACCGTAAACCCCGGCAACGGCCCCTCATAAGTCAACAAACTCGGGTCATCATCAGGCACCGTGCGGGGGTCCACCGTAATATCGGTGTAACCAAACAACTGCGGGTCATAGCCACCAGCTCGAGCCTCTAAAGCCACATTGGTAAAATCAGCCGCCAAAGGGGTGCCATTAAAGACCACTCGATTGGTGTGCTGATAAGTGCCGGTCAGTAACGAGGCCCGACTAGGCCCACACGGTGACGCTTGCACATAGTGCGCATTAAAACGAACCCCCTGAGCCGCAAATGCATCCAGATTTGGCGTTTGCACCATGGGGTGGTCAGCCGTCGAAAGACAGTCCCCCCGCCATTGGTCCAAGGTAACCAACAAAACATTCGGGCGGTGCGTCATGCCGGGCAGTTTGACACAGGCGGGTTAATCGTGAACTGATGCGAAAATATGGTCAAAACGCGGGCGCAGAATCATGGTGTAGGTATCGGCAATAGCGGTTTCCCGGTGCTCTTTTTGAGCAGCCAGCCTGTCAGGGTCAAACACCACTTCCATGAACGCTTTTTTGCTCGGAAAAGCATTAAAACGCGCCTGATGCCAAGGACGGCCGTCACCCACCACCGTGCCCTCCACCCCAAACCAACCAGAAATATGGAACCCTTGTTCCGTAGCCACCGAGGTTGCTCCATTCTGATATTTGACCATCTCATCATCGGCTTGACCATCATGAAAACGAATCACATGCAACACCACTACCGAAGGGTCTTCTTCGGTCGGCGGGTTAGGTGCATCACTCCAGTTCGGGGCCACTATTGAACCTTGCCTCAGCGTGGGGTCATCAATGGGTTGAAGCCCCAAGACGATGGTTTTTTCCATACCGGCTTCTTTGTGCACATGCTTTTCTTTAAAATCTGGCCGGTCCTGCATATCAATAAAAGCCCGCCGAGTGGGGTAACGAACAAGCCCTACCCGGTCCCATGTTGTTTCGTCACCCAAAAGTTGGGTCTCTACATCAGCAAAAAAGACCACCTCGGCGCCCACCCCAGCCAACGCTTCAAAGGGAGAATAAAGATTGTCGGCTTTTTCTCCGCTTATCTCTGTTTGGCGCCCATCGGCATATTCGGCCACCGGACGATATTTCATCAAGTTGAGCATCCACACCGGGCCATCTTCTGGACTGGGCGTAGTAGCCAACCGGCGGGTGTAGTTGCTGTCGACTTGTCCGTAACTTGGATTTTCTACCATAGGCCAACCCTAGGCAATCACTTCACGGCAACTAGAGTCCGGCCGATGAAACGCTTTACCCTTCCCCAGCCAGGCCGCAACCTTGGGCTACTAATGGCCGCCACCGGAATGTTTTTAGTTTCTACCGACTCGCTGCTCGTGCGGGTAGCTCAACCCTCAAGTGGTTGGACCATTTCATTCATGGTCGGCGTGTGGTCCACCCCGATTATCGCTTTCATTGCCCGAAAAAAATATGGCAACCAACTAGTAAACGAAATCCGCAAATACGGACGTTTGCTCGTGGTTACTGGCCTCTTAAGCGCCCTAAGCACCACCGCTTTCATGATGGCCGTCACCCTGACCGCCGCAGCCAACGTGGTGGCTATCATCGCCGCCGCACCCATTTTGGCTGCCGTCATTGCCCGCCTCGCCATTAACGAACACGCCACCGCCCGTACCTGGCGATCAATTGGCCTCACCACCGTGGGCATCATTGTCATCGTCGGCGGAGCCATGGCTAAAGGAGGGGTCGGAGGTGACCTACTGGCCTTGGTAGCAATTACCGGTTTCTCCGTGAACCTCACCATTTGGCGCCGTCACCCCAACCTCCCTCGTATTTTGGTGGTGCTTTCGGCAGCCGTTTCTATCGCCCTCATCACCGCCATTCCAGCCCAACCTTTTACTATGGACGTTGACGCTTTATGGGCCACCTTGATCATGGGCGCTTTTTTTGGGCCCCTGGCACGCTTTTTGTTAGCCAGCGCCACCCAACACGCCCCAGCTGCCGAGGTCAGCCTCTTCACCCCGGTTGAAACAGTGTGCGCTACCGCATGGGTATGGATTTTCTTTGACGAACCACCAACCACCACCACCGTGCTGGGTGCATTAGTCGTTATCGCGGCCGTTACCTACGGCATCACCGGCCCCGCCGCCGAAATGGCTCCCGAGCCAGACCCCCACCGCTAAACCCAAACTTCAGGAACCCAAACTTCAGAAACCAAGACACGTGGGGTCTGACCCCACGTGTCTTGGTTTCGTTAGAGCTTTAATCAAATACTGAGAAAGTTAAACGGTGCCGCGAGCGAGATGGCGCGTGAGGGCGTCTCGAGCAGACGACCCAGGGGCTTTATCTAAAAGTCGAGCCACCGTCTCACGGCGACCCATTACCGACAATAAATCTGTAGCCAGCGTGTCGGCAAGGCAAAGCAAGTCAAGGCGTGACCCCTCGGTAAGTGGGTCAGCGATCAAACCATCAATCACCGGGCCACAAGCCAACTCGGCCCGTACCAACTTCAAGGCAGCGGCCTCAAGTTCATCTAAAGCATCTAAAGCCCGCAACACATTGGTGGCTTGATCGTCGCTTAACACATCCAAAGTTTGGATCACCAGCGCCCTTTAAACGGGGATACTTACCAAATTATGCGCTACGGTCGCTTCTTGTGGAACTCCAACAACTCCAAGACCTCATGGAAAACCTTTACGGCGAAGCTGACCGAGACCGCGGTATGGCCCCCACCGTGGCCTGGCTATGTGAAGAGGTAGGCGAACTGGCCCAAGCGGTACGCAAAGGGACCCCCGAACAACAACTCCACGAACTGGGCGACGTGTTGGCTTGGGTCGCCAGTTTGGCCAACCAACTTGACCTCTCCTTAGAAGAAGCCCTCCAACGCTACGTCACCGACCCGCCATAAAACAAAAAAGTTCATGATGCTGGGGACTGTCCCCGTAGCACGAATCCGTTACATGGGGACTGTCCCCGTGTAATGGACTTTTGATTATTGCGAGCGGCGGGCGACGAGTTCTTCGGCTATTTGAATGGTGTTCAGCGCGGCGCCTTTGCGGAGGTTGTCACCGGAGAGAAAGAGGGCAAGACCGTTAACTGCTGTTTCGTCAATACGGATACGGCCCACGATGGTGGGGTCAATGCCTGCCGCATCCAACGGGGTTGGCACATCAGCCAAGGTCACTCCCGGGGCGCTGGCCAACAACTCGGTTGCTCGTTCAGCACTCAAAGGTCGAGCAAACCGAGCGTGTATAGACAACGAGTGGCCAGTAAACACCGGCACCCGTACACAAGTACCCGAAACCAAAAGGTTCTCAATACCCAAAATGCGTCGGCTCTCATTGCGAAGCTTTTGTTCCTCATCAGTTTCGCCAGAGCCATCATCAACCAGCGAACCGGCCAACGGAATCACATTAAAAGCAATCGTCCGAGGAAAAGACGACGACGCCGGAAACTCCACCGCACGCCCATCATGAGTAAGCGCCGGAGCATCAGCCAACACCGCCTCCACCTGGCCTGCCAACTCATCAACCCCCGCCAAACCAGCACCGGAAACCGCCTGATAAGTCGCCACCACCAACGAAACCAAACCCGCTTCAGCATGCAACGGCGCCAACACCGGCATCGCCGCCATAGTGGTGCAGTTGGGGTTCGCCACAATGCCTTTAGGAATAACATCTAAAGCCTGCGGGTTTACTTCAGGCACCACCAACGGCACCTCTGGGTCGTTGCGCCAACCCGACGAATTATCAATCACCGTTATGCCGGCCGCCGCCATAACGGGCGAATACTCCAACGAAGCCGTTTTACCGGCACTAGCCAAAGCAATATCAATACCCGACCAATCCGCAGTGGCCACATCTTCAACCACAATCTGGCGATCACGCCAAGGCAACACCGTGCCCGCCGACCGGGACGAAGCAAAAAACCTCAAATCCCCTACCGGAAAATCACGAGCCTCCAAAAGGTCGCGGATAACCGAACCGACCTGACCGGTGGCTCCCACAACTGCGACATTTACTGAAAAAGAATCCATGCCACAGCCTACTAACCTTCCTAGGGTTCACCGAAAACATTATTTCGTTACTACTCAATAACCAGCCCAGCAACCGCCGCCAACAAAGGCTGCGCTCCACAACTCTCCTCGGTCCACTCAACCAAAGTGGCTGCCGACGCCGACAAAGTAACGAGATCCGTTTCCGCAAAATCAAAAAGAGCAGCCGCGAGCCAACCCTCCACTTCCACCAAATCGGCTTCCTGGGCTTGGCCGCTGTTTACCGTTTGCACAAGATGCGTATAAAGAGCCGCCACCTGTTGAGCGGCCACCTCAAGTTCTTCAGGCACCTCAGCCGCTACCCACTGCAACAATTTTTCCGTAGCCACCACCGACGCTGCCAACAACGCACCGCTAACTTCCTCATTTTCTAAACCAACCGCGTTAATCGCCGAAGACGCAGTTAGCGACTCTTGGCGTAGACCCGTACAAAACCATAAAGGAACGTCAGGCAGTGGGGCTTGAGAGGCCTCCACCAGCGGGGCAGATTCAAGTAACTCGTCAAAAACAGAAAACACCGCCTTGACCGTTTTGCCACAATCAGCCAACAAATACTCCTGCAACTCCGTACTCGACTGTTGTAAAGATTCACGCTGCGCAGAGACGCTTAAACCAAAATCGCTTAGCCCCGTTAAAACAGCCAAACCAGCAGCACTATTTTGTGCGGCCTGAGCAAAAAGAATCGCCCCCCTTTGGCTACTTTCTGCCAAACGCTGTGCAACCCCCGGCCAAGAGTCATCCAAAGCCGGGACCAAAAGTAAAAACCCGCGAGCCGCCGCAAAAAGTTGCCCCGACAATAAAAGTGTTCCTTCATTTTCTGCACCCTGCAACGTTTCTAACGTCA
>Ga0302117_10001709_pt1 | contig 10561 bp, 10 predicted proteins | sample AG5_322_MG_FD_203112 | JGI IMG/M metagenome (GOLD analysis project Ga0302117, IMG submission 203112) | Marine microbial communities from Western Arctic Ocean, Canada - AG5_32.2 | ecosystem: Environmental > Aquatic > Marine > Oceanic | place: Canada: Western Arctic Ocean | collected 2017-10-01 | reverse complement strand
AACAGGTCAATAAAGCCCTGCACCGACATGTCCCGGGTTTCAGCATTAAATTGTAGGCACAGCAATCGATCTAACCCCGCAAGCATCAATTGACCGACCTTTTCCCGAAATCGGGTTAATCGTGCTGGCGCTTGGAAGGCTTCAAAGAATTCTTTGGGCTGCGGCTCGAAACAAATCAGCAGCGAGGGGCAGCCCAAGTCCTCGGCCACCTGCTTCACTTTTTTCAAAATGGCTTGATGACCTCGGTGTACCCCATCAAAATTACCGATCGTGATCACACAGCCTTGATCCTGCTCGCGGATGTTATGTCGTCCTCTGATGACTCGCATTAAAGACCATCTCTAAATTCAGTTATTCTCAGCCCTAATGTGCGCAACACTAGGAAATAAACCGCCATCCCGCCTAGGCAGAGTCCTGCCATCCAAAGTACTTGGGTGATGACCGAAAACGCAAGCCAGTCTGTCAGCGGCGGCGCCAACCAGAAAAGGGCTAGCCCCATAAGACTCAGCGCCAATCCAATTCTAACGAGAAAACGCCCCCAGTGCTCGGCCGCTTGATAGATACCGCGGCGGATTAACCCCCGCCAGAGCAAAAAGGCGTTTAAAAAAGCCGACATCGAGGTTGCCAGGGCTAACCCCACGTGGCCTAAGTGCAGAATCAACGCCAAGTTGAACACCATGTTGGCTGACAGTGCGATCAGCCCGATTCGCACCGGCGTTTTCATATCTTGCCGCGCAAAATAGCCCGGGGCGAGCACCTTAACCATCATGTGCCCTACGAGGCCCGCCCCGTAGGCCTTCAAGCTCAGCCCGGCCATGGCCACATCAAAATCGGTCATCTGGCCATGATGAAAAATGGTTGCGATCATTTGATCAGCGAGCAAAACAAGGGCAACCGTTGCCGGTAATCCAAACAACAGCACCATTCGAATGCCCCAATCCAGCTTTGCCGAGAAATGACCCGGCTCTGAGGCTGAAAAGTCTCTCGATAGCGCCGGCAAGATCACCGTTGCGATCGCAATACCGAACAACGCCAAAGGCAGCTCCAGCAGGCGATCGCTATAATAAAGCCAGGAGATGCTCCCCATTTGCAGGAAAGTTGCCAACATCGTGTCGAGCAACAAATTGATTTGACCAACCGATACCCCAAGCAGGGCTGGCAGCATCAACACGCCCACCCGCTTTACGCCAGGATGCGAGAAGTTAATCCGGGGCCTCGGCACCAGTCCAAGACGCGCCAAAGAAGGCCATTGAAACAACAGTTGCAGCCAACCTGCGATGAAAACACCCCAAGCCAGGGCAAACACTGGCAGATCAAAATAAGGACTGAGCCAAACAGCGCTCACAATAAGGCAAATATTGAGCAATACGGGCGTAACCGCTGGCACCGCGAAACGGCCAAAGGTATTTAAAATCGAGCCTGCAAAGGCGGTTAGCGAAATTAAAGCCAAATAAGGGAAAGTAATGCTGAGCAAGGACCCCGCAAGCGCCAGTTGCATTGAATTGCCATTCAGGACATAACCAAACGCAAATATCGTGATGACGCCGCCTGAAAATACCACCCCCAAGACAACGAATATAAACAACAAAAGGCTCAAAGCACCCGCTAGGTGATCAATCAGATCTTTTAGGTCGCTGGTATTTTGACGCTGCTTGTACTCCGAGAGCACCGGCACAAACGCTTGGGAAAACGCGCCTTCGGCAAACAGTCTTCGGAAAAAGTTGGGAATCTTGAACGCCAAGAAAAAAGCATCGGCCCCCGCGCTGGCGCCAAAAAAGAAGGCAATGACCACATCGCGAACCAAACCCAAAATACGCGATAGGAAGGTCATAGCCGACACAATCACACCGGATCGAAGCAGGCCAAAGCGAGCCGCTTTCGGCTCAGTCACCGGACAGACCCCCAATTGGCCTTGGGATTGGACAGCACGCTTTTCCCCTCAACATCCATATTCCTTATTTTACGCAATACGGGTTTGACGCAATACGGGTTTGACAAAAAGGATGGGACTCGGCATAGTACGCGCCTCATTTTCCGTCCATTTTCAGGAACCCTAACCTTGGCCAATTCAGCACAATCAAAAAAACGCGCAAAGCAATCCGAGAAACGTCGTCGCCATAATGCCAGTCAACGGTCGGCGATGAGAACTGCCATTAAAAAGACCATCTCTGCGATTTCAGGTGGTGATGCAGCCGTTGCCAGTACGGCTTATGCCGCTGCGGTGCCTGCGCTTGACCGAGCCGTGTCTCAAGGCATTATCCATAAAAACAAGGCCGCAAGACACAAATCTAGATTGAACACCAAGGTTAAGGCGCTACAGGCCTAAATCATCAACAGATCATCTCGGTGGATGACCTCTTCATCCACCAGATATCCCAGCTCGACTTCAATCGCTTGCGTGGTTTTACCCTGAATCCGCTCAAGCTCTTGGCTGGAGTAGTTGGTTAGCCCACGGCAAACCTCAACGCCATTCGAATCCTGGCAGGACAGTAGGCTGCCTTGGGTAAACTCGCCGGCAATTGCCGTAATCCCAACGGCTAAAAGACTTCTGCCGTGATTCCGCAAGACCGACACCGCGCCCGCATCGAGGGTCACCACCCCAGAGATTGGCAGCGTCGCAAGCCACTGCTTACGGGCGCCGAGGATGGGTCTATCGGCTTTAATGCACGTGCCAACCGCCGCCCCTTGCAGAATCAACCCCAAATTACCGGATTCATTACCGCTACAGATAATCGTCTCGCAGCCGCTTCTGGCGGCAATGCGGGCAGCTTGGACTTTACTCACCATACCCCCGCGACCCCATTTACCACCAGCGCCGGCCATCTGGTCTAAAGCGGCATCGCTTGCATCGATCTGGGGTATGAGGCGAGCCGCCGCACTGGCGCGAGGGTCCTGGTCAAACAGCCCCAATTGATCGGTTAAAATAACCAGGCGCTTTGCATCGATCAAATTAGCGACCATCGCGGCAAGGGTGTCGTTATCGCCAAACCGGATCTCGTCGGTCACCACCGTGTCATTTTCATTGACGATGGGCACGACGCCCAGCGCCATAAGGTTGGTCAGCGTATTTCGAGCATTTAAATACCGATCTCGAGCCCGCAAATCAGAATGGGTCAGTAGAATCTGTGCGGTTTTCATCTGATGGACGTCGAAACAGGTCTGGTACTGCTGAATTAAACCCATTTGGCCAACCGCCGCCGCGGCCTGGAGCATCGCAATAGAATTTGGTCGCTCGGTCAAACCGAGCCGCACCATGCCTTCGGCAACCGCGCCGGACGAGACCAGCACCACGCGAATACCGCTCTGCATCAGATTGGCAATGTCACTCGCCCAGCGCTTGAACAGATTAAGATTGAGCCCCGCGCCCTCAGCGGTTACCAGCGAACTGCCAACCTTTAAAACCCATACCTCGTTTTGATCTGCCTGCTCGCTCATGGCTCGTAATGCACCACCACATCGCTGCCGTCATCAAAGTCATCGAGCTCGAGATCATCCTCGTCGTCCAGACCTTGCCGACGCCTGAGTCGAGCGTCTCTTAGCATTTTCGAATAGTTATGCGCGTCCTGCCCAGCTGCCTGATCAAGACTTTCCTCCGCCTGCTTCCGCGCTTCATCAAGGCTCTCAAAGTGATCCCCCAACCCATGCAATAGGGGCTGCAGCCCGGTTGCGGTTACCGCCGAGATTGGGTAACACTTCTCAACCAAGTCGCTGGCCGACAACAACCTAGCTTGCAATTCCATCAGCACATCATTCGATACGAGGTCACTTTTAGAGAGCACCAACCAGCGCGGCTTTTGCGCGATCGCCGGGCTGTATTGCGCCACTTCTCGCTCAATGATTTTGAAGTTTTCAAGCGGATCACTGCCGTCTGCAGGTGCAACATCTACCAAATGCAGCAGTACCCGGGTGCGAGACAAATGCTTGAGGAACTGAATGCCAAGACCCGCGCCCTCTGAGGCGCCTTCGATAAGGCCCGGCACATCCGCAATCACAAAGCTCTTGTTGTAATCAATTCGAACAACGCCGAGGTTCGGCACCAAGGTTGTAAAAGGATAATCAGCGATTTTTGGCTTGGCCTCAGACACGACACTAATCAAGGTCGACTTTCCGGCATTCGGCAGCCCTAACAGCCCGACATCCGCAATGAGCCGCAACTCAAGCCGAAGGTTAAAGCTTTCGCCCTGCGTGCCATTTGAGGTTTTACGCGGCGCGCGATTGGTGCTCGATTTATAACGGACATTACCCAAACCATGAAAGCCACCACGCGCGATGAGCAAATCCTCATCCCCGGTGGTCACCTCGGCAATTAGCTCATCCGTATCTTCATCATAAACACTGGTTCCCAGCGGCACTCTAACGAATAAGTCATCGCCCTTTGAACCCGTTCGATCCTTACCCTTGCCGGACTCACCAGTACCGGCCCTATATTGTGGCTGAAATCTAAAATCAACCAACGTGTTCAGCGCCGCATCGCCTCGGAAATACACACTGCCGCCATCGCCGCCATCACCGCCATCCGGGCCGCCCAATTCGATATATTTTTCTCGGCGAAAACTAAGACAGCCATTGCCCCCTTTACCAGCGTCAACCCTGATGGATGCTTCGTCTACAAATCTCATAATGGCTTCACCCTAACGCGAATTACCGATAAAAAAAAACCCTGCCAATGACAGGGTTTTTTGAACCTTTGGCCGACAATCAGGCCTCTGCCACTACCGTTACAAATTTACGCTGCTTCGGACCTTTGGTCACAAATTGAATGACCCCAGCCGCCTTAGCGAATAACGTGTGATCCTTACCGCAACCCACATTTGGACCCGCATGAAAGCGCGTCCCGCGCTGTCGTACGATGATATTCCCAGGTTGAACCACCTGACCACCATAGAGTTTTACGCCAAGCCGTTTCGACTCTGAATCGCGACCGTTTCTTGTACTTCCGCCTGCTTTCTTATGTGCCATTGCTGTTAGCCTCCAACAATTTCTTTAATTTTCACTTCGGTATACCACTGCCGATGTCCTGCCTGTCGACGGTAATGCTTCCGCCGCTTCATCTTAATAATGGTAATTTTTGAATGCCGACCGTGGGCCACAACCTCAGCAGATACTTTGCCGCCTTCAACATACGGCGCACCAATTTTGATATCTGCGCCATCACCAACCATCATGACTTTGTCGAAATCAATTGTTTCGCCAGCTTCCGCTTTGACTTTTTCAAGCCGAAGGACTTCACCTGGTTCGACTCGGTGTTGCTTGCCACCACTTTCTATTACAGCGTACATATCTTTAACCCTAACGATTGACCCCGGCGACTGCCGAGCCTGGATTTTAATGCCTCGAGGCCTGATACCCTCTCGAGGCTTGCTAACTTCTCGAACTCTTAACCTTATTAAGCGGCGCCGAGCACCTGATCCGAATAAGTTAAATTCTGATCTGAGCTACCCTTGCCTGCGTTCGCGATTGTTTTCGAGCGCTTCAATTTTTAAGGTTTTTCTTGTGCTGACGGCCTGTAAGACCCACCTTCTAAAAACCCTTCTTTATACTAAAATCCCTAAAGTCATTCGACTTCCACGCCTTTTTTTAAGGCGATACCCTCGATCAATACGCTTGGCGCAGACCTCGTTTTCAGGACGCGCAATCATAAGCGAACTCAATTGCGATAGCAATACGAGATTTCCGCGTAAGACCTTGACATGCGGGAACCACTGCCCATAGCATTTAGCCCTCTTGTTCCCTGCTAAAAGCCCGCCCAGCATGCTCTACTCGATTTTTGAAACCGTTCGTGAAGATTTCGATGCCGTCGACGCGCTCATTATAGAGAGCCTAAACTCCGACATTCCTTTGGTTGAAGAAATCGCGGCTTATCTTATCAAAGCGGGCGGCAAGCGTCTGCGACCGCTGCTGGTGCTATTAGCCGCCAGAGCCAGCAATTACCAAGGCTCAGACCACATTAAGCTCGCGGTCATCATCGAATTTCTGCATACCGCGATGCTTCTTCACGATGACGTTGTCGACAACTCATCACTCAGACGCGGCCGAGCCACCGCAAATGCCACGTGGGGTAATGCAGCAAGTGTTCTGGTGGGTGACTTCCTGCATTCTCGCGCGTTTGAAATGATGGTTGAGATCGGCAATCTTAACGTTATGGCCCTGCTATCGAAAGCCACCAATGGTATTGCGGAAGGTGAGGTCCAGCAACTCATGTATCTTCGTAATCCTGAGATTACGGAGGCCACCTATCACGAGGTCATTTATCGAAAAACGGCGCTTTTGTTCGAAGTTGCGGCCCATTCGGGCGCGGTGCTCGCCGAGGCACCCGAACCCATAGCAAGCGCGCTAAATCACTTTGGCAAACACCTTGGCATCGCATTCCAACTGATGGACGATTTGCTCGACTATGATGGCACAACGTGTGAACTTGGGAAAAACATCGGCGACGATTTGGCCGAAGGCAAGATGACTCTTCCGCTCATCGTAGCCCTCAGGCAAGGCTCCGAACAAGAGGCAGAATTGATCAAAACAGCAATCCTGAACCCCGGCACAACCCATGCGTTACCTGACATTCTCAAGGCTGTCGACGCCGCTGGCGGCCTGCAGTACACCCTCGACCAAGCACTTGAACAACGCAGCCTCGCCTTGACCGCGCTGTCAACATTGCAGGACAGTTCCTACAAGCAAGCCTTGACCCACCTGATCGAGTTTTCCGTTAATCGACAAACCTAAACACGCGGAGCAGAGTTGTATTATACTTTTCGCCGCGTCGGGGTGTAGCTCAGCCTGGTAGAGCACTGTCTTCGGGAGGCAGGGGTCGTGAGTTCAAATCTCGCCATCCCGACCAAATAATATAAGGCTTTCGCCCTATACAGCCCGCTTGCAATATCGTCTTGTCCGATCTTTTGTCCGACACAACCCTTGGGTTAGTCTGCTTCTATCGTCTGCGGCGACTTAACCGTCTCGGCATCTTGGCTTCATTGGAACTTGTTATGAAGGTTGGGGGCGACTAGCAAACTGATGGGGGCTCGGAAAGTCGACACGCGGGCCGCACAAAGCGCAAGCAATCAGCCCTAGGCGGTTTAAGACCCTGTAGCGCCGTTTGGGCGGCATACATCAACAAACCATTTTAAAGACTGACGAGGCGCACCACCGCTTTAAAACAGCAGTCAACTTCGTTGCCTTGGCGATGCCTCATCCGGCGTGTAGAATCGAAGATCGCGATTTACATCCCTTTGTCTTGGAGACTCTTTATGTCCAACAGCACTTCTGATCAAGCATCGACCCCCGCTGAAGAAATTGCCGAGCTTATTCGACGGTCTAGAGCCGCTCAGCAAGCAATAGAACACTACAGCCAGGAACAGGTCGACGACCTGATCCGGGCCATGGTTTGGTCGGTTGCGCGTCCCGGTGTTGCTGAAGACATTGCCCAATTCACTATCGACGAAACCCAGCTGGGTAATTACGACGGCAAGTTTCTGAAGATTCAGAGAAAGACCCGCGCCACCTTAATGGACATTATCGATGATCAGTCGGTTGGCATCCTCGAAGAAGATTTAGAACGAAACCTTATCAAAATCGCGAAGCCCATGGGCGTGATTGGCGCACTGTCGCCATCGACCAACCCAGAAGCCACGCCCGTCATTAAAGCCATTCATGCGGTTAAGGGCAGAAACTCTATTATCGTGGCGCCCCATCCGAGAGCGAAACTCACCAATAAGAAAATTTGCGACCTGATGCGCGCCGCGCTCGAAAAACTGGGCGCACCGGCGGACCTCGTCATTGGTATTGAAACACCCAGCTTAGACTTGACGAACGAGCTGATGCGACAATGTGACCGAGTGCTCGCAACCGGTGGTGGCGCCATGGTTACCGCCGCTTATTCAAGCGGCACGCCCGCACTTGGGGTTGGGGTCGGCAATGCGGTCATCACCGTTGACGACACAGCCGATCTTGATGACGCGGCAACAAAAATCCATCTGTCAAAAACGCTGGACCTTGCCGCCTCGTGCTCCTCTGATAATTCCGTCATCTTGGTTGATGCGATCTACGATGACATGATTGCCAAACTGCAAGCCAAAGGCGGGTACGTGTGTAATGCCGAAGAAAAAGCAAAGCTTCAAAAGACGCTTTGGGATGAGGCTGGCCACTTTAACACCACGATCGTTGCGCAAACGGCGGGCAAAATCGCTGAAATGGCAGGGCTCACCGTGCCAGAAAGCACCGAGTTTTATATTGTGATTGAAGATGGTTGGGGCGCTGAATTTCCATTTTCTGGCGAAAAGCTGTCTGTCATTATGGCCTTGTATCGAGCCTCCGATCTTGAGCATGCCATCACACTGACCAATAACATTCAAAGCTACCAAGGCCAGGGCCATTCCTGCGGCATCTACTCCAGTAGCGATGAAAACATTATGAAACTTGCCAACGCAACCCGAACTTCCCGGGTAATGGTTAATCAACCCCAAGCGGCCTCTAACAGTGGCAACCTCTGGAATGGCATGCGGCAAACCTTTTCGCTGGGTTGCGGCTCTTGGGGCGGCAATGGCACGAACAACAACATTTCGTGGCGAGATTTGATTAACGAGACCTGGATTTCCAAACCGCTGGTCAAAGCAAAAGAGTTACCCTCTGACACAGAACTCTTCGGCAACATCATCGAGAAGCTCGGCTGAAACGAATCGGGGGTGGTGCCGCCTGGCACCATCCCTGCGTCTTCAACAGGCCCCTTTAGGACCTCCAAGCAGCCAATTCAAATAGCGCCCTAGTTCCCCTAGCAGGGACCCATCAAAGCTCAGTGACAGCCTTTGAGCAACCGCCTCAGCGATATCGGCGACTGATACCCAAGGCATTGACTGATTTGGGCAAAATCATCCTGATTGAGCAATCGCAGGCGCGCCTCTTGCACCCTAAACTGCGACAATATCTGAGAGAATGACTGCCCTTCGGACTTTAGCCGTCGCCGCAAGGTCGATTTTTCAGTATGCAGCACTTTCGCAACAGAGACCATATCCAGCGGCGCCCCCACCGCGCAATGATCCACCAGAACTTTGTTCACCCGATAGGATGAGGGCTGCTGCCTAAGCCGCAGCCCTACCAGCGGCTCTATAATCGATCTGGTAATCACTTCCCAGCTTTCGCTGGCGACAGGATTTTTTCCCCTTAACATCGCTCGGTCAAAAACCACTTCCGAAGCCTCGGTCGACGCACTAAAAGTGGTCGGCTCACATTCGGTCAACTGTTTAGTTGTTTGCGGTTTCCCCGATAAAATCAAAGAGCGGACCAGTTGCTGATCGCCAACCATACGAGGGAAACCTAACGCCAACTGCTGCACCAGCATCAAATGCTGCCATTCTGGTAATGGTACAACCGGATAGATCTTGACACTCACGGTGTCCAGATCGTTTCTTAGAGAATAAATAAACTCAGTTGAGTCAAGCAGGCTTAACCGAGCACCCGCGGTTAAAACCTCTTCGAACGTGGGCGCAGCGGCACATAATGTCCAAACGGTTGGCGCATGCTGGAAGGAGTCTTCACCCCAAAACCGACTCCATTGCCCGGGAGAAAGTCGACTTTGAATCGCTTCGTGCAATTTTTTGAAGTCAGTTGAATATATTTTTTCTGGCAAAGCACCGAAGGTTGCCGAGCCAGAGACCCGATCGAACCAGTCCATTGGATGGCCCAGTTTCTTAGATAAGGTACCTAATGCAATCACGGATGGCCCAAAATACCAACCATCATTACGTTGAAAATTATCTGTCATATTGCAATCAAATCCTGGTCACAATGCTGCGTTTTGCTAAGCCTTTAATGCCAAACCCGAGACTACGCCCCAGCTCATTGTTTCCCATATTAATGATTTCAGTGGGCTTAAAGTAGCAATCAACCAAAATAAGTGCAAAAAGCGAACCAAACGCCTCTTTTTGTCACCCTGCCTCACGCACGATACGTTAGCGCACATCAAAGTTGCAGTGGCTCAAGGTCCGCGGTTGTGGCCCTTGAACCTCCACAGTTTTGGCCAAGGCAGAAATAAAACGCAAAAATATCAAATGATGATTGCTAGTCTCATTCAACAAAAGTATCCTTAGAATGCTAATTTAAAGCGCAGAAAAGAATTTTTGTGAATATTAAAGCACTTTTTGTCACGATACTGATCATCTTTGCCTCGAGCACCCTTCATGGCGCCTCATTCAAGGCAGTGGAGAAATTAACAACCGATTCCACACAGAAAAGACTCCAGGCGTTGCTAAAAAAAGGCTATCAGTGCGAAAAATCGGGCCCAGCGCCCTCTTCGAGCTGGCACTGCTTGAAGCAAGAACAGGAAATCTCTTTTAATGAATTGGCCATCTATGCGAACTGTGAAGCCCTGGACATCTGTCATCTCGGTACAAATCAAGCATTGGGCAGTCTTTTCAAGGGTGAACCACGCGCAATTCAAACCTTGAGCATCCATGATCACAACGAATCCATCCGCTGGCACTGCCTCGAGCCAGGCCGAGGGACGCTCAGGCTCTGCCTGAAAAGTCAAAGCAGCCCATCGAAGCAAGACCTTCCGCTTTTCGGATGGCCAGAT
>Ga0302117_10001703_pt1 | contig 10581 bp, 8 predicted proteins | sample AG5_322_MG_FD_203112 | JGI IMG/M metagenome (GOLD analysis project Ga0302117, IMG submission 203112) | Marine microbial communities from Western Arctic Ocean, Canada - AG5_32.2 | ecosystem: Environmental > Aquatic > Marine > Oceanic | place: Canada: Western Arctic Ocean | collected 2017-10-01 | reverse complement strand
CAGGATGCCCTGAATAGGTACCGAAGGTTTACGGATGCGTACTACGATAAGGTCTATCGAAAAGCGTGACCGCATTTCCTCAATAATCCTGTTAGCAAGAGTTTCAATCAAATTGAAACTCTTTTCTGCACAAACTCTGCTCACGATGTCGTGCGCACTCACATAAGATACTGTAGCGCTCTCCTCATCTATCCATGGTAAAGGAGGATTTGCGAGGCGGTATTCCAAATCAATTTCAAACCGCTGCCCTAGGGTTTTTTCTTCCAGATGCACACCATGAAATCCATAAACAACAATATTGCTGAGGCTGATGGTATAGTCTTGTCTGCCGCTCATTTTTTATAGCTGAAAAACTGGCTTAATAAAGCTGTTAAAATGATAAATCATCCAGAATCAGGATAGTCCAGTGATCCGCCCATTTGAGTCTATATCAATCTTTTGCACAGCAGATTCGCGAGGCATTCCCGGCATGAGCATCATTTTCCCAGTCAGTGCGACAATGAATCCAGCACCATTTGAGACCTTTACGTCACGAACCTGTAAACGCCATCCTCTTGGTGCATTTCGTTTCTTAGGATCGTCTGAGAGGGATGCTTGCGTTTTAGCCATGCAAATCGGCCAGTCTGATAAACCGTTTTCTGCTAAGACCTTAATCGATTTTTCTGCCTCTTCAGTATAATCTACTCCGTCTGCTCTGTATATTTCCTTTGCAATAGTTTCAATCTTGCTTTTAACAGGATCTGAAGTTTTATAATAAAAGTTAGGTGTACCTGGAGTCTCATCTACTATTTTCTTAATCTTTTTTGCGAGATCAAGTCCGCCTTCACCGCCCCTGGCAACTACTTCGCTGAGAGAACTCTGAACTCCCATATCTTCACAAAATTTACGTACAATTTCGAGTTCTGCAGGAGTATCAGTTGGAAAGCGATTGATTGCGACCACCAGAGGTAAACCGTACTTTTGTACATTTTCTGCGTGTGTGCGCAAATTTTCACATCCAGTTTTTAAGGCTTCAAGATTTTCAGTACTCAGGTCTTCTTTTTCGACACCTCCGTGAAATTTTAAGGCTCTGACGGTTGCAACCAGAACCGCGCCGTTTGGTTTTAAACCGGCTTGTCTGCATTTGATGTTGATAAATTTTTCTGCGCCTAAGTCAGCAGCGAAACCTGCTTCTGTTACAACGTAAGGTGCCAGTTTGAGCGCTAAACGGGTTGCACTTACACTGTTTGAACCATGCGCGATATTTCCAAAAGGTCCGCAGTGTACAAAAACTGGTGTATGTTCACAGGTTTGTACGATATTTGGTTTCAGTGCGTCTTTTAAGATAACGCAGAGTGAACCAATACAGTTTAATTCCTTTGCAAAAACAGGTTTCCCGGAAGTGTTGTAAGCTACAACAATCCGTCCGAGACGTTCCCGCAAATCATCGATATCCGACGCTAGAGCCATGATTGTCATCACTTCTGAAGCAGCAACAATGTCAAAACCGGTTTTGTGTGGAAATCCATCGAATTTTGAACCCAGTCCAATTTCTCCATTACGCAATTGCCGGTCACATAAATCTATTGTTCTTCTCCATGTCACTTTCTCCGGGTCAATTTCCAGTGGATTGTCAAAGTGCATTGAGTTATCAAGAACAGCAGATAATAAATTATGTGCAGCTGCGATTGCGTGAAGATCTCCGGTGAAGTGCATATTGATGTCTTCCATAGGTAAAACCTGTGAAAAACCTCCTCCTGCAGCTCCTCCTTTTATACCAAATGTTGGACCCATACTAGGTTCACGCAACGCAAGGGCATGTTTTACACCGAGTTGTCCGAAGGCTTGCGCCAGTCCGATTGATGTACATGTTTTCCCTTCACCGGCAGGAGTGGGCGTAACCGCTGTAACTAAAATTAGTTTTCCGTCCGGACGATCCTTAACACTTTCCCAGACATTGTTTTCAATTTTTGCTTTGTATTTTCCAAATTGCTCAAGGTCATCAGCTTTAATGCCGAGTTGCTGAGCTATTTCAGCAATCGGTTTCATGACAGCATTTTGTGAAATTTCAATATCAGACGGAATACTTGGCAGTTCCGAATATTGTGCTGCTAAATCATTCTGATCGTTTTCCATTTTTTTGACTAAGTTAGTAGTTTAAGATTTAATAGAAGATCATTCTCAAAAATGAAGATTGATCGTAGTTCATAAATTGTTATTTTTTTTTGCAAAATTCGACTATGCCGAGAAGTAGTAAGGCAAAACAAAAGTCCCTAAACAATTGTTTTGCTGATCAAGAATACAGTTGTGAAAGCAGCCAGTACTGCAAGTCCAAAACCGATGAAAACAGATTCAAAATGATAAATGATAAAACGAGTATAAGACAGTGTCAAACCAAAACAGGACTCTCACGGAATCCCTAAAATTATCCCTTTTGTTTCATGACTCATTCTTTAAAATATAACTGTAATATCAACATTCTGGTACATTAACGGCAAGTCCTCCCAATGAGGTCTCTTTATATTGATGCATCATGTCTTGACCTGTTTTATGCATTGTTAAAATTACTTTGTCAAGTGAGATGATGTGGTTGCCGTCACCGCGTCTCGCCAGTCGAGCAGCATTGATGGCTTTCAGGGCACCCATTGTGTTACGTTCGATACATGGAATTTGCACCAGTCCACCTACGGGATCACATGTCAAACCAAGATTATGTTCCATACCTATTTCCGCGGCATTTGCAATTTGACGTGGTGTACAGTCCATGACGGCAGCCAGTCCAGCTGCTGCCATGGAACATGCAACACCAATTTCCCCCTGACAGCCAACTTCTGCTGCGGAAAGAGAAGCACCCTCTTTATATAAAATACCAACCGCGCCTGCAGTGAGCAAAAAATTTATAATTTTGTCTTCATTAAAATCTTTACGGAAACGATTACAATAGTGCATCACAGCCGGTATTACACCCGCTGCACCATTAGTCGGAGCGGTAACAATACGTGATCCGGCAGCATTTTCTTCATTGACAGCCATGGCAAATAAACTGACCCAATCCATCATTTCAGCAGGTGTCGGTTCCGGATTATCCATTAATTCTTTGTATAAAGCAGGTGCACGTCTTCGCACGTTCAGCCCACCCGGAAGATAAGTTTCAGTGGAAGACATTCCGCGTTGTGTCGATTCCTGCATGACTCCCCAAATTTTTAACAAACCATCCCAAAGATCAGATTCGGAACGCCATGTTTGCTCATTGATCCACATTAATTCACGGAAAGTCATTCCGGTTTTTGTACAGTGCTCAAAGAGTTCTTTACAGGACTGAAAAGGAAAAGGTACTTGAGTAGTGTCATTTTCAGTATGATTCAGTATTTCTTCCTCATTCAGGATAAATCCACCGCCGACGGAATAAAAATCCTCCTCACGTAATTTGTTCCTGTCTGAGTCAAAAACAGTAAACCGCATGCCATTTGAATGATGCGGTAATAATTCATCATGATAAAAAATCAGCGATTCTTCTTCATTAAACGCAATTTTGTGTTCATTGAGCAGCATCAAACTCTTGCTTTTGCGAATACGTTTCAAGCGGTTTGGAATATGTTCCGGATCCACTAAAGCCGGTTCTTCACCTTCCAAACCCATTAAAATTGCTTTATCTGTTCCATGTCCTTTGCCTGTCAAGGCGAGGGAACCGAACAATTCTGTTTTGACTGAATGAATTTTATCCAGAGGAAACTGCTCGATGCAATTAAATAGAAATTGCTTGGCTGCGTACATTGGACCTACAGTATGGGAACTTGAAGGGCCAATCCCTATTTTGAACAGATCAAAAACGCTAATATTCATAGTTCCTCCATTTTTCTAAACATTCTTTATGCTTGTTTGCTTCTATTACGTCTTCTTTCACGTTTTTGTGTATTTTCTCCTTCTGCAACCGGTTCACGGTATTTTTTTATCCATTTAAAACAATGGGGATCATTACCCATCATCACATCCGCACCTATCACGGCCTGCATTACTTCTTCATGGAGTGGGTTAGTAATCGCTGAAGTAAGTCCCGATGCGATTGCCATTGTCAGGAATGCCGCATTTATTCCGTTACGATTTGGTAAACCAAAACTGACATTTGATGCTCCGCAAGTGGTGTTGACTTTTAGTTCATCCTGTAATCGACGTACCAAAGTCATTACCTGTCTCACAGCGGAATTGATTGCTCCGATCGGCATAACCAGAGGGTCAACAACAATATCTGAACTGGGAATTCCGTAATCTGCAGCATGTTCGACAATTTTCTTTGCCACTGCAAAACGTACATCCGGATCTTCAGAAATTCCTGTTTCATCATTTGAAATAGCAACTACTGCACAACCGTATTTTTTTACCAATGGCAGAACCTCTTCAAGACGTTCCTCTTCACCAGTTACAGAGTTCAGCAAGGCTTTACCCTGATAAACTTCAAGTCCTGCTTCGAGTGCGGCGACAATTGAAGAGTCAATGGAAAGTGGTACGTCAGTCAGCGATTGAACAAGCTTGATTGTATCAGCAAGTATTTGAGGTTCATCTGCCAAAGGAATTCCGGCATTTACGTCAAGCATGTGTGCACCGGCAGCAATTTGTGCCATAGTGTCCTGTTCTACACGACTGAAATCACCTTCTTTCATTTCTTTTGCCAGCATTTTTCTTCCAGTCGGATTGATACGTTCTCCAATCATCACGAATGGACGGTTGTTGCCAATTATGACTTCTTTACTCGCTGAACTTATTACTGTATCTGTCATTGCTCTTTGTATTATTTTTTAAGGTTTTAATTACGTTTAAGCCTTTGTTTTTAATGATTGCTTTCAGCACTTCATCAGAAAAGCTGGTTTCGAGTTCTGCTGCGGTCGTGTCCGCGATAGTTTGCGGATCGCCTTGACAAGTTTCAATTTGCCGTCGCCAATCTTCCAGGTACTCTTCACTTCCCTGACGTCCGGCACGCATTGCGGCGCTGTCTATGGCAACCATAAAGCGTTTTGTTAACTGTTTTTTTGCTGAAGTTCTGCCCAGTTTAACTACTACTTGTGACGGAATATCACGCCAAAAAATTATTGTTCGTTTTGCCATATTTTCATTTTTCCGCCAATGCGGTTAAAGAGTGTTCAAGTTCACCATAACCGCTGAAACGGTATTCATATTCCAAGCCCAAACGCTGCGCAATTTCGACTGCTTGCGTTTGTAATTCAGAACTTTCAGTCTGTCCCAGGTAAACCAGTTTATTGTAATGCTTAAAGTAAATTTCCAAAAGTTCCGGATAGCGGTCGATCTTCAAACCCTGCCAGACCAATTTGTCAAATGCTTCCACCAAAAAATCGGTGAGAAAGAAACTTCCTGGCTCTTCATCCATCATTTCTGCAAACGACTCCTTTCCGGGATAAAACTCAAAACAATGTGCTCCAGGTAACCGTTGAACGTCATACTCTTCCAGTAGCAAATCTATTTTGCCTCTTGTTCCACAATCTCCATAACCAATAAAAATTCTGGAAAACTTTGCTTTCGCTGCTTGCAGATTAATCCGTAATTGTTCAGCAATCTTTTCAGGAGTATTGTGCAATATTGCCGGCAAATAACGGGTTTTCAAATGAGTCCAGCCGTTCAGTCGAATCAGCGTGGAAATTTCCTTTGACAACGCTCCACAAGCCAGAATTAATATTTTGTCTGAAGGCTCAAGTCTTTCCGCCCATTTCTCCAGAGAAACAGTGTGTTTTTCCGGTTTGGCTTTTCGACTGTTCCGACCACGCCTGCGATGATTTTCCAAATCATTCATGTTTATTCAATGGAAAGAAAATTTATGCCGCGACTTTTTCTATTTTTTTCAAAGCGGAGCGGCGTTGTTCAATCATCATTTTTGCTGTCTCAACTGCCACAGCTGCGTCACGGCAATAGGCGTCAGCACCGATGGCAAGACTAAACTCTTCGTTCAGCGGAGCACCGCCTACGAGAACAATCAGATCGTCACGAATACCTTTGTTGCCCAACTCCTCAATCACGACTTTCATATAAGGCATAGTTGTGGTTAGCAAAGCGGACATGCCTAAAATATCTGGTTGGTGTTCTTCGATTGCGTCAAAATATTTTTCAACCGAATTGTTGATACCGATGTCGATTACCTCAAAACCGGCGCCTTCCCACATCATCCCGACCAAATTTTTACCAATGTCGTGAATGTCGCCTTTGACAGTACCGATTACTGCTTTTCCAACAGGTTCTGCACCAGTTTCAGCGAGTAAAGGCCGCAGAATATGCATCCCGCCTTTCATCGAATTTGCTGACAGCAAGACTTCCGGAACAAACAAAATACCATCACGGAAATCAATACCCACGATACGCATCCCTTCCACAAGTGCTTCACTGAGCACTTTGTCCGGTGTCCAGCCGCGTCCGAGTAGAATATTTGTGCCTTCCTCGATATCCTCCTTGAGTCCATCGTAAAGGTCATCGTGCATTTGAAGAACGAGTTCATCGTCCGGAAGTGTGGACAAATCCAACTCTTCTTCATCTTCAATCAAGTCTTTTTCTTCTTCGCTCATTTCAGCCTCTTTGAGGTTGGTTATGGTTTTAACTCAGTTGAACTACAAATCCTTGCACAAGCGCAAAGAATCGTAGATCGCCGAGTGTATATTCCGGCTGGCGACAGCATCACCCACCCGAAAAAGTTTAAAATTGCCTTCAGGATTGCAAATAATGTTTTGCGATTTTCCGGAAATCAACGCTTCTAAATCTATCTCTCCACCGTTGCTCGACTGTTCCCGTAAGCCCAGATAAAGTTCGTCAAGCGGCAAAGTCCCATGTTCCACCACAATTTGCTCTACGGAACGCTCAATATTTGCGTGAGTGTATTCGTTGTAGAGCACAGCAGTCAATCCTGAATTGTTGCGGCGAACTTCAATCAAACGATGATTGAGTGTGATCGTCACCTCATTTTCGTATAATGCTCGCAAATACGCAGGATAGTTCGTTCCGCCTACATCCGGAGCAATGATCCGTTCCGGAGTTACGTATTCCAGAGTAAGGTTTGCTTTTGTCTCAGGATCTAAGGTTCGCTTTACTAAAAATTCCGCACATGAAATTCCGGGATGCTGGCCGTTGTCGTCAAAGAGCAAAATATTATGTTTCGGCTTCACTGTTCCCGCCAGGATATCCCAACTCGGAACCACCAAATCAGCCCCTTTATGCAAAAATTCTGTATTCGGTAAACCACCAGCAGCAACGATAACAACATCAGGATTTTCCGCCAGTACGTCCGGAACTTCTGCGTAACAATTGAAACGTGACTCAACGCCGAGACGCTGAACTTCTGCGAAAAGCCAATCCGCGATGCTGCTTGTTTCACGCCGTCGTTCAACTTTCGCCGCCAAAAGTAGCTGCCCTCCCGGACGGTCATTTGCCTCAAACATAACAACTTTGTGACCGCGCTCCGCACAAACACGAGCCGCCTCCAATCCGGAAGGTCCGGCGCCAATCACAACTATCTTTTTCGCACTTCCTGAAGTTTTCGGAACAAGGTGCGGCATGGTTTGTTCACGTCCGGTTGCTGCGTTGTGTGCGCAAAGCGCATCACCATTTTCATATAAACGGTCCAGACAGTAACCCATTCCGACGCAAGGCCGGATTCGTTCTTCTTCACCGGATTCAATTTTTTCCACAATGTAAGGATCGGCCATGTGCGCACGTGTCATGCCCACCATGTCCAGTAAATTTTCCCGCAACGCGTGCCGTGCCGTTGCAACTTCGTTTATGCGTGCGGCATGAAAAACCGGAAGTTCAAATTCACGTTTAACCGCTCCAGCAAATTCAAGTTGCGGACCTGCAGGAGTTCCCATGTTTGGAATGATGTGTGACAAACCTTCCTGTGTATCAATATGACCCTGAATAACATTGATAAAATCCAAACCTCCTGTACTGACCAGCATTTCGCCGATTTTGAGCCCTTCTTCTAAACGTAAACCACCGTCCAAGTGTCTGTCCAAAGCTTCATCAAAAACCATTCTGATTCCAACTATGTAAGCGCTGCCGACCTGTTTACGGATTTCCTCCACAACTTCCAACGCAAAGCGCGCTCGATTTTCTAAACTCCCGCCGTAACGATCACTGCGGGAATTTGTTCTGGGTGACCAGAACGCATCCAGCAAATGTCCGTAAGCCTCAATTTCAACTCCGTCCAGTCCGCCTTGCTGACAACGCCATGCTGCTGCACCGTAGGCTTTGACAATTCTGCGAATGTCCGTTTCCTCTGCAATTTTTGGAAAACCCCGATGAGCAGGTTCTCGCACACATGACGGTGCCACAATCGGCAACCAGTCACCAGCATTCGAAACGCTTCTGCGTCCCAAGTGAGTGATTTGACACATCAAAGCCGCACCGTGCTGATGCACTCCATCCGCCATTTTTTGGAAATACGGAATAATCTCGTCATTTCCCGCATACAAATTCCCAAATACCGGCGGAGAATCCTGAGCCACCAGCGTTGAACCGCCAAACATTGTCAGAGCAATTCCGCCTTTAGCTTTTTCTTCGTGATAAAGCCGGTATCGGTCTTTGGGCAACCCATCTTCTGAGTATGCAGGTTCATGGCTCGTACTTAGGATCCGATTTTTCAAACTCAAATGCTTGAGCTGAAAAGGCTGCAGTAAAGGGTCAGTCGAACTCATTCTGCTCAATAATTCGCATCCGGAAATGAATCTTTCCTCTGGCGGATAAAAGCCAACAAAGCTTCATCCAGTGCAGGATCCATCGCAGGGATTTCGTAATCGTCGAGCATTCTTTTCCAGATCACGTTAGCACGCTGAGCGGTATCCAGATTACCGTCCGCTTCCCATTGTTCAAAACTATTGTTGTCTGCAACGCTGGAACGGAAAAATGCGGATTTAAAATTATTCTGTGTGTGTTCGCAGCCCAGAAAATGTTTGCCAGGCCCAACTTCACGGATTGCGTCCAATGCTTGTCCGTTTTCAGAAAGATCAACTCCTGCTAAAAAGGAGTGGATCATTCCAGCCTGGTCAATGTCCATGATAAATTTTTCGTAACTCATCGACAATCCGCCTTCTAGCCAACCAGCGGTATGCAGCATAAAATTTACTCCGGCCAACATGGCGTGCTGTAACGTGTTTGCTGCTTCATATGCAGCTTGTGCATCCGGAACTTTCGCGCTGTTTAAACCACCGCCACTTCGGAAAGGAACCCCAAGTTTGCGAGCCAAAGCCGCTACGATATAAAGTACAAGTTGTGGTTCAGGTGTTCCAAAAGTCGGTGCTCCGGACTGCATGGACATTGAACTTGAAAAGGTGCCAAAAATAACCGGCGCGCCCGGACGTACCAACTGCGCAAAAGCCATTCCGGAAAGTGCTTCTCCATAAAGCTGAGACGCAGTACCAGCGACTGTGACTGGAGACATTGCTCCTGCAATACAGAACGGTGAAACTATACACGCCTGATTGTTGCGGGCATATATTTTTAGTGCGCCAATCATGGTGGCATCCCAGACCAAGGGTGAATTCGCGTTTATCAAACTGGTGATGACAGTATTGTCCCGCACAAATTCTTCCCCAAAAAGAACCTTGGCCATGTCAACTGTATCTTGTGCCCGTTCCGGAGCAGTGACCGAACCCATGAACGGTTTGTCACTGTAACGCATGTGCGTATAGACCATGTCGAAATGCCGTTTGTTAACGGGCAAATCAACCGGTTCGCAAATCGTTCCTCCGGAATGATGCAGAAAAGGGGTTGAATAAGCTAGCTTGACGAAATTTCGGAAATCCTCAATTGTGGCGTAACGACGACCTTTTTCCAGATCACGTACAAAAGGCGAACCGTATGCCGGCACCAAAACCATATTTTTACCGCCAATCCGCACACTTTTTTGTGGGTTACGGGCGTGTTGGGTAAATTCCCTGGGTGCGTTATCCTGAATGAGTTTTTTGCAAAGCCCTTTTGGAATCCTTACGCGTTCCCCGTTTATGTCTGCTCCAGCATCTTTCCAAATTTGCAGTGCTTCTAAATCTCCTCTGAACTCTACACCAACTTCCTGCAGAATAGTTTCTGCATTTGCTTCTATCAAGGCCAAACCTTCTTCATCCAGTATTTCGTAAACCGGCACATTTCGTGTAATGTAGGCTGGTCCTTGAGCGACAGGAACACTTTGTGCGGCCTTTCTGGCGGCACGTCCACCTCCACGTTTTCTTCCTTGATCAGTCATGTTTGTTTTTATGCTGTTGGTACCTGCTGTACTTTTAAGAATGCTAGTACTGATGTCACACTATTATTGAGTGATAATTTTAATACTGTGCACATCTGCATACTGAATGCCAAAGTATAATATATTGATAATACATGATAAAAAATTGACATCTCTAAAAATAAGAACTAATAATTCCGCTTTTAAGACTAGTTTTGGGTTGAAAATTAAAAAGTAAAAGCTGTGATGCTATGCTCATACAGTAATTAATTAATTATTTTAATAAAATTAGTACTTTATGAATGTGTAGTTCTGTCTTATGACGAAGCTAAAGTAAAGGACAAAATACGGAACTCTGAGTTCCGAATTAAAAAATATAAGAATTTGCAGTTCCT
>Ga0302117_10001701_pt1 | contig 10588 bp, 5 predicted proteins | sample AG5_322_MG_FD_203112 | JGI IMG/M metagenome (GOLD analysis project Ga0302117, IMG submission 203112) | Marine microbial communities from Western Arctic Ocean, Canada - AG5_32.2 | ecosystem: Environmental > Aquatic > Marine > Oceanic | place: Canada: Western Arctic Ocean | collected 2017-10-01 | reverse complement strand
ATAACGGCCTGCCGGTCTTGCTGCACACCGGCACGACCTTTGTTACGCAGGCTCCGATCAAGCACACCTTTCCGCACCTGATCGAACCGGTCGCTCTCAAGTATCCAGACGTGAAAATCGTGTTGGCCCATCTTGGCCACCCTTGGGAGGGCGAATGCATCGCCACCATTCGCAAACATCCCAATGTCTACGCCGACGTCAGCGCGCTGCATTACCGGCCGTTCCAGCTCTATCATAGCTTGATGCTGGCGCAGGAATACGGTGTTTGGGAGAAACTGCTTTTTGGCACGGATTATCCCTTCACCAATGTGAATGCCTCGATTGAAGGTCTGCGCGGCCTGAATAACATGCTCGAAGGCACCGCGCTGCCTCGATTGGACATGGATCAGATGAACGCCATGATCCACCGCAACAGCCTGAAGCTGCTGGGCCTGGAATAGGGGTGGGTTCTGCTTCGATGCAAATATTGATTCCCTAAATCTGATCTGCGTCCGATGGAAAACAGCATCCGATTCCGGGATTGAGTTCAAACCTGCGGGCCTGTTTACTCTGGCTCAATCAATTGATGCGTTTTTCGATAAATCGATCGGTGAAATCCTTTGCGCTGGCTGCCTGCCTCGGCGTTGTCGTTTCTTTGCCGCCTTCGCTTTTCGCCGCGTCGGCTGCCCCTTCGTCGGATAAGGCAAAATCGATCGTTTTCGAAAGCGATCTTCGCCCCTTGTTCCAGAAGCATTGCGTTGGTTGTCATAATCCAAAAAAACGGAAGGCCAACCTTGATCTCACCGACGCCGAATCCTTTCTGCGCGGCAGCGAGTCGGGCCCAATCTTCAAGTCTGGAGAACCGGAGCACAGTCTGCTTTACGAACTCGTCCATAATGGCGAGATGCCGCGCGGAAAAGACAAGCTGCCCGCGGCGGACATCGAATTGATCCGGAGTTGGATCGCCGGAGGCGCGAAGTTTGCGGCTCCGCCGAAATTGGTCAAGGAGCCGCCGCATCAGCATGATGTGACGCCCATTCTTCTGTTGCGTTGCACTGTATGCCACGGCCCGCGCAAGCAGGACGGAGGCGTCGATCTTCGCACCAGGACGGCGATGCTGAAGGGCGGCGATAATGGCCCGGCGATCGTGCCCGGCAGTCCGGACAAGAGCCGTCTGATTCAGCGCATCGAGTCTGGAGCCTGTCCACCTGAAGGGACTTTGCTGAAATATTTCATCAAGCGACCGACAAGCGAAGACACGCGCGTCCTGCGGGAGTGGATTGCCGGCGGCGCTACGGAAAAGGACATTGAGCCCGACTCGCCGTCGCGCCAGCCCGATCCGCTGGTCACGGACAGTGAACGGCTTCATTGGGCGTTTCAGTCGCCCAAACCCCTCCAGCCGCCACGAATCGAACCGGAGCAACCGAGCAATCCAATCGATGCCTTTATCGGGCGCAAGCTCGGCGCGAGCGGTTTGACGTTTTCACGCGAGGCGGAACGAACGACGCTCATTCGGCGCGCCTGTCTGGATCTCACGGGACTCCCGCCATCGGTCGAGGAACTCCAACGCTGGCGCACAAATGACAGTCCTCGTTGGTACGAGGAAATGATCGACGATCTGCTGGCCTCGCCGCGGTATGGCGAGCGCTGGGCCCGTTACTGGCTTGACCTCGCCGGCTACGCGAGTTCCGAGGGCGGCATCTCGGCCGACACGGTGCGGACAGTCGCCTGGAAATATCGCGACTACGTCATTCGCGCATTCAATGACGACAAGCCCTACGATCGATTTCTGTTGGAGCAACTCGCCGGCGACGAACTTGCAGATTACACGAAACCTGACGCCATAACGCCGGAGATCGTCAACAACCTGGTCGCGACGGGATTTCTGCGTATGGGCATTGACCAGACGGGGTCGCGGACCATGAACTTTGTGCCTGAGCGCATCGGCGTGATCGGCGACGCCATCAACGTCGTCAGCTCGGGTCTGATGGGAGTGACGATGGAATGCGCACGGTGTCACGGACACAAATACGACCCCATTCCTCAGCGGGACTACTATCGATTCAAGGCCATTTTTCAGGGCGCCTTCGACGAGCACGACTGGATGAGCTGGAAGACCCGAAAACTGGAGGTCGCGACGCCTGAGGATCGACGCCGCCACACTCAGGCGACATCGACGATTGGCAAGGAGATCAAGACGCTCGAATCGCGCCGCAAAAGGGCGGTCAGTTCCTTGCAAAGCAAATACTTCAAGGAACGCCGACCGACATTGAGCGATAAGCTTTACACGGAGTTCGTCGCCGCAAAGAAGGCAACGACGGGGCGGAAGACTTTGAGGCAGCTTGAGCTGCTGGAAGAATACGAAACTTTCCTGCGACCGACGGAGGCTCAATTGAAAGCGCTCCATCCTGAGCTGAAAGCGGAGTTGGCGGAAATTGATTCAAAACTGCCGAGGCTTCGCAAGGAGTTGCCGCCGCCGTTGACCATCCGGGCGTTATGGGATCGTGGCGATCCATCGCCGAGCTACATTCTCGTGCGAGGCGAACACAATCGGCCCGGACGTTTGGTGGGGCCGGGCGTGCCTTCGGCGCTGACCGACGGTCGGACGCCATTCGAAGCAATCCCGCCGTGGAAGGGCGCGAAGAAAACCGGACGCCGTCTGGCGTTCGCGAAATGGCTGACGCAGCCGGATCATCCGCTCACGGCAAGAGTGCTGGTAAATCGAGTTTGGAAACATCACTTCGGCGTGGGCCTCGTGAAGACTCTCGATAATTTCGGTGTGCAAGGCGCTCGACCGAGTCATCCCGAATTGCTCGACTGGCTGGCGATCGAGTTCACTCGCAATGGCTGGAGCATCAAGGAACTCCATCGTCAGATGATGACCTCGCGAACCTACCGACAGGTCAGCGGAATTCAACCCGAGCATGCCGCCGTCGATCCGCAGAACCAATTGTTAGCGCGCATGTCGCTTCGCCGCCTGGACGCCGAGGCCTTACGCGATTCATTGCTGTATCTGGCGGGGCAGCTCGATGAACGCATGTACGGGCCGGCTGATCCTGTGGGTGTTCGCGAAGACGGATTGATCATGGCCGAACTCTCGGACAACGGTTGGCGTCGTAGCATCTATCTGCGTTTTCGACGCACGGAACTGCCGTCCTTGCTCGACACTTTCGACTATCCGGAGATGGGGCCCAATTGCGGAGAGCGTTCTGTATCCACCGTTTCGCTGCAGGCATTGATGCTCTCAAATAATCGTAGGGTGTTCGATCTCGCGGCGGATTTTGCCCGGCAAATTCGCAATGATGCGGGGAATGATTTTTCGGCGCAGGCGACTCGGGTTTACGCCGCGGCGCTGGGCAGGGAACCCGATGCCGAGGAACTGCAACGGGCGGTGGCGGCGCTGCAAACCATGAAAGCTCATTGGACGAAAGCTGGAACTGAACCGAACGACGCGGCGGCCAAAGCCATCGCCACGCTTTGCCATACCGTGTTAAATTCCGCGGAGTTTCTTTACGTGGATTGATTCAAACGAACGATGAACCCAAAACCGCAAACTGAATCGGCATTCACGCGACGCGACTTTTTCGCCCGCATGAAGGACGGCGTCTACGGGGCCGCGCTGCTGCATCTGCTCGGCGAGGATGGCTTAATTTCCGCGAGAGGCGCTTCGAACGAACATGCAGGGCCGCCGGTTTCGCCCAACCCGATTTTTGATCTCAAACCTAAATTGTCCCATCATCGGCCAAGGGCCAAATCGGTGATTCATCTCTTCCAGAATGGCGGACCGAGCCAGATGGATTTGTTTGATCCAAAGCCGGAACTTCAGCGGCACATGGGCAAGACCTATCCCGGAAAGCTGGAGGCTATTGGCAATCAGGACACAGTCGACATCGGCGCGCTGATGGGAACGCCGTTCAAATTCAAGCGTCATGGACAGTCGGGGACCTGGATGTCCGACGCGCTGCCGCACCTTTCGACCGTCGCCGATGAGCTTTGCTTCACGCACTCGATGTGGACGGATCATCCGAACCACGACAACGCCCTCTACAAGATTCACACCGGGCGGCTGTTTATGGGATCCCCCTCGCTGGGTTCGTGGGTGGTTTACGGGCTCGGATCGGAGAACCAGAATCTTCCGGCTTATGTCGTGCTCGACGATCCGCTCGGCCTGCCCAAGAACGGCGTGCGCAATTGGACCTCCGCCTTTCTGCCGCCGCTCTATCAGGGAACGCGCTTCCGCACCAAGGGCTCGCCCATACTCAATCTCACGCCCGAATACGAACAGCCCTCGACCGTGTCCGAAGCCGCGCGCAAGCTGTTGATCGATATGGATCGGGAGCATCGCGACAAACGGCCCGGCTACCTCGAACTCGATGCCCGCATCGACGCCTACAGCCTGGCTGGCCGAATGCAGCTTTACGCCAATGACGTTCTCGACATTTCCGATGAGGACGAACGCACCAAAAAAGACTATGGCATTGGCGGGAAATACACGGATTCCTACGGACGTCGCTGCCTGCTGGCGCGGCGGCTCATAGAACGCGGCGTCCGCTTCGTGCAGCTCTTCCTCGACGATCAGCCCTGGGACAATCACTCAAATCTGAAGGACACGATGCTCTCCGCCTGCGCTCGCACGGATCAACCGGTCGCCGCGCTGATCCGCGATTTGAAAGAGCGCGGACTGCTCGACGACACGCTGGTGGTCTGGGGCGGGGAATTCGGACGCACGCCGACTTCGCAGCGCATGGGCACGACCTACACCGGCCGCGATCACAACATGCAGGCCTTCAGCTCATGGATGGCCGGCGGCGGCGTAAAGCCCGGCTTCCGCTACGGGGAGACCGACGAACTCGGCCATGCGGTAGTGAAAGATCCAATCAGCGTGCATGACTTTCATGCAACCATCCTCCACGCGCTCGGCCTTCACCATCAGAAGACGAACTTCGAGCGGAATGGCCTGCATGAGAAGCTCACGGGTGTGAAAGAGCCGCGCGTAGTTGAGGAGATTTTTGCATAACGTTTCGCGCTCTGTGGAGCTGGCACAGTAGAGCGGAATTCATTCCGTGAATTTCGTTTTCTATGGCAGCGAGGAAGAGACGGAATAAATTCCGTTCTACGTTTCGCGTCGCTCGAAAACCCCGCGGCGATGCCGCTAAAACGACTTGAGGCAGCCTATCAGATCTCGAATCTCTTTTTCCGTCAAAGCGGCCAACGCCCCCTCCGGCATGAGTGAAAGACTTTGCGGTCGGATGCCTTCCACCTTACTTCGCGGGATTCGGTGAATCTTTTCCTTGGTCGCCAGAGTGACGAACTGATCGGTTTGCTCGGTGATGAAGCCGGTCAGTGACTCGCCGTCCTTTAGTTCGACTTCCATGGCTTTGAATCGTTCCACGACCACGCGGGAGGGATAGACGATCGCTTCGGCGAGTTCTTTTCGATTCAGGCGTTGAGCGACGCCGGCGAGGTCGGGGCCGAAGAGCAGGCCGGGTTTCTCGCCGCGGCCGTGGCATTCGGCGCATTGTGCTTTCAGGTAAACCGCACGGCCTCGTTTTGCGTCGCCGCCCTTCGATTTGTCGCTCATCAGGAAGTCGAAGAGTTCCTCGTTTGATTTTTGTTTTGGCGCGGACGGTCCGGGCAGGAATGGACGGCCATATTGTTTTGCGAACCAGTTTTTCCAGAAGTCTATGACGGCTTTGCGTTCCGCGCCTGAGGGGCGGCGCGGTCGTTTCTGCGCCCAGGGACTGCGGGCTTTGCTGAGTTTGTGCAAGGCTTCGTCCGTCGGCGCGATCAGGCCTGCATGACGGCTCATCAAATTCATGAGCGTCGCCGCCAGCGCTTCGTCGAAGGCCGCTTGAGAATTCCCAACGCCAATGGCGCAGGCTCCGGCTACCTCGGGATTCGAATGCGCCAGGCCTGCCAAAAGAAGCGGGGTGTTGGCAGGGTCGGACTCTTGCTTTGCCAGAGCCTGGAGTAGCGAGCCGCGTTGGGCATCGTTGTTGGCCGTCGCGACTTCTTCGCGAAGGAACGCGCTGACGGTAGGCTTGCGAACGTTCCTCAACGCCTCGACAACGCGCTCCCGCGCATCTGGTTCTGTGTATTTTTGATAAAGCCCAAGGAGCGTGGCGTCACCGTCTTTCTGATCGCCGATCCATTCCAGGACGAGGCGGCCGAGCTGGCCGGTCAATTCGACGTCATCGATTCGTTTCGCGAGAGCGGCGCCATGATATTCGGTGAACTCAGCGAGCACGGTTCCCCAGAAATCGGGAAACTGCCGGCCCTTGCCTGTGGACTCCGCAAACCATCCCTTCTGCGATTTCACGAACCAGTTGATGGCTCGCTTCGAGGTGGCGTCGTCCAAATCGTCGACGATTCGTGAAACGGCCTGAGCGAGGTGGAATTGGGTCACGTGATCCGTTTCGGTTTCGAGCGCTCCAAGCAATTTCGCTCCGGCTTCAACGACTCCGTATTCGCCGATCAAGCGCGCCTGTTCCCAGCGGAGGTTTTTATCGCCGTCAGGAAAACTGGCGGCGATGTGTTTCTTGATGCGCAGACCCAGAGCGGGATGTTCGCGCAATGCATCGCGATGAATGCCCAACACGCGAAGGAAATCGAGACGATCCTCGGAGGTCATGCCGGGATGGCCGAGCAGGCTGACGATGACGCGCTCAAGCGTAAATTGGGGCGGCGTCTCGCGGCGTATTGAATAGGCGACCAGGGCGCGCATCAATGTCTGGGGATGTTGGCTTTTGAGCGCGCGCTCAATCCAATGCTTTGGATCGCGGTGGGCCAGCGCGGACATGGCTACGTAGCGGACAGTCCGATCGGAATCGCTGAGCCGCTCGATCAGCGCGTCGACGGCATCGTCGGTTTCCACTCGGGTGAAGGCTTCCGCCGCGCGCCGTCGCACGAAGGCGTCCGAATCTCCCAGAAGTTTCAGGAGCGCCGCATTCTCGGGTTTGCGGCCGCGAATTCCGATTAACCAGGCGGCCTGGCCCCGTGATTCAGGCGCAGGTGAGGCGGCCAGGGCAAATAGGAAGTCGGCTGGCAGGTCGGCGAACTTCGCGGCCAGAAGGCGGATCGCTCGCGCGCGCTTTCGCGGCAGCGCGGCTTCATTCAGCGCGGCTTGTTGCAGTTGGCTCAGTAATGATTCGCCGCTCTGAGAATGAATGTTTTCCAGGGTGGTGCGGCTCCATTCAGCGCCAGGTTGCGGCCAGAGCATGACGGCGTCAATGGCCTGCATGCGCTGCGCGTTGGGGATGAGGCTCGCCAGTTTGTCGAAGTCGAATACCGGGGGACTGGCTCCGCTTTTTTGCGGATCATAAAGAATGCGCCAAATGCCCTGGTTGTGATCGGAGACATAGAGGCTGCCATCCGGCGCCACCTCGGCGTCGACGAGCGCAAAGTTGATCGCGTCGCCGTTCTCATCTTTGGCGCCCGGTCTGGGGCGGGCGAGGAGCTCCATTTTGGCGTCCCAGCCGGAGCCGTTTCGAGTGAGGTGGAACGAGACCAACCGTCCGGCGCTGTCGTAGCCGCCGGAGGTGGCGGATTTCCAGCGATAGTCGCAGACGATGAAGGAGTCGGCGTATTTGGCGGGGAATTGCAGGTGTTCGTAGAACCCCCCCCAGGTCGGCGAGCCTCGGCCGACCTCCGTCACTGGCGGGATGTTGTCGATGAAGTAGGGAGGATAGGCGCCAACGCCCTGCCAGCCCTGATCGGCGCCGGTGATCCAATGATTGAGACGGACCGGACGATACCAGGGCAGGTCGACGTGCCATTCCATGTCGCTGTCCCAGCTGAAGAGTTCGCCCAGGTAGTTCATGCCCAGGCTGGGCGGATTGCGCCCGCCGGCGGAAACGCATTCCCATTCGTGGCCATTGGGATCGATCCGGAAGACACTGGCCTTTCGTTCGAAAAGCACGGGGGAATTGGATTTGGTTATATGGGTTCGATCGCCTATTCCGGCTCCGTCGCCGGTGTTGAAATAGACATATCCGTCGAGTCCGCGCAGGAGCGTGTGGGCGGTGTGATCCCCGCCGGTGTTGAACTTTTCGCCCAGCCGTCCTCGGTGGAGCAGGGGGCCGCCGGCCAGGACGCCGGTGTAAAGCTGAACGCCGTCGCCGCCGGTCGCATAGAGTTTGTCGTCGTAGACAAGCATTCCCTGGGGGCCGCGCGGCCCCAGACCCTCGGCGATAATTTCGAACCGATCGTAGACCCCGTCGCTGTCATCGTCGAAAAGTCGCCGGATGGCCTTGCCGTCGCCCACGAGCAAACGACCCTGACCGTCAAAGGCAATGTCGTAGCAACCGCCGCCCAGGCCCGCGGGCGCGGCGCGATAGATGCGGAAGCCTGCAGGAAGTTCGAAGCGTTCGTCGAGAAAGACAGGGGCGGAGATAGCGGCGCCAAGTCCGACATTCAAAGCGAGTAAACAGCGTAAGATTCGCATGCGCGCATTGAAGCGCCCGAGAGACAGAATTGGCAACCGTTTCCAGTGTCGACAGCCGTGTGGTGATGACTTACACCAGCCAGAATATGGAGATGTCTCTTTCTTTAAGGCCGCTGGTCATGTTCATTCCGAACAGGCTGGTAAACGCGTTGCTTGATGGACTCGGGATTCTCCCAATTGTGCGGAATGATCATTTGGGTTTGTCGGTGATTGGATCGATTGAATCAGATTTTCTTTAACCACAGATGGACACGGATGAACACAGATGGAAGAAGCCAGAACGTACGTGGCTGTTTCTTAAAACCGGTCTCAAACATGGGTGAACCACGTCCATGGGAGCCGGAGGCTCTGTCCCATATCTGTGTGTATCCGTGTCCATCTGTGGTTGGCTATTTTTTCGTATTCGATTTGGCGGTCGCCAGGAAATGCTCAAAGAATCGGTAGATAACTTCATTCGATTCGGGAGTGGGGGAATGCTTCGGCCGGTTGGTCATGGCGACGCGGTTCTCGCAGCCCAGTAATTTGTTCACGGCGACCGTGTGGTTGAGCGCGCGCCAGCGATGGACCGGGTCTTCAGAGCCGCCGGACACAAGAAAGGGGCGGGGCGCCATCAAGGCGTGGAGTTCATGCAAATCGCGGCCTTCCTTTAGCAAGCGAGGATACGGGCCCGTTGCGGGATTGGCGCCGGCGATGACGCCACGCTTACGCCAGGGCGGGGGCGCATAGCCGAGATACCACGGCTCCCAGTAGTTCACGCTGGGGCGGGTGTCGAAGACGATTCCCGGATCGGACCACGCCGCGCAGGCGAACTTGTCAAACAGGCAGGATCCGAACATGGCCCACTTGCCGCCGTAAGAATGCCCCACGATCCCGATGCGTTCAGCGTCCACTTCCGGCCGGGCGGCCAGCACACCCCAGGCTTGGGCGGCGGCGTATCCCAGCATCGACAGGGGCTGCACAGTCGCGTGCTCGCGGCTCGGGTAGTAGGTCGCATAATGCCTCGCGGCGGAGGTTTCTGTCGTGCCGACCGACAGCGTGACAAAGCCGCGCTTTGCCAACTGATAGGCGAAGTCGCGTTGTTCTTTGCCTCGGCCAATGGCGGTTTCAGGTTCGTAGAACACCGTGACCACTGCGGGACGCTTCCCGTTGCCATTGGGAATAAGCAGGTAACCCTCCGTTTTCTCCACGGGCGTCCATCGAAAGCGGATCTTGTGTTGAACGAAATTTTCGAGGCGCTCCTTGCCGAGGAATTCCACTTCGAGGTCTTTCAACATGGGCGGCCATGGCCCCATGGCTTTGTGCCAATAACTCAGAATCTCTCCGCGCCGCTTGTTCCAGTCCGACGCATTCCGGACCGGGCTGCCATCGTCAAACTTCAGCGGGGAACGGTATTTTCCGAAATCCGTGGCGTGCTCGGTAGGCGGAGAAAACCACGGGTGAAGGTCTTCGGGCAGGTCGGCGGCTCCAAGCGTCGAGCCTCCGAATCCCAGGTAACCGGCCGTGGCCAGGGTGATCGCAAAACGATGGACGTCCCTTGTGTTCATGAGTCGCGAGTCTTAAAGAAGGTTTGGCTTTCAACAATCCTTTTGCGTCTGTGTCTCGGCGCATCCTGGGACGAAATACACCTTTCCCGCACCCCGCCGCCATAGCTTGAATTAGCCTCCCGGTGGCCGGAGATCGGGGTCCACCTCACGGTAGGGCGGCCATTCGATGCGTTTGCTTTCGTAGCGGGGCCAGTTCCAGGCGGGCCATTCGGGGCCTTCCCTCTGAACCTCTCCATGCAGGCTTCGCAGTGTGGAGGCCATTTTGTTCAGGCGGCGCGATTCTCTTTTCGCGAGATCCTTGGTTTCACCGGGGTCGTTCTTCAAAAAAAAGTTGCGCGGCGATGACGATTCAATTAATTCCGTGCGGCTCGAATTCCGGCATCAATTCCTATGCGAAAGACAATCTTACTATTTTTTAGCGCGGTTTACCTGCTCACTTTCGGCGTCGCCGCTCACGCCCAAAGCGGAGACAAGAAAGGCGTCACCATGCCCGAGGTCTGGCGCGACATGGATGTTCCACAGGCGCCGGCGCTGAGTCCCGAAGAGGCGCTCAAGTCATTCAAACTTCAGCCTGGCTATGAGATCTCGATTGTCGCCGCCGAACCTTTGGTTGTGGATCCGG
>Ga0302117_10001699_pt1 | contig 10592 bp, 7 predicted proteins | sample AG5_322_MG_FD_203112 | JGI IMG/M metagenome (GOLD analysis project Ga0302117, IMG submission 203112) | Marine microbial communities from Western Arctic Ocean, Canada - AG5_32.2 | ecosystem: Environmental > Aquatic > Marine > Oceanic | place: Canada: Western Arctic Ocean | collected 2017-10-01 | reverse complement strand
GATTGGGTTTTAGCATAGTCATTTCCATTTAGATTCATTAATATTTCATAATAATAGTATATTATATTAATCTAAGAGTATATTAAAAACAACTATTTAACGTCATAAACTTAGCTTGGTGGTGTTTACCAAGATAAACACCCACATAGACATAAATTAACATTTGAGGATTTAAAAATAAGCTAGCTCAATGTTGATCATCACTGCTTGAAAGAAGATGTACAGTGATGCATTTAGTTTATTAGTAAGCTTGATAGTTTAGGGAGGGTAATCTACATCAATTAAAAATAATGTAAGGAGCATTTATTGAGGTTTGTAAAAGTAACTGTACCCATAATTAACCAATCCGTATGCCGCCCTAACCATCACTCACTTTCAAGCAAGGTACAGCATGGGTCTGAAGCCTGGCGGTTTAGTTCACATTGTTCTAATGCCTTTTTTTCAGCACTTTGCTGACTAGTTTGCTGCTCAAGCCAAAACGATTGCCCAGAGCAGGCAGCTACGACGAATGCTTTAGGCGCTCGAGAGTTTGTGTACTGCACATATTGGCGAATATCACGATGTGCAATTAACACTGTAGGTGCTGTATCAATTTGGGTTTGGCTGAGGCCTATAGTCCCATTTGACACCTGTTCATCAATGACACTGCACTGGCCATCACCTTGGCTAAAATGGGCACACATCCTCAACGCCTCATTAAAGGCAACTTGCTTACTCACCTTGTCATCGGCAAAGCCTGTGGCAAAAATAGTGCCTCCAGCATCTGTGGATATGGCAAACGCCTTATAGCCTTCACGTTTTTGGTATATGGCATATTCATCTCTTATCCAGCCTTGGCTTACCAAGGCTTCTGTAAGTGCCAGGTTTTTAGGGCCTGAATAAGACACATCCAAAGGGGATAGGGATGAACACGCTTGCAGCAAGCCAATTAATACAACAGTAATAATACCTTTTAAATAATTCATTTTTTTGCGCCTTGATATAGTGTCGATTAATAGTAGTACATGAAATTTTATTCGTGCGTTTTTTTGCATCTTTTTTAAGCTTAATTTTGGCCAATTTACAGGCACAAAAAAGCCCCCTTGATTTGCACCAAGGAGGCTTTTTTTACAGCTTATATGTTAGCGATTAAGCTAGGATACGAGCCACAACACCAGCACCAACAGTACGGCCACCTTCGCGAATAGCGAAGCGTAAACCTTCATCCATGGCGATTGGGTTAATGAGCTCAACAACCATTTGGATGTTGTCACCAGGCATAACCATTTCTACGCCTTCTGGCAATTCACAGGCACCTGTGATGTCCGTTGTACGGAAGTAGAACTGTGGACGGTATCCCTTAAAGAAAGGAGTGTGGCGTCCGCCTTCGTCTTTGCCTAGTACGTATACTTCAGCTTCAAACTTGGTGTGAGGAGTGATTGAACCAGGCTTAGCCAATACTTGACCACGCTCTACATCTTCACGCTTAGTACCACGTAGTAGTACACCCACGTTCTCGCCTGCACGACCTTCGTCAAGCAACTTGCGGAACATCTCAACACCTGTACACGTAGAACGCGTAGTGTCTTTAATGCCAATCATCTCTACGTCGTTACCAACGTTAACGATACCACGCTCAATACGACCTGTTACCACAGTACCACGGCCTTGAATTGAGAACACATCTTCGATAGGCATTAAGAAATCACCATCGATCGCACGCTCTGGCTGTGGAATGTAGCTGTCTAACGCGTCTACCAACTTACGTACTGCAGTGGTACCCATTTCGTTAGTGTCATCACCGTTCAATGCCATTAAGGCAGATCCTGGAATGATTGGCGTGTCATCACCTGGGAATTCGTACTCGTCTAGCAACTCACGAAGCTCCATTTCAACAAGTTCTAGCATCTCTGCGTATTCTTCTGAGTCTGCGCCGCCGCAATCTTCAGCTAACAAGTCTGACTTGTTTAGGAATACTACGATGTATGGTACACCTACCTGACGTGACAAAAGGATGTGCTCACGTGTCTGAGGCATTGGGCCATCAGTTGCGCCACATACCAAAATAGCACCGTCCATCTGGGCAGCACCAGTGATCATGTTCTTCACATAATCAGCGTGTCCTGGACAGTCAACATGGGCGTAATGACGCTGCTCAGAATCATATTCAACGTGTGAAGTTGCGATGGTGATACCACGCTCGCGCTCTTCAGGGGCGTTGTCGATCTGAGAGAAGTCTTTTAGCTCTCCGCCAAACGCTTCTGCACAAACACGAGTCAATGCAGCTGTTAATGTAGTTTTACCGTGGTCAACGTGACCAATGGTGCCGACGTTTACGTGCGGCTTATTTCTTTCAAACTTTTCCTTAGCCATGGGTAGAATCCTCTAAAAAGTTAGGCTTGATTAGTTACCGCTTCAGCAATATTCTGAGGCGCTTCTGAATAGCATTCAAATTCCATAGAGTAGCTGGCGCGGCCCTGAGTTGCAGAACGCAAATCAGTAGCATAGCCAAACATTTCACCCAATGGCACTTGTGCATTGATGATTTTACCAGCGGAGCTGTCATCCATACCCTGAACTATCCCACGACGACGATTCAGGTCTCCCATCACGTCTCCCATGTTCTCTTCTGGGGTTACCACTTCAACCTTCATCATCGGCTCTAGCAAACACGGGTCGGCTAATTGAGCAAACTTCTTCAAACATTGAGAAGCGGCGATTTTAAAGGCCATTTCGTTGGAGTCAACGTCGTGGAAGGAACCGTCATACAAACGGGCTTTAAGCCCCAACAAAGGATAGCCGGCAATAACGCCATTTTTCATCTGTTCTTCAATTCCTTTATGTATGGCTGGGATGTATTCACGAGGAATAGCACCACCCACGATTTCGTTAATGAATTCTAAACCTTCTTCATCAGAAGGGCTAAACTCAATAACAACGTGACCATACTGACCGCGACCACCAGACTGACGGACAAACTTATGATTGCCGTCAACGGTAGCACGAATCTTTTCACGGTAGGCCACACGTGGCTTACCAATGTTGGCTTCAACACCAAATTCTCGGCGCATACGATCAACGATGATATCTAGGTGTAATTCACCCATACCAGCAATGATAGTTTGGCCTGTCTCTTCGTCAGTTCTAACTCGAAAAGAGGGATCTTCCTGAGCTAGCTTACCAAGAGCAACACCCATTTTCTCTTGATCAGGCACAGAGCGTGGCTCTACAGCTACAGAGATAACAGGTTCGGGGAATTCCATGCGCTCCAGAACAATTTTATTGTCCACTGAGCATAGGGTGTCTCCGGTAGTCACGTCTTTAAGACCGATCGCCGCAGCAATGTCTCCGGCACATACTTCTTTGATTTCTTCTCGGTCGTTAGCGTGCATCTGCACCATACGGCCTACACGTTCACGCTTTTCTTTAACAGAGTTAAATACGTGATCGCCAGATTTCAATACGCCTGAATAAACTCGCATAAACGTTAGCGTACCCACAAATGGGTCCGTAGCGATCTTAAATGCCAGGGCAGAAAACGGGGCACTGTCATTGGCTTCGCGAGTCGCCAATGTACCTTTACCGTCGTCTAATGTACCCTCAATAGCCTTTACTTCGATTGGTGACGGCATATATTCAATAACTGAGTCTAATACCGCTTGCACACCCTTGTTCTTAAACGCTGAACCTGCGTGCACCAACACAATCTCGTTGGCTAACGTACGCTTGCGCAAACCGGCTTTAACTTCCTCCATAGAAAGGTCACCTTCTTCAAGGTACTTTTCCATTAGGTCGTCATCTGCTTCGGCTGCGGCTTCAACTAACTGCTCGTGGAAAAAGTCAGCCTCGTCTTGCATATCAGTAGGAATATCTTCCAACTCATACGTCATGCCTTGGTCTTCTTCATTCCACATGATGGCTTTCATACGAACAAGGTCGATAACACCCTTGAATTCGTCTTCTGCACCAATGGCTAGCTGAATGGGCACAGCATTGGCACCAAGACGTTCCTTAAGCTGCTCAACTACCATAAGGAAGTCGGCACCTGCTCGGTCCATTTTGTTAACAAATACCATGCGCGGTACGCCATATTTATTGGCTTGACGCCATACGGTTTCTGTCTGCGGCTGAACGCCGGAAGTCCCGCATAATACGACCACTGCACCATCTAATACACGCAAGGAACGCTCAACTTCTATAGTGAAGTCTACGTGCCCTGGGGTATCAATAATGTTGATGCGGTGGTCTTCGAACTGCTGGCTCATGCCTTTCCAAAAACAGGTAGTCGCCGCCGAAGTGATAGTGATACCACGTTCTTGTTCCTGTTCCATCCAATCCATTGTGGCTGCACCATCGTGCACCTCACCGATTTTATGGGACCGGCCAGTGTAAAACAACACGCGCTCAGTAGTCGTGGTTTTACCCGCGTCTACATGAGCAACGATACCGATGTTACGGTACCGATCTATTGGAGTCTTACGAGCCATGACAGTTCTCTCTATTCTCTCAGGTCTGCTTAGAAGCGGAAGTGAGAGAAGGCTTTGTTAGCTTCAGCCATACGGTGAACGTCTTCACGCTTCTTAACCGCAGCACCTTTGCCTTCAGCAGCGTCTAGGATCTCACCAGCAAGACGCAAAGCCATAGACTTTTCGCCGCGCTTGCGTGAGTAGTCTACCAACCAACGCATGGCTAGGGCAGAACGACGTGCAGGACGTACTTCAACTGGAACTTGGTAAGTCGCACCACCAACACGGCGAGATTTAACTTCGACCATAGGTTGGATAGCTTCTAACGCCGCTTCAAATACTTCTAGTGGATCGCCGCCTTTACGCTCAACGATTTTTTCTAGAGCACCGTAGACGATACGCTCTGCGACAGATTTCTTACCAGAGATCATGACATGGTTCATGAACTTGGCTAGGGTGACGTTGCCAAACTTAGGGTCTGGCAGGATGTCACGTTTGGCGACAACTCTTCTTCTTGGCATGATGGGCCTCAAATATACTTCAGGTTATGTTCAGGAATTAACACTCATAATTAAGTGCTTACCTGGCCTTACTCTTATCGGTTCTCGATAAGTCTCATGGCCAGCTGCTAAAAAGCAATCTGGCTAACAGCAACGACTTGCGTAGTTACTGCCCGTCCTAGCTGGCGGGTGTTATAAACAACACCACCAACTAAGGAAAGTTTCATTAAGACTTAGGACGCTTAGTACCGTACTTAGAACGACTCTGTTTACGATCGCTCACGCCGGATGTATCCAAAGAACCACGTACTGTATGGTAACGAACACCTGGCAAGTCTTTTACACGACCGCCACGGATCAATACAACACTATGCTCTTGTAGGTTATGACCTTCACCGCCGATATAGGAGGTAACTTCAAAACCATTTGTCAAACGCACGCGACATACTTTACGTAGAGCAGAGTTAGGCTTCTTAGGGGTAGTTGTATAAACCCTTGTGCAAACGCCACGACGCTGAGGACAGGCCTGCAATGCAGGTACATCACTCTTAACAATCTTGCGCTTACGAGGCTTACGAACCAACTGGTTAACTGTTGCCATTATGCAAACTCCACATTCTTCATCGGCACAACACTAACAACCTATTTGCTAGTACCGCCGAAATACCCAAAAATACACAGGACTATATTTGCCTGCCAATTTCGGGCGGTGAATTATATTCGCTTTGGTAGAGTAGCGTCAAGCAAGGCAAAGCCTATTTTTAGCCTGCGTCGACAAATAAATGGCTAATTTAACCCCTGACATGTGCAACAAAAGCGCAAAACGCATACAAAAGCACAAAACAAGGCTAATTAACTCAACATAGGCGATCTTTAGCCTTGTTTTTGTTCGATATAAGCACGCTATTCCTGTACAATACCGCGACTTTTTTAAGACTGTAACTAACTGGAGCCCTCATGGCTGACTTAAACTTATACCGTAATATCGGTATTTTTGCTCACGTAGATGCGGGCAAAACCACGACCACAGAACGTATTCTTAAGCTTACGGGTAAAATCCATAAGACCGGTGAAGTTCATGATGGCGAATCCACTACAGATTTTATGACACAGGAAGCTGAACGCGGAATAACTATCCAGTCTGCGGCAACCACATGTTTCTGGAAAGACCATCGCATGAACATCATCGATACTCCAGGACACGTAGACTTTACAGTAGAAGTATACCGCTCTCTTAAAGTACTTGACGGTGGTGTAGGCGTATTCTGTGGCTCTGGCGGCGTAGAGCCTCAGTCTGAAACTAACTGGCGCTATGCCAACGAATCAGAAGTGGCGCGTATCATTTTGGTTAATAAGATGGACCGTATGGGCGCAGACTTCCTTCGAGTTGTTGGCCAAATAGAAACTGTTCTTGCCGCTAACCCGTTGGTAATGACATTACCTATCGGTACCGAAGAGAACTTCTCGGGCATGGTCGATGTATTGACAAAGAAAGCCTACGTATGGGATGACACTGGCTTGCCAGAAAATTACGAAATTCTAGACGTTCCAGAAGACATGGTTGACCTAGTTGATGAATACCACGAAAAACTGATCGAAACGGCGTTAGAACAAGATGATGATCTTATGGAAGCCTATCTAGAAGGTGAAATACCTTCTTTGGACGAAATTAAACGCTGTATCCGCAAGGGAACGATCGCACTAGACTTCTTCCCAACTTACTGTGGTTCTGCCTTTAAGAACAAAGGGGTTCAGCTAATTCTTGACGCAGTGATCGATTACCTACCAAGCCCAACAGAAGTTAAGCCACAGCCTTTAACCGATAAAGAAACTGGCGAAGCTAATGGTGAAGTTGCTCTCGTTGCTATTGAACAGCCATTACGTGCGCTAGCATTTAAGATTATGGATGACCGCTACGGCGCGTTAACCTTCGTGCGCATTTACTCTGGCACTTTAAAGAAAGGTGACACCATACTTAACTCTTACACAGGTAAGAGTGAACGTGTAGGCCGCATGGTAGAAATGCACGCAGACGAGCGTACTGAATTAAGTTCAGCTCAAGCTGGCGACATCATCGCTATTGTAGGCATGAAAAATGTACAGACTGGTCACACTCTGTGTGACCCCAAGCACGAATGTACTCTAGAGCCAATGATCTTCCCAGAACCAGTAATCTCTATCTCGGTAACACCAAAGGATAAGGCTTCTACTGAGAAAATGGGTATTGCTATTGGTAAGATGGTTGCAGAAGATCCTTCGTTCATCGTTGAAACAGATGAAGACTCAGGCGAAACTATTCTTAAAGGTATGGGTGAGCTTCACCTAGACATTAAGGTAGACATTCTCAACCGCACCTACGGTGTTGACCTTATTGTTGGCCAACCTCAGGTGGCTTACCGTGAAACCATTACGACTAAGCTTGAAGACAGTTACACGCACAAGAAGCAGTCTGGTGGTTCTGGTCAGTATGGCAAGATCGACTACATCGTTACCCCAGGTGAAACCGGTTCTGGCTTTATCTTTAAGTCTTCTGTTGTGGGTGGCAACGTGCCTAAGGAATACTTCCCAGCCATTGAGAAGGGCTTCCGCACAATGATGGTAGAAGGACCACTAGCTGGCTTCCCTCTTCTGGATGTTGAAATTGAATTGGTAGACGGTGGATTCCACGCAGTTGACTCCTCTGCTATCGCTTTTGAAATAGCTGCTAAAGGTGCTTACCGTCAATCTATGCCTAAGGCCGGCCCACAGTTGCTAGAGCCCATCATGAAGGTAGACGTTTACACTCCAGATGATCATGTAGGTGATGTCATTGGTGACTTAAACCGTCGTCGCGGCATGATTAACGACCAAGAAGCTGGCGTCACTGGTGTACGCATCAAGGCTAGCGTACCTCTTTCAGAGATGTTTGGTTACATTGGTCATTTGCGTACCATGACTTCTGGCCGCGGTCAGTTCTCAATGGAATTCCAACACTATATGCATTGCCCTAACAGCGTTGCTGAGAGAGTCATTGTAGAAGAAAAGGAACGTAAAGCGGCTAAGTAAGCTTCTTTACTAAAAAAAACCCCGCCTGGCTTAGTCAGTGCGGGGTTTTTTTTGCCTTAAACAAGCTATTTAAGCTAAATAGCTCAGCCCTAGAATTTCGCAGGGCACAAAAAAACCCGAACGCGTCGGGCTTTTTAAGTGCTTCACTTCGTAGGCATTACGAAGCAAAATAGCATAGCAACCTAGCTAGACATTTCAGCACGTAAAGCTTCAGTTAGCGCTGCTTGCACCTCTTCTGCACTTACGGTTGAAACACCTTCAGAAGCACGCTGCTCTTGACGCTTACGCTTACGCTCTGAGTGATATGCTAAACCAGTACCGGCTGGAATTAAGCGGCCTACGACCACGTTTTCCTTCAGACCACGCAAGTGGTCCTTCTTGCCAGTTACTGCACCTTCAGTGAGTACACGGGTAGTCTCTTGGAAAGACGCCGCCGAGATGAAGGATTCCGTAGCCAAAGAAGACTTGGTGATACCCAACAACACGCGCTGCATGTGCGACACAATCTTGTCTTCGGCAACCATCTTCTCATTAGCTTCTAAGTAGCGAGTGTATTCAACCTGATCACCTTTGATCAAGTTAGTGTCGCCAGAAGCAACCACATCTACCTTACGTAACATCTGACGCACAATGACTTCAATGTGCTTATCGTTTATTACTACACCTTGCAGACGGTATACGTCTTGCACTTCGGTGGTAATGTAGCGAGCTAGCTCTTCAACACCTAAAATGCGCAAAATGTCATGTGGGTTGAATGGGCCATCAGCAATAACTTCACCCTTCACTACTGTTTCGCCTTCAAACACGTTAAGTACACGCCACTTAGGAATAAGCTCTTCATAGTTGTCACTGCCGTCTGTAGGCGTAATGACTAGACGATTCTTGCCCTTAGTTTCTTTACCGTAGCTTACGATGCCAGAGACTTCTGCCAAAATAGCAGCTTCTTTTGGCTTACGTGCTTCAAACAAGTCAGCTACACGAGGAAGACCACCAGTGATGTCCTTCGTTGTTGCACTTTCTTGTGGAATACGTGCAACTACATCACCAATTTCTACTTGGCCACCATCAACAATAGACAACAAGGCACCACCAGGAAGAAGGTATTGCGCAGGTGCTCCAGATTCTGGGTTAATGATTTCGTTGCCTTTAGCATCAATCAACTTAATCATTGGACGCAAGTCTTTACCTGCCGCAGGACGTTCGCCTACAGTAAGCACTTGGATAGAACTCAAACCTGTTAAATCATCAGTCCTAAGACTAATGGTAAGGCCTTCATCTAATCCAACAAACTGCACAGTACCAGCCATTTCTGAAACGATTGGGTGAGTATGTGGATCCCACGTTGCAGCAATCTCGCCAGCTTCTACGCGTGCGCCGTCGACCACTTGAATCAAAGAACCGTATGGTAGCTTATAACGTTCGCGCTCACGACCGTGCTCATCAGTAACACCTAGTTCTACAGAACGAGAGGTGGTTACCATGTTGCCGTCGGTGCGGGTTACTGCTTTCAAGTTATGTAAGCGGATTTCACCACCATTCTTCACTTGAATTTTATCTTCTGCTGCAGCTCGAGATGCTGCACCACCAATATGGAAGGTACGCATGGTTAGCTGTGTACCTGGCTCACCGATTGACTGTGCAGCAACTACGCCTACAGCTTCACCAATGTTAACCTGATGGCCACGACCTAGGTCACGTCCATAACAGCTAGAACAGATACCGTAACGTGTCTCACATGTAATTGGCGAGCGGGTCTTTACTTCGTCTACAGATGACAAACTTTCATCATTCTCTAAACGCTCAACCCAAGCTTCGTCAATTAAGGTGTTTTTAGCAATCAACAGATCACCTGTGGTTGGGTTGATCACATCTTCTGCAATCATACGGCCCAAAATACGGTCACCTAGTGGCACACGTACATCACCACCATCGATTACAGGTAGCATGGTTAAACCATTTTCAGTACCACAATCTACTTCAGTTACTACCAAGTCTTGTGCTACGTCTACTAATCTACGAGTTAGGTAACCCGAGTTAGCTGTTTTCAAAGCTGTATCAGCCAAACCTTTACGCGCACCGTGAGTAGAGATGAAGTATTCCTGTACCGAAAGACCTTCACGAAAGTTAGCCGTGATCGGTGTTTCGATGATTGAGCCATCTGGCTTAGCCATCAAACCACGCATACCACCCAACTGACGCATCTGTGCAGCACTACCACGAGCACCGGAGTCAGCCATCATGTAAACAGAGTTAAATGACTCTTGCTCAACTTCTTCACCTTCAGCGTTGATCACCGTGTCACTTTTCAAACTGTCCATCATGGCGCCAGCAACAAGCTCGTTGGCACGGGACCAAATGTCGATCACCTTATTATACTTTTCGCCTTGGGTTACCAAACCGTCACGGAACTGCGCTTCAATTTCGCGCACTTCTTCTTCCGCACCGTTGATAATGATTTCTTTCTTTTCAGGGATAACGAAGTCGTTAACACCAACAGAAGCACCAGAACGAGTCGCGTAAGCAAAGCCTGTGTACATTAATTGGTCAGCAAATATTACGGTTTCTTTAAGGCCAACATTACGGTAACAAGCGTTAAGCACAG
>Ga0302117_10001697_pt1 | contig 10601 bp, 10 predicted proteins | sample AG5_322_MG_FD_203112 | JGI IMG/M metagenome (GOLD analysis project Ga0302117, IMG submission 203112) | Marine microbial communities from Western Arctic Ocean, Canada - AG5_32.2 | ecosystem: Environmental > Aquatic > Marine > Oceanic | place: Canada: Western Arctic Ocean | collected 2017-10-01 | reverse complement strand
GAAGTATCTAACAGAGATTAAAGACGTATTGGCTACGCGTGGACTATCACTTGGTCTGCGTCTAGAAAATTGGCCTCCGTCTAGTCTTAAATCAGACGAACGGGCAGCTTAGATTAAGTTCAGTCCTTAGATAAGGTAACGAGTTATGCGTCATAGACAAAGCGGTCGCCAGCTAAATAGAAATAGTTCGCACCGACAAGCCATGTTCAGAAATATGGCTATCTCATTAGTTGAACATGAGATTATTAAAACCACACTAATCAAGGCGAAGGAACTGAGGTCCGTTGCTGAACCTCTGATTACTTTGGCAAAGAAGGACAGTGTGGCGAACCGCCGCTTGGTATTCAGTCGTACTCGCAGCAAAGCTGCAGTGGGTAAACTGTTTACCGAACTAGGTCCACGCTATACTGATCGTCCTGGTGGCTATATCCGCATTCTTAAGTGTGGCGAGCGCGCCGGTGACAATGCGACTATGGCTTATGTTGAATTGGTAGATCGACCCAATGCGGAAACTAACGATTCAGTTGCGGAAGCTACTGAGGATTAAGCGGTTAGTTTTCAAGTGTATTGAAAAAAGCCGGGTCATACTCGGCTTTTTTATGGATCCCGTTTTTACAATGTCACACTAGAGGTTAGTACTCAATGAAATCATTTCATCCGCCAGTTCGTACACTCATGGGCCCCGGTCCTTCTGATGTGAATCCACGAATTCTCGAGGCCTTGTCCCGACCTACGATAGGACATCTTGACCCTGCCTTTATCCAGATGATGGATGAGATCAAGCAGCTTCTACAGTACGCCTTTAAAACAGAAAACGAACTTACGATGCCGGTTTCCGCCCCCGGCTCTGCGGGTATGGAAACTGTATTTGTAAACCTGATCGAGCGTGGTGACAAGGTGATCATTTGTCAGAATGGCGTGTTCGGCGGGCGCATGAAAGAAAATGTAGAGCGTTGTGGTGCCGAAGCGATCATGGTGGAAGACCCTTGGGGTAGCACCATCGATATCGACAAGGCTGAGCAGGCTATGTCAGACAATCTCGATGCGAAGGCTATTGCTTTTGTTCATGCTGAGACCTCAACCGGAGCTTGCTCTGATGTGCAGGCGCTCTGTGGCCTAGCCGCGAAGTATGACTGTCTCTCGATAGTCGATGCCGTTACATCACTAGGTGGTATCGAGTTGCAGGTAGATAATTGGGACATTGATGCGATCTATTCTGGTACACAGAAGTGTCTGTCCTGTGTGCCGGGTTTGTCTCCAGTATCTTTCTCAGAACGTGCTGCAGAGGAAATACGGCAGCGAAAGACTAAGGTTCAGAGTTGGTTTCTCGATTTGAATCTGGTCATGGGTTATTGGGGTAGCGACGCAAAACGCTCCTACCATCATACTGCGCCGGTAAATTCTCTATATGCTTTGCATGAGTCGTTGCTGATCTTGCAAGAAGAAGGATTACAGAACGCCTGGAATAGGCATGCCCTTAATCATGAGGCGCTAGCAGCAGGCTTGGAATCGCTAGGACTGAAGTTCGTCGTAGATAAGGAATATCGACTGCCCCAGCTAAATGCCGTCTCATTCCCAAATTCAGTAGACGATGTGGCTGTACGTACGGCGTTATTGAATGACTACAATCTCGAAATTGGCTCTGGCCTAGGCGTGCTAGCAGGTTCAGTGTGGCGTATCGGTTTGATGGGTTACGCTAGTAATAAGAAAAACGTCTTGCTCTGTATTTCCGCGCTCGGCAATGTACTTGCTGCGCAGGGCATGCAAGCAGATGTCAGTAAGGCAGTAGTGGCTGCGGAAGCGGTTTACTCTACTTAGTCAGTTGGGCAGGCTATCGGGTAAATCAACTCGACTGCTTGTCTCGCACACAATTCTCTCTCACTGCGGTTGCGCAGAATAGGCTCTCCGACAATGCAGACGAGCGAACCCGCGCTAGAAGACTATCTCGTGCTAATACTACTCTCTGGAATTTGGGGAGCCTCTTTTTTGTTTCTGCGGATTAGTTCTCCCGTGTTTGGTCCTTTCTTTCTCATTGAAATGCGCGTGGCTTCAGCATTGCTGGTGCTGTTACCAGTTTGCATCGCGCTGGGAAAGCAGCATGAGATAGTTTCAAACTGGCGTCCTATTCTTCTGCTCAGTTTCTGCAATATGACAGCGCCATTCTGCCTTTTGGCTTACGCTACCCTGAATATAGGTGCCGGATTCGCCTCAATTATCAATGCCACCGTTCCTTTTTTCACAGCCATTCTTGCGTTCACTTTGTGGCAGCAACGACTCGCATTGAAAGCAATAGTGGGTATGTTCATTGGTTTTTTTGGTGTAGTGCTACTAATGCTGGATCAGTCTGGTCCGATAGGCTCAAACGCAAATATGATAGCGATAGCGGCAGCACTATTAGGGTCGGTATTCTATGGTCTAGCAATAAACCTAATGGCTCAATATCTCCGTGGTGTTAGTGGCGTGGCAGTTACGACAGGTAGTTTGTTTTTCTCCTCGTTAACTCTACTACCTCTTGCTCTTTGGCAAATGCCCGAGACCATGCCAACGGGTTCGATCTGGTTGAGCGTCTTTTCTCTGGGGATAATCTGCACAGGCTTCGCCTTCGTTCTGTTCTATAGACTCATATCGCGAATAGGGTCAAATCTCGCTGTCACCAATACATTCATGATTCCCTTGTTCAGTCTGTTTTGGGCAAATCTTTTCCTTGCGGAAAAAGTCACATTTTTCATGCTATTTGCCTGTACGCTTGTGTTGATGGGAGTAGGTTTGACAACTGGAAGCCTAATTAGGTTAATTAATTTCTGTAAAATCAAACTGGTGAGACAGAAATTTTCTGAATAGAAGCCGTACGGATTTTAAAATTTCGCCTTATTTACTGAAGTAGAGGTCGAGAAATGGGAAATATCAATCAAAGTCAATGATATGTAAATTTTTTGAATTCCTGCTAATATTTTGCTAGTTAGTGCTGAAAAAAAATAAAACCCGATTGCTTCTCGCGGTCAGTCTTTTCCCGTCTCGAGTTTTAGGCATCGAAATCTAATTCAGTTTGCCCGAGCCGGTGTCATCTTCATCAGCTATAAAGCTAAAAACTAGTAGAGGCCAGATGCCGACATGGACCATGACATCAGCGGTATTGAATATATAATTCCAATAGGGGATATGCTGTATGTCGATAAAGTCGATAACGCTACCGTACACGAATCGGTCTAATATATTGCTGGCTCCGCCACCGACTATGAAGCCGAAGCAAATATACTCATGTCGCTTGATCGAGGGGCTGAGCCAGAGATAGGCGCTGACGCCGATTAGTAGTCCAATGCTTATCGCAGCAAATACCCAGCCCATTCCCTGCAACATGCCAAATACGCCGCCATAGTTGCGAATATGGGTGAAGTGAATCAAGCTATTCCATTCTATAGATGTGTTCTCAGGTATCGCGCTGTTTACCCAGTAGCCTATGATCTGTGACAGGGCCAGCACAGTTAGAACTAATCCAATGAACCAGAGCATATTAGTTTGCTTTTTATCTAATTGCATAGACGCGCTAATTTCCTAGAGTCTCGATTAATGTGAAAGTATTTCTAATTCTCAAGCAAGGCAAACAGTTTACGCATTCGTATTGCATTCGCACCAACGTCGCCGGTGCCCACTCGGGAAACCGATCTAACATCAACTGCAGTATTGGATCCTTGTTGATCGATCTTGATCACAACATCGTCCTTAAACCGGAACCAGAATGTTGTGTCCGTAGCTTCTATTCTGCCAGCGGAAGCGTCTTGTGCAACAAGCTCCCAGCCTAAATCATTGACAGCAACCAGCGCCTTCTCGAAAATCACGTTTACGGATTCGCTATAGCGCTGTGTAACCAGATCGGGGTAGGCCTCATTGGTCAGTTCGATCAGTCGTTCCGATGTCATATTGTTGGAGCCGCCATAGACTAATGTATTCGGCGCATCGGCACGCAACGGAGCTACCGCAATAAACTCAGGAGGATCGACCCGATTAGTTGAGATATCGTGAATCGGCGGGTAGTTCACATTTTCGCCTGGGCGGAAGCTCTCTGGAATGAGATAAGCAACCCAAGCTACCAATGCGCCAATTGCCGCGATGCTCACGAATTTTCCAGCATTCTTAACTTTGAGTAGTTGGCTGGCTATGAGCGTGGCAGCAGCTAATAGAAGACAGGCCCAGGCCAGCCATTGACCGTATTGGTTGGCCGCTCCGAGAAGCGAAAATCCGCGCCTGAAATCCCAGAAGCCTAGCCAGATACCCGCGGCCGAGGCGAGCGTGAGCAGTCCTAAGCCCAGACCTAATACTAGACTGGCGAGTCCGCCGATCTTAATCCAGAGTCTCGGTTTTGCTTGCTCGGTAGTTTCGGTATTCATAATTATTCCTTGATAGATGGCTGGTCGGCGTACTGCAAGATATTAGCGCTGCTGGTGCCATCAATTGAATTTAAAGCTACGATGCTGTGGGCGCAATTATGCATTCTCGGAGGTGCCCAGAGTTGCTCCATACTCCGACCTTCGACGTGACAAAGATAAGATTTTATTAGTGCCCCATGACTCACTATCGCGACTTTCCTACCACTCACAGAATCTGTTCGGTGAGCAGCCTCAATCTCCGCCACTGCATCGATGGCTCGTTGCTGTAACTCAAAAAAGCTCTCTGCACCACTTAACCGAAACAGATGAGGCTGCTCCCAGAAATGGCCATGAGATTCCGGTTCACTCTGGGCAAGATCTTCATAGAGGTGGCCTTCCCAGGGTCCGAGAAATATTTCGCGTAGCTCATCGAGATATTTAATCTCGGTTGTCGACTCAGGGAACGCATGCTCCGCGGTCTGTCGCGTGCGTAGGCTGCTGCTGCAATAAATCTTATCAAACTCTAGGTGCGCAATTCGCTGCCCAAGTTCCTTCGCCTGTTGGGTGCCTAAATCTGTTAGATGTGAATCGCTCTGACCCTGAACCCGTCGTTCTTTGTTCCAGTTGGTCTCTCCGTGCCGAATAAGGTGAAGCTCCATTCTTAATTTCCCCTGTCAATTATGTTGGTTCGGGTTCTCGAGACGGCATCCAACCATCCGTCATATTGTTTCTCTCTCCAAGCATCATCTTTGCCCGCTTCGAAGCGTTGGTCTAGTTTCCACTTTGCGCTGATTTCATCTAGTGATTCAAAGATGCCAGCCTGTAGGCCGGCGACATAGGCCGCGCCCAGGGCTGTGGTCTCTGTGAGTTCGGGTCTTAGTACTTCTAGATTTAACAGATCAGACAATTTTTGCATTACGTAGTCATTGTTGGCCATTCCTCCATCGACGCGAAGGCTAGCTACGGTGCCACCATCCGCTTCGACCGCGAGTAATAGGTCTTTGCTCTGATAGCAGACACAGAGCAGGGCGGCAGTGACCACTTCTTTTACGCCACTATCGCGAGTGAGACCGTATAAGGCTCCTCGCGCTTCTGGGTCCCAGTAGGGCGCTCCTAGACCGGTAAAAGCAGGCACCAGATAGACACGTAGGTCTTCGCTGGTTTGCTCCGCCAACACCTCAGACTCGCTAGCCTGTTCTATGAGTTTTAAGCCGTCTCTGATCCATTGCACCGTAGCACCTGCCATGAAGATGCTGCCTTCGACGGCGTAGCTGGTTTCACCATTGAGGCGAAAGGCAACCGTGCTTAGTAGGCGATTTTCAGATTGGACCACCTGACTGCCCGTATTCAACAAGAGGAAGCAACCGGTGCCATAGGTGCTCTTAGCCATACCAGCGGAAAAGCAACATTGCCCAAATGCTGCTGCCTGTTGATCGCCAATCACTCCCGTAATCGGTATGGCGCTGCCGAAGAACTCGGCATCACACTCGCCATACTCAGCGGCACAATCCTCAACAGTTGGTAGGAGTGAGGCGGGTATATCGAAAATTTGGAGTAACTCATCGTCCCATTGCTGAGTGTGAATATTAAAAAGCTGTGTTCTAGATGCGTTCGTAGCATCGGTGCGGTGACTGCGACCCTTGCTAAGATGCCACAGCAGGAAACAATCGACTGTACCGAAAGCGAGTTCGCCTTTTTCAGCTCGCTCTCTGGCACCCATAACATTTTCCAGTATCCAGTGAATCTTACTCGCAGAAAAGTAAGCATCAATTATCAGGCCCGTTTTCTGTTGAATCGTTTCTTCTAAATCTTGAGCTTTTAATTCTTCGCAATAATCGCCGGTTCGACGGTCCTGCCAAACGATTGCATTGTAGATCGGCAGGCCGGTCTCTCTGTCCCACAGAATGGTTGTCTCGCGTTGATTGGTTATTCCTATGCAACGAATCTGTTCGGCTGTAATTGAGGCTGATTCGAGAGCACTGCGGCAACTAGCAACAGTGCTCTGCAAAATCTCCATTGCATCGTGCTCTACCCAGCCGTTGTTAGGGAAGTGCTGCGTGAATTCCTGTTGCCCCACAGATAGTTTATTGCCCTGAGAGTCGAATATCAGGGCGCGACTGCTGGTAGTGCCCTGGTCGATCGCGAGAATGCAATTGCTCATGCGAATACTCTCTTCAATAATATCGGATTATTCCCTTGCCATTCGATCTTCTAAATTTCACAAGAATCGCATTGCATTGCAGGGATTGAATCATGGGAAAAACAGTTCCTCATGTTACACTAACTGTCTATTTCGTGGGCAAGTTCGTAGGCTAAATTAAGCCGGTTCCAAGCAAGAGTATCTAAGTCAAAAAACCTATGCATGATCTCCTCATAATCGGTGGCGGCATCAATGGAGCCGGCATCGCTGCCGATGCTGCGGGTCGCGGTTTGGATGTTGTTCTCTGCGAAAAGGCCGACCTTGCCTCGGGAACTTCTTCTTGGAGTACCAAGCTTATCCACGGTGGCTTGCGCTATCTCGAATTCTACGAATTTGGCTTGGTGCGAAAGTCATTGCAAGAGCGTGAAGTGCTCACTGCAGCGGCTGCACATATCATTAAGCCGCTTGCCTTTCACATTCCTCAGTTGCCACACTCGCGAAGCTCATGGCTTATTCGAATCGGACTGTTCTTGTATGACAATTTGGCGCGACGTAAGCGTTTTGAGAGCTCGCGTTCCATCAAGATAGATTCTGAAGGCCCGCTCAATTCAGCAATTACTAGCGGCTTCGAATATTGGGATGCACAAGTCGATGACTCTCGCCTAGTCGTATTGAATGCGCTGCAGGCGAAGCAGCGCGGAGCACAGATACTTACGCGCAGAGAGTGCACGGGCATGACGTCTCTAGATAATGGTTGGCGCGTCACTCTTCACGATCATGCTAGCAATACTGACACTGAAATCGACTGCAAAGCCATCGTGAATGCGACAGGTCCCTGGGTCGCTGCTCTATCTGAGCAACTCAGTAATGAGGATGCAGAGCATGAAATCCGCCTCGTCAAAGGCAGTCATATCGTAGTGCCACGTATGCACTGTGGCTCACAGGCTTTTATGTTGCAGCATCATGATGGCAGGGTAATTTTTGTAATCCCGTGGTTGCAAGACTACACCTTGATCGGTACGACGGAAGCTGAGCACAAGGGAAGTCTGGAGCGTGTAGAAATCTCTAAAGAAGAGATCAATTATCTACTCTCGATAGTGAATCTATACTTCAAGAAATCGATCTTGCATTCGGATGTTGTATACAGCTTCGCAGGCGTGAGACCGCTAATAGACGATGAAGAAGTAAACGCGAGTAAGGTGTCAAGAGACTACAACTTAGAATTGGAATCTGACCCACACCCAATACTCTCAGTCTATGGAGGCAAGGTGACTACCTATCGAGTCCTCGCCGAAGATGTGTTGAGTAGGCTAAAAGACACATTGCCCACTATGGGTCCGGCGTGGACTAAGGATGCAACACTTCCTGGAGGCGACTTTGATCTCCCGGAACATCTATTTCAAAAAATGGTCTCGAAGTATGCGTGGTTGGGTCCGGATATTATCAACCGTTGGTTGAGCAGCTACGGTACTCTCAGCTTCGATATCTTGGGTGATGCTTCAGCTATGAGCGATCTAGGTGTGAAGTTTGGCCATAACCTCTACCAGAGAGAAGTAGATTACCTCTGCACAGAAGAATGGGCGAAGTCCACAGACGATATTCTCTGGCGACGCAGTAAACTAGGCCTAAAATTTTCACGCGCGGAACGTGATTCACTTGCTAACTACATAGAACAGTTTTTTCCTGCGAACTAGGAAATGGAAACACTGAATGCTTGAGCTGCGAAACATTACACGCCATCAGGGAGAGGAGGTTTTCCTTGATGATATTTCTCTGTCGATGCAGCGCGGCGAATTGAATATTCTTCTCGGCCCCACGCTCTGCGGCAAGACATCCCTAATGCGCATTATGGCAGGCCTCGATAAACCCGATAGTGGTGAGCTGCTCTTCGATGGTGTATCGGTATTGGGCATGGCTGTGCAGAAACGCAACGTGGCAATGGTGTATCAACAATTCATCAACTATCCCTCGCTGACGGTGTTTGAGAATATTGCCTCGCCGCTTCGGGTAGCTCGAGTTGAAAAAAGTCAGATAAATAGACAAGTAGCTGAAGTAGCCGAATTGTTGCAAATGACACAGATGCTCGATCGTACCCCAGATACTCTTTCCGGCGGGCAGCAACAAAGAGTCGCGTTGGCGCGAGCGCTCGTTAAGAAGGCCGACTTAGTATTATTGGATGAGCCGTTGGCAAATCTCGATTACAAACTACGCGAAGAACTGCGTGCTGAGCTGCCGGCCTTATTCGCGGCCATGGGTGCCGTCTTGGTCTACGCGACCACTGAGCCTACCGAGGCCCTAGTACTCGGCGGCAATACGGTATGTCTGCATGAGGGCAGGGTCGAGCAGTTCGGTCCGACTTTAGATCTGTACCGAACGCCCGCCAGTCTGAGCTCGGCCAAGATTTATTCAGATCCACCACTGAATAGCGCGAAGGTGGAATGTGTTTCAGGGCAGTTGGTGTTCGCGAATAGTCAGCAAAAACTCGGGATCAACATCGAGAAGATACCGGATGGAAGCTACACCTTGGCGGTACGGCCGCATCATCTTAGTCGCGAAAGAGAGGGTATCGATGACATAGAGGTTAAAGGCAGTGTGTCAGTCACAGAATTGACTGGCTCTGAGACGTTTGTGCATTTTTCTATGGAAGATAATTCGTGGGTCGCGCTTCTTCACGACGTACAGAATTTTGCAGTAGCGAGTACGGTAGAATTTTACCTTAAACCACAGAATCTATTCTTGTTCGACAGCGATGACGCGCTTGTTGAATGGCAGCTGGCAATAAAAAGCTAAACACACAATGGCATCTATACAACTACAATCTTTGGCACATCGTTACCCCTCAGCCCCCGACTACGCGCTCAATAGCATGCAGCAGAGCTGGAGTGACGGCGGTGCCTACGCTTTACTCGGTCCATCCGGTTGCGGCAAGACTACGCTATTAAATATCATCTCGGGCTTGCTCAGACCATCCGAAGGGAGGGTGCTCTTCGACGACATCGATGTGACAGACCTGACAACACAGCAGCGCAATATCGCGCAGGTATTTCAGTTTCCCGTTGTCTACGACACGATGACCGTCGCAGATAACCTAGCATTTCCTTTGCGCAACAGGGGCATCGCCAAGAATGAGATTGAGAAGCGAGTAGTGGACGCATTACAGATGCTCGACTTGCAGGAGCGAGCGAACGATCGAGCGCGCTCGCTGACCGCTGATGATAAGCAGAAGATTTCTCTAGGCCGAGGGCTGGTTAGAACCGACGTTCAGGCAATTCTCTTCGACGAGCCGTTAACTGTTATCGATCCGCATCTGAAATGGCAATTACGTACCGAGTTGAAAAAGATTCACCAGCGCTTTCAACATACGATGATCTATGTGACCCATGATCAGACCGAGGCGCTTACATTCGCCGATCAGGTGATTGTTATGTACGAGGGGGCGGTTGTGCAGATAGGGACACCTCAGCAACTCTTTGAGACACCGGAACACACCTTCGTTGGCAAGTTCATTGGCTCGCCAGGTATGAACGTGCTGCCCTGCGAGATCGATGGAAGCGAAGCGGTATTCGCGGGGAAGAGATTCTCCCTGAACACAGCTATCGACAACCCTGCCGCTCGCTTCGAGTTGGGTATTCGTCCCGAAAATATAAAATTATCTCCAAGCGAGGGCATGCCACTCACCGTGACCGCGCTGGAAGATGTGGGTAGACACGTTATTGTTCGCGGCGAGATAGCGGGCGCTCAGCTGAGTGCCTTGGTTAAAGACGGCGTCGCGATCCCTGAGAATCCTCGCGTTTCCTTCGATTCGGCGCACATCAACCTCTATGCAGACGACTATAGAGTCGCCAGTGGCAGGGGAGACCAAGCAATATGAGTATCCAGAAGGTTCAGAACAACAAAGCCTGGTTCATGGTAATGCCAGTGCTGATCTTAGTTGCCATCAGCGCGATTATCCCGCTGATGACTGTAGTTAACTACTCTGTGCAGGATACTTTTGGAAACAATGAGTTTTTCTGGGTCGGCACGGAATGGTTTCAAGAGATACTCACCTCGGAACGATTTCATAATGCGCTATTAAGAACGCTGTTGTTCTCGGGCCT
>Ga0302117_10001685_pt1 | contig 10640 bp, 10 predicted proteins | sample AG5_322_MG_FD_203112 | JGI IMG/M metagenome (GOLD analysis project Ga0302117, IMG submission 203112) | Marine microbial communities from Western Arctic Ocean, Canada - AG5_32.2 | ecosystem: Environmental > Aquatic > Marine > Oceanic | place: Canada: Western Arctic Ocean | collected 2017-10-01 | reverse complement strand
AATCCCTCGGAGACAAACTTGCCGTTGGCGACAAAGTCTTCATACAAGCCCTCACGGTTAAGCAGCGCCAAGAGAAACGCCACAAACACCGCCACAGGCAGCCAAATGCGGGACACAAAATTCATGAATTAACATTTGTGCCGACAGACACACTCGTCTTATCGGCAATCACTGGAAACAAACCTCCTCAAAAACCTGCGTAAAATGGCCCAAAAAGCCGCTTTTTGCAATAAAAAACGCCAGTTTTATGGGTTTGTAACTTGCAGGTATGACAGAGCAACCCGCCGAAGTATTCACGCGAAACAATCTGCCGGCAAGATGCCGGCAGCACATCACATCAACTGCCGAATCGGTGCGGCGCCGTTGATGACGTCATTGACCTCTTTCGGGATGCCGGCCATCGCGCGGACGGCGCCGGTGTCGAGCAGTTGATCCATCAGCGTGGCGTAGAGGTTGGGGATGGTGACGCGATCGCTGGCGGGTTCGCCGCCGTCTTTGGTGGAAGAGCCGACGACTTGCCCCATCTTCAGGCCGCCACCGTAAAGCAATAGCGGCGCGCTGCCGGCCCAATGATTGCGGCCGCCTTTGGCGTTCACTTTAGGCGTACGCCCCATCTCGCCACAGCAGACGAGCAGAATTTTGTCGCGCAATCCGCGCGCTTCCACATCCTCGATGAAGGCGCTCACCGCGTGATCAAACGGCGTGCCCACGTAGCCCATGCCTTCGGTCATCGTCGCGTTGTTGCTGTCCGCGTGCATGTCCCACACGAAATCAGTGGTCACGGTCACAAAGCCCGCGCCGCGCTCGGCCAACCGCCGTGCCATCAGCATGAGCTTGCCGAGATTGTTTACGTGGTTTTGATATCGTTTGCGATTATTCCAGCGTTTGCTGATGCGCTCCACGTTCATCAGCGTGGAGGTGTCGTACCGCGCCAGCACGTTTGGATCTTCTTTTGCGATGTCGAACGCGTCCGACACGCCGCCGGTTAACGTCTCAAAGGCTTGGCTTTGAAATTTGTCCAACCCCGCCGTCGCCTTGCCGCTTTCTACCGTGCGCCGGAACTGATTGAGGCTGGCGAGCAACGCCTTCCGGTCTCCGAGCCGGTTGGGATCCACCGTCAGCCGCATGTCGGCGCGTGCGTCTCCCTTGCCGCTTGGCTGGAAAGGCGCGTGCGCAGGCCCCAGCGGCCCGGTGACATCGAACTTGCCCAGCGACATAATGGGGTCCGCCGCCTTCGCGTCCACTGCCTGCGGGTGTAGCCAAATGTTGCGCGGCATGCCCGTCTCCGGATGGCTCGCCCCCGCCACCCGCGTGTAATGCGAGCCGACATGGGCGGCCGTGGAATATTTGCTGACGATGGGCTTGGAGTCATGCGCACCACTTCCGGTAGTGAAGGAACGCACAATGGAAAATTTGTCGTTGAGCTGGGCAAGTTTTTCAAACGTGGACCCAAACGTGATCCCCGGAATGCGCGTGGGAATTTCACCCGTCATACTGCGAATGCCCGAGGGCGCGCCCATCTTGGGATCGAACGTCTCCGTCTGCGAAGGTCCGCCGTGCATAAAGAGGAACACCACGGTTTTATCCTTCGCCACGCCGCCGAGTTTTTGCAACGCATCTTGGGCCTGCAAAAACTCCGGCAACGCCAGTCCCCCAAGCGCAAGGCTGCCCACGGAAAGGAAATTCCGGCGGCTGGGCGAGTTGTCAGTCAAATGCAGCATCGTGGCACTGGTCAATCAGACGCGGCTGGGCGCGCAAAAATTTAGAGAGATTCAAGAAATTCTCAATGTGCGTTTGGGTCATTGGGCCTTGGTCATTTTCCACCCTCTACTCGGTACACTGCAGATTTCGTGCGCAAAATGATGGCGTTTCCGATCACTGCCGGGCTGGCCATGAAGCCGGCATCGTATTTGCCGCTTGAGAGCAGTTTGAATTTTGGGTTGGCGGCGAACACCACGGCGTTGCCGTTGATGCTGAAGCAATAGATTCGGTCGCCGCATAAAATGGGTGAGGCGGCAAACTCGCCGGCATCGAGGCGTTCGCTCCAAATGGTTTCACCAGTCTTGGCTAACAGGCAGGAGGCCACACCGTTGTCGGCCACCATGTAAATGTGATCGCCGCGGACGAGCACGGACGATTTTTTTGAGATGTTACGGCGCATACTCCACACCGATTCCAGCTCGCCCTTTGCGCCTGCTTGAGGGCGGATGGCGCTCATGGCGCCCATGCCATTGTTGATGAATACCAACCCGTGGGCGAACTGCGGCCGGCCACTGGCGTTCATGCCGCCGGTGCGGGCGGTCCACAACAATTTTCCTGTATTCGGATCCAACGCCTCGGTCGCCACGGCGGCGGGAGTGATGAGCTGTTGCTGGCCGCCGCTCGAAATGAGCAGCGGAGTGCCGTAGCCTTTTTTGCGATCCGGATTGTTCGTGCGATAATCAAAGGCGCGTTTGTGGAGCCATTTGGTTTTGCCGTCCTTTTTGTTGAGCGCTACAACAAACTGCTTGTCGGCTCCATCGTATTGCAGAAATAACGTGTCGCCGCTGAGAATCGGCGAACTGGCCGGCAGCCGAAAATGGTCGCAGGTTAATTCATCATCCTGCCGTTGCCAAAGGATTTTCGCCGTCTTCGTGTCGAGACACGCGATGCCGTGGGCCCCGAAGCAAACGTACACGCGCCCGGCCTCAATCACCGGCGTGGGCGAGGCGTAGCTGTTCATCGCCACCGGGCTCTTCTGCGGCTTGGCCACCGCGAACACTAGCTTGTGGTGCAGCACTTTTCCGTTGGCGGCATTGAGGCACACGGCCCACAGCTTGTGGCCGTCGGCCTCGGCATTGGTAAACCAAATCTGATCGCCCCAAACCACCGGCGAACTCCACGCCTTGCCCGGAATCGGCGTTTTCCATTTCACATTGTTCCCCTCGCCCAACGCGAGCGGCAGATTGGCATCGGTTGTTCCCGCGCCATTTGGCCCGCGAAACTGGTTCCACTGCGCGGCTGGAATCGTCAGTACCGCGCTGAACATGAGAAATAAAAAAGTGCGTTTCATCGGCCGCCAGAATAAGGGGTGAATCGGCGGAGCGCAAATTGATTTGCAAGCGATCTTTTGGGAGGGCATTTTTATTCAATGCAATTGCCACACGCACTGGGTCTGTTTGTAATCGTGATGAGTACTGCGGCTGATGAGCCGCGTTTGCCCAGGCCGGATGAGGTCGATAAGCCTGAAAACATCAGGTTCATCGTCCTTGATAAATCCAAACTACCCGGCATCGTGGTGGACAACACCGAGGCCAAGCTCGTCGGCCAATGGAAACACAGCGTGCATACCCCGCCCTTTGTGGGCGTCAGTTACATCCACGATATGAAGGAAAAGAAGGGCCAAAAGAGCGCCACCTTCACGCCCGATTTGCCGCGGGCCGGACAGTACGAAGTGCGCGTGTCGCACAATTCCAATATCCGCCGTGCGAATGGCGTGCCCATCACCATTACTCACGCGAACGGTGAGACGCTCGTAAAAATCAATGAGGGTGAGCCGGCCCCGATCAAACGACTTTTCCGTTCACTGGGGAAATTTGAATTCAAAAAAGGCCGCGCCGGTTCCGTGACCATCCGCACCACCGGTACCGAGGGCAAATACGTCATCGTGGATTCCGTGCAATTTATTCCCGTGAAGCAATAGCTATTTTGCCTCGAGACAAAAGAGGTGTTCGAAGCCGCGGATGAACATCCGGCCATTGCTCACCGCCGGCGTGGCGTGGGTGGCTTCGCCGAGCAGGCTGCGGCCGTGCATTTTGAATTTCGGGCTGGCATCGACCACGGTGAATTCACCCGTGCGTGAGCTGCAATAAATTTTGCCGTCGATGCATACCGGCGAGCTGGAAAAATCGCCGCGGCCCACACGCTCGTTCCACACCTCCTCACCGGTCTTGGCGTTGGCGCAAATCACAATCCCGTTGTCCAGCCACATATAAATATGATCGCCAAACACAATTGGCGTGGGCACGTAGGGCAGCGAGCGTTGGCGTTTCCACGCAATGTGGCTCTCGCTTACATTGCCCTTGCCGCCTACCTTCACCGCCATCATCAACTTACCCTTGCCGCCACCGCCGCAGCTGCCGTAAACGATCCCCTTCCAATGCACCGGCATCGCCACGGTACGCAGGTCAAAATTACCCGGTGTGGTCCACAGCACTTTGCCTTTGCGCGGATCAATGCCCATCAGTCCGTCATCAAGGCAGGAATTGATCAGCTGCGGCTCGCCGTTCACCTCGATGATGATCGGCGTGGCGTAGGTCATGATCTCAATCTTCCGCTTGATCAGCCACTGCTGTTTGCCCGTGTTTTTATTCAACGCCACAATGTAGCCGGGGCCGGTGTCGTGCTCGTTCAGGAGAATCACAAGGTCCTCAAAAATAATGGGCGAGGTCGCCGTGCCATGCCCGTGCTTGCTCAGCGAAGGCGGCAGTTGTTTGCGCCACTTTTCCTTTCCTGTCTTGAGGTCGTGCGCCACCATGAAATACTCGTCGTTGTCACCCCACGCCACGAAAACCAGTTTCCCGTCCGTGCATGGAGTGGCCGAGGCATAACTGTTTAACGCGTGTTTTTTGTGCGTGTTGCCACCGAGCTGTTCGGCCCAAATTATTTTTCCGGTACCGGCGTCAAACGCCTGCAACGCACGCCGTTCACCCGCGCGCACGGCGGAAGTCACCAGCACCGTGTCCCCCCAAACCACCGGCGACGAATGCCCGATGCCCGGCAGCTCCACCTGCCATTTGTAATCCTTGGCCGTCCATTTTACGGGCAGACCCTTCTCGGCGCTGAGGCCCGCGCCATTGGGTCCGCGAAACTGTGCCCAGTTCTCCGCCTGCAGCATTGCTGCGGACATCAAAACGAATGAGAGGATTTTTTTCATTTTCAATGAGTGGCTAAAAATGCGACGCCCATTGGGCCACACCCATTCAGTCAGCGCACGCAAAAAGACCCCGTTCACCTTGGTCGATGTCTCACTGCCAACCCAACCTACCGGTCAACAGGCCCGAAGGCCTGCCGCCGGTTATGGATTGCTGGAGAGCATTACTCATCCACTTCGGTGGAATCGGTTTGCTCTTCACCCGCGGGCCGCGTCAGCCCGCTCTTTTTCTGATTGTCCGCGACATACCCGCACTGGACATACAACGCACTGTTAGGGCCGTAGTCAGGATGGCATCGAATGGCATCCCTCATATGGTGGACCTGATCAACCGTATCGATGTCAGCGTTATCAATTTCTTGGCGCTCACCTGCGGCATTCATCAGACTGCCTGCATATAGTTCGCGCTTCTCAAACGAAGGCGCCACGCCGGAGCAAAATTGCGTGTAATTCATACCCGCAAAATCCACCTCGGTGGCGTTGTTATTCTCCAGAGCCTCTTTCATTTGGCGGGCTCTCTCGACCGTTCTATTTTTAATAATCATAATATGATTTTCCAAAAGCCTCTCCCGCATCTGCCGAGCCCATACCGATAGGCTCCTTAAGCTTATGCAGCAAAAGCAGGATTGCTTTTATTGTATTACACACGAAAAAGCGTTTTCTCTAAAATTTCTTCAAAAAAATCAGGAATCTCTAAAACCCACTGGAAAATAGGGTTTTCTGGAGGAACAAACCTTAGGTTTTGAACGTGGGAACAAGCGTTTGGCCCGCCGGAACATAGGTTTGGCAGGCCAAACAAGGCATCTGGAGCGCCCAACCCTTCATCCCGCCCGCCAAACAGGCCATCGGGCGCGCCCGATCAAGGGTTCGGCCCGCCAAACAGCCCATCTGCCGCGCCAATCACTCTTTCAGCGTGTCCAGTTGGGTCTTGGGTGGCCTTCGTATTGGTTCGTATTCGGGTAGTTTTTGGTGGTTTTGGGTGGATTTGGGTGCCAATACTCCAGTGCCTTGTCGTTCTTGCTGACACTGAAGGACTAAAGCAGGTATTATTCCAAAAATAACCCCAATCTTCCTACCAGCTAACGGGACGGCGAATCGCATTTTGATGACATATTGCGTGAATTTTGGGACAATTGCGGAAAATCCACGCCTCTCATCCCCTCACAATCCTGGTTAAATTCATTTTAAATGGAAAACACGCATTTTAAAGTTGGCACAAGACTTGCGTTCAACTTTACCAATACGTGATGACTGTGGATGCGGTCGTTACAAAACTGCGCTCCCAAAAGGGCGTACAACCCAAACCAAAAAATAAAACCATGAAGAATCGAAATAAAAAGGGCTTTACCCTTATTGAATTGCTGGTAGTCATCGCCATTATCGGCATCTTGGCCAGTATGCTCCTTCCTACCTTGGCTAAAGCCAAGAAAAAGGCAAACCGCATGAAATGCTCGAGCAACCTCGGTCAACAGACTACTGCTTTCATCGCGGGCTCCAGTGACAATGGCGGGTTCATGTGGAATTTGCAGGATCGTGAAGTTCTCGATGCTTATGCGTCTGACTATCGCGATAAGCCAATGGGCAACTTCAATAACCACTATACGTGGGTTGATGGTGACGGAACAATCAAAGGTGGGAATGGTGTCCAAGCCGGCTTTCGGTACCATAGGGGATGGCACAATAGCGAAGTTCGCTTTGTTCCTACCGCTCCTGTCCACCGTGACTCGCTGAATTCCGTCAAAATGACGTTGTCACCCTCCGATCCGAAGAGCAAGCGCTACAATCAACTGGAGGAACAACAGGGTAATCTCAACGGCTGGGCCAAAAACAAGTGGTGGGGCGGAAGGAATGGCTTCTACGCCGATCACAGGAGTGGCAGCTATGCCTTGCATCTGGGTGGCAATGACCAAAAACCGGAGACCGTGCTTCACTTCACCCGCAACGTCCAAGGCCAAAACAACGCTTGGTGGGCCAGGTTGGCCAGCGGCAGAGTCAGAAACGCTGATGGGAATTTTGGCGCAACCCTGAGAGTGGGCACAAAGAATGGCGCAAACTTAAACAACCACAAATGGATTGGCCCGGACGGCGCAGGCCTCACCACAAGCGGCAAGTGGGGCAACTGGGTTATGGGGGGTAACAAAAGAAATGGCGTCAACAGGTTCGCCATGTCCGGACTGGACGGCGGCACGGGTAACTACTCGACTTCTGACGGTTCTGTGAAGCAAGGTGACGATGCTCAGTGGACCGCAGACCTTCTAGCGGCAGCGAAAGCCAAGGGCGAAGAGTTCCCGGAGGGCGGAAATGTGAGCATCCCGCGGCACTAGCCAAACCACAGACGACCTGAACAACATTCAACCCCTCGGCGCAAGCCCGGGGGGTTTTTTATTGGGCGGGTTTATTTTATTATAGGACGAATCGGGTTGCGGTGGGGTGTGGGCGCAACGGATTGATTGAACTGCACCATAATCAAGCCACAAAAAAAAGCCCCCCGGTTGGGGGAGCTTTTGCTTGGAATAATGTGAGGGCTACTCGGTCCCGGCAGGCTCATCCTCCGAGCTGACGTCGGGGTCTCCCTCGCCCTCCGGCATCTCAACTGGATCCTCGGTGGGTTCACCAGTGTCTTCTTCTGCTCCACAGCCAATCATGAATGTGGAGAGGGATGCCACGGCGAACGCGGTGGCCACATATTTTGTGTATTTCTTTAGCATTTTTTCTTTTTGGGTTTTCTTTGACAGGATCGATTAATCGGCCCCGCCACCAAAGGCGACTGAGCGGGTTCATTTTGCGGGAAAGGTTCAGGTCATGCAAACCCATTTTCTCAATAAAAACAGCCCATCTGCCGCGCCAATCACTCTTTCAGTGTGTCCAGTTCGTTGTTGTGCCGGTCCAATCCCAGCTGCAACTGTTTTGGAGGGCGGCAGCGGCTTCTGTTGCAGCTTCGTGGGTGTCGTAGACGTAGGACTCAATTGGATACTTCCCCAACTCGGCTTGCTGGACTAATCCACTCCCCCTGAGAAAACCCTCCTCGGCCAGATAAGCAGCCACCAGTGCCTTTACCCAGATCGGGCACGGATCTCTGAATTTGATCTCCCGGATTTTGAGGTCAGTGTGTACAGCGCATGAATGGGTTGCGACTGTGGGCTTGTCACGGGGGCAGTTTGCGGCAGACTCGCCGCATGCAAACCCTTTCCCGTCGTCAACTGCTCGGCACCCTTGCCGGAGCCAGCCTCGTTTTTCCATTCATCACCCGCGCCGCCGATCCAAAGGCAAAAATCCTAGGCACCCGCGTCATCAGCCTACGCCCAAACCACTACCACGGCTGGCCCACGCTGGCGCGCCGCAAGAATGGCGAGCTGCTGCTGGTGTGTTCGGGTGGCCGCGAAAGCCACGTGTGCCCCTTCGGGCAGGTGGAACTGATGCGCTCAAGCGACGACGGCAATACATGGAGCTTCCCGCGCGTGTTGCTCGACAGCCCCATCGACGACCGCGATGCCGGCGTGCTCGAGACTGCCAAGGGCTCGCTCTTGGTTACCACCTTCACCTCTAATGCGTATGACGAATATTATTTGAAAAAGGGTGTTCAGAAAAAATGGTCGGCGGAAAAACGCGCCCGTTGGCTGGGCGCGCACCATCGCGTTCCCGCCGCCGCGCGCACCGCCGAGCTGGGCAACTGGATGATCCGCAGCACCGATGGCGGGGTGACGTGGAGCCCGCGCTACGACAGCCTCGTGAACAGTCCGCACGGCCCGGTGAATTTGAAGGACGGCCGCGTGCTCTACGTCGGCAAAAATCTTTGGAATGAATTTCGGAATGAGAAAACATGGATCGGCGTTTGCGAATCGAAAGACGACGGCCAATCTTGGCGGCGGCTTGCAGAAATCCCCACCCGCAAAGGTGACGACGCAAAAAATTATCACGAGCTGCACGCCGTCGAAGCCGCCGATGGCACGCTCATCGCGCACATCCGTAACCACAATAAAAAACACCACCGCGAAACGCTCCAAAGCGAGTCGCACGACGGCGGCAAGACGTGGACCGAGCCGCACTCCATCGGCGTGTGGGGATTGCCGACCCACCTGTTGCAACTCAAAGACGGTCGCTTGCTCATGACCTACGGCTACCGTCGTAAACCCTTTGGCAACCAAGCCCGAGTGAGTGCAGATCACGGCAAAACTTGGAGCGAGCCCATCACTCTTTCCGCCGATAGCCCCGGCGGCGACCTCGGCTACCCTTCCACCGTCCAGCTCGACAACGGCTCGCTGGTGACGGTGTGGTACGAGCGCATGGCCGCCAGCACGATGGCCGTTTTGCGCCAAGCACAGTGGAGTTTGGCCTGACCCCCAGCCTCATTTCGGCACAATTTACATCCGCTGGGCTTGCTTTCATTGAATTAACCCCTAGGCTCGGTGCGTCCAAGGATTTAACGCTCCTAGGACTATTATTGCGTTAAAAAAACACATAGCTATGAAATACCTCAAAATGACTGCATTGGCTCTCGGGCTGAGCGCGACTGTCGCGTTCGCCGGTGAGACAACCCTCGAAGGCAAAATCCAGTGCCAAAAATGCACGCTGAAAAAGGCCTCAAAATGTGGCCCCGCGCTCGTGTACAAAGGCAAGGACGGCAAGGAAGCGATTGTTTTCCTGACCGGTAAAGCTGCGAAATCCGTTAAGCACGGCCGCATTTGCAAACCGAATTCCTCGGTGGCTGTGAAGGTGACCGGCAAGCTCGACGGCGACAAGCTCACCGTGGCTAAGCTGACCGAATCGAAGGAAAAGTAACTCGAGTTGCTTCTCTCAATCAGCCCCGTGGCGTAAGCCGCGGGGTTTTTTCGTGCCCCGCGCCGCGCCGTGCCCTAGTCTCCCCGCCCATGGCCAAGGCGACCCGCGAATATATTTATGGCATCAACCCCGCCTTCGAGGTGCTGCGCGCGCAGCGGCGCAAGGTGTACGGCGCGTGGCTGAACCAATCCGCCCGCGACAAGCCGCGCACCCAAAAGCTCGTGCGCCTGTTGGAGCAACACGCCGTGCGCATTGAGTGGGTGGAAAAAGGCCGGCTCATTCAGCTCTCCACCAGCCGCGATCATCAAGGTGTGGTGCTCAATACTTCGGTCTACCCATACACCCCCTTTGAGGAATTGCTGGCCCATTCACGGTTGCTGTTGCTCGATAACATTGAGGACCCGCAAAACGTCGGCGCCATTCTGCGCAGCGCCGAGGTGTTTGGCTTCAACGGCGTGTGCCTACCCAACCGCGGCGTGCCCGAGGTGTATCCTTCCATCGTGAAAGTCTCCGCCGGTGCCACCGAGTTCATGCAAATCGCGCGGCAATTTTCCGCCAACCAATACGCCCGCAAAGCCGCCGAGGAAGGCTACCAAATCGCCGCACTCGATATGAACGGCACCGCCACCCTCGAGACCGTGCGGACCGCCGCGCCGGAAAAACTCCTCCTCGTCATCGGCGGCGAAGATAAATCCGTCGGCCAATTTATTTTGAACATGGCCGACCACACCATCGGTATCCAACAATTCGGCAGAGTGAATTCCCTAAACGCCTCCGTAGCTGCCGGCATTGCAATGCATGCCTTGGGCGGGAATGTTGCAGCTCAAGCGTAAACAGTTATCTTATTTGTGGAACCTTTACTCGAGTCGAGCATATCAACAATTGCTCGGGCGATTTTTTGTCCACCAACAGCAGATGGCTCAATAGGATTAGCGAAATCCGCATCCTC
>Ga0302117_10001684_pt1 | contig 10641 bp, 10 predicted proteins | sample AG5_322_MG_FD_203112 | JGI IMG/M metagenome (GOLD analysis project Ga0302117, IMG submission 203112) | Marine microbial communities from Western Arctic Ocean, Canada - AG5_32.2 | ecosystem: Environmental > Aquatic > Marine > Oceanic | place: Canada: Western Arctic Ocean | collected 2017-10-01 | reverse complement strand
GCGCTGGGCCTGAGTCTGTTCCTCGTCTACGTGATCATGGCCTCTCAGTTTGAGTCCCTGGTCCAGCCGTTCATCATCATGTTCACGATTCCGATGGCCTTCGTGGGAACGGTCATCGGCCTCAAGTGGCTGGGCATCAATCTGTCCGTCGTCGTCTTTCTGGGAATGATCATGTTGGCGGGAATCGTGGTGAACAACGCCATCGTTCTGGTGGATTATACCAACACCCTTCGCGCCCGCGGCATGGCGTTGAAAGAGGCCATCGTCAAGGCCTCGCGCGTTCGCCTTCGTCCGATCCTGATGACCACCGCGACCACGGTGCTGGGGCTGCTGCCCATGGCTCTGGGGCTGGGCGATGGCGCGGAGATTCGAACGCCGATGGCGATCGCAGTCATTTCGGGCCTGCTGACCTCGACCTTTTTGACGCTCCTGGTGATTCCGACTATCTATTATCTGTTCGGCCTAGCCGGAGAGCGGCTGTTTCAAAAGATGCCTGATTCGCAGTAGACCGGCGAAATCACAAACTCGAAATCCGAAGTTCAAAATCCGAAACAAACCCGAATGAACCAATGTTCGAAAACTTCAAACGCAACAATCGGCGTCGCAATCATGTTTCGGCGTCGGTATGGCGTTTCGGTGATTGGAGAATTCGAATTTGTTTCGGATTTCGGGTTTCGAGTTTCGGATTTCCCACACCGCTCTTCGTGCTTATGAAGGATTCGAAATAAATCAAATGGAGCCCGACGACAACATGGTGAGCAGGATCGCCCGGTTCTCACTGAACCGGAAGGTCACCATGTTCATGGTCTTCCTGACCATTCTCGCCGTGGGATTGATCTCGGCCAAGCGGCTTCCGTTGGAGATGAATCCACGCGGGCTTGAGGGGCACTACATGTCGGTCCACGCGCGCTGGAACGTGGGCGTGCCGCCGGAGACTATGGACAAGATCGGGCTGCCGCTGGAGGAGGAGCTCAGCACCGTGCGCGGCCTCGATCACATCACGACCCATGGCTACAAGTGGGGGGCGCGGGTTGAATTGCGATTCAAACACGACGCGGACATGGACGTGGCCTATCGCGAGGTGCGGGACCGGGTCGAGCGCGCACGAACGCGGTTTCCCGAGGGCACGGAGAAGCCCTACATCTACAAGCATCAGCCTGGCGCGGAACCGGCGGTCAGTTTCCGCATCAGCTACGACAAGGACTCCGACTACTACGACCTGATCAACAAGCACGTCATCACGCCTCTCCAACGGATCGATGGCGTGGCTGACATCGATTTCAAGATCTCCCAGCGCGAGGTCAAGATCGAGGTCGACAAGGCTCGCGCGGAGGCGCACGGCGTCAACATCCGGCAACTCGCCAACGTGCTGCGATCCGACAACTTCACCCTTGCCAGCGGCTCGGTCGTCGATGGCGACAAGAAATACACCCTGAAATCCTCGAGCGCCTTTGAGAACATGAAGGCGATCGAGGACCTTCCCATCAAGCCCAGCGTCTTTCTCAGGGACATCGCGACGGTGAGCTATGAGCCGGAGGAGGCCGAGCAGCTCTATCGATACAACTCCATGCCGGCCAACGGGATCTCGATCAAAAAGGAGAGCGAGGCCAATACGGTGCAGGTGAGCAAGGAGGTGGAGAAGACGATTGAGAAAATCCAGAAGAATCCGGATTTGAAAGGATTCGATCTGAGCATTTACGACAATCAGGGAGAGGAGATCGTCGGGCGGCTCGATGCCCTGATCGACAACGGCAAGATCGGAGCCGCGCTGGCCGCCATAGTCCTGTTTTTCTTTCTGCGCCAATTCCGCATGACGGTGGTCATTTCCCTGGCGATTCCGCTTTGTCTCCTGGTCGCGCTTACCGTGATGTTCTTCGCCGACAAGACCCTTAATGGTTTGACGATCATGGGGCTCGTGATCTGCGTCGGGCTGCTGGTGGATAATTCAGTCGTCGTCGCGGAGAACATTCACCGGCATTTCTCCAATGGGCTGCCCCGGAAGGAAGCCTGCCTGCGCGGCGTCAGCGAAATCGGTTTTGCCATCACCATTGCGACCTGCACCACGCTGATCGTTTTCAGCTCCGCCATGCTCTTCGACGGCCGGTTGAAGTTCATGGTCATGAATATGTCGCTGCCGGTGATCACCTCCATCGCGGCGTCTCTGGGGATGGCGTTGTTGTTCATTCCGCTTTGCGTCTACGTCACTCTTTCCGACAAGAAACGCGACGCCCGGAAGACGAGCCGGAGTCCCTCAAGGTTGTTGGGCGTCGTCTTTAGCAAGATCTACGACTGGACGTTCGAGAGATTCAATCGGGGCTACAACCGGGCGCTGGGTTTCTTCCTGAAACGCCGGCTGGATATGTCCGTGATCCTGATCGGATTGCTGGCCGTGACCTGGCTGGGTTCGAAGACGCTCAATCGCGACCGGAAGCAGCCGGAGATGATTCGCTACTTCAGCATCAATATCCAGTTTCCAGAGAATTACACCATGGAGCAACGACTGGGCTACATGCAGAAAGTGGAAGCCCTGATGGAGACGAACAAGGAGGTCTACGATCTGAAGGCGCACGAAGTGTTTTACGGGAAATGGTATGGCCGCTACGCGGGGTTCTTTGCGCCCGACCGAGTCAGCGATCTGACCCGCGAAGAGGCCATCGACCAGATCTACGAAGATTTCCCCGAGGAGCCGGGAGTCATCGTCAAACACAAGGGCAGGAAAGGCGACGGCCAGAAGGACGGCCAGCAAGCCATGCATCACATCCGGTTGATCGGCGATGATCCCGAACTGCTGAAGCAGGTGGCCGAAGACCTGAAGCCCACCTTCGAATTGATACCCGGCGTGGTCTCCATGATGGACAGCCCCGACAAGGAAGAGAGCCCCAGCGAGATGGCGTTGATCGTGGACCGGGACAAGGCGAGCTCGATCGGAGTCAATCCCGCTGTCCTGGCCGGGACCATTGGGGCGGCCGTCCGCGGGGAACACCTGCCTCGTTTCAATGCGAAGGGAAGACAAGTCCCGATGCGTCTGGTCTTTAAGGAGGAAGACCGTTCGGAATTGGCCGATCTGAACAACATTCAGATACCCACCGAGGACGGCCGGGTGAGCACAGTCGGAGCGATCACGCGAACCCGGTTCTTGAAGAACGAGGACAACGCGATTCGTCGGGAGAACAAAAAGGTGCAGCAATGGTTTGGCATGAAGATCAAGCCCGGCCCCGAGAGCTGGAAGATCAAGCAGGCGATCGAGCAGACCAAGGCGAACATCGATCTGCCCGAGGGCGTGTCCTTCGACGAGGAAAAGGTGGAGTTCGAGGCGAAGGATCGGAAGAAGGGCTTTCACATGATTCTCCTGGCGATTCTCTTTGTCTACATGCTGATGGCCTTCTTCTTTGAAAGCACGTTGGTTCCGCTATCCATCATCATGACGATCCCGCTCGCCTCCATGGGCGCGGTCCTCGTCCTGAAACTGACTGACACCTTTGTGGATCAAATGGTCTACACCGCCGCGTTGCTGTTAATCGGGATCGTCGTCAACAACGGGATCGTGCTCGTCGACTACGCCAACCGATTGCGCCGAACGGGAATCGAACGCACGGAGGCTCTCTTGACCGCGGCCCGTCATCGCTTTCGGCCGATCATCATGACCGCGCTCACGACCATCTGCGGAATGATTCCGTTAACCTTTGGCTCCTCCGAAAACATGGGTGTCAATTTTAAGAGCTTTGGGCTGGTGCTGATCGGCGGAATGACCTCGGCGACGCTGTTCACGCTCCTGGCCGTCCCGGTCTTCTACACGATCATCGAGGACGCCAAGAACGGATTCACCAACATCCTGGCGAGCGTGTTCGATCGCGGCTCCAAGGGGTAGACCCAAACTGAAAACTTTGCTGCTTGGTGTTTCGAACGCCGGAAGAGAGGCGTAGAGCGATTACCGAAAAGGACTTCCGAAAAGAACTGAAACCACGAATCGGCTCGGCGGGCCCCGCATCGGCTTCAACTTAAGGTGTAAGGGCTGGATTTCACCGATCGGATTTCTTCGCCGGGGTTTGGCCTGGAATTATCGACGACGAAAGCGGCAGAGGACAGCCGCACTCCATGACGCTATCGCGAAATCCCAGGCCCGTTCGTGTTCCGACAGGTCTTGGACTGCGGCTGTCCTCTGCCGCTTTTGAAATACAGTCGAAGCCCAATCGTCCTCTGTGTCTCATCCTTCGATAAACTGATAGGCGCCGTCGAAACGGGCGTAGTTCAGTTTTCGGGGAATTGATTCTCGATTGAATCGTTACTTCGCGGGAACCAGCCGCAGAACGCTGCCGGGCTTGTTGAGCGTGACGTAGAGGAAGCCGTCCGGGCCGCTCCTCACATCACGGACGCGGCCCAGGCCCTTGAGCACGATCTCTTCCTGCGTCACCTTGCCGTTGCGGATTCGCAGTCGGCGAATTTCCTCCTGCTTCAACGCGCCGACAAACAGGTCGTTCTTCCATTTGGGAAATTTGCGGCCGGTGTAGAAGTCGAGTCCGCAGGTGGCGATGGAGGGAACCCAGAAATGCACGGGCTGCTCCATGCCCTTTTGGTGGGTTTTGCCCAGCGGCGTTCCGTTGTAATTCATCCCCCAGGTGATGACGGGCCAACCGTAATTTCGGCCCGGCTCGATCAGGTTCAACTCGTCGCCGCCCCGGGGACCGTGCTCCGTGCTGTAGATGGCGCCGCTTCGCGGATCGCGCGCCAGTCCCTGGGCGTTGCGATGCCCGTAGGTGTAGATGCCCGGCAGCGCCTTGGGATTGTCAAATTTCGGGTTGTCCGCCGGCACACGGCCATCGTCGTGAAGCCGGAAAATCTTGCCTTTGGGGTTGGCCAGATCCTGAACCTCCATCAGGGCTCCGCGCTCGCCCACGATGAAATAGATGTAGCCCTTGTCGAAGACGATTCGCGATCCGAAGTGCGCGCCCGAACCGTCGTAGAACTTCATGTCCGCCTTCCAGATGGATTCCGTGTCGACCCAGCGGCTGTCCTTGATCCGGCCGCGCACGATGGCGGTGAGAGTCTTGACTTCGGGCTTCTTCTTTCCCTCCACCTTCTTCTTCGTGCCGTCGGCGATGGCGAGATAGATCCAGCCGTTCTTCTTGTAGTTGGGATGCGGCGCGACTTCCAGCAGGCCGCCCTGGCCATGGACGACCACCTTCGGTGTGTCCGCCACCGGATCGGGCAGCAATTTGTCATTCTTGGTGATCACGCGCAGACTGCCGCCGCGTTCGGTGACCAGCTTGCGGCCGTCCGGCAGAAACGCCAGCGACCAGGGAAGGGTCAGGCCCTCGGCGACGGTTTCGATTTTGTAGTTCGCTAATTTCGTTTTGGTGACCTTGCCCGGTTCGGGCTTGGGGAAAGTAATGCCCTTGATCAGCGCTTCCTTCTCCTTCTCGCGGATGAAGATGATCAACGAACGAATCTGATCGCCCGTCAATGTGCCCTCCCAGGGAACCATTCCCAGCGAGATGTTCCCCTTTAAAATCGTTTGCGCGATCTCCTTGTCCGTCGAGCCATGCTTCCAGACGCCGTCCAGAAACGACGGCGCTAGAGCGCCTTCGAGCTTCACGCCGTGGCAGGCCGCGCAAAGGTTCTTGTAAAGATCCTCGACCTTCATCTTGGCGAGGGACTCCTTCGTGATGACGGGAAGGGCGGGCGGTGGAACGGGCTTTTCCGCCGCGAGGGCGATGGTGGCGGTGAAAACGACCGTGAGGCCCGTCATAAGAATCTTTGTCATGGGCAGACTTTTGATATCAGCAGCGCCAAAGTCAATCTCCGGCAAGGACGGAAATGGTCCCGCGCCATGGACTGAATCACGGGAAATAAAGCGGAGGGCATGCCGGGCCTGGTTGAAGCCGGAGAAGTCGGTTCATCGAAGGGCGGTGGTTGCCGTTGGGACAAACCGTGGTAGAGTCGCGGCCATGGTGAAAATTGTCGGTTGCAATGAAACGGATTGCCCTGCGGATTGGGAATCGCTGCCGTCCTCGACGGGGCAGGAACATGATTATCGCACCTGCGTTGTCTGCTTGAAGTCGATCGTTCGATCTGGAGATGTATCGGAATGCGGGGCAATTGGCGGCCATCAAGGAGAATTCCGCGTCCTGAGGGGGAGCGATGAGCGAAGCCAGACAACGCACGGCGGGAATGCTTTACGGATGCTTCATCGCGGATGCGCTGGCGATGCCGGTCCATTGGTATTACGACCGCGAAGCATTGCATGGGGAATATGGCGAGATGGATAATTTCCTAGCGCCGCGACATCCGCACAGTGGGAGCATTCTCTGGCGATCCTCCTATGAGGCGCCCAACGACAGAGGCGAGATTCTTCATGACCAGGCGCCATTTTGGGGTCGGCGCGGCATTCATTATCACCAGAATCTCCAGGCGGGGGAAAACACCCTGAATCTTCAGTTGGCGTTGCTGCTGGCGCGGACGTTGGAAGAAAACGATGGCTACAATCCTGCGCAATACCTGGGGAAATACATCGAATTCATGACCACGCCCGGCCGGCATCGGGACACGTACATTGAGGAATGCCATCGGCATTTCTTCACTCGCTATGCTCGAGGCGCGGCGCCCGAAAAATGCGGCGTCGAGGACGTTCACATCGGTGGGCTGGCCCATGTCCCGACGCTCTGTTCATGGTTTGGGCGGAGTGTGGATTTGGCGAGGAAGGAAGTGGCGAGGCATGTGGCCCTTACCCACAACAGCTCCTTGACTCTCAACGCCGCAGACACACTGACACGGATTCTCTGCTCGCTTCTGGATGGAGCCCGGATTCGAGACGCGCTACGGGAGCATGCGGCGGATTGGTTGCCGCCCAAACAATCCATTGAATGGCTCCGGGAGCCGGATAGCGTTGTGGTCGGGCGTCGGTTCAGCACAGCCTGCTACATACAGGATGCATTTCCAGCGACCCTGTATCTGGCCCTGAAATACGCTGACGACCCGGAAAGAGGATTGGTTTCGAACGCCCAACTTGGGGGCGATAATTGTCATCGGGGGGCGGTCCTTGGCGCGATTCTCGGGGCGTCGGCCGGAGTCGGCGCTTGGCCCGACCGCTGGAGGGACAAACTGCTTGCCCGGGACGATCTCGACCGGTTTGCTCGAAATGCGGTCCATCAGAGTGTCGAGGTTAGATGAAGCGGATCGCTATTATAGGCGCGGGGATTTCCGGACTTTCGTGCGCGCGGGAGCTTCAGGCGAACGGGTGGAAGACAACGGTTTTCGAAAAGTCCCGCAGTCTGGGAGGCCGCTGCGCCACGCGCCGGTGGGAGGAGCATATTGTCGATCATGGCGCGCAGTATTTCACGATTCGGAATGCGGCCTTCGAAGCGGCGATAGGTGAACTCTGCGGAGAATGGATCCGGCCAATTAGCGCCTCCGTTCACGATCTTGACGAGGGGGAACTGCCAGTGCGTGGACCCAGATTCTACCATCTCCATGGAAACAATCGGCTTGGCAAGGCGCTGGCGGAAGGCCTCGACGTTCGCCAGCAAACGCATCTTCCCGCGGGATCCCTTCGACAGTTCGAGGGAGAATTGATGGGCGAGTCGTTTGATTGCGTTGTGTGCACGATTCCTTTTCCCCAGGCGTGCGTCTTGCTCGGACGGCCGGAGCCTCCGATTTCATATACGCGTTGCCTGACTGCCTTTTTCTCTTACGATCAAGAGCCGGGCGGGGTGTCAGCCAGTCGTTATGGTTTGCGTGACACGAATGGCGCGCTTGCGTGGAGCGCCTGTGAGAACCATAAGCGGGACCGTATCAGGGCGGGACAATCGGTATTTGTCGCGCAGGCTTCCCGCGAGTTTAGCGCGGCGTATTTTGAAACCAGCCCTGAGGTATGGACAGCCAAACTTCGAAGTCAGCTTGAGGAGTATTGGGAGGTTTCGATGAAGCGCCGTAAAGCGTGGTTCGCCCATCGTTGGGGGTTTGCTCGCCGCGTCTCGCCAACCACCGTAGGGGCATTGCCGGAGGGGGTGTTCATCGCGGGTGATTCGGTGACAGAGTCGCGTATCGAGAGTGTCTGGTTGTCCGGAGCGAAAATGGCGCGGGAACTAATGGAAAAAAAGTGAGTGTCGTATCGGAGCTGGAAAGAAGGTGGTGTATTTGAGTGGGGGTGGGGTGGGGCGGTCAATCGGATTTGGGGGCGACGAGGGTCGCTTTCGTGAATTTGATCCAGGCAATTTCCAGCTGGAAGGCCCCTGCCTGCTTGTCAGAAATGATGAGCCCCAGGCTGTCGCCTTTCGATGGCTTTAGCGAGGGTTGACCTCGGAGCGACCTGCCGCGCCAACTGGGCTTAAAATCCTCGAACAGCAACTCGATCTCCAGCCATTCGCCAGGTCGTGTGGTAAAGGCGCATTGGTAACTGGGCGCCCGAAAGCCTGAGGCGCCGCGGACTGTGAAGCTGTAACGTTTCCCGTCGCCGCGGACACGGATCTTAATGGCGTCGCGGTCGTTGGGGGAATCGCGCAGAGGGATTGATCGAACTGAGGCGAACCCCCCATTGTTCTTCAGCGACACCACTCCACTGAACAACGCTGTTTTTTGAGAAGTGATTCGAAACTGGCTGGTGGAGAGACCGCCCATCACGCCATCGTTGACGACTTGCCATTGGCTCAAAGGATTCCCCGTTTCGAATTTAAACACGAAGTGATTCGTTGGGGGCTCCGCATTCATGGTCATGGCGAGACTAAGCAGCAGGATGGGTGTGAGGAAACCGGAGGATATCATTCTATTTGCGATCATGGTCTTTCCGATGGTCAGGGATTGAGCCGCCATAAAGTGAAATTCAAGGCCGAGGCGAAAGTTACCCATGCGAGGTAGGGCAGCAACAGCCCAGCCGCCGGTTTATGAACCCGATGGAAGGAGATGATCGTCGCGAGGAGAGTCACCCAAAGGAGCACGATTTCGGCGAAGGCGATTCCCGGCTGTCGCAGCCCGAAGAATAGCGGCGTCCAGGCGGCGTTCAGCGCCAGTTGTAGAAGAAACAGACCCAGCGGCCGGCGTTGCGATGCAAACCCGCCTCGCTTCCAAACCTGCCAGGCCGCCACCCCCATCATGACGTAGAGCAGGGTCCAGACCGGGCCGAAAATCCAGCTGGGCGGATTCCAGCTGGGTTTGTTGAGTTGAGCGTACCAGTCCCCCGGCATGAAGAAAGCGCCCAGGGCGGACGCTGCAAAACAGCCAGCCAGCCAGCCAGTTAATGCCAGCCAGTTTCCGCCGCGAATTTCAGACATTGAATGTGAGCGATGCAGGGTCATGTGGGCCGGCCGTCCCGGCGCAGCTTTCGCAATACCGTGATGAGGGGATGATGACGTCACGGTATCAAGAGGCAAGCGTGAGCCGGGGTTGGACGTTGGCCAGTCCGCCGTCCACACCCAACACTTGTCCGGTGACCCAGCTCTGCTCTGGATTCAGCAGCCAGGCGATCGCGCTGGCCACGTCATTCGGTGTTCCGATGCGACCGAGGGGATGCAAGGCGGTCGAGGCCTTCATCGCTGCTTCATTCTGCGTGATCGACGTCGTCAACGGAGTGTCCGTGAGTCCGGGAGCGACGCAGTTCACGCGGATTCCAGATCGCGCGTAACTGGCGGCGGCGGCCAGGGCCATCCCGATGATTCCTGCTTTGGCCGCAGCGATCGCCTCGTGATTGATCATGCCGCGGAGGGCCGCCGCGGAGGAGGTGAAAACCAGGGAACCGCCTGAATTCCGCATGTGCTTCACCGCTTCACGCAAGACGAAGAACGAGGAAGTTAAATTGGTTTGAATGAGGTCCCTCCAGGCTTCATCCGTGATGATGTGCGCTGGTTTCAGAAGGAGGGAGCCAACGCAGTGGGCGACGCCGTTGAGTGGGCCCAACTCGTCGCGTGATTTCGTGAACGCGTTCGCGACTGCCGCGGAGTCTCGAGTGTCGGCGGTGACCGCGAAAGCGCCAAGTTCTTCAGCCAGCGCGTTAAGGCGAGCTGGGTCGCGAGCCACGAGCGCCAGCCGGTTGCCCTCTTTTCTAAGACGTCTGGCAAGAGACGAGCCGATGCCGCCAGAGGCGCCGAAGATCAGGATCGCTGAGGTTTGGTCAATGTCGCTCATGAGGGTGTTGCGTTAAGAATGAAAATGACGGGGAAGCGACAGAGCGTCGCTCCCCCGCCGTCGATGGGGTGAGGGCGTTTATTCGGGGATAATCACGCTGTCGATCACGTGGATGACGCCATTGCTGGCCATGATGTCCGCCTTGATGACTTTGGCGGCGTCGACATGCACGCCCTTGTCGCTGACTTTCAGGCTGACGCTTTGGCCGTTGACGGTCTTGGCGTCCATGGTCTTGACCGCCGAGGATGTCACTTTGCCAGCAAGTACATGGTCCCAGCGGCCGGCGTTGCGACGCAAACCCGCCGCGCTTCCAAACCTGCCAGGCCGCCACCGCCATCATGAAGGTCAGGATTGAGACGAGTTTGGCTTTGTTCGCGGGCTTAAAGAGGCTTTCAACCGGGGCCTTGGGCAGCTTGGCGAAGGCCTCATCCGTGGGGGCGAACACCGTGAACGGACCGGCGCTTTGCAGCGTATCGGCCAGTCCTGCCGCCTTGATGGCTGCGACCAACGTGTTGAACTGCCCGGCGC
>Ga0302117_10001680_pt1 | contig 10652 bp, 8 predicted proteins | sample AG5_322_MG_FD_203112 | JGI IMG/M metagenome (GOLD analysis project Ga0302117, IMG submission 203112) | Marine microbial communities from Western Arctic Ocean, Canada - AG5_32.2 | ecosystem: Environmental > Aquatic > Marine > Oceanic | place: Canada: Western Arctic Ocean | collected 2017-10-01 | reverse complement strand
GACCTCGCGATGGACGCCGCGCAATGCATCGGCTGCGGCGCGTGTGTGGCGGCCTGCAAAAACGCCAGCGCGATGCTTTTTGTCGCCGCGAAAATTTCCCACCTCAGTCTCGTGCCGCAAGGCCAACCCGAGCGCGAACGTCGCGCGCTGGCGATGGTAAAGCAAATGGACGACGAAGGCTTCGGCAACTGCACCGTCACCGGCTCGTGCGAAGCGGTGTGTCCTAAAGAAATCTCCCTCGATTTCATCGCCCGAATGAACCGCGAATACGGTCGCGCCTTGATCAAAAAAGGCACGATTTAGTCCACGCTTTCCCTTGCCAATTCCGCCGAGTGGCGTAGCCTTTTGCTTTCTGCAAACTGGCTTATGAAAAAACATTTATCCCGTCGTCAATTCGTTGGCACCACCGCAGCTTCGGCTACGGCAATGGTTGCCTTTCCGTCCATCCTCAAAGCGAAAGATACTCAAAAGAAAATCACCGTGGGCGTAGTGGGGCTCAGTCGGGGGATTGGGCATGTGCGCAAATATATGGAGGCATCGAACTGCGAGGTGGCGTATGCGTGCGACTTGGATAATCGGCGCGTCGCCAGCGGATTGAACGCGGCCAAGAAATATCTTGCGAAATCGCCGCAGACAAAAGATCCCGTTGGCACGAATGATTTTGAGGTGATGCTGAAGGACAAATCGGTGGATGTGATTTCAATCGCGATGCCGAATTTTTGGCACACGACCGCGGCCATCCGCGCGATGCAAGCGGGTAAGCACGTGTACGTCGAGAAACCGGGCAGCCAAAACGCGCGCGAGGCGGAGTTGATTGTGGCCGCATCCCGTAAGTATAAAAAGAAAGTGCAGATGGGCAACCAACGTCGCAGTCAGCCGGGCATCATTGAGGGCATCGAGCGCGTGAAGGCGGGCGAGATTGGCAAGCCGTTGTACGCGCGCTGCTGGTATAAGGGCGCGCGGGCGAGCATCGGCAAAGGCAAATTTGTGAAGGTGCCCGACTGGCTGGGCGAGGAGGGTTGGCAACGTTGGCAGGGCCCGTGTCCGGAGCGGCCGTTTAAGGACAATCTTGTGCATTACAATTGGCATTGGCATTGGCTGTACGGCGGCGGCGAAATCCAAAACAACGGCCCGCACTTTCTCGACGTGGCGCGCTGGGGTTTACAGGTGGATTACCCGAAGCGCGTGACAATGAACGGCGGGCGTTATCATTTTGATGACGATCAGGAAACGCCGGACACCGCTTACGGCGTTTATGATTTTGGCGAGGTCGGCATCGCGTGGGACCAAAGCAGCTGTCATCCGCGGCGGCCGGAACCCCGTCCGTTCACCACTTTTTATGGCGATACCGGCACACTCGAGATCCACCGCACCACATACAAGCAATTCGATAAGGCCGGCAAACTGGTGAAAGAAAACAAAGCCGGCTGGGATGACGGCTTCCACTTTGGCAATTTTCTCAATGGGATTCGTACCGATGAGCCGTTGAACTCAGAAATCGCCGACGCCCAAATCAGCTCCCATCTCTGCCACCTCGGCAACATCGCCCACCGCTCCGGCGGCGCGATTGATGTGGATCCCAAGACCGGCAAAGTCATCGACAACGAAGACGCGATGAAAAAATACTGGGGCCGCGAGTATCGGAAGGGTTGGGAGCCGAAGGTGTAAGTCGCCGAATGGATCTGTTCAAGCCGTACCGGCAAATCGAAGCGTCCGATGAATTTGTGGTCTACGAATTCCGAACGGGCTTTGTGTATCTGTTGTACGCGATTCTCCTGATCATCGGCGCGGGCTACCTTTTCCACCAAAGCGCAGTGAGCTTCGGGGGCGTAGGCTTGATGTTGTTGTACCTGTGTTTGGTTTCAACACAGTACCGGAGTCTTTCGAAAAGAATCAGCCAAGCGTCGGCTGAAGCCACAGTGGAATTTTCCGGCAGCAAATGGTCCTTCGCCAACCCGCTCAAAGTGAAGATTCCAAATGATTATGTGAATGATTCTTAAGACACAGCATCCACGCACCTCGTGCAGCATTCCGGGTGCGCTTCGTGTTGGCCGACGGTTTCTTCCCAGCGCCAGCAGCGGGTGCACTTGGCGCCTGCGGCCTTGGTGACGACGTAGGTGGGCGCCTCGGCAGCCGGATCGGCCACGAGGTGGAGTTGGGAAATATTGGTCAACTCCCGTAGGGTCTCGGCGTTGGCTTGGGCGGTTTCCAACGCCTTCGGTGTGGCGGTGAGGGTGACGCGGGCTTCGAGGGCTTTGCCGATGAGCTTTTCCTGGCGCGCCTTTTCGAGTTCAGCCAAGGCCGGTTCGCGAAGGGCAAAGAGGGTTTCCCAAATGGCCCGTTCGTCATCGGTGAGGCTGAGGGTTTCCTCGGGCCAATCGGCGAGGTGCACGGAATCCGCTTTGTCGCCGGGCAGAAATCCCCATGCTTCCTCGGCCGTAAATACGCAGATCGGCGCGAGCATTCGGGTGAGGCCGGAGCAGAGGCGCAGCAGGGTGGTTTGTGAAGCGCGGCGGCTCGGGGCCTCGGCAGCCTCGGCATACAGGCGATCCTTCACGCAGTCGTGATACACGGCCGAAAGTTCCACAGACACAAACTGGCTGATGCGCTGATACACGACGTGGTACTCAAAACGCTCGTAGGCGGCGGTCACATCGCGTTGCATGGCCGCGAACTGATCGAGGATCCAGCGGTCGAGCGGCGTGAGGTCGGCATCGGGCACGGTGTGTTGCGCGGGATCAAAATCGTACAGGTTGCTGAGCTGATAGCGCAGGGCGTTGCGGAGGTTGCGATAGGTCTCGGCGACTTTTTTGATGCGCTCGGTGCTGACAGTGATGTCGCTGCGGAAATCCTGCGAGGCAATCCACAGCCGCACGATGTCCGCGCCGTACTCGCCAATGTAGGCTTCGCTGGTTTGGGGTTTGGTGCTTTTGCCTTGATTGCTTTTGGCAATTTTTTCGCGATCGGCATCGACCATAAAACCGTGAGTGAGGACGGTTTTGTACGGCGGCGCGCCATTGCCGGCGAGGGAGAGAAGGAGTGACGATTGGAACCAGCCGCGATGTTGGTCGCTGCCTTCGAAGTAAATATCGGCTGCGCCGTCGCACGCAAGTTCCTCGCGCTGCATTAATACGGCGCGCGACGATGAGCCGGAGTCAATCCACACATCGAGGGTGTCGGTGGATTTTTTTGCGGGAGCATCGCCGGTCCAATCGTCGGGGCGGACGTCGGCCCAGAGTTCGGCGGTGTCACGCTCGAACCACACGTTGGAGCCGTGTTGTTCGATGAGGTCGGCGGTTTTGCGGACGATGCGCGCGTCGAGCAGCGGCTCGCCATCGGCATTGTAAAATGCGGGGATGGGCACGCCCCACGTGCGCTGACGGCTGATGCACCAGTCGGGGCGAGACTCGACTGCGCCTTGGATGCGGGCCTTGCCCCAGTCGGGCACCCAGTTGACTTCGTCGATGGCGGCGAGGGCGGTTTGGCGAAAGCCTTCGTGGTCGATGTTGATGAACCACTGATCCATGCCGCGAAAAATGACGGGCGTTTTACTGCGCCAACAATGCGGGTAGCTGTGCGTGTAATTTTCCTGATGCACGAGCGCGGATTTTTCGCGCAGCAATTCGAGCACCGCTTCGTTGGCTTCGCTTTTGCCTTTCTTTTCGAGAATGGATTTGCCGAGCAACGCGGCGGGCATTTGTTCGGCCACGGGCAAGTCATCGGTGTGGGCGAATTTTCCGTCGTCATTTACGGGGCAAAAAATCGGCAGGCCGTTTGCGCAGCCGAGGTGATAATCGTCCATCCCGTGCCCGGGAGCGACGTGGACGAAACCGGTGCCGGTTGTGTTTTCGACAAAGTTGTCGCCGGCGTAAAGCTTGGCGGTTTTGTCGATGAACGGATGGCGATATTCCAACGCGCCGATTTCGTCGCCGTTGAGCGATTGAACTTCCTCGATGTTTTCCCAGCCGCACGTTTTGGAGACAGTCGGCAGTAGCGTGCTCTCGAGAATGTACAGCTCGCCGTTGACACGGATTTTTTTGTAGGTGAACCGCGAGTTGTACGCCACGGCGAGGTTGGCGGGGAGCGTCCACGGGGTGGTGGTCCAAATGATTAAATGAGTGTTGTCTTCGCTGACAACTGGAAATTTTACGAACACACTTTGGCTGACGTGGTCGGTGTATTCCACCTCGGCCTCGGCCAGGGCGGTGCGGCAGGGGATGCTCCAGTAGACCGGTTTTTTGCCGCGATAGACGAAGCCCTTTTCGACGAGATCGGCGAAGAGGCGTAGTTCCTCGGCTTCGTATTTTTTGTCGAGCGTGAGGTAGGGATTATCCCAATCGCCAAAGACGCCGAGGCGTTTGAATTGTTCGCGTTGGATGTCGATGTACTTGCGGGCGTACGCCTCGCAGGCTTTGCGGATGTCGGCGGCGGTGGCATCTTGCCGGTTTTCCTTTCGGAGATCCTGCATTACCTTGAATTCGATGGGCAATCCGTGGCAATCCCAACCGGGCACGTACGGCACATTTTTGCCGCGCATGGTTTGAAATTTTAGGATGAAATCCTTGAGCGTTTTGTTGAGCGCCGTGCCGATGTGCACGTCGCCATTGGCAAAGGGCGGGCCGTCGTGGAGGATGAACGACTCGGTGGCCTTCGCGTGGCGGTCGCGAATGCGGTCGTGGATGCCTTCGGCGTACCATTGGTTGAGGCGCTCGGGCTCACGCTGCACGAGACCGGCTTTCATCGGAAAACCAGTCTTCGGCAAATTGAGCGTGTCCTTGTATTTCATGCGGGGCAAAGGGCGGGACGCTAACAATCGCACGCGGGCATGTCAAAGCATGACGCGTTCGATTTTCAACAGTTTAATTTTCCAATCCATGCCCCCGGAAAAGCCAGTGAGACTGCCGTTAGCGCCGATGACTCGATGGCATGGGATGAGCACTGGAATCGGATTGGCCCCGCAAGCGCCCCCGATGGCGCGGGCGGCCTTGGGGCGGCGGACGGCGCGGGCGAGTTCACCGTAGCCTTGCGTGTATCCGGCAGGGATGCGCAATAGCGCGCGCCACGTTTGCTGTTGAAACGCCGTGCCGGCGGCGAGATCCAACGGTGGGAGGGATTTGGGTGCTTTGCCGGTGAGCATGGTTTTGAGCGCGGTTTTGAGCGCGGCAGTGGTTTGGCGCAGCCAATTTTTTGGCGGCTCGATGGATTGGGCGATGGGGTCGGCGGCGGCTTTGGGAAACTGCAAACGCGCGAGCCCGCGTGTGGTGAATTGGGCGCGGAATTTTCCGAGGGGCGTTTCGATGAGGGCGGCGTGCATACGCAAAGGCTAATGCGCGGACAATGGGCCGCAAGCCAATACCATTTACAACTGCGGGATGAGTAGGCTGAGGAGGGTCCAGAGCATTCCGAGCAGGGCCAGCGCGAGGAGGATGAAGCGATTTCGGGCCACGCGCCGTTCGCCGCGCAGGGCGGTGTAGCCATAATCGCGGCCAGCGGCGAGGTAGGTGACCAGTTTGTGGTTGCCGGCGGGGGTGGGAGTGAGCCGGTGCTGCACGCGATGCCACCAGTCGGCGAGATTAAATTTTCGCACGCCTTGATCGTTGTAGAGGCCGGAGCATTCGGGATCGGTGACGGGTGGCAGGGAGTGGGTCAATGCTTTGTCGGCGCGCAGGATAGGGTCGGGCGGAAGGTAACACGTTTCCTCCATCACGGTTTGGATGTGGCGCGGGTCGGCGAGGGTGGAGGCGTCGCTGAGTTGGGCGATCTGCGATTCGAGCGCGGCAATTTCCTGATGCAGTTCACGCGACCGCGAGGTCATCGGGTCGGCTTTGCGTTTGAACCACTCGATCATGGAATCATCCCCGCATTAGCAGCACGGCGGTAATCGTCGCGCCGATAAGTAGCACCGGCCACGTGAGGGCGAGCCCCCACAGGCAGAGTTGGCCAAAACTTTTTGGCGTCGGCAGGCCCGTTTGGCCCGGTTGCGCGGGCGCGGCCAAGCCTTGGCCATCGTCGTTTTGTGTGCCGCTGAGCAGCATCCATTTCAGGCGTGCGGAGTTCAGCTCCATACGGGCGTTTTCGATGGTGGTGAGGTTGCGGGTGAGCAGCACTTTCCAATCCTCGTCGTGAGTATCCACGTCCACTAGTGCATCCACTTTGGTGAGGGCATCGCGCAGGTCATCCATGGAGCGCGCCATTTGCTCGGCGTCGCGCTGGGCGTTCAGTTGCGCTTCCTCAAGTAATCCGAGGCTGCGCGTGAGTTCGTGGAGCATTTCCTCGCGGCCGGTTTGGAATTCCGAAAACCGGCGACGCGATTCCTCCACAGTGGCTTTCTCCCGCTCCAGTTTGTCACGCGCGTGGTTGAGGGACGCGAGTTGGGTTTGCAGGGTTGAAACCTGATTATCCAAATCCTCACGATCCTCTTGCACCAAAGTTGTGCCTTTGGCAGTAGCGGGAAAATCCTCCTCTAACAAATCCGGCCCATCGAAAACAGCCATGGGGAAAAGCTAAGGAAAAAATGCGGCCGTGTAAAGCATTGGTTACAAACGGAGTTTGCAAATGACCAAGCCCAAAACCCAAGAAATCCCCATCCGGGCATTGGGAGTTTGGGTTTTTCCCCTCAGTGTTCGAATTTTTTTACGCGGGTTAGCGCGTAGCTCAATGGGCCGAAGCCGACGATTGCGGAGAATACAAAAAACATTCCGAGATAAATCATGCGGATTTCCATCGGATGCCGTCCGAAGACCTGCCATGGCGAGCCGAAGGGCGAGCCCGCGCCGAGTAGCATCACGGCGAGGCCGATGTACACGAAGCTGAGTACGAGGCAAAAGGTGCCACCAAAGCCGGCGACAATTTTGCTGGGGTTATCTTCTTTGAGGTTTGGATACATCACGCCCATGCCCACGGCGAGGCCGTTGAGGGCGATGGCCATGATGGAGATGGCGGCCATGAAGAACACCACTTGGCCCAGAGGCAGTTGCAGCATGCGGCACGAAAACCAAATGAGCGGTAGGCTGATGAGCAGCGAGATGGCCGAGGCGAGCATGAATTTTACTTTCACCACGCGCGAGAGGCCCAGCGGTGAGAGGCCGACGATCCAGAGTCGTTTACCTTCCAGCGAGAATTGCGGATAGACAAAACGCGTGGTCAACGTGGCGAGATTCAGCGCGCACGCGGCAAGGTTCATAAAGCTGACCAGCTTAAAAAAGTAATCACCCCCAAAACGGCCGCCGGTGAAGAGTGAGGTGAATTGCTCGGTAAAGAAACGGAGGTTTAAAATGTATATGCCGAGAATACCAAAGAGGATGAGCGACTGCCCCCATTGCGCGGTGTCGCGCCAAAACATCCGGATGTCTTTGAGCAGTACGGCGAGCACGTCGGAGGGCAGGCGGGGGATTTTTTTGAAAATGCGTTCGGCCAAGCCCGGTTCGTATTTGAACACTTTTCGTTTTTCCTGCCAGCGCTCGAACCATTTTTCGAATCGTGTGGCGAGGGGCAATTGCCAAATCGTGGTGGCCGCCTGTGCCAACGCAGCGGCAAGCATCAGCCATGCGCCGAAGCCGAGGAACCGCCAGCCGGGAATGCCGAAGGCGCTGCCGCCGCCGGAGCCATCGAGCCGGGCGAGCCAATGATCGCCGCCGGCCGCAAAGGCAATGAAGAGGCCAATCACCGCGCTGGCCGTGAGTAGGTGGACGGTGCGGCTGTTAAACCCCCACGCCATCAGGGCCATGAGCGGAATGGCGAGGAGTGCCAGTGGCGGCATGGCGGCGGACTGGGCGGGCGCAGGTTTTTGGGCGGCCACGGGGGGGGCCACTCGGCCGAGTTGCCAGTGTTTCCAGTCGATTGTTTTTGGGGGGGCGTCGGCCTCAAATAAATTTGTGCGCCACAGTTGCAAGAGGTCACTGCCGAACACTCCGGTTTCATTATCGGGCGTACCGCCGGGCAATGTGAGACGCAGGGTATCGCCTTCGCGGGCGAGGGTGCCTTCGAAATAATTTCCGTGATCGGTGATCCAAAGGATTCCCTCGGTGGGCTCGTTATTCGCATCAACCTGTGCGATCGACCGGCGGAAAAACAGGCGATGGGTTTGTCCGGGTAAAGGCTCATCGGCGCCAGATTTGGCAGGAAAAGTGAGTGTGCGATTTTTGAGCTGGGGCGCACCAATGGGGTGCAGCAACGTCACCTGCGATTGGGGTAAAGGCACAAGCAACGTGGCCTCCGGTTCGAGGGCAAAGTCATAGGCGGCCCCGCGCAGCAGGGAACGGCCGCGGGCAAAATCCAGCCCGGACAGGCTCGGGCGCAGGTTGGATTGCAGCAGGTGGTCGAGGTCCGGCCCGAGCTGCCTCATCTCGCCTGAGTCGCTGCGGAGGTAGAGGTTTCGGATTTCCGGTTGCAAATGATAGAGCGTACCGCGTGCGAGCCGAGGCTCCAGCATGGCGACCTGATTGGTGAGCCAGCGTCCGAGGGATTGGGTGTCCACTGCTTCGGACTTGCGTTGTGCGGCGTATTGGTCCGAGAGCGGGGCGAGTTCCCCGCGCCAATGGTTTTGCAGTGGCGCGAAATCCAGCACCGGTAAAAACCACGCGAGCAGGATTACCTGCGCGCACAGGCGCGGCACGTGGCGCGCCGCGGTGGACCAATCACCGGCGAGGCTGCCCCGGCTGAGCGTGGAGGAAAGGGACGCATAAAAATGCCGGCCGGTTTTTGTGAAACCGAGGAAACCAAAAAAGAGCACGTTGGACATCAGCACTGCGGCAAAGAACCCGGCCGCGGCGCGTGCGCCTTCCACCCAATGGGTGAGCGTGCTGGAGAGCCAATAGCTGGGCAGGAACGGAAACTGCGCGATTTGGGTTTTGGCGAGCAACCGGTCCGTGAGATCCACCACGCGCGTTTCGAGCGTCTGCTCGCTGGCGGCTTCGGGTTGGAGGTACACTTTTACCGAGTAACACATCGCCAGCAGCAACAACACGGCGGTGGCTTGAAAGAGTGAGCGGTCCAATAACCGCGCCATCGCCACGGCGATCCAGCAGCCAAACACCGCCGGCAACATAATGAACACCGCCACGAGCGGAGGCGTGAGGATATAAAAATACCAATCCGCATGTTGATGAATGCCAAAAGCGAGCAGCAGCGGCGCCACCAAAACGATGAATGCCCACGAGGCGACCACGGCAGTTTCGATGAGTTTCCAGCGGAAAATCGATTGGGCAGGAATGGGCAGCGTGTTGAGGTAACGCGATTCCTCATTTTTGAACATATTCGTGTAGCCGACCACCACGTTGGAAAAAAGCAGGAGCATGAAGAGAAACGCAAACAGCAAAAAGATGAGCCGCTCGATGAGGAGATCGCCCAGCCCGGGAAATTTGGAAACATAACGCAGCCCGCCATAAAACATGCCGGCGGCGAGCAGCGGATAAAAAAGAAGGAATCCCACGATCAGCACGGAGAGGAACCCCGAGCGCTGACTCGCCTCTTTGAAGCGGCGAGCCGCCTGCGCGAGATGCACGCGGAGCAAGAGCATCAGCGGTGAGGTAAACCGGTTTCGGACAGCGGGCAGGAATTCCATAGCGGCGGGTACTGGCTATCCCTGCTGGACTTGGCGCTGCATGCTCACATCGGATTCCTCGCTGGTGAGGGCGAGGTAGGTTTCTTCCAGCACGGCCTTGCTGTTGCCGCTGATGGCGTGGAGTTCTTCCTTGGTGCCCACGGCGACGAGCTTGCCCATGTGAATGATGCCGATGCGATCGGCTACTTCTTCCGCCACGCTGATTTGGTGGGTGGAAAGAAACACTGTCATCCCTTCGGCGGCGCGTTCTTTGAGCACCTCCTTCAAAATATATTGGTGATGCGGATCAAGCCCCACCATCGGTTCATCAAGCACAAACACCTCGGGTGCGTGCATCAGTGCTGAGACAATCGCAATGCGCTGGCGCGTGCCGTGCGAAAGGCTCTCGATGCTTTTTTGCAAATACGGCTCGAGGTTGAAGCGCGGGATGAGTTTACGCGTGCGTTCCTGAATTTGATCTTCGTCCATATGAAAAATCTGGCCGGTGAAGCGCAGAAATTCCCACGGGGTGAGCTTGTCGTACAGGAACGGAAAATCGGGGACGTACGCAAGGTGGCGCCGGACGTCGATGGGGTCGGTTTGCACGTCGATGCCGCACACACGCACGGTGCCGGCGTTAGGCTTGATGAGGCCCACGAGCATTTTTATGGTGGTGGTTTTGCCGGCGGCGTTGGGGCCGAGCACGGCAAAAAATTCGCCTTTCTTTACGGTGAGGCTCAAGTCGTCCACGGCGGTGAGGTCGCCGAATTGTTTCACCAGATTATTCAGTTCGATCATGGAGTGCGACGGTGGGCGATGCCGTAATAATGCGTGTTGCGCAGTTCGTAGCCTTGCGGCAGGCGCACTAGCAAAATTTCGCCGGTGGGGTTGATGTACATGCTGGCCGGCCAGCCTTGGAAAGGCTCAAAGTCCACACGGTACACCTTGATGTCCGACCGCACGCCGGGCAGGCGGTCGAGGTGCGCCTTGCGCGGGAGTTCAAAATTGAAATCGAGCTGCGTGCCGAGGTTAGCTTCATCGAGCAGTTTGTTGATAGCAAACATCGTGGTGATCGTGGTGAGTTTGCCCGTGCCGCGCAGCTCGAGCAGGG
>Ga0302117_10001676_pt1 | contig 10669 bp, 8 predicted proteins | sample AG5_322_MG_FD_203112 | JGI IMG/M metagenome (GOLD analysis project Ga0302117, IMG submission 203112) | Marine microbial communities from Western Arctic Ocean, Canada - AG5_32.2 | ecosystem: Environmental > Aquatic > Marine > Oceanic | place: Canada: Western Arctic Ocean | collected 2017-10-01 | reverse complement strand
CAGTGCCAGCGCTGCTTGTTAGACTGATTTCCCACGAAACCCCAGCCCAAGGCCGTATTTCTAGTGACCAGCAACGAAATCGCTCTAACAATCCTCAGCTGTATATTCTTTATGGGTATTGTGGCTTGGGTCTCCTATATCAAGACTCGAGGTGAAGTCAGCACTAAGGATGGCTATTTCCTAGCAGGCCGAGGCTTGAGTGCGGTCTTCATCGCCGGTTCGATGCTGCTTACCAATTTGTCTGCCGAACAACTAATAGGCCTCAACGGTTCGGCCTACGGTTTTAACATGAGCAGCATGGCTTGGGAGGTGACAGCCGCCTTCGCGACCATCTGCATGGCCTTTATTTTCTTGCCGCGTTACTTAGCCGGCGCGTTCACTACCTTGCCCGAGTTCTTAAACGACAGATTCGATGATGGTGTCAGGCGCATGTCGGTCATTTTGTTCATGGTCGGCTATGGGCTAGTTACGATTCCATCAGTCCTCTATTCAGGCTCTATCGCCGTCCTGCAACTGTTTGATGTGCCTGCCTTACTCGACATTCCTTATAGCCAGGCATTGGCGCTGACTATTGTCTGCATTGGCTGCTTCGGTGCCGTTTATGCAGTATTCGGCGGCCTGCGTGCCGTGGCAATTTCCGACACGCTAAACGGCGTCGGGCTGCTTATAATCGGCATCGCCGTTCCGTTACTCGGCTTGTCAGCTCTGGGTAACGGCAGCATAGGTGAAGGCCTGAATATCATTACCAGCACCGAGACGCAGAAGCTCAATGCGATCGGCTCTTCTTCAGATCCAACGCCATTTGGCACCTTGTTTACCGGCATGCTGTTCGCGAATCTATTCTATTGGTGTACGAACCAGTATGTGATTCAACGAACGCTTGGCGCGAAGAATCTCGCCGAAGGACAGAAAGGAGTGCTGTTCTCTGGGTTCTTCAAGGTGTTGGTGCCGTTCATGATGATGATTCCCGGTGTGATCGCCTTCCATATGTATGGCCCAGGTCTAGCGACAATCGATCTAGCGTATCCACAACTCATTCGAGATGTATTGCCAGTCTATGCGACTGGTTTCTTTCTCGCTGTTTTGCTGGGTGCCGTTTTTAGTTCCTTCAACTCCCTACTCAATAGTGCTGCCACTCTTTTTTGTCTCGATGTCTACGCGCCTATGAAGAAAGGGGGGTTGAGCGATGCGCAGCTGCTTCGCGTAGCGAAGATCGCCAGCATCGTCATCGCCTTGTTCTCTTTTATTGTTGCACCTTTATTGCAGTTTGCACCAGAAGGCCTATGGCAGATCATCCGAATCTTCACAGGCTTCTACAATATTCCGGTCATCGCTATCGTCATGGTTGGACTATTTACGAAACGGGTTCCAGCGCTGGGCCCGAAGATAGTAATAGTTTTTCATATTATTGCTTATGGACTCTTTCAGTTTGCGTTCAACGACTTGCTTGGCATCCACTTCTTGCATCTCTACGCCATTCTGTTCTTCGTTGAGGTGGGCATCATGTTGGCGATAGGGCATTTCTATCCGCTGAGTCAAGCTTGGACCTACTCTGCGCAGAACAAGGTCGATATGAATCCATGGCGCTTCGCAATCCCCTGTGCAACTACCTTGATTTCTTGTGTTATTGCTCTTTATTTACTGTTCTCGCCGATTGGTCTAGTCGATGGGTTGAGCGCAGCATTCTGGCCGCTGTTCATGCTACTTATCGCAGTAAATGTACTTGTCTGGTGGTGGATTGCGCGTCATGATACGCCAGCCTTATTTCTGATGGGTGTTGGGTCTGGTGCTACGACAGATACAATAAAACAAGACGCCTGAGAAGATGACTGATTATAAAAAACCAAGACTGCGCTCTTTCGAAACAGCTACAAATCAGCAGCATATTCCAGAGGCTGATAAGTACCTCTATCGATCAGGTATGCCTGCCCATAAACTGGTTATTATAGGCACGGGCACGATTGGTCAAGAGCACATGCGTGTTGCGGCGACATTAGGTCGTGCAAGCATTCATGGCATTTTCGATACTAGCGCGCAGAGTCTCGATGTAGCCGAGTCAGGATTCAGAAACTATTCGAGCGAAGGCCTCAAGCGCTACAATGATTTAGAAACGGCGTGTATGGATCCTGCTGCTGATGCGCTATTTATCTGCACACCAAATTTCACTCATTTCGATGTGCTGCAAGTCGCACTCAAATCCGGTAAGCCAATATTTCTAGAGAAGCCTATGGCGACCTCGCTCAATGATGCGGCTCGAATCGTTGAGCAGGCGAACAGCTACTCTTCTTTCATTCAGATAGGCTTGCAGTATCGCTTCAAGACGCAATACGTGGAAGCCTTTCACGAGGCGCTATCTCGTAGGTCCTTAGGTGTGATCAAGACCATTAGCATGAGCGAATATCGGCCTCCGTTTCTAGATAAAGTTGAGCAGTGGAACAAGTTCAACGAATACAGCGGCGGTACCCTAGTCGAGAAATGCTGTCATTATTTCGACCTGATCAATCTGCTGGCCGAGTCCATGCCGCAGCGTGTATACGCCAGCGGCGGACAGGCAGTTAATTTTCTGGACTTCGAGAAGCATGGCAAGAAGTCTGATATCGATGATCATGGCTTCGTCACTATCGACTACTGCAATGGTGTGCGCGCTACATTCACTCTCAACATGTTCTGCCCCGACTTTTATGAAGAGCTGGTGATATGTGGGGTTCAGGGAAGGTTGCTGGCCTGCGAGAAGGTGGACCTACAGCAACAGAAGTCACCGGAGTCATCTGTCTCAGTTCATCTTGGCGAAGAGGGTGCTTCGCGCACGACTAAGCTCGGCTATCCAGCGGCGATCGAGCAGTCTGGTCATCATGGTGCGACCTATTATGAACATAATGCATTCCTCGATGCCTTGGAGGGAAAGGTCGTAGATAGCGCAACGCCACTGCAAGGCTTGTGGGCAATGATTGTGGCGAGTGCCGCACAAGAGTCGATTGCCACAGGCGCCCCGATTGAAATAGCCGATTATATCGAACAGCATAAACTGGCAGCCGTACTGACCGAGTAGCAGCTGCCACTTAACTTTCAATATTCAACATGCAACTTGAATTAAATCTGGATACAGAATGACATCGACAATTGAAGTGGCTGGCAGTGCAATGCCAGCGGTAGGCCTCGGGCTTTGGAAGATAGACAAAGAAGCAACTGCTAACGTGGTCTGCGATGCCATCCATATCGGCTATCGGCATTTAGATAGCGCGGCGGACTATGGTAACGAGGTCGAGGTGGGCAAGGGTATAGAGAAGGCGCTCACAGCAGGCCTATGCTCACGCGAAGACCTCTGGATTACATCTAAGCTATGGAATACCTACCACCGAGCTGAGCACGTTGAGGCTGCCTGTCAGAAAACCCTGCAGGATCTTGGCGTAGACTATCTCGACCTTTACCTGATTCACTTTCCCATCTCTCTGCAGTATGTGGACTTCGAGACACGCTATCCGCCAGAATGGTTGTTCGATCCGTCTGCCGACCAGCCTTCGATGCAGATCGATCCGGTGCCTTTGAGTGAAACTTGGAAGGCGATGGAAGCTCTGCAGAGAAAGGGATTGGTAAAGAACATCGGTATCTGTAACTACAATAGCGCGCTGCTGCACGACCTGATGGCCTATGCTGACATTAAGCCTTCTATTTTGCAGATTGAGTCACACCCCTATCTAACTCAGGAAAGTTTGATTCGTGCTGCCGCTGACTATGATATTGCAGTGACGGCTTTCTCGCCGTTAGGCGCATTGTCCTATGTGTCATTAGACATGGCATTGGAAAATGAATCGGTCCTAGAGCAAGGTGTGGTGATTGCAGCTGCACAGCGGCTGAATAGAAGCCCGGCGCAAATTGTTCTGCGTTGGGGCGTGCAGCGCAATACGGCGGTGATTCCTAAGACTGTGAATCCGGGTCGTCTTAAAGAGAATCTCGCTCTGTTTGATTTCGAGCTGAGCGGGGATGAGATGGCTGCAATCTCTGGGCTGAATCAAAATCGACGCTTCAACGATCCAGGCGTGTTCTGTGATTCTGCGTTCAACACCTTCTATCCAATCTACGATTAAACTGCAATGACCTCACTTTCCATACAAGAAATAGAGCTCGATCAACAACAACATCACGAAGAGGTATTTCCTCTGGTCTATGCTGCCGAAGATTCTTCCCCTACGCTTACACAGGTTCATGAGTGGCTAGGCAAGAACAAAGAACGATTGTTAGAGCAACTGTCTCGACATGGAGCGATCCTCTTTCGAGGGCTGCCGGTCAATACCGATAGTGACTTCGATAGAGTGATACAGAGCTTCGGTCTCAAGAATTTTACCTATGCCGAGTCACTATCCAATGCAGTGCGCCGCAATCGTACCGAAAGAGTCTTTACAGCGAACGAGGCACCGGCATCTGTTTCTATTTTTCTACACCATGAAATGGCGCAGACCCCGGTCTATCCTTCGAAATTATTCTTCTATTGTGAGCAAGCAGCTCGCAGTGGTGGTGCGACGCCTTTGTGCCGTTCCGACATACTATTACAAGAGTTAGCAAAGCAGGCTCCTGAATTCGTGGCAGCCTGCGAGGAGAAGGGCGTACGCTATTCCAATGTAATGCCAGACATCGATGATCCCGAGTCGGGCCAGGGTCGCAGCTGGCGCAGCACGCTGAGCACAGACAATAAGACCGCTGCCGAAGACAAGCTGCGAAAATTAGGCTATGAGTGGAAGTGGTTAGAGCAAGATAGTTTGCGCGTGACTACCGCTGTATTGCCAGCAATAAAAGAGACTGAAAACGGTAGGCAGGTGTTTTTTAACCAGCTCATAGCAGCATTTCGTGGATGGAAGGACGCGCGCAACGCTGCTGAGAAATCGATTCGCTTCGGTGATGATTCCGCGATTAGCGAAGAGGCGATGGCGAAGGCGATACAGATTGGTGACGAACTTAGCTTTGATGTTCTCTGGCAGACAGGTGACGTGGTGTTAGTGGATAACTTCTTAGTGATGCACGGTCGCCGGCCCTTCGAGGGTCAGCGACGCGTATTGGCATCATTGATTGCCGATTAGAATTATTCTGAGGTGCTCTGGTATATGAGCACCGCCTAATCGTCTATTTTCTATATAGAACTAAGAACTGACTAGTATTGCCGCGGATAGCCGGTGCGAAAACACCATCAGTTAGAGGATCGTCTGAGTTCTTTAGTAGATTCGATGTGGAAGCAACGCTCAGTCCTGCAGCTTCAGCCATCTCAGTAACCCAGCTCTGTTCAATGCGGTGCAACGTGCCACCTGCTTCGAGTCCCGTGCCAGCGGGGGCCTGATGATCTGATGCAACAAGCACGCCACCTGGCTTCAATACTCTAGCGATTTCACGGAAGGCGCCGGCTGCATCGCCGAGACTATTTCCGTCCGGTGCGAAGCCAAGTTCGTGCGGGCCTTGTATCCAAGTAACCATGTCGATTGAGTTGTTGGCCGCATCCAAGTCATCGAACTGAGTGATGGTAATCGTGACATTCGACAGGCGATTGTTAGCCGTGCGTAGATCGATGCCATCGCCGACGAAGCCCATTAGGCCCTGTGGATGTTGCAGGATGACACTACCATTCGAGCCTACGGAGCGGCTTAAGATCTCTGTGTAATAACCACCACCCGCCTCAAGCTCGAGAACATCCATCCCAGTCTCAAGTCCCGCGAAAGCCAGCACCTGATCCGGCATGCGCCTCTCGTCTGCGTCTGCGTCGCCACTGGGGCGATCGGAATGAGATAGTGCGGCAGCAACATTGGCATCGGCAGCATTGGCGATGCCTCCCGCTAGTGCGAGCGTGCAGCCAGCCAGCATATTTATAACTAGTTTTTTAGAAAGGTACATGAATTGCTCCTGCCGCGTGACGGCGTCTATTGTGTTATTTTTTTTCGAGTTTGCCATGTTTGGCGCGAATATACACTCAAAATGAGTAGTAACAGAATGCTCGCTAGTTTTGGAATGATCTATTTAATGCTGATTTCTTAGTCTTAATTCGTAGCTAGATTTCGTAATTAGATATGCTCGGCCAGACAATAAAAAAATCCAGAGGGATTCATTATTCCCCACGGACTTTTGCGTATCTAGCACGCTGAATATTGCACTGTTACTGACTTAAGACTACCCTGGCATCTGCAATGCCACCGACATTCTCTACGTTCGTGTAGCCTAGGTCTTGCAGTGCTGTTAGAGCGAGGCCTGCTCTCACGCCGCTACGGCAGAACAGTTTGATCGGTGCAGATTTGTCCAAATCAAGATCGCTTATCTGCGCGACGATCTCAGTGTGAGGAATGTGTTCCGTATTCGAGATATGGTCTTCGTTGTATTCATCGAGTGAGCGCACGTCGATCCAAACAGTCTTGGGGGCCATCAAGCTGCAGGCCGAAAGTAGGATTGCCAGCAAGGCGATTGTCGTAATTCTGCTAGTGCTTTTCATTGTTGTAATTCCTTATATAGAATATTTTGGATTATTTTTTGTCAAGCTCACGAATGACATCGATCAAATACTGTGTTTATTGGTTCCATATAGTAATTTTCAGCTATCTGTCTGCCGGCAAGGGGGCTTTTTGTAACGTGGGAAGAATCATATGCCTGAATCTTTTGATATTAGTTTTACGGGCAGTTGAACTCCATAGGGTAAAAGGAAATAAGATTTAAGCAGATTTGCTGCAAGATACAAGTAAATATCCGTTTCGGCTACAAGTGGCGAGCTTTTCTGCATTTTTTCAGTGAGCTGGAAAGTAAGTGTGACGACACTATCTGTAGGATTTCGGCCCTAGAACCTTCGTGAGATACGGCTTTGCAATTAAAGCCATGAACTCGACATGGAAGCATCGGTTCAAATCATATCCTGCAGCTCCTCGATTGGGGCCGAAAGCTTCATCGCCTATTGGACTATGTATTTTTATGAGCAGCCATACTTGTAGCCCACAATTCTTCAGGTCAACAAAAATATCGCTCGTTTCATCGCCAGCGGCTTGCACTAAAGGATTTTGGCCCTATATTAGCCGGACCAAATTGGTCCGACCAATTTGGTCCGACCAAAAAATTTACAATTTCTGGCGCCGAGCGCTAGAGCAATAGGCGCTCTATGCCATCAAGCAATACAATTAGCCGTGAAATCGCGAATATTCTGCGTGACGAAATACTTCGGCAGCGCTATAGAAGCGGCGATCGCTTACCCTCTGAGCGTGATCTTGCAGCACGATTTGATGCTAGCCGTGGTGCTGTTCGCGAAGCGTTGTCGCAACTGGAGCAGCTAGGACTAATTAACATCCAACCAGGTGGGGCGCGCGTCCAGAGTGTGAATTCCGCCAGTTTAGCGGTTCTTGGCCCCCTCTTGGCACTTGATGATCATCCAGATTCGCTTTTGGTCGATCAATTCTTGCAGACGTTTAGTGTATTGGCCTCCATGACCGCGAAGAATGCCGTCAACGCGGCGTCACCAGATCAACTCATCCAGCTAAAGGAGTTGGTCGTAGTCATAGAGAGGCACTGTAGTGACTTTAATAACTTTGAAGCAATGCAGCCTCTTTGGCGAGAATTGTTAGACGCAATGTCGACTATTGCGGACAACTTAGTGGTGAGGCTTATAAGTAATGACCTGAAGACGCAGCTCGTAGATCAGATGATGAAGCTTGGGGTTCGGCCTGATTTGAAGAGAGGCTCGATAGATAAGTTTCTGGCAACTCTTAAGGTGAGCCTGAACAAGCAGGACGGAGAGCTAGCAGGTAAAGCTATGCAGAATCATTTCGAAGAAATTCGCGCAGGGGTTGGTGAAGCGATCAGGTTTAAGGCTGGGAGTTTGCGAAATGAGAGATATGGTGCGGCCTGAACAGGTATAAAAGCGCCGAAGTGAGCTGGATTAAGGATAAATAGAGCGGTAGATACTAATCTATTCCCTCGTATAAAGAGTAAATGTACACATGTACGCGATCAGGTAAATGATGAAAATTGTGTAAAGCCAAAAATTGATGAAGGGGGGGCTGCAGGTTTTGAATTCTCTGAAAAGTAGTTTTGGGAATAGAAATTCTGCTTTGACAGCTTCGGCTGCGCAAGCACATCTTGTCGAAGATCGTCTGGCAATCGCAGATGTGCTTAACGCCAATATAGTGGGTGATTAGGAAAAGCCGGACGAGCAGCCAACACTAGAAGTCCTTAGACAGGTAAAGAGTAAAAATGAATAAAAAAACAATAAGTCAAATGAAAGAATTATTAATTAAATGTCGTCTTGTTTTAATGAATTCGTCAGGAGTAATCGCATGAAGCGCGTAGTTTTGCCTATAGCAATATTATTGGTCTCCCTGCTCATTACGGGAGTATTGCTTCGAACGCCGGCAACAGTTATGGAATCTGCGCCAGAAATGATCCCCGTGAGTGTCAGGGTGACGGAAGTACAACAACAATCAGTGCAGTTAGTTGTGGAATCCCAGGGCAGGGTTCAGGCGGCTCAGCTTGCCAGTGTGTCCGCTGCAGTAGCTGGTCCTATTGCTTGGATTTCTCCTTCCATGCAGGCGGGTGCTTATGTGGCAGAAGGAGAAGTTCTGCTGCGGCTAGAGAGCAGTGACTTTGAAACAGTTCTTGCACGCAGCAGCGCGTCCATGCAACAGGCGCAGGCAGAATCGAGTCACGCGAGCAATGAATTAGAACGACTAACGGGTTTGGCGGAACAACGTCTGGCCAGCGACTCGCAATTGCAGGATGCCCGCCGTGCAGCGGATGTGAATGCAGCCAGACTGCTAGATGCGAAGGCCAGCTACAAACAAGCACAGCTTGATCTGGATCGTACAGAAATCAAAGCGCCCTTTAACGCCATTATCGAAACTCGAGAGGTTGAATTAGGCCAATATATTAATCGTGCTCAATCCGCAGCCATTCTTTATGGGGCAGATGAAGTAGAAGTGCGACTTCCATTAGCTATTCGCCAGCTTGGTTATCTGGATATTCCATTAGGTACTCGTGGTGAGCTCGTCGGGAATGCGGCGCCAGACGTCACACTCACAGGCTTTTATGGTGGAGAAGAACACCATTGGCAGGGGAAGTTGGTTCGAACCGAAGCGACAATTGATCCGAATAGCAATACTGTTCAGACAATTATTCGAGTTCAGCAGCCTGTCACGGATGGTACAAAATTGAGTGGGTTATTACCCCAGCAGATTCCTTTACCTATTGGTCTTTTTGTTCAAGCGAATATTCTTGGTAAGAAAGCTGAAGACATGATTGCTTTGCCCAGATCAGTCATTCGAAACAACAACCAAGTCCTGGTTGTGGATGCAGAGAATAAGATGTACTTCCGCGACGTGGAAATATTCCGTTTGGAAGAAGACCGAGTTCTGATAAGCGGAGGGTTACTGGTGGGTGAATATATTTGTACGTCTCCGATTCAAGCTGTTGTTAATGGTATGTCTGTGCAGCCAGTTATTGAAAATATATAGTTTTTATTTTTGGCATCACTTAAAACTTTTTCGAATTTAAATTAATCTAAAATCGAGGTCAATTTTGTGAGAATTCCCATTACTTGGTTCATTAAAAACCCAGTCGCTTCAAATTTGATGATGATTATTTTTTTGGTTGGCGGGTTTATTTCTTATAAATCTCTTAATCAGGAGGAATTTCCTGATATGGATTTCGGTGTGATTCAGGTAAGCGTGGCTTACTTGGGGGCGACTCCAGCTGAATCTGAATCCGCTGTCTGTCTGCGTATAGAGGAAGCGCTAGAAGGTACGGAAAACATTGACCAATTTACCACGACAGCGCGGGAAGGCGGTTGCGATTCGACACTAACGATTGCCAGCGGCGCTGATTTGAATCGAGTGCTCAATGACATAAAAGGAAAGGTAGATGCTATCTCTACTTTTCCTACGGAAACAGAAAAACCAATTGTCCGAGCCTTCAGCAGCTCTGGCAATGTAATGACAATGGCATTGTCTTCGGAATCTGATGATCAAAGTTTGAAGGTTGTTGCTGAACGAATTCGTAATGATCTGCTTGATTTAAATGAGGTTTCGTCTGTAAACGTTGAATATATTCGGCCGTTTGAAATTTCGATTGAGGTTTCTGAGCTTACCCTGCGTCAATATGGACTCACCCTAGATCAGATATCTAGAGCGATTGATAGGGCATCCTTAGACTTGCCGGGGGGCACTATTCGGACTGAATCTGGAGAGATACTGCTTCGAACTAAAGGCCAGGTCTACTCTGGTGGCGAGTATGAAGATATTGTTGTGAAATCGTATCCTGATGGCACCCAATTGCGTCTGGGTGAAATAGCTACCGTTCGAGACGGCTTTGAAGAAGGATATCTGGATGCGCGTCACAATGGAGTTAATGCCGCGATTATTGATGTTTTGCGTATAGGTGATGAGGACATTGTCACTTCGGCACAGCAAGTTCGGGCCTTTATGGCATCGGCTGAGTTCGATTTACCGAATGGCATGGAGCTGGAGGTGATCACGGATTCTTCTATTAGCACTCAAACTAGAATCGCAACAGTAGCGGGAAATGCGTATACCGGCTTGTTATTGGTATTGGTGATTTTGGCACTTTTCCTGCGATTTAAAGTTGCGATATGGGTAGCTGCTGGTATTCCTATAGCCATTTTCGGTGCATTAATGATATTTCCGACTGCCGGGCTAACTATTAG
>Ga0302117_10001674_pt1 | contig 10674 bp, 5 predicted proteins | sample AG5_322_MG_FD_203112 | JGI IMG/M metagenome (GOLD analysis project Ga0302117, IMG submission 203112) | Marine microbial communities from Western Arctic Ocean, Canada - AG5_32.2 | ecosystem: Environmental > Aquatic > Marine > Oceanic | place: Canada: Western Arctic Ocean | collected 2017-10-01 | reverse complement strand
ATAAAAAGTATGACAGGCGTGTCGCGAGTTCGACACCCGTAACCAGATAAGGCGGGTCTTGGTCTTTTGTTTCTTCAAAACGGTATAAGAATTCGGGTGATACGAGAATGATTTCCAACGCATGGCGTAGGCTTGCGTTACTGTCTTTAGATGACTGAACGTGTTTTTGATATAGGTTGTAATAAGCTTGCGTATACTCTTGTAAGCGTTCTCGCTGGCCACGGTAGGCTCGTAATAGAAACCTTGAAATGATACGTTGGATTTCGTCCGCGCTGACATCCGTTGGAATGTCCGCTCGTCCTAAAACGGCTTTCAGAGCGATTGGATCTTTACTGAATTCGGACAATGCGTAGTGCACGGCATTGGCCAGGTCGTTGAGCGGCGGTTTGAGTCTTTCACTGCGTAACGCGTCATTGTTGAACCCGGATTCTCCGGGGATATCCGAGGGCACGATGGATTCAATTCTGGATCGATCGATGCGACCTGTGATTGCATCACGATAGGGTAGTTTGAGCTTGATCGATAAGACGTCTTCCAAAGTGTTTTCAAATTCATAACGCGTTAAGCGGCGTAATGGTGTCCGCCCTATATGCGGCTTTCCTTCACGCAAAACAAACGACGCGTTAAACCAATCCGTGATAGCATCTTTTTCAGTGGTCCTGAGCGTACCTTCATCCTTGGGTGGCATTTCACCACGAGCCACTTTGCTTTCCAGTTTGATCCACAGTTTGGTGTAATTCCCGTAGGAACTGTTGCTTTCCAGGAGGAGTGGCGATAAATCGATTCCACCTTCTCTAGTTTTACTGTCATGGCAAGACATACATCGAGATTCGATCACTTCGATGACGACGGTAAAGCTCGCCGAGAAGGCCTGCGAGGGTCTAGAAGTCATCGCCAAGGCCAAAATGCACGCTACAAAAGTAACTGCGTTAAATTGCTGCATTTTCATCACGGCTATTCCAGTTCGGCCTTGGTGAGAGTGACAATGGTTTTCTTTCCATCAATCATTTTGTACGGGCCTGTCACGGTTACCACTTTTCCAACGCACCGATCGAATCGCAATTTGTGGTTATTCATGAATGGTATCCGGATCTCAAGATCGCTCTTGTCGGAAAAACGTAATTGGTAATATTCGTTTTCGGATTCAATGCTGATTCGCAACAAGCCTTTCGCAGTGAGTGTTGTTTCATCAATCTTTGTGATTTTCCAACTGCCGTCATCTGGGTTGGTGGGCTTGAAATTGGCCTTTTCTGTAATTCCTGAAAGTTGGCCCGTTGAATTTCCAATGCTAGTTGCCGCGGTTCCCATGATTCCCATGATGGTCAATAGTAAGTTCGAGTAAGGTTCAGCCTGAGGATACCGAACGTGTCGCCCCAGATCTACTTTACCGCCGGCACCGCCGGTTACTATGAGTGGGAGGTCTGTCAACGAATGATAGTCACCATGCTTGATCCCGGAACCCCACAGAATCAGCGAGTTGTCAAACAAAGTTCCACTGCCGTCTTGCAAAGATTTCATCTTGTCTATCAGATATCGCAATTGGCCCGCGTGCCAGATATTAATCTTGTCATAAGAGGGAATGACTTTTCGATTGCGGACATGGTGAGACACTTGATGGAATTCAGCGTTCACGCCCATAAAGTCGTAGTGGGCACGGCTGTTGGTATTGGCAAGCATGCATGAGACAATCCTCGTCGAATCGTTCCAGAAAGCAAGCGTTATCAAATCAAGCATGGCTTTGATTCGCTCGCCGAGGTTACCCACTTCTAGGTCCGGGTTGATGCCGGCAGTTTTACCGTCCGCTTGGACATCGCGACTGTTTTGTCTGGCACGTTGAATGCTCTTTTCCACATCGCGAATCGATTCATAGTACTGCTCTAGAACTTGTTGGTCGCGTGCACTGATCTTCCTTGCCAAGGACGAAGAGGCTTCTTTGACTCCATCCAGAACACTCAATAATTGTTCCTGGCGAACAGTTCGTGAGTCATCCTTAAACATTGTGTCAAATACAACTTGTGGATCATACTGCCCGCGTATGGGTTGATTACTCTTGTCGTACGATAAAATGTTCAGCCAGGGATGCTGTTTCCAAACATTGTCGGCCGTCAATTGCATGGACTTGATGGGCGTGTCGCTGCCAATTTGATCGGCGATCCTCTGGTCAAATGAATAGCGGTTGGCACGCTTATGTTGGGTGCCGCTCATAAATGTGGTCGGGGCATCGAGATGGCTGGATGAGCCCTCATTGTCTAGATTGCCGAGGACGAGAATGTCATCTTGAATGTCTGCCAGTGGATGTAGTATTTTTGACAATTCAAAATTTGTTTCCGTTCCTCCGACAATATCCCAAGCATGGGGATTAACACCGCAACCCTTGTATAGAACGCACAGTCTCACCGGAGGTGCTTCACTGGGCTTCGCGTAACTTATCGCTGGGGACATGATATCCAGTAGCGGTAGTGCCACGGACATCCCAGAAGCTCTAAGAAAAGTCCGACGTGGGATAAGGTAGGAGTTACGTCTCATCGCCTAATCCTTAAATGTAAAATAAGACTGATATCTTGTGGTTGTTCGTTTTAGTGGTTGGCTGTGATGTAAGGTCGGCCATTCTGATACGAAACCAATGTTCCGCTTAAATCCCGCTCAAGGCCTGTTGGCTATTGCCAAACTCGTTTAGCGGCATCCCCAGACGTTGCAAAAGCGTCATATACAAAGAACTCATTTTGCGATCATCTGCGTTTTCGTAATCGAGTGTTCGACCGGTTTTAAGTTGTCCACCCATTGAACCAGCCATTAATAGTGGTACTTTGGGCGCGCTGTGGAATGTCCATTGTTCATTAGCGGCCATCAAACAGCAATTGTCCAACACAGTACCGTCACCTTCCTGCATGGAATCTAGCTTCTTGACGAGATAGGCATATTGCTCAACCCAAAACTTTGAAATCTTTGCAAATTCCGGATTATTGCAACTGTGGGAATAGTTGTGATGGTCAACGTTTAGTCCGAGAAACGGATAAATCTGACCCGACAGGTTGTTGGTCATGACCAGTGTGCTAACTCGCGTGCGATCGGTCTGAAAAGCTAAAGCCATAATATCGCACATCAATCGTGCGTGTTCATCAAGTTGATTTGGAATCCCATCTTTTGGTCGATCATAATTCGATCCTGCCTCTTTATCAGATGATTCCTCGACATTGCGTTTCTGCATTTTCGCTAGTCGTTTTTCAACCTCTCGTACACTGGCAGCATATTCATCAATTTTTGATCGATCAGAAAAGGAAACTTTACGAGAAACATCCCCTAGTTGTTCCCGGACGTGATCTAGGACACTCAGATGGATTTTACTTCCTTTACTCTCGAATAAACTATCAAAAGCGAGCGCTGGGTACAACTCACTGGGTACCGGTGATACAGGCGAACTCCATGAAACATGACTCGCATACATCATCGAGTACCCAGATTCATGAAAGCCGCTAATCGGACGTTCACAGGCAAGCACCAAGCTAGGCAGGACCGTTTCGTTACCCCACTTTTGGGCGAGGACCTGATCCAAACTGGTTGCACCTTTGATATCTCGTCCACCCTGGGGTGAGATACCGGTAAGAATGCCAGCCGCTCCCTTGGCATGACCGCCCACGACGTTACCTGGATGCTGCAGGCCATGGACGAAATTCACTTTGTCTTTAATTGGTTCGAGGCTTTCAAAAACGGGACCCAATTCTAGATTTGCACCGTTCCCACGGGTCCACCATTCAGGTGGGTGAATGCCATCGCCCCAGAATAGGAATCCAAAACGCTGCGGCGCCGGTGCCTGAGAATCCACACCAAGCAACTTCGCTGACTCCAACCATGGCAACGCCACACTGGCACCCAAGCCACTTAAAATCATACGTCGCGACATCTTTGAATGCGTCATAACAATGTATTCCCGCGTGGTTGTGAGCGTACCAACCATTCTACTAAACTAGCGAATGACGTCGCTCGATTCACTCTCTGTAGTATATCGACTAAACTAACGTTTTTCTGTCACAAAATCCCGTCCCCGTTGTTTTCGAAACTGTGAACTGTTAACCAGCAGGTCAAACATGACCGAAAACCGATAGTCATTTTGTTTCAGTTTTAGTTCCATCGTATCGAGCAGGGGTTGATCGGACAGTTCGACGCTACGGCCTAAAGCGTATCCCACAAATTTTCGGCACATTGTTTGCACGAATTCCTGTTTGCGATGTTCCGTAATATACCGAATCAAGCCGGGTATGCCTCTAGCAGTTTCGCCACCGGGCAACGTTACTAAATTATCCACAGGTCGCCCGGCAAGGTCCATGGACCGAAAACGACCGATGGGATCAAAGCCTTCCATCGCCAAGCCCAGATAATCAAAATGTTTATGGCAAAGCGCACATTGGGAATCGGAGACATGCTCCCTGAGCAACTCGCGGATTGTCAGTTTGGTATCACTTTCCTTTTCCGGCAATTCAGGAACGTCTGCCGGCGGTGGAGGGAAATGCTGACCGAGTAAATGGTGAACGGTCCAAAACCCGCGTTTGACTGGGCTGGTGCGTTCACCGGATGAATTGTTGGTTAAGAGCACTCCCATGCCGAATAAACCGCCGCGGCCCGCTGCGTGTAGACCGGTTACCGGCAGCCACAAACTCGCGAGAGTTTGGGTATCCGGAATGGGGCTTCCTGTAATTCGCATCTCATTTTTGTAGCTAGTGAGTGCCGTGCTGTACGACTGTTGAATTGTTCCGGCGTAATGGTTTGCTAACACTCCGTTGACTAATGTGGAATCGCTGTCGATCAGATCCGTTATGGGCCGGTCGTTTTGCAGTAACTGCACCGCGAAATGCACAGGCTCTTCCCACATTGCCTGCCTAACCTCTGCGCTATATTCCTTGAACCGTTCAGGATTAATGGGATCGTTCTCAGGGAAATCGCGAAAGCGGAGCCATTGGCCAAAGAATTCCCTCGCAAATGATTCGATGCGAGGGTCCCGAATCATCCGCTGCGTCTGAATAGACAATTCGTTTCCTTGCGTGAGCCTTCCCTGGGTCGCGGTAGATAACAGCGTTTCATCCGGAAGTGAAGACCACAGAAAATAACTTAAGCGCGTTGCTTGGTCGATATTGTCGAGTTCATAGATTTTCTTTCCCTTGGGGGTATCGTTATAGCGATAGCAAAAATCAGGTGACATAAGAATCGCGACCACGAGCCCTCGCAAACTGTCTTCGACGGATTGTGCGGAGTTGCGGAGGTTAGCATACAGAGACCTTAACTGGGTTACCTGTAGATCTGACAATTCGCGACAAAATGCTCGCTCGGCAAATACGAGCACGCCCGCAAATCCTTTTGGCTCCGCCTGTTTAAGCAATACTTTCTGTTTTATGAGTCCCCGGCGAATTGACTCGAAGAAACCATGAACCATATCGAATCGTTCGCTGGGCTCGACCGGTTCCAACGCCCGCCGCTGTTCCTCTAAAGACCCTGGTTTTGCGGGCGTGCCCAGTTTTTCCAGATAGATCCGTTCGAATTTTGTGAGCATCTCGTCGGTTACTAGTAAAGGATCTTCTGCCCGTAGAAAATCAAACCTGCGATCATGGAGTACGTGCCGCTCAGATCGTTCAAACCATACGAACCCACGTAGTAAAGTTTCGGTACTTTCCGTCACGAAATCCAACTCCTGCCACAACGCATCGAGTTGGATGATCTCCTGATCGGTAAGCACCTTTTCCATCAATGGCTGGTCGTCTCGAAAGAAACCCTCCACTAAATGAAAACCGGCCGCCAGGCCTCTGCGTTCGTCGACGTAGAAAAAACGATTGGGAAAAGTTTCACAGAACTTTGCACCGGCCACGGATAATTCGTTAGCGGCTTTTCCTTGTGTAAATAATAATTGTTCTGTTTCGTTGGTGAAGCGACTCGCTGGGAGCGAATTCAATGCGTGCTGAATCGTCACACTTGCATCCGCGCTGTGCTGAGCGTCTAGATGACAGGGCAGCAGCAGGTTCATGCCAGAAAACTTCTGTTGCATGGCGACGCTAACTGGGATTTCCAGAACCAGAGGCGACTTGACCACAAACCAATCGTTTTCAATTTCAGTGCCATCAGGATGTTTACCAAATTGCATGGAATCAGCGAGCGCAGGTGCATATGTTCGGAGCACGGAATGCAGCGATTGGACCTGCTGGTCGATTTCCTGCTGTTCATTTGCGGGTGGTTTATCGGAGCGACTTATTATCGCACGTTTAACAATGACGTATCCCTCACGGGCCTCTTCGTTAGTGTTAAACCGGATAAATACGGAATACGGCAGCGGTTGTTTTGCGTCGGGTTTTTGAATCCGCCCTATTTTTAATAATACGTTGTCCCGCAGATTCTCAGGTGAATACACGTCACGCGCCTTAGCAATGGTCGCTCGCTCGGCTAGCCATTGGATGGGCCAATTTCCGGCGTTGGATTTGATGAGTGGTTTTAGCGGTGGGCAAAGTGACTTTATTCCATGCTCAATTGCCTGCATTAACTCGGAGAACTGCGCAGGCGGGGGCTGTTCGTCTTGGGGCGCGGGAAGGGCGTCCCAGAGAGTACCGAGATGTCCTAAAAATCCAGTAGTCGGGAGGGATTTTGACAACGTCTGCCAAACCTGAGTTAGATACTTTCCGCTCAAGTTACGTTCAGCGGCCCAGTCCTGGATCGTGACTATTTGTTGATCATCTCGACGATAGCGATAACGCCAGGCAGCCTCGACATAGGCAGAGATATCAACCTCGCGCTGGCGATAAAAATCGATGATCGCGGACTCAGCGTATTTCTTGCGCTCGTTGTATGAGATCGTCTGGTGAGGGGCAAATTTGATTCCATCCGTCCGGAGAATCATATGGTTGGCGACCTCCTGAGCGGCGGCAAGATATTTATTTAACAGATTCGGTGACATGCTCAGCGTTTCGCCGGTGTTGTTAAAGCCTTCTCCACCGGCGGGGTCAGTTGGAAAATCGCGAGTTGGACGAATGTTGACGCCCGTCAAATCACGTACAGAGAGGTCGTACTCCGTATTCGATAGACGCCGCGGAAGGACAACGCCTGGATCGCCGGCATGTTTACGTGCCGCCTCAGTCATAATACTTTGTATGGATTGAAGAACGGTATTACTCTCCTGGATTTCAGGTTGTAATTGTTCTTTCGGCGGCATTTCGCCACTGCGGATGAAAACCGATATAGTTTTCCAACGACGAAATTTCGCGGCGACATCCCCGTCATTACGGGAACGTGTAAAATCCAGATCGCCCTTAGTTTCTTTGGCGTTGTGACACCGGAGACAGTATTTTCGAACGTAGGGTTCAATGGTTGCTTCAAACTGATCTGCTTCAGCAGAGACAACGGTGAATGCCAGTAGCAAACTTATTTGGGTGCGTAGGGAAATCATGATACAAAAGGGTAGGATTGGACGGGATGGGATGGGACGGGAGTTTAGGCGGAGAGTGTGTAATCCCCATTGTACACGCTACGGGCATCTAAGGTCGCTGCGGTGCTAGCGATTGCTCCGGTTACGCCTTAGCGAATGATAATAATAATAGTCACGACTACGATCTAAGAGATGGTGTCACACCAGGGAACTCAATTCCTAGGCGGCGCTCTCAATTTTTTTTTCCAATCTCGCATGTCGTCGGTCGTGCCTAGCAGACCTTCATCGTTCGTGATGCCCTCAAACACCAATGGCATTAGGGGAGCGGGGGACTCTCGCATCGTCCATGCCATCGCCCGAAACAGCACGACGCGTAGTTCCGGGTCGTAGTAGCTGAATGTGTTGTGCCCCAGTGTCGTGCCAAACACCCGGCCCTTACCTGACTCCAACGTCCAGAATATCGGCGAGGGTTTCCTTGACAGCATCGAGGTTGGCACGCGGCCGGCGCTACTGTTGGGCGGACCGGTTCGTACTCTACCGATGACTTGAACTCCGTCGATTTTGTTCAGATTCCAGTAGAATTCATCGGCTATCCACAGTTTATCGGGAAAGCCTTTGAAAATCGGATGTTGATTGTCGATGGTGATGTCGTCATAGACCGCCCCCCATTTCGACTGCCCCTCGTCCCATGCCATACCCAAACATTCTGCCAGTTTCTCCCCTTCGGATGCAGGTCGAATAATCGCTGTTTCGTGAATTGCCACCACGCCACCACCACGATGAATGAAGGCTTTGAACATCGTGTATTGCTGCGCGGTCAACTGCGGTAGATGCAGGAACATCACCACTAGGTCTGCTTTGTTGAACTGCGTCTGCGTTGGGAAAAGGTAAGCCGTATCAACCGTGACGTTCGGAACCTTTCTCAGCAGGCCGGTCATTAAATCACGTATCCGCAGGTAATCGTGTGCCCCCGGTTTGTGGCCCTTATCGTAACCCCAAACCCAGACGATGTGCCGATCCTTGGAAGTTGCTACGCTATCGATCGGACCGATGATCTTCGCGACCTGCAATCTTGGGATCAAAGACTTTGGTTTCTGCCAGGGGTGCTGGGCGTGGCAGAGCGAACTACTCACAAGAAGAATTACTGTGATGCGAGAGAATACCGAAAGTCCAAATCGGAGCATCGTCATGCGGAAATGAATCAAAGCGTCAGTTAAAAGTAATCTCATCCGGTCGGTATATCCTTGTTCGTCGGGTTTATCCCCACTCTGTTGTCACTTGTGACGCCAATTGTTAAATGGCGTTTTAAATCGTGTTAATAAAACGACGAGTCTGACGAAGGTTCTTAGGCAGAGTTGAGTCGACCATCCCGGATCTAGACCCACCGTTCCGGTTATTTGGATAACGTTTATTGTAAAAAATCAAAGCATCGTCACCCATCCCACTATAGCTTCAACACGTCAAATAATTAAAACTCGCGTAAAGATATTGGCAGTGTTTGGTATAAATATTTATGTCGTGGGTTGCCTAACAATTGTAAAGGTTTACGCGACTGCGGTACAACACGCAAAGAGCTCCGGGGATTAGAATGTATTGACCGTAGCGACGTGTGGCCAATCTCTGGTTCAGTTGCCTGCGTTACAAACATAAAGATACTTCGTATGGCCACCAACAGAATGCTTGCCTTAGCGTTAATACTTCCAGTCCTGCTGTTTGCGCGGGCCGCCTGTATGTCTGTCACTGAGCGCGCGAGTGCGGCACCGGCGACCGTGGTCGCCACGGAAGGCGATACGGATCATTTCTGGTACCGACTGGCGGCGGCCGACCCTTACATCGATTCGCAGCGAGATAACAAGGCCTTTGGATTCAGTGACGGAAAGATCCTTCTGTCTGAAGATAACGCCCGGACATGGGCGCACAGTTCAGAGTTCCCCAACGCGAAAAACATCACCTTCAGTGTCATCTTAAAAAACGGAAACATCCTCTTCGCCACACGAACCAAATTGTATTTGAGCACCGACAATCTTAAGACACACAAACAGATTATCGTTAAGGATCAGGCCGGTCGCGATTACCTACCCCACACGCCGGCCAATCCCGATCAGCCTGGTTGGTACTTTCATTCACTCGACGGCGTTCACACGTGGAATGTCGAGGGTAAAGAAATGCTCGTATGGGGAAACTACTGTAATGTCCTCGGCGGACCGGTTCCGGTCAATATTTACTACTCCACTGACCAGGGAAAGACGGTAAAGATCGCCTATGCCTTTGGACACAATCCGAAATTCCACGACCGAGATGCAAAAACCGGAGCGCCCTTGGGTGACCCTGATAACTCGGTTATCTGCCGACATATTCATTCGGTAGCATACAATCCTGCTGAAAATGCATTTTACGCATGTACCGGTGACCATGATCGAGATAAACGTCAAGAGTGCCATTGGCTGCGCGGTACCTACGATCCGCAAGAAGATTTGTGGGATTGGAAAATTCTCGTATCGTCCAATTCAAATTCGCGTTACAAGTCGGGCGGTATTAATTTCGTGGATGGCCAAGTTTATTGGGCCGCAGACGCGAACGGAAGCAATGGCAAGTTGCCGCACGACCGTGGCATCTTCCGTTGCGATCCGGCTGATATTGCAGATCCCAAGAAGCATACCTTGCTGTTCAATCCCAAATACGAATCAGCGAACATGATCATTGAAGATGGTGTGATTTTGTCGGCGCACTATGCACCAGCGTCGCCCTACAATACAGGTTTCATTATCTCGACGGACATGGGTAAGACCTGGGCTCAATATGACCTAACACAATTTGGCCGCCGCTCGCCGGTTCGGTTCCAAAAGAAAAACAGCGACGGATGGTTTCGAGTCGATTTGCGGACAGGATGGATCGGACGCGGTGAGGTCCTATTCATAAAACCAAAACAGTCACCTGGCAGTTGACCGTACAGTTCTGGAACACACTATTGCAGTTCTTCCCGAACGGGCCACGGATGAAATCGTAGTGATGTTAGCTTGGCACTGAGCCCTCGACTTGTCACAGGCAGAACTTACCGCACTATCCGACTTCGCCGCTCAGCGGTTGCCGTTGTAACATCAACTATTTTTGATGTTGCAACTTGGCAAAACCCTCTGTTTTTACTTTCAACCAAAGAGAAGAACAATTAACATGAGAAATGTGTTTGTTGTTGTTAATCGCTTTGGGTTAGCCAAGCCGATTTCGAGCACGACAATACCATTCGAGTCGACTCATCACTTTCTTTGTGGGCTGCG
>Ga0302117_10001672_pt1 | contig 10679 bp, 8 predicted proteins | sample AG5_322_MG_FD_203112 | JGI IMG/M metagenome (GOLD analysis project Ga0302117, IMG submission 203112) | Marine microbial communities from Western Arctic Ocean, Canada - AG5_32.2 | ecosystem: Environmental > Aquatic > Marine > Oceanic | place: Canada: Western Arctic Ocean | collected 2017-10-01 | reverse complement strand
TTTCGACCAGGGAGGCTACGCGTAGGACTGCTTCGAAACCAAATGGGCTTTCGAATACCGAGGAAACCACACACCGGGCTGGCTCATTTCGCAAAAAGTTTTCCATCTCCGGCCAATCCTGACAAAGAGTGGGCTTGAAAACAAAGTAGCCCGGCCATCCGTCGGCTAGGAATTCCTCGGCACTCTGGACATCAAGCAACGATTCGTCCAAAGCCAAAGCCAAAGAATTGCTCTCGGCCAAAGCCATGAGTCCGTTTCTGTCGGTAACAGCTAGAGGCTGTTCGAGAAATTCGATTTGGGAACAACCATCAAAGGTATCTAGCCAAGCTTTCGCTTCAGTTCGGGACAGAGAACCGTTCGCATCAAGTCGAAGTCGGCTTCCCGAAGGAAGGCGAGTTAGGAGATTCTCGATAGTCGCGATTTCCACACCTAGCTCGCCAACCCCGATCTTTGCCTTCAAGACATTGTTCAAAGGTAGATTCGTCTCTTCGGCAGAGCGAAGTAAGGTTGCAGTCTTGATTTTCGGAAAACCAGTCTTAGTCCTCCACAAGCTGGAAGCGGCGCAACCTAACGCCGCACGACAAAGAGGCAAGTGAACGGGGATATCCATTTGATGTTTCCAAAGAGAAAGAAAGCGATGGGCGTCGGAAAGCTTCTCTCCGCGAAAGCCAGGCGTAGGGGCAACTTCGCCAAAACCAACATGCCCATCCATGTATTTCACACGAACAACCATACTTTCGCGGGTACGCCAAGTTCCCGTTGCCGCAGCAAAAGGTTCACGGAAATTGCGCTGCAGAGGTTTAACTTCAAAGCTATCAATCATTATTTATCCTTGTGACATAAGAAGGCATGAGGCATAAGATTCAAGACTTTCCAACGCTTTAAATGATCATGGACGAGGAGTTCTTTTTACCGCCAGACGAGTTTTTCCGTCAAAGTCTTCCTTCAGGAATGACCTTTGACGACATCACGCTGGCTACTCACTACTCCGAGATTCTCCCTGGGGATGTCAACCTCGAGACCAAACTCTCGGAATCAGTAAACCTCGGCATGCCAATCCTTTCCTCGGACATGGACACCGTAACCGAGGCAGACATGGCCATAGCAATGGCCCTTAGCGGCGGACTTGGCTTGATCCATTACAACATGTCCCCAAAGCTTCAGATCAAGGAAGTCGCGAGGGTGAAATACCATGTCCACGGTTTGATCCGAGACCCTATCACAATATCTGCCGACAAACAGGTTGGTGACGTGTTGGCGCTCATCAAGGATAAAAATTTTCAGTTCCACACCTTCCCCATCGTAGATGAGTCTGGAAAGTTATTGGGATTACTCCCGGGACGAGTGGTCAAAGAACGATACAAGAACCATCAAGTTACCGATGGCATGCTTGCCCGCGATGAAGTCTACACCATCAGGGAACAAGAAGTAGGTACCGACCCCATCGCTACAGCTGACAAGTTCTTTAGCGACCACATGGGCATTCACAAGCTCCTCGTGGTGGATGAGAAGGATTGCCTTTGCGGACTTTACACCTTGAGCGACATCGAGCGAATAATGGAAGAAACTCGTGACCATTTAAAACCGGCTCGAGATGATAACTTTCGCTTGATCTGTGGAGCAGCGGTGTCCGCGAACCGGACACCTGATGGTAATCTAGACAGGAATTCGCTATTAGAGCACGTGGGAGCGATGCGTGATGAAGGTCTCGATATTGTAGCAGTATCCACGGCCCATGGTCATACCAAGGGCGTTGGAGACGCAGTACGCACCATAAGAGAAGAATTTCCTGAAATCAACATTCTCGCAGGAAACGTCACTTCAGGTGAAGGCGTGGAATTTCTGGCAGAAGCTGGAGCCAACGCCATAAAAGTAGGACAGGGACCGGGTTCCATTTGTACCACACGGATCGTTGCAGGAGTAGGAATACCCCAAATGACGGCCCTTTACGTGACTTCTCAAGCGGCGAAGAAAAAAGGGGTCAGAATAATAGCCGATGGCGGCATCACCAAATCAGGCGACATAGTTAAGGCACTAACTCTTGCCGACGCCGTGATCTGCGGAGGCATGCTTGCAGGCTGTCGAGAAGCTCCTGGGCGAATAATCGAGATTGAGGGGAAGCTTTACAAGCAATATCGCGGAATGGGTAGCCTGGAGGCAATGCGAGATGGCTCAGCCGCCCGCTACGGTCACGCCAAGGAAGATCTTACCTACAAGACTACGGCTGAAGGAGTTGAAGCCCTCAAGGAAGTAGCCGGTCCGGTTCAAGAAACCTTGGATACGCTTGTCGGAGGGATTCGGTCAGGGCTCGGTTATATTGGAGCATCTGACCTTCAAGCAGTTAGAGAGAAAGCACGCTTTCTACGAGTAAGCCCGGCAGGCCAAAGAGAAGCCTCCACCCACGACATAGTCGAGGTAAAGCGAGGCGACTTGGGACGTAGCTGAACTATATTAACTTGTTGATCCAGTATCGGTAGTTTTCAAATGGCTGCAGAAGAATTCAATTCCAAACTCATCGTCGACATCGGCATCAGCATGGGAGACGAAGGTAAAGGCCGCGTCGTTCATGAAACACTTGACGAAATAATGCGTCGTACAGGTCAATCCGCCGGGGCCGTAATCAAAGTAAACGGTGGTGCCAACTCAGGTCATACCGCAGCGGGTCTGAAACTAAACCTGCTTCCCTCCGGAGTGGGTGAACCGCTCTTGCCCAAACTGCTGGTCGGGTGCGGTGTTGTGGCCGACCCCCGCAAGTTCCTTTGGGAGGCCCTTCCATTAGAGGCCCGTGGAATAAGCGTTCTTGATCGCCTCCTGATTGATGAAAGAACACAGCTAAGCGACTTTTCTCATCGTCTTCTCGACCTAGCATGGGAAGACTACAGGGTAAATATCCTAGGTGAAGAAAACCGTGGATCCACGGGACGAGGCATCAGTCCCGCATACTCTGACGAAACCAGCCAGTGGCAAATTCACTACAGCAGCTTTCCTTCAGACGACAAAGACACCTTTGCCAAAGCTCTCGGACAAAGGGTGGATCGAGCACTAAGAACGATTAGGCATGTTTGTCGGGTTTCGGAAGAAACATGGAATAGCTTTTTTGATCGGCTCACAGAGGCCGAAACTCAAGCGAATGCCCCAGCTATTGCCGAAGGTATTTTCAACTCTGACGAGTTCGACTTTTCGATTTTCAAGGGTGACGAACCGTTCAGCTTGAATCTCCACAACCTCATCGAGTGTTACTGGGATGCAGGTCAAGAATTGGCTCCGTGCATCGGCGATGTACGCGAGGCGACTCTATCCGCCTTGGAAGCCGGCAATCACGTGGTAGCTGAGTTCGGCCAATCCTATTGGCTGGACAAACGACACGGGTTTTCGCCAAACGTAACGGCTTCGCACACGACTACACCCGAACTCTTCTTATCCGCAGGCATCCCTCCCTGTCCCGTTCATGTGCTTGGTTGCTGCAAAGCCTACGACACCAAGGTCGGAACACATCATTTCTTAACCCAAATCGACCCTGAATCCCATCCACTAGGGGCAAAACTCTCCAAGCTTGAATTCGGCACTTCCACGGGACGCCAACGAATGGTCGGATGGTTTGACGCCGTAGAAAAGGGAGACGCCCTGCGTCACTGCGGTTTCGACGATTTCGTTATCAACAAGATCGACGTCCTCACCCATGCCGAAGGATGGCAAGGAGACCTCAAACTATGTGTAGCCTACCTAAAACCGGATGGTGGAATAATAACAAGCGTACCTCGAGACGAAGCATTGAGAAGGACTCTGGAACCTGTTTACGAAGACCTCCCGGGTTGGACTGAAGACCTTTCAATAGCAAAATCCTTCACCGACTTCCCAATAAACGCTCAACGTTATGTGGCTCGAATGGTTTCTTCAGTAATCGAAGCAGCTTACCCCAGTGGTTTCGAGGGAAGGAGCTTGCCTCAAGTAAGATACTTGGGAGTGGGGCCAAACCCAGGGCAGGTGATAAGAGACACCCCACCGACGATTCAGCTTATCCAAGAATTTGCCGAAGCTTCGGCCTTCTTAAAGTGAAGGAACCGGCCGCCCTTTCTCATTTCCGCCAACGTCTCTCGTGGGATGACCTCGACAAGGATGCGATTCGCAAACTTGTTCGCCTTGCCGCCGAAGAAGACTTGCACGGAAAAGGGTTAAAAAAAGAGGCAGCGCAGACAGGCGACCAAACCACCATTTCAATGGGAGTTTCAGGCCAAGGAACGGCGGCTATCGTAGCTCGAGAACCTCTCGTTGCTTGCGGACTACCAATGATTCCCTTGATACTAGAGGAATTTGAAGTCGAGAATGCTGCGGTCGAAAACTCAAAGAGTGATGGCGACGAAGTTGAAACCGGGGAGACGTTGGCCTTCATCAGCGGTGCCGCCGTTGGCTTGTTGGCCACAGAACGTACTTTGCTGAATTTCATACAAAGGCTGAGCGGGGTGGCAACCGCATCAAAAGCCTTTGTCAAAGCATTGTCAGAGACTAACACAGGCCTTCTAGATACGCGCAAGACTACTCCTGGCTACAGAGCGTTGGAAAAGTACGCAACCGCAACCGGAGGTTTTTTTAATCATCGTTATGGCTTAAACGACCGCATACTGGTGAAAGACAACCACCTTGCAGCAAACCGAGCGACTAAAGGCAATAAATTAGCCGAAAGTGTGGCCAGATTAAAAGGAACGGGATCAAGCCTACTTATTGAAGTCGAAGTGGATTGCAGCGAGCAGATTGCACCCGTTCTCTCGGCTGGAGTCGACGCCATACTGCTGGACAACTTCTCGGTCGAGGAAGTCGCCGAGGCAGTCGAAGAGATCCAAGGTAGAGCTGTGGTCGAGGCGAGTGGAGGCATCACGTTGGAATCAGCTAGACAATATGCCGACGCTAGTCCCCACTTTCTCTCCACAGGGGCACCGGTCCACAACAGTTCGTGGATGGACTTGGGTCTCGATTGGACAAACCGTTAAATCATGGCAAAGTATCCCAAAGGTCGCAGGCGAACAGTTTCTCCAAAACCGAAAGGCAAACGCTCCGGACTGGAAGACCCCAGTTGCTACCTGTTACGAACCTTACTCGCCGCCAGACCCGATTACGTATCAGGCAGCGTGCTGGCCGACCGATTGAAAATGACTAGAGTGGCTGTTTGGGGCCGTATCGACAAATTGCGCTCCCAAGGTCTCGAAATCGAAGCTGCCTGCAACCGCGGTTATCGCCTGGAAGCCGAACCCGACCATTTCAACCCGCACCTTCTGGAAGCTTGGCTTCGGGAGAAAGGAGTGGTCTGTCCGATTTCTGTATTCGATTCTCTGGACAGTACCAACTCCGAAGCTGAGCGGCAACTCGCCGGAGGCAGAAAAGCGTCCTTTGCCGTCATCGCCAGTTCTCAGGAAAAAGGTCGTGGCAGATTGGGACGGAAATGGCACAGTCCCGCTGCAGGGAACCTTTACCTTTCCGTCGCTTTTCGACCGGAGATGCCTGCCATGCGACTGAGATTGCTGACACTGTGGTTGGGCACCCGACTGTGCAACCATCTCCGCTCGCTATCGGGAATCGATCTCATGGTAAAGTGGCCAAACGATCTCGTTGTGAATGGTCGTAAAATCGGCGGCATGCTCACGGAAGCATCTATTGACCCCGAACGTGTTCGCACGCTAGTTTTCGGTCTTGGATTGAATGTGAACGCTGCTCGAAATCGTTTCCCAAAAGCTCTTAAGGATACAGCCTCGTCACTTAAGTCGGAAGCGGGCGGAAGCTTCCGCTTGCATGAATTAACTGCCGGGACAATCGGCGTTATCCTCAAAGGTTACAAAGAATGCCTCGACAAACTCGACTCCAAAATCCTCAAGAAATCGTGGCAGCCTCTGGATGCCCTTGCAGGCAAACAAGTCATCGCTCAATCCGGCAAGGAAACGGTAAAGGGAAAGGCTTCCGGAATAGATGAATCCGGAGCCTTGCTGATTAAGCTAAGAAACGGAAGATTCCGATCTCACTCTTCGGGGGACGTGACCCTAAATGGGAAAAGATGACAATTTGTGAAGAGAGTGTACTGTGCGTCGACATCGGAAACACCAATGTCCGTTTCGGTTTGGTTTCCGGAACGAGGGTGAAGGACTCCCAGACTCTATTCACTGAGGACTTAATCGCGAACCCGAAAGAATTCATCCGTTTGTTACCCCGCGAACTGAAGGCAACTGCTTTTTGCTCCGTGGTCCCTGCCGCGGACAAAATCGTTCATGATGCGTTACGGGCCATCACCCCAAACCCGTTTCGACTCACTCACAATAATTGCGGCAACCTACCGATTCGCTACCCAACCCCGGAACGAATTGGTCAAGACAGACTCGCCAATTCTCTCGCGGCAAAAAAACTTTACGGCACACCGGCAATCGTCATAGACGTTGGCACTGCAGCTACCTTCGACATAGTCAGTTCCGAAGGTGGTTACGAAGGTGGAGTCATTGTACCGGGACCTCAAGTTTTCATCGATTGTCTTACCGAAAGAGCGGCACTCCTGCCGAGGGTCACTCTCCCGGAAACACCACTCACTGAAGCTATTGGGCGCAGCACCTCGGAAGCGATGGCTTTGGGGCTCGTTCACGGATTCCCCGCAATGATCCGAGGCATCCTAGAAAAAGTGAAGTTTGCCTTGGGCATTATCGAAGATGGAGAGAGTGAAGTCATTCTCACCGGCGGCGGTGCTTTTAGGGTTGGAGAAATCGCAACAAAAAATGATCCCGACCTTACATTGAAGGGAATAGCCTTGGCCTTTCAAGACCAAGATTCCACATGAGCGAGGAAAGAAAGGTTTCCAAGAACGTCATCGAGGTAACTGACCTCAGCAAGTCCTATGGCCGGGTAAAGGCTTTATCGGGGCTCACTTTTTCCGTGGCTAAAGGTGAAATCGTTGGGTTTCTCGGACCCAATGGAGCGGGAAAGAGTACGACGATGCGCATCCTCTGCGGTATGACTGGCGCAGACTCTGGGGAAGCCCAAGTATGCGGAGTGGACTTGGCAGAGGAAGAAGGCGAAGTCAGAAAACATATTGGCTACCTTCCCGAGAACAACCCCTTGCCCGAGGACTTGCGTGTTTCCGAGTACCTTAAGTTTCGTGGACGTCTGAAGGGATTGTCTGGAGGGCGTTTGCGCGAACGACTCGAAGCAACGTTAAACCTATGCGATCTTCGTCGCTCAGCATCAGAAAGACTCATTGGCAATCTATCCAAAGGGTATCGACAACGAGTCGGCATCGCCGAAGCGCTTTTAGACGAGCCTAAATTGTTGATTTTAGATGAACCTACAATTGGGCTCGACCCGCGGCAGACAGGCATCGTTCGAAGGCTGTTGGAAAGGTTGCGAGGAGAAACGTCGTTTCTACTATCCAGTCATGTGCTCTCGGAGGTGGAAGCTAGTTGTGATCGCATGTTGATTCTAAACCGAGGTCGGATAGTGGCGGAAGGGACTCTGCAGGAACTGCAGGCAGAATATCTGGATAATACGGTTTTTGAAGTTGTGGCCGGCGGGGAACGTTCAGTCATCGAAAAAATAGCGAAAGACATTGATCCATTATGCGAGTTGACCGGTGAAAGCCCGACAGACGCTACAGGTCGAAAACGTTTTTCTTTTTGTACCCCGCAAGGCGAATCCTCCGCGGAGAGCATATTGAAGGCACTCGTGACCCAAAGCGTCACCCAAACCCGCGAGTTCACGATGGCTCGCCCAGACTTGGAATCGATTTTTCTAAAAGCCACTAAACGAAGTTGGGAACAAACGGATTCATCTCGAGAAAACGCAAGGGAAGTTTCCGCAACCCTACAACCCGATGAAGAAGAAGAGGAGGGAGCGAAATGAAAGGTTTCTCCGTAATTCTTCGTAGAGAGGTTTTTGGACTTTTCATTTCTCCCGCTACATACGTTGCCGCTTTTTACTTTCTAACGCTCCTAGGATTGGGGTTCAGATTTTTCCTTGAGAGCTTTGCCCGAACCGATTGGCTTTTGCCTCCTTTGGCTTCGTTAGTAGTTGCCTTGATTTTCGGCTCCCCCGCTCTCATACCCTTTCTCACAATGCGAAGTCTGGCCGAGGAACGTCGATTGGGAACCCTTGAAACTTTGTTAGTTGCCCCCATTTCCGTTACGGCAGTCGTGGTTGGGAAATGGTTTGCATCGTATGTTTACTTTATTCTGGTGTGCCTTTCCGCTTTAGGGTTTCCCTGCTTGGCAGTTTGGCTTTTCCCGGAAGAAACCATAAATCTCCGACTTCTTGAACCAGCTCAATTGATTGGTGGTGGAATATACCTGTTGGCTGCTGGTTCCGCATTCACGGCAATTGGTATTTTCGCCAGTTCGGTCACCCGCAACCAAATGGTCGCAGGTATGCTTAGCTTCACTTTGCTAACGCTTCACTTGGCCCTAATGGGCTACTTCTATGGCGAAATGCCTACCGACACAATGGGTTTCGCTGCGGTAAATGTTTTAAGGGATTCACTTGGATCGTTAACGACGGGACTGGAGAGGCTAGAACATTTCGTAGTTGGACTCATCGACATCGCCACTCTTTTGCACTACCTGGTGACGACCTGTCTCTTTCTAGGTTTCGCCATTATTGCCACGACACGTTTAAACGATTGAGGAAAATGGACTTTTGCAACGCTGGGCGCAGTCGTAGGTTACATCGGTGGACCACAGTCATCCTTTTGACTAGTCTGGCTCTAGGGCTCAATCAACTGGCATCGAGAGTAGACCTGAACATCGATCTTACGAAGGAAGGCAGATACACCCTATCGCAAGAAACCTTAGCGTGGTTGGCCAAGCTCGAAAAACCTGCAGACATCATCATCACTATTCGGGAATCGAACAACCAGCCAAAGATAATACAACGCCTATTGCTAGATTTGGATCTATTGCTGGACGCCTTCGAAAGAGCTCCGTCCTCTTTCCCCATCCGCATCCATCGAGTGGATGTCAACGCACGCAAGGCACAAAAGACTTTGATCGAAAAGTATAATTTGGCGGAACCCAATCTAATCCTCGTAGCAACTCAAGGTGAAGAAAATGTGGAAAAAGCAATATTATTTCGGTTCGACGATCAGCCAGCGACAGATACGTCTGACCCGAAGGAAGCCTTTCGCTCCCGTGAGTCAAAAGCTCGAGATGCTATGTTCGACTCGGGACTTTACGACGAGTGGGCAGAGAACAATCGCAATGTGCCCGAACCCACAAAGTTTCGCGGTGAAGAAGTTATTCTTCGAGCCTTACTAGGAGTTACTCGTGCTCGCAAAGGGCCTAATGTGGTCTACTTTACCAGAGGCCACGGCGAGGGAAGTCCTAGTGACCCAAACCGTGATCGCGGATTCTCTGAAATGCAAAAGTTTTTAGAAAGCCGCAATCTAGAAGTGGCTGCTTTGGCACCCGACCCCAATGCTCTTATCCCAGAGGATGCCGCTCTTGTCGTGGTGACTTCTCCACAAGTACCTTTCCGGGCACAGGAAGTGGCCCGACTTCGAACTTTCCTTTCCGAACGGCAAGGTAGCCTAATGTTGTTGCTCGACCCCATCGTCGACCTGTCCATAGACTCCCCCCCTACCTTTGGTTTCCGTCCCTTACTGAAGGAATGGGGATTACGTTGCCACGACATGCTCGTCCACGACCCCGACATCTCAAAATTCGATGTTTTCTCAGGCGACTACTCGCTCCGTACTTATTCCCGGGATGTAGGACATCCAGTGGTGGAGACTCTTATCCGGCATGGATTACCTGTCTATGCCGGTAAATGTCGCCCAGTTGAACGTGAAAACGCCCCCCCCGAACAAATAGAGGCGACAGAATTAATCTATTCCTCTCGGACTTCTTGGGGGATAAGTGACTGGCGTTCCCAAAAACCTCCTGACGTCCGAAATGATTTACTGGACATCTCCGGACCCGTTCCGGTAGCCAGCTTATCTGAAAAAAAACTTAGACCCCGGCATGAGGTTAAAATAAAAGGTGGAAAAGTAGCGGTAATGGGAAGTTCGCAAATCTTCGCAAATCGCATCCTTAGATCAAACGCCGGTAACCGTACCCTTCTTCGCAATCTAGTTCATTGGTTTCTCGACGAAAGCGACATGCTCGAGATACCACCGAAAGAGATAATTAACTACAGCATCAAAATGAACGAACAACAGTTCAGGGAACTCCTTTTTTCTACAGCCTACGTCCCCAGTATAGTTGCCTTGCTAGGCTTGTTCGTTTATTGGCTTCGCAAAGACATCTTGGCATCATGAAGCGTTCGACTTTACTATTAATAGCTTTAAACGCGGTTACTTTTTTTGGGATTTACCAATTGACGAACAAAGACGAAAGCTCGCCAATTAACCCAACAATCGCACTGATTGAACTACTCGGAGACCCTCAGAAGATAACCATAGGAAGAGGATTTCCTGTCAATACTTCGCTTACCCTCGCCAAGGAAGAAGGTGGTTGGAATATCCTAACGCCCATGAAATGGAAGGCAGACGAATATGCCACTTCGAAACTTACCGGGAGACTGCGGCATATCGAGGCTCGCAGACTGTTCAGCCTTGAGGAAATAAAGGAGAAAGGAGAAAGCCTTGCCGATTATGGACTGGATCGCTCCGCCCTTGCAATCACGGTAGAATCAAAGTCAGGAAAAGTCACACTCGCGTTCGG
>Ga0302117_10001662_pt1 | contig 10707 bp, 9 predicted proteins | sample AG5_322_MG_FD_203112 | JGI IMG/M metagenome (GOLD analysis project Ga0302117, IMG submission 203112) | Marine microbial communities from Western Arctic Ocean, Canada - AG5_32.2 | ecosystem: Environmental > Aquatic > Marine > Oceanic | place: Canada: Western Arctic Ocean | collected 2017-10-01 | reverse complement strand
GAAGTGTTTCCAGAGGGTCTCGTTGGGTCGGGCCAAGGTTCGGCTTCACGTTTGGTCGAACGATTTGCCCCGGATCGCGAACGATATTCGTGTGGATTCGTGTTCATTCGTGGTTGCCTTAGTGAATGGGCTCGCGTTCTGCGCAGTCCAAGCTTCGGATTAACGCCTTTTTTTGTGCTTTTCCCGGCCGATTGTGGCTAAATCCAGATCGCTTATGAAATTGATGTTATTACGACTTTTCCTGATCCTGATGCTCGTCGTGACTGGTTCGGCGGCGAGTTCCCAAGCTGCTGAAGACGACGCCGCGAAGGAGGCTCACTTCCTTTCTCGAGTCCGACAACTCACCTTTGAAGGCAAACGCTCCGGCGAGGGATATTTCTCGGCCGACGGCAAGGCTCTGGTTTTTCAAAGCGAGCGCGAGCCGGGAAATCCCTTTTATCAGATCTACCTGTTGGATCTTGAGACTGGCGACAGTCATCGTGTCTCCCCCGGCCACGGGAAAACCACGTGCGCATTCATCCGGCCGGGATCGGACGAAGTCCTGTTCGCGTCGTCGCATAAAGATCCCGCCGCGCGCGATAAGCAGACGGCCGAGCTGGACTTTCGGGCGTCTGGTAAACAGCGCCGCTACTCCTGGGACTATGAAGAGGCGATGAACATCGCGGTGGCCAAACGCGACGGGAGCGGGCTGCGACAGCTGACCACGGCCTACGGTTACGATGCGGAGGGTGCGTATTCGCCGGACGGTTCGAAGATAGTCTTCTGCTCCATGCGCGACGCCTACCCGGAGGAGAATCTTTCCGACAAGGAGCGGCAGACTTTGAGGATCAATCCCTCCTACTTCGGCGAAATCTATATCATGAACGCCGACGGCTCAGACCAGACTCGCCTGACCAAGAAGCCCGGTTATGATGGCGGCCCTTTCTTCTCGCCGGACGGAAAGCGCATTATCTGGCGGAGGTTTAATGAGAAGGGCACATTGGCCGATGTCTACACGATGAAGCTCGATGGCTCGGACGTGAAGAGGTTGACCGATTTCAAAGCCATGTCGTGGGCGCCGTATTTTCATCCCAGCGGCCGATACGCGATCTTTGCATCGAACAAATTGGGCTTCGACAACTTCGAGCTATTTCTCGTCGACGCCGAGGGGAGCAAGGAGCCCGTGCGCGTGACCCACACCGACGGATTCGATGGGCTTCCGGTTTTTTCTCCGGATGGCGAGTCGCTCTGCTGGACCGCGACGCGCACGTCGAACAAGAAGTCGCAGTTGTTCATGGGGAAATGGGATCACGCTGTCGCGATTGGCGCGCTGGGACTGGCTCCGGATCGTCAGGAAAGCGAGTCGGCTGTATCGGCCATGGTTCCGGCGATCGCCGAGGACGATCTGAAGGCGCATGTCGGCTACCTCGCGTCGGACAAGCTGGAAGGGCGTGAGACGGGAAAACCCGGCGCGCTCAAGGCTGCGGAATACATCGCCAAGCAACTCCAGTTGGCGGGGATCGAGCCGTTCGGCGACGACGACACGTTTTTTCACAAATTCGAGTTCAACGCCGGCGCGAAGATCGTTCAGGAACAAAACTCATTGCGCGTTTCCCTTCACGTCAAAGACCGTGTGCCGGTCTCAACAGGGTTTGAAGTGGAGAAGGGATTTCGCCCGTTGGCCTTTTCCGCGAATGGCGAGGTCGAGGGTGAAGTCGTATTTGGCGGATATGGACTGGCGATGCCTCAGGAGGACGGAGGGCTGAGCGACCCCTATGGGGGCGTGAACGTCAGCAACAAGGTCGTGATGGTTCTGCGCTACGCTCCTGAAAACGTCGAGCCTAAGCGGAAGGCGGAATTGAATCGATACGCGGGGCTTTATTATAAGGCCAAGATCGCCCAGCAGCGAGGCGCTAAAGCGGTGCTATTCGTAACCGGTCCAAACTCGCCCAATGCGGGGAAGCTCTTCGGCATGTCCGGGGATTCGAGTCTGGGCGGCATGATCGCGGCCTCGATCACAGATGAGGTCGCGGCGGAGTTGTTGGGGCCCAGCGAACGGACTTTGAAGGGATTGCAAGCGGCGCTCGACGGCGAGGATCCGCATGCTCCGAGCGGTATGGAAATCAAGGGCGTCTCAATCAAGCTGAAGATTGGCATCGAGCGCATTCGCGGGACGGACCGCAATGTGTTGGGCATCCTCCTGCCGGGCAGCGGCGATCCGCATGCCGAGTATGTGCTGGTCGGCGCGCATTACGATCATCTGGGCCTCGGCCGCGAGGGCAACTCCCGCGCGGGCAAAGACGAGTTGGGCCAGATCCACAACGGCGCGGACGACAACGCCTCGGGCTGCGCGACGCTACTCGAGCTCGCAGCCAATCTTGCCGAATTGCGAAAGAAGAACCCCAAGGCTTTTACGCGAGGCGTGATTTTTGGATTTTGGTCGGGGGAGGAAATGGGCTTGATCGGCTCGGCGCGCTACGCCGAAAAGCCGAACATTCCGCATCAGTTTGTCTCGGCCTATCTGAATTTCGATATGGTTGGACGCATGCGTGACAACAAGCTGATCCTACAGGGCGTCGGCTCCTCGACAGGTTGGAAACGGCTGATTGAAAAGGCGAACGTCGCGGCCGGTTTCGATTTGAAGCTTCAGGAGGATCCCTACCTTCCGACTGACGCGACCTCCTTTTACCCCAAACAGATTCCCGTGCTCGCGTTTTTCACCGGCAGCCACGAAGACTATCATCGGCCCACCGACGACGCCGACACGCTGAACTACGAAGGCATCGAGCGCGTCACGAAGTTTGCCCGCACGATTGTGCGCGATCTGGTGAAGCCCGGCGCGCGACCGGAATGGGCCAAGGTCGATCGCAGCAGCAAGCCCAGCGTGAGCGGACTGCGCGTGTATCTGGGCACGATTCCCGATTACGCGGCCGAGGTGGTGGGCGTGAAGCTTACTGGCGTGCGAGGGGGCGCTCCGGCGGACAAGGCGGGCCTCAAGGGCGGCGACGTCATCGTGGAATTTGGCGGCATCCCTGTGAAGAATATCGAGGACTACATGGTCGCGTTCAATGCGGTCAAAGTCGACACGCCCACCAAGATCGTGGTCATGCGCGACGGCAAACGAACGGAACTGACGATCATTCCCGAGGGGAAGTGACCGCGGATCCCGAGAGAGGTTTTACCGCGGATTACGCGGATGGCACGGATTTTTCAGGGAAGGCCTGGCGGCCCTTTAGTTTCAACAGGAGCGAATAGAGAAAACGGAGAAATGCATTCCGTCTCTCCGTTTTCTCCTGTGCGGTTTTCCATCCGTGATATCCGCGTAATCCGTGGTTGAAAAAGTCCGAAAATCCGCGGTCAAGTCAGGCGTCGGGCAGTTTGTTGCCGGCGAGGCGTTCGCCCCACATGGCTCCCGCGATGGCCAGGAAGGCTCCGCCTCCCCGGTTCACGAATGCGAATCCCGGGCGAGATCAGCCCGATGATGAATCCGCCGATCAGGTAGCTGGAGAGATTCAGGACGCCCTGCATTACGAACTACAAATTGATCGACGCATACTTGCCGACGACGAAGTGTCCGACCACGCATCCCAGAAGCAACTCGACCGCGACGAAAACGATCATGCTCAGGATGACCCATTTCATCGAGAAGTGCTGGTGCGCTGGTTCGGTCATGAGGCGGTATTCTTCGCGAGGAAGACCGCTATTTTAAGCGTTTTTCAGGCTTGTTGGGGCGGGTTACTTTGCCGTTGATGATTTCACAATGACGCGCAGCTCGGCGGGTTTGTCTTTGAGCCATTCCACGAATTTGTGGATCTCCGGGTGGGCCTTGAGCGCGGCGAGTGTGTTGTGCTCGCGCTCGAGCTGTTTCTCGTTGAAGACGGCGTGGATCTGTTTGTGGCAGGGGCGACAGAGCCAGGCCACGCGCGCTCGAACTTCCTTGCGATCGAACTGCTTCTTGTTGCGCTTGTTGGCGTGGCGTGTGCGCGGGATGAGGTGATGCTTGGTCACCTCATTCACGTCGCGGTTGCAGAGTTCACACTGGAAGTCGCCTTTCATGAATATCCTTCGCGGAGAAAAGGAATAGTCCCCGGGCGCGCTTTGTTCAAACGGTATTGAGGCGTGAGCGAACGAACAGTGTCGCGATGGCGAGACAGCCGACGATGCCGAGCCATCGCACAGCGCCGGATTCGAAGACGATTGTCGCGTTGAATATCATGAAGAAGAAGAAGGCCTGCCATGCTGCGTCGGCGCGGTAGAGGCCAACGGTTCGAAACTCGACGTTCCGCCACATGCGAACGACGTCCACGATCCACGCTAACGTGAAGAGGTAGTTGAACCAGATTCCGCCGCCCCAGTTCCAGCCGGTCACTTCGGCTGTCTGTCGCGCGGTGTCCGCCTCGGCGGCCTCGTGGCTCCAGGCATGGTAAAACTGAAACGCGCAAATGACGTGGACGACGTAGGCGAGGCAACCAACAGTCCATAACCAACGGGCGAGCCCGGCTCTGCCCGCGCCGGGAAGGAGTCGATCGACCGTCGCCGCAAAATAGCAGATCAGGGCGATCCAGATCGCGGCGCGCGTGGTGAATTCGGTTGATGTCATGTTTGCCCGGGGCGTGACCGAAACGAAAAAGACCCGCGCTCGGGAGGAGCGCGGGTCTGTCGAAAGGAGATTCGTCCGCGTTCAGCCGACGATTTTCTTGAACCACTCTGGATCGCCGGGGACGGGGATCGGGTATTGGCCGTTGGCGTCGGGCTGGCTTTTGGGCGTGCCCGTCCAGCGTCGGTTGGCCTCGTCGTAGGCGAGGTCGTCGGGCATCGTGCTGATGGGGGAGTTAATGGCCTGGTCCCAGGTGATCTTCTTGCCGGTGTAGGTGCACATGCGGCCAAAGATGGCGGTCATCGTGCTGAGCGCGCCGTACTCGGCTTCGTTGTAGGGCTTGTCCTTGCGGATGGCCTCGAACAGATCGTCGTGCTCCTGCTGATAGGGATTGGCGTCGACGCGGCCATTGGCCGGGCGATGCCGCCATTTCCCGCCCTGGGAGTTAATGTTGTACTGCTTCTGGTAGGGATTGATATCGACGCTGCCTTTGGTGCCGACGACGTGCTCGGAGATGCTGTTGAAGCAGCCCTTCTGGTGACGGCATTGGCTGTAGCAGCGGCTGCCGTCCTCGTACTCGAATTCGACAAAGTGGTGATCAAAAATTTCGCCGTCGTCGATGCCCTTGCGGACTTCGCGTCCGCCCATGCCCTGGGCGCTGATCGGATGGGTGCCCTTGACCCAGTTGATGACGTCGATGTTGTGGATGTGTTGCTCGACGATGTGGTCGCCGCAGAGCCAGACGAACTGATACCAGTTGCGCATCTGGTATTCCAATTCACTGGGCTTGCGTCCCCATTGGTTGGTGAGGCCCTGGCGGGTGCCCTTGTGGCCGACGGGGGTGCCGTTCCAGTAACAGCGGGCGGAGACGATGTCGCCGATGGCGCCGTCGTGCAGACGTTTCATCGTTTCGATATAGCCCGTCTGGTGATGGCGTTGCAGGCCGACTCCAATCTTAAGATTCTTTTTCTTGGCCTCGTGCGCGGCGGCCAGGACCTTGCGAATGCCGGGCGCATCCACGGCGACGGGTTTCTCGAAGAAGACGTTCTTGCCCTGCTTGACGGCTTCCTCGAAGTGAACGGGGCGGAAGCCGGGAGGCGTCGCGAGGACGACCACATCGGCTTCTGCGATGGCCTTCTTGTAGGCGTCGACTCCGACGAACTGGCGGTCGGGCGGGACGTCCACGTGGTCGTGGTGTTTTTTGCGAATGCTGCTGAGGGAATTCAGCAATTTGTCCTCGTAGGCGTCGGCCATGGCGACGAGTTTGACTGAGCCGTTTCCGAGGCGGTTGGTGGTCAGGGCCTGATCGACGGCGCCGGAGCCGCGGCCGCCGCAGCCGACGAGGGCGAGCTTGATCGTGTCGCTGGAGGCGGCGTGGACGAACTTGTCGACGCCGAGTCCAGTCAGCGCCATGCCGCCTGCCGCGAGGGTGGAGCTGCGTTGGAGGAAGTTGCGCCGATTGATCGGCGATTTGGGTGCGTTGGAATTGGATTCGCTCATGTTAGTCCTGTTTCAAACGTTCGTGAATTCGATCAAGCTGTCCGTGTATCGCGACTGTGATGTTCGAAGCGTGATTGTTATTCGCCGTTGCCGCGTCCCGCGCTCCAATGTTCGTGCATTTCCTCGGCGCTCGGGATCTTGAGCGGGCGGACGAGGCGCATTCCGAGGAACTGGGCGTCGGTGTGAAACCAGATGCTCTTGGGTAACTGGGGATCCTGGATCTTCCAGTCCGGATGCGAGGGCAGGCGGGCCGAGCTGCGGAGGAACTCGGGATTGTGATCCCAGGAGCCGCCGCGTGCCGGGCGGGGATAGAGATCGACCGGGATATTGAGCGGATTGTTCGCGACCCCGTCCTTGAACTGTTTGTAATAGTCTTTGGAATACTGGTCGACGACCCACTCGGCGACGTTGCCGTGCATGTCGTAGAGGCCCCAGGGGTTTGGCTTCTTCTTGCCGACCTTCTGGTACTTCCAGTCGCTGTTCGCTTCGTACCAGGCATAGTCGCCAAGCATGGCCGGATCGTCGCCGAAGTGATAGGCCGTGGTCGTGCCTGCGCGGCAGGCATACTCCCATTCGGCTTCAGTCGGCAAGCGGTAGAACTGGCCAGTGCGGGCGCTGAGCCACTGGCAGAATTTCCGGGCGGAATGTTGGGTCATGCTGATCGCGGGATAACCGTCTTTGCCCATGCCGAAGCTCATTTCAACGTAAGGCTTGGTTGGTTCGCTGCTGGCGACGACTTGTTTCAATTCGGCGACGATCTTGGGATCGGTCACGCTGCCCATCGTTTTTTTGTCGTCCTGATACATGAACAACTCGAATTCGTTCCAGGTGACTTCGTGCTTGCCCATCCAGAAGGGATCGATCTTTACCTTGTGCTGCGGTCCTTCGTCATCCGCGCGTTTGGTTTCGCTTTCCGGGCTGCCCATGACGAACTGCCCGCCCGGGATTGGCACCATGTGGAAATCGACAAGTGAGTCGGGAACTCGGTGGGTATAAGGCTTCATGTCCGCCTGTCCCTTTTCTTTTTGATTCTTGGTGATACGCGCATGGATCGCGCGGACAAGCTCGATGCCGTCAGCCGTTTCATCGACGGTTTTCTTCTTCGGCGAAAGCCTCAGACCTTCGGGCCACTCGGCGCCCTGTTCGACCCAGCGGCGGATGGTGTCGATCTCCTTCTGGGACACGCGGTCCTTGGCTTTCGGAGGCATGACATCGTCATCGTCTTCGCCGAGCGTCATGCTCTTGTAGAGGTAGCTGCCCTCCGCGTCGAAGGGGACGAGGTTGGGGCCGTTGTCTCCGGATTTCAAAGTGACCTCATGGCCGGTCAGGCTGAATCCGCCTTCCTGTTTGGAGTCGTCGCGATGGCAGGCGACGCAGTTGAATTCAAGAATGGGCTGAACGTCCTCCACGAAACGCGGGCGATTGACCTGGGTCAGCGTCACGCCGTCGGGCCATTTGGCGCCCTGTTCGATCCATTCCTTGAGGACGTCGAGCTGTCCCTTGGAGAGGTGATCGACGGCCTTGGGCGGCATGACGTCATCCTCGTCGGCGGACATGTTGGCGAGCGTGTAGAGGAGGCTGTCGTCGGGCTTGCCGGGAACGACCGCCGGACCGCTTTCGCCTCCCTTGAGGAAGGTCGCTTTGGTGTCGAGTCGCAGGTCGCCCTTGTCCTTGTCCGCGTTGTGGCAACCGACACAGGCGGCCTCCAGCACGGGCTTGACGTGTTTCTTGAAATCGATGTCTCGGGCGGGGGCTTGAAATGCGGTCGCTGCGAAGGCGAGCGAGGTTACGGCAAAAATCAGTTTCTTACGTTTCATGTTCTGGAATTTCGGGGCGCAACTGTTGACGTTGACCCGGGGTTTGTCAATCTGTTGGACGGCAATGCGAGGCAAACCCTTCAAGTTCAAACGGTTGGTGATAGGCGGCTTGCTGCTGATGGCGATGGCGGCCGTTTGGGTCGTCTTTTTCTATCGGCCCACTCCGGATCTGCCGCCGCTGCCTGAGCCCAATGGCCACGACTTCATTGTGAAGGCGGGAGCTGCGATTCGATTGGAGCCATCGGAGATTCGCGCGATTTCGATTCCACCGACCAATTCATGGGCGGACCTCCGGCATTTGGTGTCCACCAATGGCGAGGCATTGCGCCTTGTGGGGGAGGGACTCCGGCATGAGTCGCGAGCGCCGATGTCGGTGTACGATAAGGACGACATGAGCCACACGATGTGGCTGATGTCGATCCGATCGTTGGTGCGCGTCATGGCCGCGAAGGCGGCAATCGAGCGTTTTGAAGGGCACACAAATGAAGCGGCGGTAATTGCGTTTGATGCCGCGAAGTTGGGAGTTCGTGCCACGGAAGGTGGTCCGATGATCGATTTTCTCGTCGGAACTGCCGCCGCGCAGAATGGGCTCGACACCCTCAAGCTTTCGATTGCCGGGCTCACCGTGCATCAATGCCGCGAGTTACAGCTAAAGCTGGATGGTTTGGCGGCGGAGCTCGACACGCCCGAAGAGGTGGTCCGCGCGGAGCGCGCCTGGATCCAATATAATTTTGGCGTTAAGGGGACGTTTGTGGCGATGTGGGAGAACGAGACCTTGCGGCCGTATGAAGAATTTCGGACCCGAATGCGAAAGCGATACAATGATTTGAATCGAGTCTTTATTGAGCTTCGAATCCTGCTGGCGGCTCAACGCTTTCGATTGGAAAAGAGCCTGGAGCCCGACAGCGTCGAGACGTTGGTCCCAGACTACCTTCGCTCCGTACCTCCCGACCCCGAGACGGGGAAGCCGATGACGTTGCCAAAGTGAGATGACATGAAGTTGAACGAACCCAGCGCCGAGACAAAGAAGGGTGAAAGCAAACGTCGCTTTGGATGGCGATGGGCGGTTGCGGCGGTGACGCTGCTTTTTGGGTGGTTCTGTTTCTGCTTCCTTGTGCCGCCCGCGTTCGATCAGGAGCCGATGCCGGACCCGAACGGTTACGAGTATTTCATCCGCGCGGGGGAGATGGTGACGTACGATCGGAATTTGTTGACCAATGACAATGATCTCGCCTGGAGTCGGCCGATTTACGATTCGAACCAGTTGGCGCTGGCTGAGTTTCGGCGGGGCCTGGAATTCGAGTGCCGCGTTCCAAGGCTTCCGGTTGATGAGGGTTCGTGGCAGTCCTTTCTTGGCGAGTGGAGCTCAGTTCGCCAAATTCGTGTGGTTCTGCGCGCGGATGCCGTTTTGTCGAGAGCAGCCGGCAGGCATGAGCATTCAGCGCGATGCGGAATGGAGATGATCCGTTTTGGGCATAAGGTCTGTCGTGGCGGGGTAGTCATCAATGCCTTGGGTTCGATTACCGCCATATCGTCCGGTGAGGACATATTGCGCGAGGAGTGTCGCAATTTGGACGTTCAGACGCTGCGTTCATATTGCCTGGAGTTGCTGGAGTTGGATGCGAAGCGGGAAGAATACGACGAGATTCTGGCGCGGGATCGCAAGGTGGATCGGGTCGCTTATTCCAGGTTGGCGGACACTCTCGACCGGCTGAGGGATTTGGTCGATTTTGAAACGAAACGCCAAATACGCTTTCATTTTGAATGGATGCGAACGCGATCGCGCCTGTTGATCGTAAAACTTGCGTTGGAGGCCCATCGAAAGGAGACCGGGGCCCATCCATCCGAATTGGCTGAGTTGCTGCCTAGTGTGCTGAAGGAAATTCCCGAGGATCCATTTGGCAACCCGGAATTTGCCTATGTTCGAAAGGCGGACGGTTATCTTCTATACAGCTACGGACCGGATGGCGTCGACGATGGAGGAATGTTAATCGACAAAAACACGATCAAGTCCCGGAAACCCAAAGGTGACGTGACGTTCGACCGATGGTAAAAAGGCGTCGATATGTCGAATTACATGATCGCCAATTTTGAGGATATCGATCCCGTGCGCTGCCCCTGCGGTTGGGCCAAACGCGCCTTCGCCGAGCCGGGCAACTCGCTCGCCACGATGCATGTCGTGGAGATCGAGAAGGACTCGCGCACGCACTACCACAAGAAGATGACGGAGATCTACTTCGTGCTCGAAGGAGAGGGGCATATCGAGCTGGACGGGGAGTCGTTTCCCATCAAGCCGCAATCCGCGATCTTCATCAAACCCGGCTGCCGTCATCGCGCGGTGGGGAAATTAAAGATCCTGAACGTGCCGATTCCGGCCTTCGATCCGGACGACGAGTGGGAGGATTAACCGGATGAAACGAATCAGCTTTTGCGTATATCGGGAGGATGAGTTTTATGTCGCTCAATGCCTGGATGTCGACGTGTCCAGTTTTGGCGAGGCTAGGGAGGAAGCCATTGAAAACTTGAAGGAAGCCGTGACGCTCTATTTCGAAAGTGAAACACATGTTCTATGATCCCGGGGGAATTCCTCCGATTCCGACGGATAGACGCACGAAGTCGGACCTGCGCGGCGGTTATTGTCCCGGTGTATTGGGGGAGCGCGCGCGCCCTCGCGTGCATTCATTGGCGCCCTCGCCGATGAGTCGAGGCTCCGGGAGGCTTGGTCATTCGTGTGGTTCGATCATGGGTCCCGGAGAATACGGCGGGGCGCCGAATTCAACACGCGGGGGCGCGTATGCTCCCCGGAGCGCAACA